>Ga0066376_10000073_pt1 | contig 76397 bp, 78 predicted proteins | sample Knorr_S15_td_Bot_FD_77009 | JGI IMG/M metagenome (GOLD analysis project Ga0066376, IMG submission 77009) | Marine microbial communities from Southern Atlantic Ocean transect - Knorr_S15_td_Bottom_ad_5009_LV_A | ecosystem: Environmental > Aquatic > Marine > Oceanic | place: Southern Atlantic...
ACTTGATCGCCTGGTGGGAAATCGCCGCAAGAATGTGCGACTTTCCGAGCCCGGACGCCGAATACAAAAAGAGTGGGTTGTAGCTCGTCCCGGGTGAGTCGGCGGCGCGACGAGCAGCAGCAGAGGCCAGCCGGTTGGCTGGCCCCACTACGAACGCGTCAAAAGTCAATTTCGGGTCGAGATCCGTCATGACTGCCGCTACGAGGGCTCAGAAGTGGGGCGAGTTTTCACGCAGAATGGGGACAGTAAGTATCGGGCCGAGACGGCACGAGCAAAAGCCCCAGTGCCCCTCAGTCGTCGTCGCCTCGGGCCCACAGTGCCAGGGCCGCGAGGTCCTCCGGGAGCGGGGCCTCGAAGGTCATTTCGAGTTGGGTGGACGGGTGTACGAACGTCAGCTCCGCAGCGTGCAGGAAGTGCCGCGACACGCGCCTGGCCAGCTCCGCCGCCCACAACCGCTGCGGACCGCCCATGCCACGCTCCCACCCCACTCCGTATACGGCATCACCGACCACGGGGTGGCCCGCATGCATCAGGTGCACACGTATCTGATGCGTTCGACCGGTCCCTAGTCGAACATCCAGGAAATCGGTCCTCTCCCAACGTTCACGAACGACTATATGCGTGATCGAGGGCCGCCCATCGTCGCGGACGGCCATCCTCTTTCGATCCTTCGAATCGCGCCCGATAGGCGCATCGATCTTGAACTTGGACTGCTCGAAGTGGCCCCAGGACACCGCCCGGTAGAGCCGCTTCACCTTCCGTTCGCGGAGCGCGTCTGAAAGCGCATGATGCGCCGCGTCGGTCTTCGCGACGACCAAGAGGCCCGATGTGTCGCGATCGAGGCGATGTACGATGCCCGGTCGAAGCCGCCCGCCCACTCCGGAAAGATCTCGCACATGGTGCAGCAGCGCGTTCACCATCGTCCCGGAGCGATGCCCGGGAGCGGGATGCACGACCATTCCCGCCGCCTTGTTGACGACCAGTAGAGCGTCGTCCTCATACAGGATGTCCAGCGGAAGAGCCTGCGCGAGGATATCTACTGGTGCGGCAGGCGGCACGACCACCTCGACTTCATCACCCGTAGATACCACATCCGACTTCTTCGCCAGATGCCCGTTCACCGCAACCAGTCCCGCCTCGAGGAGCTTCTGCACTCGGGTCCGCGACAGCTCTAGATGCTCGGTGACAAAACGATCAATTCGGCCGCCGCCCTCATCAGGCACCGTCAGCCGATGCGTTTCCCCGTCCACAGGCCGCTACGCGGTGACGACGCTGAGCCCGATCCAGGCCGCCGATCCGTCGATGTCGATCTCCAAGACATGCGCGAAGCCATCTCCATCCAGGGCATCGACCATCGCCACATCGAGAGCCAACGTCTCTCGAGAAATGAAGTCCCGATGGACATGAGCAGCCCCGAGCACGTCGGCGGGCCCTGCGATGCCGACGTTGATGCGGTCTGTGATGTCCAGCCCACCGTCCTTCCGAAGGCGCTGAATGCGGTTTACCAGCTCGCGGGCGATCCCCTCGGCCAGTAGTTCTTCGTCGAGTGTGGGATCCAAGGCGACCGTGGTGGCACCCTCCCCCTTCACGACGAGGCTCCCGGAAGCGCGCTGAACGATTTCCACATCGCCTTCCCGAAGCGAATGCGTAACACCGTCCAGGCGAAAACCGATGTCGATTCCGTCCTGGTACGCAGCAAGCGCCTGCTGAGACAGGCCGCGGATCGCCTCGGCGGCATCGTTCGTGGACTTCCCAAAACGAGGCCCGAGCGCCCGGTAGTTCGGTCTCGCCTCGAGCGTGACCAACCCCCGGGCGTTGGACAGGAAGACCACCTCTTTCACGTTCAGCTCATCCCGAACGACGTCGAGGACGGCCGGCGACAGTGTCCGAGCGTTGGGGAGGACCACCTCCGCGCGCCTGAGCGGCTGTCGTACCCGAATCTGCACGTCCTCACGCGCGGCCCGCCCGAGTGAGACCACCGTGCGTGCGTCGGCCATCTCCGCTTCCAGCTCCGCATCGTCCAAGCCGAGGCGCTCGGGGAAGCGCTGCAGATGCACACTCTCGCCGGTCAGCGCGCGATGCAGCCAGTCCGTCACGAAGGGGGCCACCGGCGCGGCAAGTAGCGCCACGGTCTTGAGGGCCTCCCACAGCGTGCGGAAGGCGGCCGCCATGTCATCGCGGTCGCTGTTGCCCCAGAAGCGCGGCCGGCTTCGGCGCACGTACCAGTTCGAGAGGTCCTCTACCACGAAGTCGCTGAGGGCCCGGTAGGCGCGCGTGATCTGATACCCCTCCAGCTCCCGGCTCACTTCATCCACCACCGAGTCGAGCCGGGCGAGCAGCCAGCGGTCCAGTAGGGGTCGCGCGTGCGGGTCCGGGTCGTTCTCCGACGGCGACCACTCCTCGACCGATGCATAGAGGGCGAAGAACTTGTAGGTGTTGAGCAACGTGTCGAAGAACCTTCTGCGGGCCTCACTGACTGCGGCCGGATCGTATCGCTTGGGGACCCAGGGGTTGGAGGACGTGATAAAGTACCACCGCACGGCGTCTGCACCGTGTTCCTCCACCGCCTCCCAGGGGTCCGCGACGTTGCCCTTGGACTTCGACATCTTCTGCCCGTCTGCGTCCAGCAGAAGGTCGTTCACGATGACGTTCCTGAAAGGCGTCCCCCGGCCCAGCAGCGTCGAGATGGCCAGCAGGGAGTAGAACCAGCCCCGGGTCTGATCGAGACCCTCCGAAATGAAGTCGGCCGGAAAGTGCGCCTTGAACTCGTTTTCATTTTCGAACGGGTAGTGCCACTGCGCGAACGGCATCGCCCCCGAGTCGAACCAGACGTCGACGACTTCCGGCGTTCGCCGTTGCGTGCCGCCGCACTGCTTGCACGGCCACGTGATGTCGTCGATGAACGGGCGGTGGGGATCGAAGTCGTCCGGCAGCCCCCCGGCCGCTTCCCCCAACTCGGCCAGGGACCCGATCCAATGCAGGTGGTCTCGGTCGACGTCACAGACCCAGACCGGAAGAGGAGTCCCCCAGTAGCGGTCGCGCGACAGGGCCCAGTCGACATTGCCCCTGAGCCACTCACCGAACCGGTTTTCTCCGATCTCCGGCGGGTACCAGTTCACTTCGGCGTTGTTGGCGAGCAACTCCTCCCTGAGCCCGGCCGTGGCGGCAAACCACGAATCACGTGCCATGTACAACAAGGGTGAGTCACAACGCCAACAGTGCGGATAGCTATGCGTCACCCGCCCGATGTCGAAGACCCTTTTCCTCTTCTCGAGCTCCTCGACCAGGGCGGCATCCGCGTCCTTGACGAACTGCCCGCCCACCACCGCGACCTCATCGACGAACCGACCCGCATCGTCGATGGGATTGATCATGGGGAGGCCGTGCTTCTTCCCTGCCGCGTAGTCATCGGCGCCGAACGCCGGTGCCATGTGGACGATACCTGTGCCGTCATCGGCGCTCACGAAGTCCTCTCCGACGACTGTCCAGCCGTTCTCGGGATCATCGGGCTCGGCCACCAAGTCCAGGGGACGGGCGTAACGCATGCCGACCAGCTCCTGGCCCGTCCTGGTCGCCACCACCCGAGCGTCTTCGCCGAAGAGCGCCTCGACCCTGCCCTGCGCCACGATGTAGCGCCTGCCGTCACGCGCCACTTCGGCGTAGGTCAGCTCCGGGTGCACCGCGAGACCCGCGTTCGAGGGCACCGTCCAAGGCGTGGTCGTCCACGCGAGGAATGCCCTGCCCTCGGGATCCGGATCCCCGTTCTCGTCGATGACCTCGGCGACGAACGTCAACGACGGATCCTCGACGTCTCGATAACCCTGCGCCACCTCATGCGACGAAAGCGTAGTGCCACACCGCGGACAATACGGAACGCTCTTGTGTCCCCGATACAGTAAATCATTGTCCGCAAACGACTTGAGTACCCACCACACCGACTCGATGTAGTCGGATTCGAACGTCACATAAGGACGCCAGTACTCGAGCCAATAGCCGATCCGCTCGCTGAGCTCTTCCCACTCCGCCTTGTAGGTGAAGACGGAGTCTTTACAGACCTTGTTGAACTCGGCGATGCCGAGCGCCTCGATCTCGGGCTTGCCACTTATGCCGAGCTTCTTTTCCGCCTCTATCTCGACCGGTAGACCATGCGTGTCCCACCCTGCGATGCGCGTCACGTACCGACCCTGCATCGCGCGGAAGCGGCAGATCAAATCCTTGATGGTCCGACCCCAGACGTGGTGGAGCCCGGGGCGCCCGTTGGCTGTGGGTGGACCCTCGAAGAATACATACGGGTCGCCGGACGCATTCGCCTCGAGCGTCTGCCGAAAAAGGTCCTCGTCCTTCCACTGAGCGAGGATCTCATGCTCGATCTCGACCATCGTCCCCGGGAGCTCTGGATAACTCATAGCTGGCCCACGACCCGCACGATCAAGCGGGTGAGCTCCGGTTCGGCGGCTTTGGCCGCGGCGATGATCTTGGCGACGTTTACCGGTTCCAAGGCGTCCGGAAGACACTCGTCGGTGATGATGCTCAGGCCGAGCACGGGCATGCCCATATGGCGCGCGACGATGACCTCGGGAACGGTGGACATCCCGACCAGGTCCGCCCCCATCGCGCGCAACATCCGGTATTCCGCACGGGTCTCGAGCGCGGGTCCGGTCACCGCCGCGTAGACCCCTCGGTGAAGCCGGATCCCTAGGTCCAGCGCGCACTTCTGGGCGATCGCCTGGAGCGCCAACGAATACGGCTCGGACATATCGGGAAAACGGGGGCCGAACGAATCATCGTTCGCGCCGACCAGCGGACTGTCGCCCAGGAGGTTGATGTGGTCGTCGATCAGGACCAGATCACCGGCCTTCCACAGCGGGTGCATCCCACCGGACACGTTGGAAACCAAGAGATTGGTCGCACCCAAGGCGCGTAGCACCCGGATCGGGAAAGTCACCTCCTGCAACGAGTAGCCCTCGTACGCATGGAAGCGCCCCTGCATCACCGCAACCGCATGGTCCCCGATTCTACCCATGACCAACCTACCCGAGTGGCTCTCGACGGTCGGGACGGGAAAACCCGGTATCTCCTCGTACCCGATCACGACCTCCGAGTCCACCTTCCCCGCCAGCGCGCCCAATCCTGTTCCCAGGACGATGGCCGTACTGGGCTCGAAGGACGTCAAGGCTCGGACGGCGGCTACCGCTGCATCGACGCGTTGCCTCAGATCTTGTGGTTCAGTCACGACGATGAGCGGTTTGGGTGGCAGGCTAGTGCGGTGTTCCGAAGGTGTCTCGGCCATTCGAGCGCCGATTGCATCCGGCCCTGCTGCGTTGCTCCTCGACCCACGCCTTCGGCGCGGGTGCCCCATAGCCCTGCTATTACTCGTCGTCGCGCGACCCACGCCTTCGGCGCGGGTGCCCCGGTTCCGGCGCCTCGGCACTCTCGGTGGCTCGCGAACCTTCGGAACACCACACTAGCGGTCCTTGTCGGCACCATCGTCCTCGAACGACAGCGACAAGGTCTCGTCGCCCGCCTCCTCGGGGTCCGAGCCTTCGGACGCGTCGTCCTCGGAGCGCGCGTCGGCCTGATCGGTGTCCTCCATCTGCGACGCGCCCCAGGCATCGGTTCGCTCGTGACCCTCGGCGAGCTCATCGATCGGCGTGTCGAGCGGGGGCAGGTCGGTCCCGTCATCGTCCTCCGATTCGTCACGCCCGGACTCGTCGGCGGCGGTCGCCTCGACAGGCCGGGAGAAGCGTCCGCCACCGAGGTCGAGATCGATCGGCCGGTCCTCGAGCGGCGCACGCTCCTCTTCGACCTCCACGACGTCCAGCTCGCGCTCGAGCAACTGACGAAACGCCTTGAGGAAGCGGGTCCGCCGACGCTCCATATCCTCCAGAGCGTCTCGACCAAGTTCCAGTTTCCGCTCCGCGCCCCGCAGTAGCCGCCGCACCTCGGCCTCGGCCTCCCTCAGTACGTGATCTGCTTCGCGCTTTGCCTGGTCCCTGATGTCGACCCTGAGCTCCTGCGCAGTGACCAAGGCCTCCTGCACCGCTGCCTCCCGCCCTGACTGCGACGTCACCTGGCGCTCGAGCGTATCGGACCGCTCCTGGTACCGAAGGTTCTCGCGCACGATCACCTCGAACCGCTCAGCAACGAGTTCCAGGAACGTATCGACCTCCTGCGGATCGTATCCCCGCAGCAGCTTCTTGAAATCACCGCGCTTGTTGCGGACGTCGAGTGGCGTGATGTCGATCATGTTCGTGCTCCGAAGAGTGCGGTGCCGATACGGACCATGGTGCTTCCTTCCCGAATGGCGATGTCCAGGTCGTTGGTCATGCCCATCGAGAGTTCACAGCCGACATCTTCCGTCTGGGCACGGACGCGCTCGTGAAGCTCACGCAGCCGCCTGAACGCGTCGGTCACGATCGCTTCGTCGTCCACGAATGGCGCCATTGTCATCAGACCGTCGACCTGAATTCCGGGGAGCGAAGCGAGCATCAGGATGTCGTCGCTCGCCTCCTCCGGCCGGAAGCCGCTCTTCGACGCCTCTCCTGAGCTATTCACCTGGATGAGCACCGACACGGTCTGTCCTTCCTCGACGGCGAACCTCGAGATCCGTTCGCCCAGCTTAACCGAGTCTACCGAGTGGATGACGTCCGACAGAGCAGCGGCAGTCCTCGCCTTCCGGCTCTGCAGGTGACCGATCATGTGCCAGGTCGCAGCATGCCGGCCGAGGAGTCCGACCTTGTGCTCCAGCTCTTCCACCCGGTTCTCGCCGACGTCGGTGAGACCCGCACCGAGTGCTGCCAGCACCGCCTCCACCGGGTGCGCCTTCGTGACCGCGACGAGGCGTACTGACGTGGCGTCACGCCCGGCTGCGGAGGCCGCGGCCGCAATGCGATCCCGCACACGCGGAAGAGCTTCCGCGAGCCGCTCTGCGTACGTGAGACTCAACGTGGCGTCCGAGGTCATAGCGATAGCAAAAGAAAGGGACCCCGCCGGAGCACCGGCGGGGTCCCTTAGGGATCCTTTTAGGTTCCGGGTCAGCGAACCTGGAACTTAATCGAGAACTGGACCCACACCGGCACGAGCTTGTCTCTGTTCATCGCCGGCGAGAAGCGGTACACCTCGGCGACCGACATCGCGGCGTCGTCGAGAGCCTGGTGCCCTGAGCTCTCGAAGATCTGTCGCTCCTGCACAATGCCGTTCTCATCGATGAAGAAGTACACGAGGACATCGCCGCCAATGCCTGCATCCCGTAGCAGAGGAGGATACTCGCGCGTCATGGCGCGGATGACCTCCTCTCTGTTGAGGATGTCGGGCGCAACCGTGTATGGCGTAAAGGTCGGCGCTGCCGAGAGATCGACGGCCCTCTCCTCCGGCGGCGGGGGCAACTCCTCGACCGGGTTTTCCGCGAAGGTCGTGGGCGCGATCGTGATATCCTCGTCGATATCCGCCGACGCGATGACCGGAGTTGCCGGACGAGCGATCTGCTGTGGCGGCGGCGGGATCTCGATTTCGGGCGGCAGCTCGATGGCTATCAGCTCCTCAGTTTCGAACGAGAAGTCGGCAGCCGTGAACTCGGGCCAGAACGCGAACGCTCCGAAGTGGATCACGGTGGCCGCAATCATGGAGCCCCAGAACCACGATGCGAACGACTTCTTGAGCTTCTCGTTCGCGGTCTCGATCTTCTCGAATGCAGGTACGGCTTCGGCAGCGCTCATCGTCTCTCCCTCTGCAGGCTTTGCTCCAACGTCGCGGCGAACACAACGCGCACGACACCGGCCGCGACCAGGGCTGATTGCAACTGATCCATGAACCGGTATGGCACTTCCCGATCGGCGCGGATCGAGATCACGAGGGCTCGTTCAGACGCGGCGTACAGCGGAGCCACCACCGTCGTGGCCTGCTCCATCGTGTATGCCTGGTCGTTGATCGTAACCGAGCCGTCCCGTTCCATCCAAATGTTGAGGATGTTCTTCTGCTTCTCATCGATCTTCTGAGCCGACTGTACCTCAGGCCACTCGATTGGTATCTGACGGTCGTTCTGGAACACCGTCGTGACCATGAAGAAGATCAGGAGAAGGAACGCGATATCTGCAAGGGACGAGGAGGGGACCTCCGACGACACTTTTGAGTTCTTCTGGAAGCCTCCGCCCTTGATCGCCATCTAGTTCTCCTCCAGGACCTGGAGCGAAATCCGCTCCGCGTTGGCGGCATGGAGCGCGTCGAGCACGTCCATCATGTACTTGTAGGGCGCGTCCGGATGAGTCTTCACCGCGGCGATCATGTTCGGGTTCGCGGTCACTTCTTGGCGCCACAAGCCTTCGATCTCGCTGGGCCGGTACTGCTGCTCCTGTTGACTCTCACCACGCTTCACCGTGACCACGCCACTAACCTGCACGATGATGTGCAGGATGTTCCTTTGGCTGACCTCGGCTTCTACGCCGGGCTCCGGGAGCACGATGGAGAGCCCCTTGTCCTTCGGGAAAGTCGTCGTCACCAGGAAAAAGATCAGTAGCAAGAAGGCGATGTCCGCCATCGAGGAAGTCGGAACCTCGTCACTGACCTTCGATTTCTTCTTGTTGAGAACCGCCGCCATGTCCGTCCCCGCTGTCGTTAGCTCAGAGGTACTGGAGTCTCGTACTAAAGGTTCCTATCTACTCTTCTTTCTGAACGATCTCGATCCGGCCGTCCCGCTCCAGTTGCCAGGCCAAGTTCAGGATCTTCTGGGCGCCCTGCTCCATGTCCACAATCAACCGGTCGATACGCGTCACGAAGAAGTTGTACCCAATGTTCACAGGCACCGCGACGATGAGCCCCGTAGCAGTCGTCAGCAGCGCGACCTTGATGCCGCCCGCAACGAGCGTAGGCTCCACGTTGCCCGCCGCCTCGATCGCGGCGAAGGCCAGGATCATTCCGGCCACGGTACCCAGGAAGCCCATGAGCGGCGCGACGTTCGCGACGGTCGCGAGAATCACCAAGCCCCGTTCGAGAAAACTGAGCTCGATGGTGCCGGTCGTCGCGATCGCAGCCTCCAACTCACCCTTGACGAGGCGACGCGACTCAATGCGTCGCAGGCCTGCCAGAAGGATGGCCGCCGCCGGACCAGGCGTGTCACGAGCGATTTGGAGCGCACCGTCCAAATCGCCGCCCAAGGCGGCCTCTTCGACCTCCAAAAGCACACGCTTGGTGCCGCGGTGGGCGACCGAGAGCGTCCAGGCCTTCGCGATCATTACACCTAACGCGACCAGCGAACAAAGAACGAGCGGATACATCATCCATCCGCCGTCCGCGAACAGCGTCATCAGTTCGTATTGGCTGCCCACAGGGGCCTGCTCCTGACTGTGTTATTGGACCGCGCACCCGGTGTGCACGAAGAGGCCCGCCACTGAGATGAAGCTACGTTCAGCACGGGCCCTGTCTTACAAGACTGCGGAATCTAGGCGCCGTGTCGGGAAGGTGTCAACGAGCGATTCGTATTAGCCAAAAGTCGATGATTAGCGAGGCTTCAGACGGCCGTCCCCGCCGACAACGCTTCATCCTGCGCAGGGAGTGGCCCGACCATGATTTCGCGGAGCCTCTCGGCGCCGATACCCCGCTCCAAGCGCCCCGCCACCGCGACCGAGATCTGCGCTGTCTCCTCGCTCACCACGATCACCAAAGCGTCTGTTTCCTCGCTCAGACCGAGCGCCGCGCGGTGCCTCGTACCCAGTGAGCGGTCTACCGGGGATTGCGTAAGCGGGAGGATGGCCCCAGCCGTGCGAATTTGGTCACCGGCGATGAGGACAGCGCCGTCGTGCAGCGGGGAATACGGCGTGAAGATCGTCGTCAGCATCTCCGCCGAGACGCGGGCGTCCACTGAGCTGCCCGTCTCTGAGTACTCGTCCAGGCCGACGTCGCGTTCGATCGCGATGATCGCACCGTGCCTCGACCGCGACAGGCGCACGGCGGCCTCGACGACCTCCTCGGCCACGCGACCCCCCTCGAGACGCTGGAAGACGCGAATCATCCGGCTGCGGCCGAGTCTCGAGAGCGCGGAACGAAGCTCGGGTTGGAAGACGACCAGTGCTGCGATCGCGCCATACTGAAAAGCGTTCTCCAGCAGTGCTCGAATCAAGATCAGGTCCAGGAGTCGCGCCGCGCCGTACATGAACGCGACCAACACGACACCGAGCATGATCTGCATCGCGCGGGTACGCTGGATGATCAGCAGGAGTCGGTAAAGCAGGAACGCGACAATCAGGATCTCGACCAAGTCGGTCCATCCTGGCCCAAAGAACTGGAACTGTCCCCAGATCCGGCTCACTTAAGCTCCTATGTCAGCCTACTGAATCGATCCCTTCGTTGGCCACTGACCCCCGAGCGCCTTTCCCGCAAGGACCTCACGCGTCTTCTTCGTCGGCGGGCTCCCCATACACGCCCGGGGCCGGGCCTGGAAGCGGCCCCTCACTGCCCGGCAGCCCCAGCGGCGGCGCGGCGACGCCGGGCCTTTCGGACTGCGTAGCCGCGACGGTCGGTAGTGATTCCGGCTCGGGCTCCGGTAGCGGCGGAAGAGGGTCCCCGCGTTGGAGAAATTCGAGATCCTCCCTGCCCAGCGTTTCCCGTTCCAACAAGGCCTGAGCAATAGTCTCGAGTAGCTCCTTGTGCTCCTCCAAGACTACTCGAGCTCGATTGTGTGCTTCGTCAACGAGGCGCTTCACCTCTTCGTCGACAAGGCGAGCCGTGTGTTCCGAGATGACCCGGCGGTGCCCCAACTCCCGCCCGAGGAACACTTCCTGCTCGGGATCGCCGATGGCCACGAGCCCAATGACATCGCTCATGCCGTACGTCGTGACCATGCGCCTCGCCATCGTTGTCGCGCGCTCGATGTCATTACCCGCACCGGTAGTGACGTCCTGTAGACCAAAGATCATCTCTTCCGCGACGCGACCCCCGAACAACATCGCGAGCTGTCCTTGCAACCAATCACGCGTGTACGAGTGCCGATCCTCCTTGGGAAGGCTCGCAGTGATCCCAAGCGCCGACCCGCGGGGAACGATCGTCACCTTGTGCACCGGATCCAGCCCGGGAATCCGCAGACCCAGCACGGCGTGCCCGGCCTCGTGGTAGGCGGTCAGCGTGCGTTCGTGCTCGGTGAGTACCAGGCTGCGACGCTCCGCTCCGAGCATGACCTTGTCCTTGGCCTGCTCGAAGTCGTCCATGGAGACCTTGTCCCCGTCGCGTCGAGCCGCAAGCAACGCTGCTTCGTTACAGATATTCTCTAGATCGGCGCCGCTCATTCCCGGCGTGCCACGTGCGACGAGCGAGAGCTCCACGTCGTCGGCCAGGGGAAGCTTCTTGGCATGGACCCTCAGGATGCCTTCCCGGCCCCTCAAATCAGGTAAGTCGACGACGATTTGCCGGTCGAAACGGCCGGGCCGTAACAAGGCCGGATCCAGTACGTCGGGCCGGTTGGTGGCCGCGAGCAGAATCACGCCTTCATTCGACTCGAAGCCGTCCATCTCGACGAGCAGCGCATTGAGGGTCTGCTCGCGCTCGTCGTGACCGCCCCCGAGGCCCGCACCACGGTGCCGGCCGACCGCATCGATCTCGTCGACGAATATGATGCAGGGGGCGTGTGCCTTGCCCTGTTCAAACAGGTCTCGAACGCGCGAGGCCCCGACACCCACGAACATCTCCACGAAGTCGGATCCCGACATCTGGAAGAAGGGCCGGCCGGCCTCTCCGGCGACTGCCCTCGCGAGGAGCGTCTTGCCGGTCCCCGGAGGCCCCACGAGCAACACGCCCTTGGGCAGACGCCCGCCGAGCCGCGAGAACTTCGCGGGATCCCTCAGGAACTCGATGATCTCCTGGAGCTCCTCCTTGGCCTCATCGGCTCCGGCGACGTCCGAGAACGTCACGCTCTGCGACTCGGGCGAGATGAGCTTCGCCTTCGAGCGACCGAACTGAAACGCCCGGTTCCCGCCACCCTGCATGGTCCGGAAAATCCAAATCCAGAAGGCGATGAAGAGCAGCCAGGGCAGAGCGCCGAGCAGGAACGTGCCCCACCCGGGCTCAGATGATTCGGCCTGAATGATGACGTCGCTCTGTTCGAGATCCTCCAGGAGGCCGTCCGTCATCTCACCGGGAAGCGTCACCTCGAAGCGAATGATCTCCTGCCCCTGACTGACGGTCGGGGCGCGTAACTCGCCTTCGATCTTGCGATCGATGACCGTGACCTCGTGCACGTTGTCAGACCTCAACTGGGCCCGAAACTCGGTGTACGTGATCTCGGAAACGGTCTCGTCCTGCCCCTGCACGAATTTTATGGCCAATAGGAACAGCAGGACCATCATCATCAAGAACGACGCGTTCTTGATGATTCGCTGCATCCGGTTGTCGTCGTCTGGACGGATCGGATTAGGTTCTGGCATGCTCGCTTATCACCCCGGCGTAGCCCGCTCGTGGACCCTTCCACATAGCTGCGTTATAGGCTCGCGACATATGGCAAATGACGAAAGTCTTCTGCGTAGTCCAAGCCGTACCCCACGAGGAACTCATTGGGTGCATCGAACCCGACCCATCGTGCCTCATGGTCCAAATTTGTCAGCCTCTTGTGCAGTAGCGCGCACACTTCGACGCTGGTGGGGTCACGGGCTTTTAGCCTCGGAATCAGCCGATTGAGTGTCGTTCCGCTGTCGATGATATCCTCTACGATCAGCACCGCCCGGCCCTTCAGGGACGCCGCCGGATCATAGAGCAACTGAACGTCTCCACTGGACACCTTGTCCGAGCCATAGCTGGAGGCGATCAAAAAGTCGACGTGCAGCGGCAGATGAATGGCCCGCACCAGGTCGGCCATGAAGAGGAACGATCCCTTCAACAGACCCAGAACGAGCAGCCGGTCCTGCGCCGTGTAAGCCTCGCTGATCAGCCGGCCCAGGGTGTGGGTCCGCTCGCTCAATTCTGCAGCGGTGAAGACGATGCGCTCGAGGGCCTGCCCGCCCAACTGGGTGTTCTCATTCAGCGTCGGCATCAGTAATTCCGATATGGAGGACGGGTTGCTCGGGAAGCGCCTGGCCACCCGGGGCGGCCTGGGCGATTCCAGGAACCCACAGCACGGCCCCTGATCCATCGACCAGCAGCGGCTGCTGGCCTCGATCCGGCTCGGGGACGCGCGCGTCCAGCAATAGCTTCTTCAGCCTCGTTGTTCCGTGTCCAAGTCGGATCCGGTCTCCGGCCTGACGAGCACGCACCGTCAGTGGGAAGCGCGGGGCGGGCAGCGCGAACTGACCCGGCTCCGGCTCGACGGTGTCGCGAAGTTCCCACACGACGACGAACTCGCGTCCACCCAGGATCACCGTGCCCGATCCAGGTCGGGCATCCGCAATCAGCAGCTGACGGTCGTCGACCCTACCGGTCTCGAGCGTCAGAGCGAGTCGGTTGAGATCTCGGCGGAGGGTCAGACCACCTCCGAGCTGGACGCCCCGCCCGCTCCGGGCGGATGAGCAGAACTCGACGGCCGATCGGGTACGCTCGGCACTGAGTGCGGTACCGAGCCGGCGTGCCAACTCACGCACGATCCGCCCACGAACACCGGGGTGCAGGCGCGACATGGCCTCGAAGTCGAACGAAGTGGACGTTTCACGCTCGTCTACGCTGAGGGTATCCAGAAAGCCCGGGAGAAGACTCGACCAAGCGGACTCCTGCTCCTGAGCCAGGCTCGCGAGCCGCACCAGTGATCGGCGGGCTTGGGACGCCACACGAGCCTCGAGCTCCGGGAGAATGGCATTTCGAATCGCGTTGCGCGCGTAACGATCGTCCGTGTTCGTCGGATCTTCGCGCCACCCGAGGCCCACCGACCTAGCGTACCCCTGAATGTCATCCCGCCAAAAATCGAGCAGCGGGCGCCAGAGACCGGGCTCTCGATACGCTGCCATGCCCGCGAGGCCTGCGCCCCCCGTCCCGCGGACCACCCGGAACAGCACCGTCTCCGCTTGATCATCCGCATGGTGGGCGGTCGCAACGACGTCCGCACCGACCGCCCGGCGGACCGATTCGAGGAACGCGTAGCGCGCGTTCCGGGCGGACTCCTCCGAGTCGAGGTGGGTCCAAGCTACCTCCCTCGTCAGTGGGATCTCCCACGCGGCACACAGCCCCTGCACCCAGTCGGCGTCGGCCCGGCTGCCTCCCCGCATGCGGTGATCGAAGTGAGCCGCGTGGATGTCCAGGTGCTCGGTGGAGACCCCGAAGCGGAACAGGTGAAGGAGCACTGCCGAGTCGAGCCCACCCGAGATCGCCACAACGATCGGCCCGCCCTCGAGGACGGTACCGCTCGCTTCTTCGAGCACTACGCCGAATCGATCGGAGAGACCACTCATCGGGCCCCTCACTGCTGCGCCCCGCTCGGTCCCGGCGGGGGCGGCCGGCCGGTCAGATCGCTCAGGACTTCAGCGAGCAAGTCCGGGCGGTCACTCTGGATGCCGTCGACGCCCCACTCGAGGAGCCTTCTCATGTCATCAGGGTCATCGACGGTCCACACCTGCACCGGGAGATTACGAGCGTGAGCGGCCTCGATGAACCGGGGTGACACGATTCTCAGCCCCTTCCAAAGCTGGGGCACCTGAAGGATGTCGGCGCCCGGAGCATACGGGCCCCCGAATGGGAGTCGATGCGTGAGCCAGAACCAGAAGACGTGGTGACGGCTCGCACCCCACGGCCCCTGATAGTCGCGCACGTCACGACGGCTACGCTCGAACTCCGCCGCGACCAGCACGCGCTGCTCAGCCTCGTGTCGACGGATCAGCTCGACCAATGGTGCTGCCGCCTGCGATTCCTTCGGCTCGACGTTTATCCGAGTGTGCGGCAAGGCAGTGAGCACGTCCTCGAACCTTGGAACGGCGACCCCGCGCCCCCGGAAAGAAGGCACCCCAGAGGGGTCGTGAAAATGGTAGCCGGCATCGAGCGCCTGGATTTCACTCAGGGACAGGTCTGCGACCATGCCTGTGCCGTCGGTGGTTCTGTCGACTGTGGCGTCGTGAATCACCACGACCTCTCCGTCTGCTGTTAGGCGGACGTCCATCTCGAGCATGTCGGCTTCCCACCAGACAACGGCTTGCTCGAAGGCCTCCAGCGTGTTCTCCGGGGCGATCTTCGAGCCCCCTCGGTGGGCTACGAGGAGCGGAGCGCCCGAGAGGTACGTGCAGCCACGGCGTGGGTGGGATCGAGACACGGATGAATTCCCCGACTACGACTCAGGCGGAATCAGTCCCCTCGGCTTCAACGCGCTCCACGTCCTCCTCACCCAGCTCATAGAGGTAGTAGAGCACCAAGTCGATGAGCCGACTCGTCACGTGAAGCTCGAGCGGAAGGCGTCCCGAGTCGTCGTCAGAAGTGGCGAGGCCGTCCTCGAGCTCTACTACGCGCCCACCTAGAAAGCCCAGAAGGTCCTCTACTACTTGCGGTCGTGGGTTCGCAGGAGCCAACGAATCAGGCATGACCTCGCGGAGCAGAAGCCCTCGGACGTAGGCCAAGAAGCCCGGAAAGGCCAACTCCGCGAGCGGGCCGCCCTCGAGCGCCTCCTCATCCGTGATGTGCTCCCATTCGAGCTCGTTCCAGTACAGGTCCTCGGCATCGCCGCGGAGGTGTGCCCGATCGTCCTCCGACAGGGGCGTCCCACCTGAGGTGTCCCACGGGAGTGCGAGCTCACGGCTCAGAATGCGCTCAATACGCTCGCGTCGCCCGCCCAGCAGCGTGCCCGCGCGATCATTCATGAGGTTCCTCGGTGGACCGGAATCGACTGCCTAGCGCCAAGATAGATGAGAATGTAGCGTCGCGGCCATGGAGACCACCCCGTTTCGTGCTGCGAGAGAGTGCGGCGACTCCCCCCTCCGGCACCCCCGCGGCGGGGACGCCCGGGACGGTTCCGGTCGACTCCGCGGCTGGATCGAAGCCCGCGTGTCGGGACAGCGATGTGGGTCAGGGCTCCGCTATTGCTGTTGTTCGCGTTGCTGCTAGGCCGACACCTCAACGACCCCACGTACACGACGATCTTCGACGGCGTGAACCTCGGCTTTCATGAAGCCGGCCACGCGGCGTTCGTGTGGTTCGGAAATCGCATTCTTACCACAGCGGGCGGCACGATTTTCGAGATCGGTATCCCCCTGGTGGCTGGGGCCTACCTGCTGTTCAAGCAGCGCGACCCGTTCGGGGCAGCGGTGTGTCTCTTTTGGCTCGGCACGGCGCTCGTCGGAGTCGGGATCTACGAGTCGGATGCGAGAGCCCAGGCGTTACCTCTCGTCTCACCGTTCGGGCCTGTGGATGTAGACAGCCATGACTGGACGGTCATGCTTCTGAAATTCGGACGGCTGTCCCAGGATCAGGAGATTGGCGCCTTGTTTCGAAACTCGGGGCTGCTGTCGATGGCGAGCTCGGTCTTGCTCGGCGCCTAGATCCTACGGATCATGGCCGCAGGCCAGGAAACGGCGAATGACCGCGAAGGAGCGTCTTAGAGACTTCACGGAGGACGAGCGTTGAGGATGGCGAAGCACTTGCTTGGAGCCCTGTCGCTTGTGGCCCTGGCGACTGGGTGTGACAGTGACGCGGCGGGACCAGGGACAGGATCGGAGACACCCAACAAGGTGGCCGCCGTGGTGGTCGGGCCGCCGAATGTGACGACCTGCACGTCGGTTCCTCGGACGCTGATCGCGACGGCGAGTGACGCGCTCAACCGTCCGATCCCAACCCCAGCGGAATCATTTACCTGGGTCGGTTCCGATCCCGACGTGGCGATCGTCGAATCGACTGGGAGAGTGGTGCCCGTAGGCCGCGGGACGCTGTCCGTCACGGCGTCGATCGATGGTTTTAGCGGCTCAACGGAAGTCAGCGTGCTGGAGGCGCAGAGGGGATCTTCGGGAGAGGTGTTCTGGATCGACTTCGAACAAACGCCGCTCGGCCCGTACTGACGTGACCCCCTGAAACGAGACCAGCGCGAATGTTAGGATGTGGAGCTGGTCGCAGCTTCAGTGAGGAGGTCAGCAATGGGCAGGAGACGACCCACACCGGAACAGATCATCACGGCACTGCGGGAGGCTGAAGTAGGTCTGGCTGGGGGCAAGACGGTGGGGATGGTGAGCCGTGAGCTCGTACCACCGAAGACCAGCAGAGGGCGGCGCGTCGTGGTACTGCCTGCGTTCAATGTCCAAGCCGTTCGCACCGCGCAGCGCAGGCAGCGGAGCGCCTCCTTCTCGGCAGCGAGTACGTTGATCAGGGTTTCGTGTTCGCAACCGAGTTCGGGCGTCCGCTGGACGTATCCAACCTTTACGACCGCAACTTCCGGCGGATCATGGCGGCGGCGGGGCTCGGCGAGTGGGAGGAGGTCGAGGTAGGCCGGAAGGTGGAGAAGAAGGTTAGGCGGTTCCGGCCCGCCTATCGCATGTACGACCTGCGACACACGGCGGCGACCCTGCTTTTCGGGGCCGGGATCAATCCCAAGGTGATCTCGGAGCGCCTCGGGCATTCGTCCGTGGCTTTCACGATGGACGTGTACGCTGCGAGCCTACCCGACATGCAAGAGGAGGCCGCCGAAAAGCTGGAGACGATTCTTGGCACAGCGTAGGTGATGGAACCCGGTAGCTACCGACGCCAACTGCTGTGCTGGAATGCGACCTGTGAAGGGCAGTGGTGGGGAAGCCGACCGAGGGAGTTGCTGTTCGCGGAGTCGGTCTTGGAGCAACTTAAGAGATCACCCAGCGACGCCCAAAGGACCACCTCAACCCAGCGCCCTGACTGTGGCACGCCGAGAGCGGTAACGTGGCGCTACGATCCAACGCTTGACTACTGAGCGGCAGCACACCGGCCGGCCGGCCGGCCCCGGCGGCCTCTCAGGGGGGGATCTCCTGAGGGGCCGTTTCCTCGGCTGGTGGGCGAGTGGCGTCGGGGGACTCGACTCGCACGCCACGGAGCCTATGCAACAAATCGGCAACAAATGGCACGAAAAAGGCCCCTCCCGAAGGAGGGGCCGCACTCGAAAGGCCTTGCGGCCATTGAGTGCCGGAGGAGGGACTTGAACCCCCGACACGCGGATTATGATTCCGCTGCTCTAACCAACTGAGCTACTCCGGCGATGGGGGCAAAAGCTCATCCCGGCCCCGAGGCATGTCAACCTGACTGAGCTGCCCGGGTCGCAGGGTCTAGCGCCTTGCGTGCGGCGCCTGGGAGCGCGACGCTGAAGGCGCTGGAGCGGTGAAGTGCCGGTGAAGCGTCGACATTGTTCACCCGTACTTCGGACAGGTGACAGCCGCTCCCCTGGTCTACAATTCTTCGGAGACCCCCATGGACTTCGGCCCGATTACGATCTCGCTCTTGGCCGCCGTCGGTGTCGGCATCCTCACCAGCCTAAGAGTTCTGTACGAGTACGAGAGAGGCGTGATCTTCAGGCTGGGCAAGCTGACCCGCGCCAAGGGCCCGGGACTGATTTTCTTGGTTCCGTTCGGCGTCGAACGTATGACGAAGATGGACCTGCGCATTATCGCGTTGGACATCGCGCCGCAGGACACGATCACGCGGGACAATGTCTCCGTCCGGGTGAACGCGGTGGTCTACTTCCGAGTCGCGGACCCGGTGAAAGCTGTCGTGGAAATTGAGGACTACTTCTTCGCCACCAGCCAACTCGCGCAGACGACGCTCCGGTCGGTCATCGGGCAGTCCGAACTCGACGAGCTGCTCGCGGAACGTGAGCGGATCAACGAGGTGGTGCGAACCATCATCGATCAGGGGACCGATCCGTGGGGCATCCAGGTGACCGGGGTCGAGGTGAAGGACATCGATTTACCGCAGGAGATGAAGCGCGCCATGGCCAAGCAGGCGGAGGCTGAGCGTGAGCGGCGGGCAAAGGTCATCAACGCGGAAGGTGAGTACCAGGCTTCTGCGAAGCTCGCCGCCGCGGCTGAGATCATCCAGGAGTTCCCGGCGGCCCTCCAGCTGCGGTTCCTGCAAACCGTCGTCGAGGTCGCGGCGGAGAACAACTCGACGACGCTCTTCCCCATCCCCATGGATCTGTTCAGCCCCATGCTGAATGCGGGCCCGGCGCCGAGTGACGAGGCCAAGGCGCGCGCTGTGAAGGCCAGTGTGGAGACCCTGCTCGAGGTCCTACCTAAGGATCTCAGCGGCGTGACCCTCGAGGCGGCCGCCAAGGCGGTCGCCGCATCGCCGGACGAGCCGGAGGCGGACCGGGCTCTCCCAGCGCCCGCGAATGTTGACGACGACGAGGAGTAGGACTCCGACTTCCAAGGCCCGGCGCGCGTGACGGATGAAGCCTCGTCGGATCTGCCCGTCCACCGCGAGACCCGCGCGGCAGCACTCGATCGGAGGCTGACCGAAGCCGAGGTCGAACGTGTGTTGAAACGGGCCGGCCGAGCAGAGGACGGAGCCGCCGCGCTCGCCAGGCACGACGACGTGAGCGTGAGCGACCTGATGGCTGCTGCCGAAGAGGTGGGCCTGGATCCGGGCGCCGTGAAAAGGGCGGCCGCGCTGGGCCCGCTGCAGCATACCGACCGCTCAATGTCCATATGGGGCGCACCGCTCCCCCGTTCCCTGCGAGCCACCATCGACGCCCCGATCCCCGACCTCCGACACGAACTCACAGAGGCGGCCGAACGGATCCTGGGTCGGCGCGGAGAGGTGGTTATCACCCAGGAGGGCCACTTTCAGTGGGAGGAATCGCATGGAACGGGGAGCACCAGGCTCACGCTCAAGGAGGGGAGCCTGACTACGAGTCTCGAGATCGAGACCGACCGAACGGGGCACTACGCCGTGGTTCTGTTCGGGTCGTTCGTGGCAGGGCTCGCGGCGCTCAGCGCAGTCGGCGGGCTGACGGGCGCTGTTCGGCGCCCTCGGGCCGTTATTTGGCACGGTCGCCGTTCTCGCGGGACCCTACCTGATCGCACGCCCTATTTGGACCCGCCTGGAGCGGGCCCCTGGCCCGACTCGAGGATCTCGCCATGGAGGCGATGCGCGTTGCGGAGGAGGCCGCCGCCGCACCACAGCCCAGCGTCGACAGGACGCCAGAGGAGCCGGGAGGGCGAAAGGAGACAGCCTACCGACCCTCTAGCCGCACGGAGTCCACAGGCGGCGGCGAGTCCGCGGGATCCGCGAAGCGGTAGATCGTCTCGCCATCGCGAATCATGCCGAATCGCTCTCTGGCGATCCGTTCCAGCGTCGCCGAGTCCACCTGTAACGAGTCCGCCCAAGCATAGAGCGAGTCGATCTGTCGGTGGAGATCCTCGAGATCGCGCCCTTCCTGCTGGACTGAGGCACGAGCTCCGCGGAGCTCGAACCACGAGTACTCGCCACCGAAGACCCCGTAGTACGCGGCCAAGAGAAGTAGGCCGGGCAGAACCGCCTTCTTGATCCTGCCTCCCCATCCGCCCCCACTGCGGGCAGTGCTATCCGATTTGCGCGCCAAATTCAATCACTCCAAAGCGTCGAGCCGGGGTAGCGGGCCTTGGCGCCGAGCTGTTCCTCAATTCTCAGCAGTTGATTGTATTTCGCCACGCGGTCGGTCCGGCTCGCGCTCCCCGTCTTGATCTGCCCTGCACCGGTGGCGACGGCGAGATCGGCGATCATCGTGTCTTCGGTCTCGCCCGACCGGTGAGACACCACGCACTTGTACCCCGCCTCCCCTGCGACGCGCATCGTATCGAGCGTCTCTGAGAGGGTGCCGATCTGGTTCACCTTGATGAGGATCGCGTTCGCGGTTTGATCTCGAATGCCCTGTTCCAAGCGGTCGATATTGGTCACGAAGAGGTCGTCTCCGACAATCTGAACCCGGTCTCCTACAGCATCGGTCAGCGCCTTCCATCCGTGCCAGTCGTTCTCATCGAGCGGGTCTTCGAGTGACGAGATCGGGTACTTGCTCACCCAATCCACCCAGAAGTCGACCATGCCCGCCGCGTCTCGACGCTCCCCGGACGACCACTTGAAGACGTATTCGCCGTTGTCGAAGAACTCGGTAGCCGCCGCGTCCAAGGTGAGGACGATGTCTTCTCCGGCTCGGTAACCGGCGCGTTCGATCGCCTCGAGCACGAGCTCGATCGCCTCCTCATTGCTCGCCAAATCAGGAGCGAAGCCACCTTCATCGCCCACCGCAGTGTTCTTCCCCTGCGCAGTGAGCACCGCCTTGAGGTGGTGGAAGACCTCTACACCCATCCTGAGCCCTTCCGTGAACGTATCGGCACCGATCGGCATCACCATGAACTCCTGGATGTCGACGTTGTTGGGTGCGTGTGCCCCACCGTTGAGGATGTTCATCATGGGCACCGGGAGCAGGTCGGCATCGCCGGTCGCCAGGTAGCGCCACAAAGGCATGTGGTTCTCGGCTGCCGCAGCTCGAGCGGCGGCTATAGACACCGCGAGAATCGCATTCGCACCCAGGTTCCGCTTATTCGGGGTGCCGTCCAGGTCGATCATCGTGCGGTCGATGTCGAGTTGCTCGCGGGCCTCGAAGCCCAGAAGCGCTTCGGCGATATGTGAGTTGATGTTTTCCACCGCCTTCAGCACTCCCTTGCCCAAGAAGCGATCTCGATCGCCGTCCCGCAGCTCGACAGCCTCGTGGGCTCCGGTCGACGCGCCGGAAGGAACCGCTGCGCGTCCGCGTGTCCCAGTCTCGAGCGTCACCTCGGCCTCTACGGTCGGGTTCCCCCGAGAGTCGAGAATCTCTCTTCCGCGCACCCCCACTATGGCCGACATCTGCTTCCTTTCTTCTAAGCGTTTTTGTAGCGCGATTGTAGGTCGGAAAGGGCTTGCCACGCCCGATCCGCGAGTGGCTGGCGCTGCTCCATGTCGTACTCGGACACCGCGATCGGGTCGCCGAAGCGAACCCTGATCACGCCGGGACGGATGAGCATCGAGCCCTTCCGCATGATCTCTCGAGAGCCGAAAAGCGCCGTGGGCACCACGTCGGCCCCTGTTTGAATAGCCAGGACAAAGGCCCCCTTCTTGAACGGCTGAAGATCGCCGGTCTCGGAGCGAGTCCCCTCCGGGAACATGATGATGGTGGGGAGCGCTTCCTCCAACCTCTTTTTGGCGCTGTCGAGCGACTCGACCGCCTGGACTCTGTCATGGCGATCGATGAAGATGTGTCCACAGGCGCGCACCGACGGCCCGAAAAGAGGCACGCGCCCAATCTCCTTCTTGGCCACAAACGCATAGCGTCCGGGAACGAACGCCGCGAGCGCCAGAACGTCGAACCACGACACGTGGTTCGCCACGACGATCTGGGGCGCTTCGTGATCGATGACCCCGTCGTTCTCGAGTTCGACTCGGACGCCCGCCGTCTTGAGCAACGCGAGGCTCCACCTGCGCTGTACGTCCTCGCACACGCACGCGGAATCCGAGGCCTTGGTAAGGAACGCCCACGCGATGCGCGAGGCGCCCCAAATCGTCACTGGAATCACCATCAGCATCATGGCGACCAGGCGAATCACTGAGTGCCCTGCGCGAAATGATCAAAACCGGGGGCCGGAAGCGAGGTGACTTCACCGTCGGTCTGAGCGAGCCACACACCCTCACCCTCTGAGACTCGACCGACGCGAGTGACCTCGAGGCCGAACCGGCGCTTCACGTAGTCGGGATCCACGACCCCGGGGTCGGTCACGAAGCAGAGCTCGTAGTCGTCGCCTCCGTGCAGCGCCGCAGCGAGAGCGCCATCAGGCCCGAACACCTCCAAGGCCACCGGTGCGATCGGAATCTGATCGGCCTCGAGGACGATGCGGACGCCAGATGCCGCCGCCAGATGGCCGGCGTCGCCGGCGAGGCCGTCGGAAACATCGATGAGCGCGTCCACGATCTCCTGGTCGACGAGACAGCATGCTTCGGTGATGCGTGCCACTGGACGGGCGAACGCCTCCCTAGCGGCGGGTGGCGGCTCATCACCTCTGCTCCACGCCGCCACGGCCGCTGCGCTGGCCCCCAGTTGGCCCGTGACCCAGACCTCGTCGTCGGGCTCGGCGCCGTTGCGAAGCACCGGCCAGGACGTACAGCCCAGGACCACGACGTCGACGACCAGTGGGCCCGGGGTCCGCGTCAGGTCCCCTCCCAAGATCGGGACGCCAACCGCAGAAGCGGCCTCCCGACATCCGGCGTGCACGGCCTCTGCCTCTTCCGAACCCCCGGCCGCGAGCGACACAAACACGCCGATCGGCGACGCGGCCATCGCCGCGAGGTCCGACAGCGCGCATGTCACGGCTCGGTAGCCGATCTCCTGGTCGCCCAACCACGCCCGCCGGAAGTGCACGTCCTCCACCGACATGTCCGTGCTGATGACCCAACCGCCCTCGATGACCGCGGCGTCGTCGCCCGGCCCGACGCGTACGGCCTCCGGCATCGGTCCATCCTGGTCGATGAACCGACGAATCAGATCGAACTCGGCGCCCGGACCGAGGCGGACCAAGCGGCTCGACTCGTCGGTCACCGGGGAGCCTCCGCGTCGAATATGACGAACGGCAGGTCGAGCGCGGACTCCACCGACGGGCTCTCGAGGAGAGCCTCGGGGAGCCACCGGATGACGTCGCTTGGCGTCAGCGACACGCCTCGCCCAGCGATTCGGGCCGCGCGACCGGTCAGGTAGAGGCCGACAGCCCCCGCATCGAGCGCGCTGGCTCCCTGCGCGAGGAGCGCACCGCAGACACCGGTGAGCGTGTCTCCCATACCGGCTACGGCGAGGTCCGACGTCCCCTGAGTGTCGATCAGGACGCGGCCCCCAGGTGCTAAAACCAGTGACGGCACGCCCTTGAGCAGCACCGCGTGACCCAACAACGAGACTCCCGCACCGAGCGCCGCCACCCGATCCGCGATCACCTCGGCCTTCGTGACAGCCAAGAGGCGACTCATCTCTCCGGCGTGCGGCGTGGCCAGGACGGAGCGCGACTCAGCCACCGCCTTCAGATCCACGATTCCCTCTGCGGCCAGGTTGAGCGCGTCGGCGTCCACGACGAGAGGACGGGAAGGACCTCCCGCCACGAGCCGGACCACATCGGCCGCATCCTCACCCGTGCCCAGGCCAGGGCCGAGCGCCACGGAATCACTCTGATCGAGCGCAGCCTCCACGGCGTCTCGATCCGCAGCATCCACATAGATGGCCTCCGGCACCGCCTGTTGCAGCAACTCACGGTTCTCAGCGGCCGAGCACACCCGCACGAGCCCCGCGCCTCCTGCAAACGCCGCACGGGTCGCGAGCACGGCCGCGCCACCCATTCCGGGTTGACCAGCGATGATGGTCACCCGTCCGACCGCGTTCTTGTGGGTATCGACCGAGCGCGCTGGAAGTCGCCGATGCGCCCAGCGTGGAGTGATCACCTGCGCGGTAACGCTCTCGTCGTCCCACGGCGGAAAGCCGATCTCGACCGCGACGAGGCGCCCAACCCGCTCCCGCGCGGGAGACAGGAGGCTGCCGAGCTTCGGCGCCCCGAACGCTACGGTCACCGAGGCGCTCATGGCCTCACCCGGGACCGCTCCGGTTTCGCTGTCGATGCCGGAAGGCACATCGATGGAGAGGACGGGGCAGCCCGACTCGTTGACGCGGCGGATCACAGCGGCCTGTCGGTCTCTCGGCATGCCACGGACGCCCGTTCCGAGAAGCCCATCGACGACGACCGACGCAAAGCCGAGGATGCGTGCCCACTCGGCTTCCCCCAGCGATGTGTCTGGGAGCGCCGTCACGTCCCAGCCGTGCAGCAGGGTGTCACTCGTCGAGCGGTCTGCGACGATCACCGCCTCCACGTCCCTTCCCCAAGCCTTCAGGGTGCGCAGCAAGACCAGGGCGTCTCCGCCATTGTTGCCACCACCGATCAGCCCCACGACGGGTCCCGACGGGAATAGTCGGCTCAGTACCTGAGCGGCAGATCGCCCAGCGTTCTCTAGGAGCACAGGCTGCGGTACACCAACTGTGTCGATCGCCGAGCGGTCCAGCGCGACGGACTCAGAGCCGGTCGGGGCCAGAACGGTCTCGGTCGCAAAAGGCGCTGAGCGCCGACCATCGCTCACGAGCGCTGCGCGAGCCGGGTGTTGACGAAAGCCACGCGAGTCCTACGGCGAGGAGGCACGTTCAACCTCAGGCTGCTTCTAGACTGCCGTCGGACCCAGCGGCGGTCGAGGGGATGGGGGACTGCTTACCTGCTACTTGTAACTCTGGCCGATCTGGCGTCCGAGGGTGATCTCGCCGTTGTCGATCCGGATGTTGAATCCGCAGTCCGGATGCGAACACACCCAGGCCTTGTACCGAATCGCAGCTCCGTCTCTGCCGTAGTCCGAGAGCGGCAATAGAAGGCCGTTATCGCACTTTTGGCATGGCGGGAACCCGCCCTGTTCCTCCATGTTCCACCCCTTCCGTAGTCGTTGCGGTGACGAGAGTCACTCGAATGCCCGGTCCCGCCGGGCCGATCGGAATCCCAGATCCGGCCACACGCCGGATCAGCATCGCTAGAGCTGAGCTTCCCAGGGATAGTTCAACTCGAAAGCCTCTTCGAAATCGAAAACGTCCGCGAAATCCTCCGGGCGGTCTTCGTCCTGCTTGATCAGAATGCCTTGTTCCACCAGAGCGAACACCACGCGTCCGACATCTTCGGTGGCGTGAATGCCCCAGTGCTCCAACACGGTCCTGGCCAAAGGCCCGAACCGCTCCAGCGCCATGCTGCGTACACCCTCTGCGAGCTCGGCGCCCGAGATGTGGCGAGGCTCGGAAAGCGAATGTATGACCGAGTGGAGCGCCGATAAGACGAAAAAGTAGGCCCGCGTATCGAACCGAGGGTTCCGTTCCTGGAGCTGGTCCAGGACTTCGTCGGCGAATTGTAGATCGGTCATGAGCGCCAATGTGCGAATCTGCCGAGCCGTTCGCTAGTGGACACGATCGGAGACCTCATCGGTCGGACAACGCCTCGTAGAGCGGGAAGTTAGAACATAGATCCAGGACCTCGGCGCGGACCGATGCGATTCTGTCCTCATCCGATGGTGCCTCCAGGATGCGCCCGATCCAAGCGGCGATCCTTTCCATTTCCTCGGCCTTCATTCCCCGAGACGTGAGCGCGGGTGTTCCGATCCGCAGCCCAGACGTCACGAACGGAGAACGGCTCTCTCCTGGCACAGTGTTCTTGTTCACCGTGATGCCAGCGGCCTCCAGCGCGGCCTCCGCGTCCTTGCCAGTCAGCTCGTCATGACTCGGGCGCAGGTCCACTAGAAGGAGGTGCGTGTCGGTTCCACCGCTGACCAGGTGGAACCCGCGCTCGGTGAGTCCAGCCCCGAGTGCCTGTGCGTTGATGATCACCTGCTCCGAATACGACCCGAAGTCCGGAGACAGCGCCTCGAGCAGCGCAACCGCCTTGGCGGCGATCACATGCATGAGCGGGCCGCCCTGCATGAACGGAAATACGGACTTGTCGATGGCCTTGGCGTGTTCTTCTAGGCACAGAATCAGGCCGCCACGTGGGCCGCGAAGCGTCTTATGCGTCGTCGTGGTGACTACATCCGCATGCGGGACCGGCGATGGATGGTGTCCAGTGGCTACCAGGCCCGCGATGTGGGCCATATCGACCACGAAGCGCGCGTCGACTTCGGCGGCGATCTCGCCAAAGGCCGCGAAGTCGATCGTCCGCGGGTACGCGCTCGCCCCCGCGATGATCATCTTAGGCCGCTCGGCGCGGGCTTGCTCTCGCAGCGCGTCGTAGTCGATGCGGCCGTCCTCCTCCCGCACACCGTACGCCACCACTTCGAAGAGTCGCCCGCTGAAGTTGACCGGCGATCCATGCGTCAGGTGGCCGCCGTGGCTCAGGTTCATTCCGAGGATCTTGTCGCCCGGGTCCAGGAACGAGAAGTAGGTCGCCATGTTGGCCTGCGCGCCCGAGTGCGGCTGCACGTTCACATGCTCCGCCCCGAAGAGCTCCTTCGCTCTCTCGCGAGCCAGGTCCTCAGCCACGTCGACGTGCTCACAGCCGCCGTAGTAGCGTTTCCCAGGCAAGCCCTCAGCATACTTGTTCGTCATCACGGTGCCCATGGCCTCGAGCACCGCCTCGGAGACGAAGTTCTCCGACGCGATCAACTCGAGTCCGTCGCTCTGGCGTCGAGCCTCGGAAATGATCGAATCGAAGACCGCAGGATCTGTCGCTTTCAGATGATCCATCATGGCACGGATGTCCGCTGAAGTTCCCGTTCATCTTCCAGTCGGCCCAGAGCTACCTGATTCGCTGCCGCGTGCGGCGGTAGATCCTGCGACTTCGCGTACTCGAAGATTCCGAGAAGTGTGTTGTGGATGTCGGCCGCTTTCTGCTTGCTGTCTTCGGCCGCCCATTCTTGAAGCTCACCATACACGTTGATCAACCCACCTGCATTGATCACGTAGTCCGGCGCGTAGAGAATGCCTCGCTCGTGGAGTGCCGGGCCGTGTTGAGACGCCTTCGCCAACTGATTGTTCGCCGCACCGGCGACGATGTCCACGGCCAGCCGCCCGATCGTTTCATCGTTGATCACGGCTCCGAGCGCGCAGGGCGCGAATATGTCGGCATCGACGTCGTAGATCGCCTCGGGCGGGACGGCCGTCGCGCCGAAGTCGACGACGACACGGCTGGTGCGCTCCGAGTCGATATCGGTCACCGTGAGCCTGGCACCCTCGGCATGGAGGTACTTGCACAGGTAGTGCCCCACGTGGCCGAGACCCTGCACTGAGATGTGTCGCCCCCCCAAATCGGCATCGCCGTAACGGACCTCCGCGCATGCCTTGATGCCGTTGTAGACCCCGAATGCGGTAACGGGCGAAGGGTCTCCGGAACGACCGAGGAGGCCTGCCACGTGTGTGGTCTCCTGGCTGACGAACTCCATGTCGTCCGGGGAAGTGCCGACGTCTTCCGCCGTGATGTACCGCCCCCCCAAAGAGTCGACCGCCCGACCGTGGGCCCGGAAGATCTGTTCGCGATCTGCGGCGTGACTGTCGCCCCAGATGACAGACTTCCCTCCCCCGAGCTTCAACCCGGTGATCGCGGCCTTGTAGGTCATGCCGCGCGACAGCCGGAGCGCGTCGATGATCGCGTCCTGCTCTGTGGCATAGTTCCAGAAGCGAGTGCCGCCCAGGGCAGGACCGAGGGTCGTGTCATGGATGGCGATGATGCCTCGGTACCCCAGAAGGGGCTCACTCCAGAAGACGAGCTGCTCGTGCCTGCGCTCGTCGATGAGGTCGAAGATTTCCATGTCTCCCGGATTCTCTAGTGACCCGGGGCGTCTAGACGCCCCGCGGCCGGATCTATTGGTCAGGCATGGTCAAGACTCCGCAGCGTCACGCAGTACCTCGCGCGCCACGACATGCCGCATGATTTCGCTGGTTCCTTCGTAGATCTCGGTGCCCTTGGCATCCCTGAGGAGCTGCTCCACGGGGTAGTGCTTCATGTAGCCATAGCCGCCATAGATCTGTATGGCCTCGTCGGCCGCCCAAGACGCGGCTTCGGATGCCGCTAGCTTCGCCATCGCGGCCCGCGCCGTCGCGCCATCCAATCCCTTGCGCGCGTGGCCCTGTCCGTTCGCGGCTGCCGTGATCGCATCGGCCGCCGCATGGGCCAGGAGGCGCGCACCGCTGATCTGCCGGGCCATCTCCGCGAGCTTGGCCTGCACCGCGCCGAAGCGGGCGATCTCCTCACCGAACTGCTTTCGGACGAGCGAGTACTTGGCTGCGTGCTCCATCGCGGCGCGACCGATGCCTACCGCTTGGGCGGCAACGCCGGCCCGGCCCACGTCGAGCGCCGACAGCGCGTAGCTGAGACCGCGCTGCGGATCACCGAGCAAGGCATCGGGTGGCACCTCGAGCCGGTCGAGCGTCACTGTCACGGTCTGGGACGCTCGGAGCCCGAGCGTCACCTCACGACCTCCAACCGAGTAGCCGGCAGCCTCCGGATCGACCAGGAAAGCGCCCAGGGTGTCGTCGCCGGTGCGCGCGAAGACGACGACCAGTCCCGCCCGCGCACCGTTCGTCACCCACCGCTTTTCGCCCGTCAGGAGCCAACCTGCATCCACGGGTTCCGCAACGGTTCGCACGAGGCTCGGATCGCTTCCGGCGCCGGGCTCCGAGAGCGCGAAAGCCCCCAGATGCGATCCGGACGCCAGGATCGGTAGCCATCGCTCTCGTTGGGCAGGCGTCCCGTATCCCCGAACGAGGCCAGCGACCGGGCCATTGTGAATCGCGACAGCCAGCGCCGTGGAGGCATCACCCCAGGCGAGCTCCTCGATCACCAGGAGGTACGTCCCAAGATCGAGATCGAGCCCGCCGTACTCCTCCGGGATGAGCATCCCCAAGAAGCCCACCTCGCCCAGCTTGTCGAAGATGCCGTCGTCGAGATCCCGGTCGGCATCCCAGCCGGATGTGGCGGGCCTCAACTCCTTTTCCGCGAAGTCGTGAGCGAGGGCCTGGATCTCTCGCTGCTCGTCAGTCCAGATCAACTCGGACACCTCCCCATCCACACTCTCCCACGGCAGTCAGTCATACGTGTAGAAGCCTCGACCACTCTTACGTCCGTGCCACCCCGCGGCTACGTACTTCCGCAGAAGCGGCGACGGCCTGTAGCGGTCGTCGCCGAGTTCACGGTGCAGCAGCTCGAGGATGTTCAGACAGGTGTCGAGTCCGATCAGGTCGGCGAGCTCGAGCGGGCCCATCGGGTGCTTCATGCCGAGCTTCATGACCGTGTCGATCGCCTCGACACTCGCGACACCCTCCATGAGCGCCATGACCGCCTCGTTGATCATCGGCATCAGGACCCGGTTCGAGACGAAGCCTGGGAAGTCGTTCACCTCGACGGGTGTCTTTCCCAGCTCCTTGGCAAACTCGACCGTCGCACTCGTGGTCTCATCGCTGGTGGCCAGACCACGGATGACCTCGACGAGCTCCATGACCGGCACGGGGTTCATGAAGTGCATGCCGATCACCCGCTCCGGATGCTTGGTCCGCGCCGCGATCTCGGTGATCGAAATCGACGAGGTGTTGCTCGCCAGTATTGCATCGGGTCGGGTGGCCTCGTCCAGCGTTCCGAAGACCTGGTACTTGAGCTCGGCCCGTTCGGGAACCGCCTCGACCACGAGGTCGACGTCCGCGACGCCGGAGGACACGTCGGTGCTTGTCTCGACCCTCGCGAGCACGTCTAGGCGTGCCTGTTCGTCGAGAATGCCTTTGGCGACCTGCCGGTCCAGGTTCTTCCCGATCGTCTCTACGGCCGCATCGAGCACTTCCTGCGACACGTCGAGGAGACGCACCGACTTGCCGTGTTGGGCGGCCACGTGGGCGATGCCGTTCCCCATCGTCCCACCACCGATGACAGCGATCCGGTCGATGCTCATGCTGGTACGGCTCCCTCTGACGGCGTGGGCCAACTCCGTTCGTCTCGTGGGGTCAGTACCAAGGCCCCGGCCTGAACCGCTGCGGGGCTCGGCTTCAGCCATGGTCCCCACCAGCTCATCGCTGCAGCGGCCAGGAGCACCAACATGGTTACCGCACTGCCCTCCGGCCCAAACGCCCCACCGCCCAGCCAGTCAGGCCCCGTCGCCACCCCGTCGTACAGAGGCGCGTCGAGCAGCTCGAGCCCGCTCACCGGAAGATCCACGCCGTACCCGTGCATCCAGTTCCAGCCGAGATGCAGCCCGGTGGCGAGCCACAGGCTTCCGGTGCGGACGTACACCGCTCCGAGAAGAAGGCCGGCGGCGACGAGGTTGCCCAAGGCGAGCACGGTCAGTCCCGGGTTGTTGTAGTGAAGCGCAGCGAACGCGACCGCGGTGACTGCGATGGCGGGGCCGGCTCCCCACGCCTCGGCGAGCGCCTGTAGTGGGTAGCCGCGCAGGAGCGCCTCCTCAGCCGCGGCGGGCAGCGTCAGATAGGCGGCCGCGCCGACCGCACCGACGGTCCAGGCCACGAATGAACCGTCCTGCGCCGACCAGGCTACGCCCCCCAACAGCGCCAGAAGAGCCACGGCCACGAGGGCTACCCCTGCGCCAATAGCGACGCTGACGACCGCCTCGCGACCCGCCCGCTGCGTGAGGTAAAAGCCGAGGGCGGCGGGAGTGCGGCCGTCCAGGGCGAGCATCAGCCACCCCGCGATCAGCGACCCGAGGAGGAGCGCGAACGATCCCGCCTGGACACCGGCTGGCAGCACGATTCCGACAAGGGAAGCGATCAACAGAGTCACGAACATGAAAAGCGTCAGGCGCCACACGAGCCGCACACGACGCTCCCCGTGGGTGAAGACGATCCGGCCCAGAAGGCTCGTTGTGACCGAGGAAGGCCGCCGCGACGCCGGCCGAGTAGGGTCTGGTGCCAAGGGCCGCTATGCGCCCTCGCGCCCGAAGATCTGAGGCCGCACGCCTCTAAGGGCGACCCATGCAATCAGAATCTTGAGCGCATCACCAGTGACGAACGGGACCACCCCGAATCCGACCACGGTCTGAAGATCCTGACCCGTCAGCATCAAGAGCTGTGACACGCCCCCGAGATACATAGCCGCAACCCCCAGAGTGAGTCCGGCGAGCACCGTCAAAGATGTCGAACGCGGCCGAGCGATCGTGCCGGTCAAGAATGCGGCGAACGGGGTCGCGATGAGGTAACCACCGGTCGGTCCCAGCAGCCAGGGGATGCCGAAGCCACCGTTCGAGAACACCGGTGCACCCGCGGCGCCAATGGCCAGGTAGATCGCCATCGCCGTGGCTCCGAGGCGCGGACCCATGACCGCGCCCGCCAGGATGACGAAGAGCGGCTGCAGCGTCATCGGTACGGGCGTCCACGGCAGCGGCACCGCAACCTGCGCACCGAACGACGTAGCCAGAACGAAGGCAAGCACACCCACGCCCGCCCTGGATCTGTGGTCTTCGACCACGTCCCGCAGTGCCCAGCCGCGCAAGGTCTCGACGATGGTGCTCATAGGCTCACTCCCTGGTTCAAACCTTCTCGACCGACAGTGCGACGGCGTTGCCACCGCCCAGGCAAAGCGTCGCCAATCCCGTGCTCGCACCTCGGTGCTCCATCGCGCCGAGAAGCGTGACGAGGATCCGCGTTCCTGAGGCCCCGATGGGATGACCCAACGCGACCGCACCGCCGTTCACGTTGACTCGATCTTCGTCCATACCCAGGCCCCTGATGTCCGCCACTGCCTGAACCGCGAAGGCCTCGTTGACCTCGACCACTTCATAGTCCCCAATCGACGTCCCCTGCCTGGCCATAAGCTGCTCGACCGCGGCTATAGGAGCAAAAAACAGATCGCGGGGCTCGGTCGCGCCGGAGGCGTAGGAGGAGATCACCGCGTCGATCTCGAGGCCGTGCGCTTCCGCATACTCGAGGGAGGCCACCACGATCGCGGCCGCGCCGTCATTGAGCCCAGGAGCGTTTCCAGCGGTCACCACGTGCTCTTCGATGTCGTCCGGCGCGTCGGCGACGAATGCGGGGCGCAGCTTGGCCAGCGCTTCCATCGACGTGTCGGCCCGCGGGCTCTCGTCGGTGTCGAGCACCGTGACACCACGACGCCCATGGATCTCGACCGGAACGATCTCCTCCCGGAAACGCCCTGCCTCGATCGCAGCGACTGCCTTCTGGTGCGAGCGCAACGAGAACTGATCGGCGTCGTCTCGACTCACGCCGGCCTTCGCCGCCGTGTATTCGGCGTGGCCACCCATATGACAGTCGCCGAACGAACACCACAGGCCATCGCGGATCAGACCGTCTTCCAACGTCTCGTCGCCGAACTTCACGCCCGTCCGCAGACCCTGCGCGTAGAAGGGCGCGCTCGACATCGACTCCATGCCGCCCGCGATGACGAGGCGCTGGTCGCCAGCCTTGATCGACTGTGCCGCGAGCATCACGGCCTTGAGCCCGGAGCCACACACCTTATTGATCGTGACCGCAGAGACCGTCGCGGGCACGCCTCCGTTCACGGCGGCCTGCCGGGCCGGCGCCTGACCCGCTCCCGCCGAAACGACGTTGCCCATGATCACCTCGTCGATGTCCGCGACATCGACGCTCGAGCGGTCGAGCGCAGCCCTCACGGCGATCGCTCCCAACTCGGGGGCCGACAGGCTGCTCAAGCCCCCCAGGAAACGTCCGATGGGCGTGCGTACGCCGCCTTTCAGGATGACGGGTGTTCTCGATTTATCGGTCATTGGGCACGGAGAACCGGGTGGTACTTTAAGGACCTCACCGACGGCTATTCAGCGGTGCTGGCGAGCCAGAAAAGATACCCAAGACAAGGGGTCGGGTCACCGGACTCGGTACTCCGAAGCGCTTACTCGTCCCGCAACCGTGGCCGCTCGGAATCGCGCTCCAGCCGCCCCCAACGGACCGCCGGATCGTGCTCGAAAATGAGTAGCCAATCGTCTTCACGAGCCCGCGACCAAAGCCCCCGCTTGGACTCGAGCGTCACCAGGGGTTCAAGGTCATATCCCATGATCCAGGGAAGCGGAAGATGAGCTGAGGTCGGGCAAACATCGGCCAGGTAACACGCCGTTTCCCCATCGCTCTCGATAAACACGGACTGATGGTGCGGCGTGTGACCCGGAGTGACTTCCACGTGCACGCCCCGGGTGATCTCGGCGGGCCCATCGACAAAGTCCCAGAGGCCTTCCTGCGTCACCGCATCGAAGTTGTGCGAGAGATAGCTGGCCCGAACCCGCTCGTTGCCGCCATGGGCAAAGTCGTACTCCTGCCTCTGAACCACGTACCGCGCATTGGGGAATGCGGGCCGCACCGTGCCATCCGGATCGTTGTATGTGTTCCCGCCGGCGTGATCGAAGTGAAGGTGCGTATTCAAGACGATCGAGACGTCTTCCGGGGTGAACCCAACCTCGCGGATGCCGTCCTCCAAGCGCGTCGGCGTGCCAGCGTTCTCCACGCCGTACAGATCGTGGAACTTGGCCGACTCCTTGTTGCCGACACCGGTGTCCACGAGCACGAGCTCGTCCGGCGCCTCGATGAGCAAGCAACGCATCGCGAGCGGAATCCGATTGCGCTCGTCTGGCGGGATTCGACGCTCCCACAGGGGCTTGGGAACCACACCGAACATCGCGCCCCCATCCAGCCACTGGCGTCCAGCTTCAATGGCATGAATCTGGAGCGACCCGACGGATCGGGTCGTGGTGTTCGGAAGCTCCGTTTGGCTCGGCGTCATGTTCGAGCCCTCCGTCGGCTCTCGTAACCTGGCAGCTCGAGGGAATACTGCTCCGGATCGAAGCTCTTTCTCTGTCGCCGCCGTTTCAGATACCACTGCAGGGTCGCCAGGTCATCGATGCCTCGGCCACCCGCCTCGTCCAGCAGGCGCAGCAGCACACGCGCTGTCGCGAGGGCATCGCCGTGAGCGCGATGCCGCGCGTGGATATGCACCCCGAAGTGTCGCGTCACGACGTCGAGGTTGCGATGCCTGAGCGAGGGGACGAGGCGTCTCACCATCCGCACGGTGCAGAGGCGCGGCATGGACGGCACGTCCACACCAGCACGGACGAGCTCGGCTGACACGAAACCCCAGTCGAACGTGGCGTTGTGGGCTACGAACGCCCTCCCCTTGAGGCGATCCGCGATTTCGTCCGCGATATGTTCGAAGTACGGCGCCGCCGAGGTCATCTCACTCGTGATCCCCGTGAGCGACGTGATCATCGACGGAATGCCCTGGGCAGGATTCACAAGCGTGTCGTACTCGGTGACGATCTCGCCACCCAGCACTTCCACGATGGCGATTTCTACGATGCGGTGACCGTGCCACGACCTGCCTCCGGTCGTCTCGACGTCGACGACCGCGAACGGCACTTCGGACAGCGGAGCCCCGAGGGGCGCGAGCGAAGGATCGAGACTCCAAATACCGTCGCCGTCCACAAGGAAGCGGGGGTCCGCCCCCAACAGCTGGAAAACCGCGGCGGCAGCGGCCCCGGGATGGCCGGTGAGGCTAAGCACCTCCTGGGCGAACTCGACCGTCGGGGTCGGCCCCTCATGCAGTTGCCGGACAGCCCGCCGAATGAGGGAGCCGTCGGGGTCGGTCATGGGCCCAGGAGCGTGCGCCGGCACCCGTCTGATGCGGTCACGTTGCGTCGGCGCGCGTAATCTGGAAGGACAACGCTTCCAACTCCATGACCAGATTAACGTCCTCCACGGGAATCCCGTCCCCGACCACGAGCTGGACCGGCGCGAAGTTGAGCAGACCCTTCGCGCCTGCGTCGACCGCCCGCTTGGCCACGTCTTGGGCGGCGGACGCCGGCACGGCAAGAATCACGAGATCGACGTCGTACTCCTGCACCACTGCCTCGAGGTCCTCTGCGGGTCGTATGACCGTGCCGCCCCAACTCGTACCGATCTTCTCGGGGTCGGCATCGACGATCGCGACACAATCGTATCCACGCGCCTTGAAGTCCGGGTATTCGAAGAGCGCCGAGCCGATTCGGCCGGCGCCGACCAGGACGACACGCCAGATGCGGTCGAGTCCCAGGATACCGCGGAGTCGCTCCATCAGCTCCTGGACGTTGTACCCCAGTCCGCGTTTACCAAATGAGCCGAAGTGGGACAGGTCCTTACGGACCTGCGCAGCGGTCGTGTGGCCACGGCCGGCGAGTTCTTCGCTCGAAACGGTTCCGCCGCCCTCGCCCTGAATGGTTTCGAGGGCTCTCAGGTAGTGCGAAAGACGGCGAACGGCGGAGTCTGATATGCGTCTGGACACGGGCATGAATCGGCGGCCCACGGCGGATTTTCGCCGCTTGTGAAAAGGTTCACAAAACTATCCGCAGACGCCACCTACGGCAACGCGGAAACAAGTCGGATGAACGCCTCGGGGGACAGCCGCTCCGGGCGATCCGACAAGTCAACGTCAGCCTGCTCGGCGATGCGGTCGAGTTGGCCCGCAGGCACCATCAGATCCGCATGGTCTCGCAGAATTTTGCGGAGCTGTTTTCTGCGCCACTGAAAGACGGAGCGCACGAGGTTTCGCAGCGCTACCTCCTTGTCCTTCCCGAGCCGCTCGGGCCGAATCGGAGTGATGCGCACCACCGCAGAATCGACCCCTGGCTGAGGCTTGAAGGCCGTGCGCCGAACGGTGAAGAGCCGTTCGACCTTGGCCACGCTCCTGATTCCCACGGAAAGCGCCCCATACGCCTTCGTCCCAACCGAAGCCACGATGCGATCCGCAACTTCGTCTTGGACCATGAGAACGATGCTGTGTGGGCGGGGCCGTTCCAGGCACCGGAAGATGATCGGCGATGTGATCCCATATGGGATATTGCCGACCACCCGCGCCCGTGAGGGATCGTCGATCGACTCCCAGAACGGTGCCGTGAGCACATCACCATGCACGACATGGACCCCCGGGTCGTCGCCGTGATCCTTTGACCACATGGCGGCGAGATCGTCGTCCAACTCCACGAGAACGAGCCGCCGCACGGTGCCCAAGAGGTGCCGCGTGAGCGCGCCTCGGCCTGGGCCGATCTCCACGACTTCGTCGGCCGGTCCGGCTTGCACTGCCGCAACGATTTTCCGCTGCAGGTTGGGGTCGACCAGAAAATTCTGACCGAGCGAACGCTTTGCGCGGTGATCGCGGGCGTCCATCATGCGAGAGAGTCGTTCGAGGGGCTCAGGCGCGGACGACGAGCGCGGTCCGGTCATCGCCCAACACCTCCGCCTCCGGATCGCCGGACGAAAGCGCGAACAGCTCGTCGACGATCTCGGCGACCGGCCGATACCGGTGGCGCGTCGCCGCTTCCAGAATCCGGTTCTCTCCATCCGTGCGCTGCGGCGTCGCGAGCGCATCCGACAGCCCGTCGGTGAACAGCAGGAGGACGTCCCGCTCGGGGTCCCAATACACCGTGTCCTCCTGGTAAGAATCCGGTCCCGCGAAACCCACCGGGGGGTCCGTGGCCAGGAGCCGCTCGGCTGTCCCGTCATCACGTATCAAGAATGCGTGCGGATGGCCGGCGTTTGCGAATACGAGCTCCCGCGTTCCCGGGTCCAACACGCCGTAAAAAACCGTCAGGAACATCTCCGTCGTTTCCAACTCCTCGGCCAGCGCGTCGTCGAGAGATCGAAGGACCTCCGCCGGGGATGTCGATTCGCGGGCGTAGATCCCCGCGGCACTCATGGTGAGCGTCATGATGAGCGCAGAAGGGAACCCATGGAGCGACACGTCCCCCAGCATGACTCCAATCCTGCCACCAGACAGCTTGAAGAGCTGATAGAAGTCCCCCCCGACCTGTTCGGTCGGCTGGACCCTCCCCGCGGCTTCGACCCAGTCCAGACGCTCCGGTACGGGCAGCAACTTCATCTGGAGGTCGTGGGCGAGCTCCATCTCCCGAGTCATGCGCTCCTTCGAGAGACTCTCGCGCACCAGACGGTGGTTCTCGAGCGCGGCGCCGATCTGCGAGGCGATGGCCGCGAGCAGCTTCTGATTGGCTCCGCTGAACCGCCCGCCGTCGTGGCGCCCGATCAGGTTGATCACCCCGACCGTGCGTGACTCTCCCGAGGCGGGCGTATAGCGGATCGGCACAGATAGGAAGGAGTCGTCTTCTTCGCCTGGATCGGGCTCGCCGGCGGCTTCGAGCCGCTTCCGCGAGGCGATGATCGCCTGGCCTTCCCGGAACACCATCGAGGTCACGGCATCGGGATGGTCCGTAGGGAGTGGGTCGGCGCGGCCTTGAACACCGACCTCCGCCATGATATTCAGCACGTCCTCCTCGGGGTCGTAGACCCACAACGACCCACGTCGAGCACCCATCACGTCACGTACTTCCGCCAGGATTTTCTTCGCGCCGTCATCCATATCGAGCGTTGAGCCCAACGTCTCGCTGATGGAGTACAGGAGATTGATTTCCTCGAAGCGCTCGGAAAGTTCGTACGTGAAGAAGTCGGCCTCCATCACGGCCTCGAAGACACGCACCAGGATCGGAGCGAGGGCGGTCACGATCTGCTCGGGCTCGGTCGCTCCGTCGGGCGCGACGGCCTGAATGGTCAGGTCGGATCCGCCGGGGGTCACCACGGGACGCTCGGCCCATCGCTGCGAGTCGTGGTCCGGGTCGTACGAGTCGCTGACGTACAACGCCTGATCGGCGCCACCTGGCTCCACCGGGGACAGCATGAGTCGCAGGGTCACGCCGAACGCGTTTTCGAAGTCGCCCAGCGTCTTCAGGATCGGCACCGGCAGCGTCGGGGGGACGCGCCGGGCCGGGTCGGTCACGCCTTGGCGCCCCCCTCGAGGGCGCTGCCCTGTCCCAGTCGCAAGACGAGCGTCACCTGATTGCCCTGGTCGTTATAGGTCACCTCATCAAGCATCTGCCGCATGAGGAAGAGCCCCCGACCGCTGGTCTTCTCGATATTCTCTGGAGTCGTCGGGTCCGGGATCGAATCGGGGTCGAATCCCTCGCCTTGGTCGATCACTCGAGCTTGAAGGCAGCCTTCGTCCATCGCTACCTCGACACGAACCCGCTTCGAGGGGTCGTGTCCGTTTCCGTACAGCATGGCGTTCGAAAGCGCTTCGGTGAGCCCGACGCGGAGGTTGAGGCTGACGCGGGGCGAGGTGCAATCACCCCTCTCGCAGCACCGCATCACGTAGTCGACCGCGTGCTCGATCGAGCGGACGTCGGTCGGCAACTCTAGGACGAAGTCGTTGGCCATCTACGCCTTGCGAAGTCGTGAGCGGTGCAGGAGAGGCCTAAAAGCCTTCCAGCGATTCTTCCTTCGTATCTGCGATACGGAAAAGCGTATCGAGCTTCGTCAGCTCGAAGAGCGTCCGCAGGTCGTCATTCAGGCTGGACAGACGCAATTCACCACCCTTCTCCCGGATCTTCTTCGAGAGGCTCACCAGTACTCCGAGACCGGACGAGTCGATGTAACCGGTGTTCGAGAAGTCGATCACGAACTTGCGGTCACCACCCTCGAGTTGCTCCAGCACACGCTGCTTGAGCTCCTGCCGGTTGCCCACGATGAGCTGACCTTCGACCTCGACCAGGGTCACATCACCGCTTTGCGAGACCTCAAAGCCCATGGGCTGTTCACTCCGGAGTTGGTTGCGTTACCGCACAGGGACAGTTGGATCCATGTCCGTGCGGCGACTCAATAGTAAAAAGGGGACAATTGTTCGGGCAAGGAAGACGTTCGGCGCTATTCGGGTGCAGAGGCGCCGCTTCGCTCCCTAGAGGTCGAGCTTTTCATTGAGTCGCGCTAGTACCGGGGCTGACACGAAGCGTGCGACGTTGCCCCCGAGAGCAGCGACTTGACGGACAAGCGAGGCGGACAAAAAGGAGAACTCCACCTCAGGGACGAGGAAAAGCGTCTCGACATCCGGCCAGAGTTCTTGGTTCATCTGGGCCATCTGGAGCTCATACTCGAAGTCCGATACGGCTCGAAGGCCGCGGATGACGACATGGGCGCCCTGATCCCTCGCGAAGTCCACCATGAGGCCCTCGAAGCCCTGAGCCTCGATGCGTTCCTCGTCGGCGAATACTTCATTGATCAGCTCTACGCGCTCCGAAACCTCAAACAGATGGCGCTTGCTTTGGGTGGCCGTGCCGGCGACGGCGATGATCAGGCGGTCCGCCACACGGAGTGTGCGCCGGGCGATGTCCTCGTGGCCCTTCGTGATGGGATCGAAGGATCCTGGGTACACGGCGACGATTTGACTGGTGGGGCTCATGACTCGGCCGTCAGCGTCGTGATAGCGGTATCCCCGTAGCGCCTGGTGCGCACGGAGCTCGGAGCAGCCAGCTCCTCCCGCCAGAGGTGCTCCACCCAAAGTTCGCTTGCGAACGGGCTTTCCACAAAGCATGACACCAGTCGCGCCGCGTTTCCAACGCCATATGGCGGGTCCGCCAGAGCGACATCGACAAAGTCCGTCTCGCGCGCGATGAATCGGAACACGTCGTCCTCTAGCACGGTGCACCGGTGCCCGGCCCCGAGGAGCTCAATGTTGGCCCTGAGTACGCTGGACGCACCACGTGCACGTTCTACGAAAACGACGTGCTCGGCCCCGCGGCTCAATGTCTCGAGGCCCAAGGCACCCGACCCGGCAAAGAGATCGAACACGGTCCTGCCCTCGAATGACCCGCCAAGAGCCGACATCCACGCCTCCCGGACCCGGTCCGTCGTGGGCCGCACCGACTTCCCCTTCAACGGCTTGAGGCGGCGCCCCTTCCATTGGCCCGCGATGATCCTCACGTGACCGGCTCCCACGGTCGGATTCCGAGCAAACGGGCTTGCACGCGGACACTGCCCCTGAACTCGTTCCTCTCGAGACGGATCGCGGCGTCGTACCGACCCTCCGACACGCGCTCCGGCGGATATTCGTCAGCGAGCCGGAATCCGATCGCGTCGACGGACGCCCGACCCTGTCGCAACGTCGCCTTCAAGTGGTTTTCACCTACGACTTTCGCCCGCTCGAGTGTGACGTCCCGCGCCAGGAAGGTCGGGGCCGGATTCCCCATCCCGTGCGGACCCAAATAGTCGAGCCAGTGGACGAGCTGCAAGTCGACCGCCTCCAGATCGATCGCCAGGTCGGCTCGCAGGACGGGACTCAGGTCCTCCTCGTCCAGTCGGGCGCGAGCGACCTCAGCGAACGCGTCGCGCAGGGCCGCCACGGATGATGTGGCCACGTCCATACCGGCCGCCTGGTGGTGGCCCCCGAAACGAAGCATGTGCTCGGCGCACTGCTGCAGTGCGTCGAAGAGGTCGAAGCCGGGAATGGAACGCGCGCTCCCCCGGCCCCGATCCCCGTCGAGCGCGAGCAACACCACCGGCCGATGAATACGCTCGACTAGTCGCGATGCCACGATCCCGATCACTCCCGGGTGCCACCCCTCCGCGGCAAGCACGACCCCGCGATCACGAACCGGGTCGTAGCTCTCCTCCAGCAGGATGAGCGCCTCGGACAGAGTCCGCTTGTCCTCCTCCTGGCGAGTCCTGTTCGTCTCATCGAGCTGCTGTGCCAGCTTCGCCGCTTGCAGTGCGTCGGACGTCAGGAGGAGGCGGAGCGCATCTGCAGACTCCCCGATGCGCCCCGCGGCGTTGATCCGCGGAGCTACGACGAAGCCGAGCTTGCCAGCCGTCACCTCACTGCCCGGCACACCCGCGACCTGGAGAAGTGCGGCGACTCCCGGGATCGTCGTGTGTGCGAATCGGCGGAGTCCGAAATGAACTAGAATGCGGTTCTCGCCCCTCAGCGGAACCAAGTCGGCAACAGTCGCCAGGGCCACGAGATCGAGGTAGGCCGCGAGGTCGTCGTCGTCCCGGTCTAGGGCGGCTGCAACGAGCGCGCAGAGCTTGTACACAACGCCAGTGCCGCACAGATCCTTGTCGGGATAGCCACAGTCCGGCCGCTGTGGATTCACTACCGCCACCGCCTCGGGGAGCGGCCCCGACACCGTGTGATGATCGGTGATCACGACATCGATTCCGGCTGCGTTGGCCGCGTCTACCGTGGCGTGAGCGACCGTGCCGCAGTCGGCCGTGATAATCAAATGGGCGCCGGCCTCTCGAGCCGCGGCGAGCCCGGCCGGTCCGAAGTCGTACCCGTCGCGCAGGCGGTGCGGTACGAACGGGACTACCTGGGCGCCCAGCGAGCGCAGCCATCGGGTCAGAAGCGCGGTCGCGCAGATCCCATCCACGTCGTAGTCGCCATGCACGAGTATGGTCTGGCCATCCCTGATCGACGCGGCGACCCGATCCGCCGCGACAGTTCCATCTGCCAAGGATGACGGGTCCTGCAGGTCCTCGAGCCGGGGCCTGAGGAAGCGCTTCGCCTCGTGGGGCTTGGAGAAGCCCCGCACGGCGAGCACCTCACAAACCGGACTCGGAAGGCGCAGCGCGCTCACGAGGCCGCGCACCGCCTCGTGTGCAGGCTCCTCGTTGATCACCCAACGCCGGGTGGGCGGTCGCAGGCTAGTTGAGGCCACCGGCTACGGATTCATGCGGCCCGCGAGGAATCACTCCTTCTCTGGATCCTTGTCGTCACCCTCATCCGGCGCCTCACCGTCTCCCGCGTTGGTGTTGGTTTCCGCGGCGTCGGCGTCGGCTCCATCCTCAGCGTCCGGCGCGTCATCATCCTCGGCTTCCGACTCAGAGTCGTCGTCGCCCGCTGGCTGATCGTCGCCCTCGTCGCTCGCCTCACCGTCGGTGGCGTCGTCCGTCTCATCGTTGGTGGCGCCTTCGGTCTCATCGTCGGTGGCGCCTTCCGCCTCACCGTCGCTGGATGGCGTATCGCCGTCAGCGTCGACGCCGTCGTCCGCAGCGGCGCCTTCCCCGCCATCGCTGGCATCGTCCGCCTTTTCCTCGTCGGTCGGCGCATCGTCATCAGCGTCGGCGTCCTCCTCGTCCGCCTCGCCGTCACCTTCGTCGCCTTCTTCGGCGTCTTCCTTGTCCGCGACGACATCAGGAGCGACCGGACCCCCTACCGAGGCAGGCTCGGGTACCGAGGCTTCTTCAGGCTCATCGACGGCTTCTGCAGCTGGCTCTTCGTCCTCCGAGTCGCCCTCGCCCTCACCGTCGTCTTCGCCTTCACCCTCGTCCTGGGTCTCCTCGACCCCCTCCTCGCTACCGGCATCTCCATTCTCATCTTCTTCCTCGGCCTCGGCGGCAGCCGCTGCTTCTGCTGCTGCCTCCGCTTCTTCAGCCTCTCGCGCCGCTTCTGCGGCAGCAGCCTTTGCCGCAGCCTCGGGATCGGGAGCCGCGAGAATGACGCCGCAGCCCTCACACCGGTACAGGGCATCGCCGTGCCTGACCTCGTTTTGGAGCTGAAGCGGCACCACACCGAAGCAGTGCCCGCACGCACCGTCGTCGGTCAACTCAGCCACGGCGATCGAGCGTCCGCCCCGGCGAATTCCATCATAGAGCTGCAGCTCCGACTTGTTCATCGCCGCCGAGTAGCTCTCGCGCTCCTGCACGAGCGCCTCGAGCCCGTCCTTGGCGGCCTTTCGCTCCGCCACGAGCTCCTCCAGCCGGGGCTCCACGATTCCTCTCGCTTCGACGATCGCTTCGTCGAGCTCCTCCAGACGCTCCTCGGTCCGTCGAACTTGATCCATCAAGGACAACGCTTCCTGCTCGTCGTTCTGGAGCGCTCGCTTCACCATCTCCAACTCGGCGCTGACCGCGGCCTCCTCCCTGAGGTTCCGAACAGAGCCCAAACGCTCGTCCAGTCGTTTTTGCCTGACGCGCTTTTCCTCGAGGCCTAGCTCCAACTGGCGCTCTTCGAGCTTCATTTCCTTGAGGCGAGATCGAGACTTCTCCGCGTCGCTCTCCAGCACGAGGGCCGGCTCTTCAACGTCCTCGAACTGAGGATCGAAGTCGTGCATCCGCTTCTGGGACTCGTGAATTCTCAGGTCCAGTTGCTGAAGATCTCGAAGGGCGGTGCGGCGTTGCTCCGTCATCTGCTCGGCTCGTTCAAGTTGGGTCGCCCGGATTCGGTTTGTGTTTGTCGAGAATCGAAGGGTCGAGAGCCCGAACTTCCTTCGTGAGCTCAACCTTTTCTCTCAACAGAGCAAGCTTCTCGTCTTCGTCCTGCGTCGATTCTATTCGCCGCTGAATGTCTTTGATACGGCGATCCAGAACATCCGCACGGATCCGGTTGACCGACCCCGTGAAGACGCTCAGCCCGTGCGCGACCTCGATGGGATCCGAAAGAATCGCTTCGAAGTACTGCGCAGCCACCGGGTCCATTGATATGGGTGGCGCACGCAACTCAGGCTCATAAAGAAGCGCCTGAAAGATGGTGCGGTAGTAGGGATCCTCAAAGTCCTCCGCCGAGATCAATTCCATCGCCCGCTCGACCCACTCAGGCCCCTTCGTCATCATCAACAACAGCTCTCGCTCGGCACCGGTCCGTCCCACTCGTTTCGTCGGGGACGCGGGAGCATCAGGCGGTGCGTCGAAGCGCTGCGCGCTCGGCGCATGGCGCACCTTCTCGAGCTCGGCCTCGAGTGTCTCACGCCGAACCCCCGTCTTATCCGCGACTTTCGCGACGTAGATGTCCCGCAGCGTCGGATCTGATGCGGCCCGGATCGTCGGCAGGAGCCGATCGACCGCGGCTCTCGTTCGTTCGATCGAGGAGAAGTACTCGCGCTCCTCCAGTATCTGAACCTTTCGGTCGAGGACATCGATGGCCTGCTCCAAGTACTCGCGGAGAGCGTCCGGACCCTCTGAGCGCACGACCGTGTCAGGGTCCTCGCCTGGCGGAAATGTCACAACAGCCGGGTGCAATCCCGCCTCGAGCAGCGTGTCGCCGGCACGAAACGTCGCCCGCAGGCCAGCGGCGTCGGAGTCGAAGAGCAACAGCACCCGGGTCGTGTATTTCGTCAGGAGCTGGGCCTGCTCAGGCGTGAGCGCGGTCCCGAGCGGCGCCGCGACGTTCTCGAACCCGTGGGCCGCGAGCGACACCACGTCCATGTAGCCCTCGACGATCAGCGCGCACTCCTCTCGCCGGATCGAGTGACGCGCCCAGGACATCCCGTAGAGCGTCCGTCCCTTGTGATAGATCGGCGTCTCGGGCGAATTGAGGTACTTGGGGGCGTCCTTGTTGTCCGACGCGAGCACGCGCCCACCGAAACCGATCACGCGACCCGAGAGTCCCTCGATCGGGAAAATGATCCGGCCCCTGAATCGATCGTAGGGCTCTTTCGCCCGTTCGCTCGTTCCTATAAGGCCGAGTTCCATCATGAGCGACTCGTCGAGGCCGTGCTTCGCCGCTGCGTCACGCAGCGCCCGCCACTCGTCCGGCGCAAACCCGAGCCCGAAGCGCTCGGCGACGTCCGGCGCGATGCCCCTGCCCTCCAGGTAGCTCCTAGCTGCCTCGCCGATCTTGGGGTCCGTGAGCTGCCCGCTGAACCAGTCACGAGCGAAGGCGTTGATTTCGTACCGTGGACGGTTCGGGTCGTCCTCCTCCCGGGTCCGTTTGGCCTCGCGCACCTCCACGCCCGCCTTCCCCGCCACGTGCTTCACGGCTTCGATGAAGTCCATCCCTCCCTTTTCCATGACGAAGGAGAAGACGTCACCGGACTTGCCACACCCGAAGCACTTGTAGAAGCCCTTGTCGGGGACGACGTAAAAACTCGGCGTTCTCTCGTCGTGGAACGGACAGTTCGCCTTGAACTCGCGACCGGCCTTCTTGAGCGAAACGAATTCGCCGATCACGTCAACAATGTCCGCTCGGGCTCGGACCTCGTCGACCACATCGTCAGGAATCAAGAGCCGCCCTTGAAGTTCGCGATCGTGACGCCCGCGCCGCCCTCGACTGGCGATCCCATGTGGAACTCCCGGACGCGCGCGTCCAGCGCCAGAATCTCCCCGACGCGCTGCCGGAGGGCTCCCGTCCCCTTGCCGTGGATGATCCGCAACTCGGCCAAATCCACGGTGACCGCATGATCGAGCGCCCTCGAGAGCTCGAGCTCCATCTCGTCGACTCGTTGTCCGCGCAGGTCGATCTCGAGATCGCCCTGCTCGGGTTGTGGTTGCTGCCAGCTCGTACCGCGCGCCGGCCGCTTCTCGGCGGGAGCATCGACCACCTCCAGCTCCGACGTCGGGATCTCGAGCCTCAGTCCCCCTGTCTCGACCGTCGCTCGACCCGAGCGCACTTCCATGACGCGTCCACGAGCGCCCGTCGCATGAATCCGAACGTGCTGCCCCACCTCGATCTCGACCAGGCACCCCGGTCCGGACGCCGTGCGAGGAGTCTTCGCATGCCGCTCGACCGCCTTCTCGACCGTGCGCCGGGCCTGACGTGCGCTCTCCTCGAAGTCGTCGCCCGCGGCCACGCTGGCTCGGAGCGCCTCGATCGCCGCCTCGACCTCCGAGCGTGCGTCCAGGAGCATGCGTCGGGCGTCCCCGCGCGCCCGGTCGCCCGCGCCCTTTTCGGCCTCTTTCAGCGTGCGTTCCCGACCCTGGACGCCCTCTATCAATCGGGCGGTCTGCGCCCGTTCCAGGTCGAGTTCGTGAACGAGCTTCTCCGCCTCTCGCTCGCGTAGCTCCAAGCGCGCGAGGATTTCCTCCATGCGTGACTCGTCGTCGTCCCGCAACGCCTCGGCCCGATCTAGCACATGGGCGGGGAACCCGAGACGTCTTGCGATGGCAAGTCCGTAGCTGCGCCCTGGGCGGCCTTGCACGAATCGATACGTGGGCTCCATCCGCTCGGGGTCGAACTGCAGAGACGCGTTCACGATGCCGCTTCCTTCGGTGTCCAGTCTCTTGAGATCGCCCAGGTGGGACGACACCAACGCGGTCGCGCGACGCGAAACGAGCTCATCCAAGACCGCCCGCGACAGCGAGGCGCCCTCGGCGGGGTCGGTCCCAGTGCCCATCTCGTCGATCAGCACGAGCGAACGAGGTCCTGCTTGGGTCACGATCTCTCCCAGATTCGCAAGGTGCGCCGAGAAAGTGGACAAGCTCTGCGCGATCGACTGCTCGTCGCCGATGTCGGCGAAGAATGAATCGAAGACACGGAGGCGCGTACCCTTGCCGACCGGAGGAACGACGCCGCTCTGAGCCAAGGCACAAATCAACCCCGTGGCCTTGAGAAAGACGCTCTTCCCGCCGGTGTTGGGACCCGACACCACCACGACCCGCTCCTCGGCGCCCAAATCCAGATCGAACGAGACCACCGATTCGGTCGATCCATCCACCAATAGCGGGTGCCGTCCCTCACGGATCACGAGCACCGGCTGCGAGTCATCGACAAAGTCCGGGACCGCCGCTCTCCATCCTGATGCGGTCCGGGCACGCGCAAAAAGCGCATCGAACTCAACCAGGGCCGACAACGCGCCAACCATCTCCTCATGATACGGCGTGATTTCCGCTGTCCGAGCAGCAAGGACCCGCCTCACTTCTCGGGCCTCTTCCCGCTCGAGATCCCTCAGCTCGTTGGTGAGCGCCACCGCCATCGGCGGCTCGATGAAGAGCGTCGCGCCCGACTGCGACTCGTCGTGGACGATGCCGCCCACCTCGCGCTTGCCCTCTCGACGAACCGGAATAACAAAGCGGCCCTCGCGGATCGTGACCGAACCGTCAGGGACGACGAACCGCTCGGTCAACGTCCCGAGGTAGCCCTCGAGCTTATGGACGATCCGTGACCGTGCGCCCTTGAGTCGACTTCTGAGCCGCTTCAGCTCCTTGGACGCCGTATCCAGAACGTGCCCCTCGGCATCCACGCACCGCGCGATCGATTCTTCTGCGTCGCGGCGCTCCACGAGGAACTCCGCGAGCGTGGCCAACTCAGGGAATCGACCTTCGCGACTTGAAAACTCACGGCTGAGGCTACGCGACGACGCCAGGAAGACCCCCACTCGATGGAGCGGTTCGGCTTCGAGCACCGCGCCGGCTACGCTGAGCTGTCGAAGCGTGTTGGAGACGTCGGGGACCGACTCCATGGCCCAGTCGGAGTCCTCGTCCAGGAAGCGCATCGCGGCGCCGACTCGGGAGAGCTCGCTCGTGATCTCATCCAGGTCGGCGCTCGGCCGACACGCCAACACCCGCTCACGGCCCAACTCGCTGGACGCGCGAGCCGCGACACGCTCCAAGACGCGTCTGAACTCCAGGACCTCGAGCGCGTGATCGATCACCATGCCGACCGCCTCTGACTCACTACGCTCCGTCGGCGAGCTCTTCACGTACGATCCGGTTGGCCTCTTTCCCGTCGAAGCGACCCTTGATCTGGGGCATGAGTCGGCCCATGAGCGCCCCCATCTGATCGGCCCCATCGGCGATCGCTGCCCGCACCAACGCCCGGACTTCGTCTTCGGACATTCCCTCCGGGAGGTATTCGGCGAGGACGACAGCCTGGGCGTCCTCGACGTCCGCGAGCTCGGCTCGGTCTGCCGCGCGCATCTGCTCAGATGCGTCCTTTCGCTGTTTGATCCCCTTCGAAAGGACCTCGATGACCGCGTCGTCTCCGACGTCGGCTCTGAGATCGATCTCCTTGTAGCGGATATCGGCGAGGACGGTCGAGAGTACCAGCGTGCGTGCCTTGTCCCGAGCCTTCCGCGCGGCAATCAAGTCGGCCTTGAGTCGGTCCTTCAGGTCACTGGACACGTGGTCTTTCGTCTCGGTGTTGAGGTCGCCCGGCCTGCACCCAGCCGGCCCGCTCGTGGCTGGGAAGCAAGGTACCGCTTTCCCTTCGGAAGGACCCGACCGATACCCTTCATCCGGCGGGCCAGCTGAGCGCCCGCCCTCCGAGCAGATGGAGGTGGAGGTGATGTACGGATTGTCCTCCGTCGCCCCCGGTGTTCATCACGGTTCTATACCCGCTCTCTGACACCCCTTCCTCGATAGCGATGTCCCGCGCCGCCAGGGCGATTCTCCCGAGTAGCTCTCGGTGCTCGTCTTCGGCGGCGGCGAGTGAAGATATGTGCTCGATGGGGATCACCAGGATGTGCGTCGGAGCTGCCGGGTTGATGTCGCGGAAGGCGAGCACGTCGTCCGTTCGATGGACGACCTCCGCGGGGATTTGCCCAGCCACGATCTTACAAAAAAGACAGGTTGGATCTGACATGGGGTGGCTCCGAGGCGGCGGGGTCAGGGGGCGTAACTCCCCACCCACCCGATCTTGTAAGAGGGTGGGACCATGCGCAATGCGAGAATAGGCCATCGACTGCCACGCCCTCGTAATCCGGCTCGAATCACCATGGAGACGCCACCGTCTGAAGCAGACCTTCCTCGTCCATCGAGCGCCCCGCCGCGCCGCCATCGACGAGGAGGCACTGTGCAGGAAATCATCGAAGCCACCGAACGCATGCTGAGGGACCATCCCCATCCGGCGCTCAGACTGAGCGAGCTCCACGAGTTGGTCGCCGAACGATTCGATCGGACGCTGGAGCCAATTCGCTTGCGTTCGATGCTAGAGGAGTACCCTCAGCTCTTCCGGGTTCTCGATCCGTGGCGCGGACCATGGCGGACCGCCCCAGGCTCACCCGCCGAGATCCGCTCCATCGACCCCTGGATCGTCGCGGTCACAGATCCAGGCGGGGGTAACACCTCCACCGGACCCGCGGTGATGCGCCTTCGCGAAAGCGTCCGGTGGCTGTCGCTGGACGTCGACGCTCGTTCGACGCGGGCCGTCAGCAGGTGGTCGGCGATCGTCATCGCCGAGCGGGCGGCGCGGCCTGCGATCCAGCGGCAAGCCGCGTAGGGTGGAGCGCTCGGCTACATGCGACGCAACAGGCCAGAGACCCATTCGTCATCCGCGTCCAACTCTACGAACTCGAATTCCCGGGCCTCGACCTCCATTCGGAAGGCGGTCCATTCATCGGCCAGTATCCCCGACACGATCAGCCATCCGCCCCGTGAGACCACGTCACGAAAGCCGTCCAACATGGGTCGGAGCTTGCTGGTCTCGATGTTCGCCATCAAACCGTGGAGCGGCCCGTAGGATCGAATCACGTCGGCATCTGCCCACCCCGATACCACGCTGGTGCGATCTCCGACTTCGTTTTGACGGAGGTTCTCCTCCAGCGCTTCACGTGACATGGGATCGCCTTCCATCGCCACGACCTGCGCCGCGCCGAGCAGCGCTGCTGCCACGGTCAAGATTCCCGATCCCGCGCCCACATCCAGCACTCGATCCCCCTCCCCGATCACCCGATCGAGGAGGCGAAGGCAACCTCGTGTAGTGCCGTGCTCTGCGGTTCCGAAGGCCATGCCCGGGTCTATGACGATGACCACATCACCGACCGTTGCATTGAACGGAGTCCACGAGGGGCGGACGACAATCCGCGCTGAGACCCGGCGGGGACCCAGCCCTCGTTTCCATGTGGCGGACCAATCCTCGTCGTTTTGCCAACGCGTCGATGCCTGGATGTCATCGAAACCGGTGACTGCGGAAACACGAGCGAGAATATCTGCGACGAAGGGATCCGGCGCGTCGGCCTCGGCGAAGTAGGTGACGCATGCTCCGTCCTCCTCCAGCACTCCCTGCCCGCCCACGAGAATCAACGCTTCTGCCAAGATAGACGCGGCATCAGCGCCCGCCGCACTCCGAACCGTCAGCTCCAACCAGCGCCGATCCGGGGCGCTCATCCGCCGGTGAAGGCTTCCTTGACGCGGAACCAGAAGCCTTTGTGAGACCGGCGACGGATGCGTTCAGGCGCCGCTGACTCGACGTCCTTGAGCTGGGAGAGCGCTTCCTCTTGCTCCTCGCTCAGGTCGTCAGGCGTCCACACACGGACCTTGAGCAGCTGATCGCCACGCACGTGCCCGTTCAACTCCGGAAGGCCGAGTCCTTTCAGCCGCAGCAGGTCACCGCTCTGGATGCCTCGCGGAATCGTAACCCTCGCGGTCCCATCGATCGTTGGCACTTCGACCTCGTCGCCCAATCCCGCCTGTCCAAACGTGATCGCCAGCTCGTGTACCAGGTCCGGGCCGTCCCGCACGAATCGAGGATCCTGCTCCACCTCGAGTAACACCACTAGATCCCCGCGAGGCCCTCCCCTCGTGCCGACGCTCCCGCGTCCCTGCAGCGTGAGAAAGTTCTCGGACGTGACGCCCGCGGGCACCTCTGCCTTGATGTCCGTCTCGGCGCGCATGCGCCCCTCGCCGCGACAGGTCGCGCACGGTTCGGCGATGACGCGGCCTTCACCCTGGCACGCGCGGCACGGCTGGACGCTCACGAACTGGCCGAAGACGGATCTCTGGACGTGCCGCTCCTCTCCGGCGCCACCGCACACGCCACAGGTCGACGGCGTCGTCCCGGCGCGAGCACCGGATCCTTTGCAAGTGCCACACTCGTCCAGAAGGGAGACGCGCAAATTCTTCGTCACGCCGAGGGCGACGTCCAGGAGCGTGAGCGGGAGCCGGATACGGACGGTCTGGCCACGTCTCGAGGTCGACCGCTGTCCGCGGGCTCCTCCCATTCCGAAGAGGTCCTCGATGCCGGAAAATCCACCGAAGTCGCGCATGAATACGTCGACGGCATCCCCAAAGTCGAAGCCGCCCATGCCTCCGGACCCGGCGGAGCCCTTCAGGCCCTGCTCTCCGTAGCGGTCGTACACCGCGCGCTTTTCACTGTCGCGGAGCACCTCGTACGCTTGAGTGACTTCCTTGAAGCGCTCCTCCGCCTCCGGCGACCCCTGATTTCGATCCGGATGATGCTTCAGCGCGAGCTGGCGGTAGGCCTTCTTGATCTCCTCGACGTCCGCGGTGCGCGACAAGCCTAGCAGTTGGTAATAGTCGGACATTTAGTGGACCGTGAGGGACGTGCTACGCGGGCGCGGGCTCAGCTCTCGAGCATCCGGGTGACGAGCGTGGACGTGTAGTCGACGATGGTCACCACTTTTTCGTATGGCATGCGCGTGGGCCCGATAACACCAATGACCCCGGTCAGGTCGCCGGCCCGGTACTCCGCAGTGACCAGCGTGAAATCGACGAGTTCACTCGTGTCATTCTCGCCACCGATCGTGATCATGAGGCGACCACGGTGCTCCCGCTGGCCCACGGTGCGCGCGAGAAGGTCGCGGCGCTCGGTCAACTCGATCAACCCCTTGAGTTGGTCACCTGTCTCGAACTCCGGCTGCGAGGCCAATACGCTGGCGTGCCCCAGGTGGATGTTCGTCCCCTCCAGATCGCGGAGGTCGAACAGCTCCGGCCCAGACTGGACGAACACGTTGAGGAGTTCCGCCGCGTCAGACGCACTCGTAAACGAATCGCGCATACGCTCGGGCAGGGTCCGGCGGATCTCCTCGAGACTCAGGCCCGCCAACCGCTCGTTGAGTGCGACCGTGACGGTCACCAGTACGTCCTGGGGCACCTCGACCGGAAGGTCCACGTAGACGGTCCGAACCACACCACCGCGGATCGTCACGACGAGCAGGACCTTGCTCGAGGAGACCTGAATGAGCTCCAGCTTCTCGAGCACCGCGTCGGCGAGCCGAGGTGCCACTGCGACACCGAGTTCGTTCGAGAGCAGGCTCAGCGCCCGCGTGGCGTGGCGGACCAGACGCTCGACCGCGGAGCCGCCCGTCTCATCCAGTTCGCGCTTCAGGCTGAGCTGCTCGGCCTCGGTCAGCCGATGGGGCTCCATGAGGCGGTCCACGAAAAAGCGGTAGGCGAGGTCGGTGGGCACTCTGCCGGCCGATGTGTGCGGGTGGAAGAGATACCCCTTGTCCTCGAGGTCGCTCATGGTGTTCCTGACCGTCGCGGCGGATACCCCGATGTCGAATCGTCTCGAGACCGTACGGCTCCCCGTAGGCTCGGCAGTCTCGACGTATGTACGCACCACCGCATCGAGAACCTGACGTTCCCTGTCGGTCAGCTCCGCGCCGACCAGATCCCGGCGATCTAGTGCGTCCATCTTCGAAGATCGAAAGTTGTTGATTCCGGCGTCAAGCCGCGCCGTCCAGTTCCACGGCGAGCTGGTCGAGTATCAGCCATCCCTCCGCGTTCAGGCGTACCCGCTCGGGCCCGGGCACGGTCCACCCCTGTTGGGACCATCCCTCGACGATCTGTCTCTGTCGATCGCTGAGGCTGTCGAACGCCAGACCCGAACGGGTCCTGAGTCCCAACCATGTTCGTTCCAGGGCACGCTCTGCCGCATCGACGGTCTCGCGCTCCTCCTCGGCGACCGAACCCGCTGAGGCGATCGCCTGGTAGGATGGCCAATCCCTCACGTTCCAGCGACGGCACGGATCGGCGAAGCTGTGAGCACCGTTGCCCAACCCGAGGTAAGGTCGCCCGTCCCAGTACACCGCGTTGTGCCGCGACGCGAAGCCAGGGCGGGCGAAGTTGGATACCTCGTAATGCTCATAGCCCGCGTGGGTCAGGACCTCAGCAGCCATGAGGAACTCGTCACGGTACTGCTCCTCATCGACCGGCGTCTCGCGCCCATCCTCTAACGCCCTTCCCAGCGGCGTGGCTGGCTCAATCGTGAGGCCGTAGAGGCTCACATGGGGAACATCGAGCCGAAGAACCCGTTCGAGATCATCACTCCACGAGCGGCCCAGTCGCGCAGGTAATCCGAAAATCAGGTCGACGCTGAGATTGTCGAAGCCCGCCTCCTTGGCGTTTCCGACAGCTTGGGCGGCGCCCTCGGAACCGTGCAGCCGGCCCATCCACCGGAGAGCCCCTTCCTCGAAGGTCTGAACCCCGATGCTGAGTCGATTCGTTCCAGCAGCCCGCCAGGAAGCCGCGAGCTCCGGAGTCAGGCTCTCTGGATTCGCCTCAGCGGTCCACTCGAGATCGGAACCGCGGAGGCGATCTGGGCCGATCAGCTCACCCAGGGTCTTCATAGCCGCGGGTCCCAGGAGCGACGGTGTGCCGCCTCCGACATAGAGCGTCTCGAGCGTGGCATCGAGCGCGAACAGCCCCTCGTTCTCGATGCCTTTCAGCTCACCGGTCAACGCTGTACCCCAGGCAGCGAGGTCGCCCCCAGGGCTGACATGAACGGCGAAGTCGCAATACAGGCATCGTCGGCTGCAAAACGGGGCGTGGACGTACACTGCCGCCACGTTGATCGGTGCGCTCACGGCGATGTCAGCTGGCCCTACGGAAGCGCAGGCCCGGCTCCTGTACGACACGACCGCTGATCTCCAGGGCCGCAAGGACCGTGAGTGTCTCGCGCACGTCCATCCCCAGCCTGCTCGCCAGCTCGTCGACCTGGGCGGGGCCACGTTCCAGCCCGAGGACGACTCGGCGCTCCGGGCCCCTGAGCCCCTCCGCAGCCCCGGCCGGAGCGACCTCCTGCCCTCCCAGCTCTCGAACGAAGTCGGTCACCGAGACCAGAGGCCGAGCCCCGTCGGCGAGGAGCGAGTTGCTTCCGTCACAGGCCGCCTGATCGATGGGGCCTGGCACCGCGGTGACCTCGAGACCTAGGTCCAGGGCGTGCTCCACCGTGATCAGTGAGCCGCTTTTGCGCGCGGCCTCCACCACGACGATGGTATGCGACAGGCCCGCCAGGATCCGATTGCGACGAGGAAAGTGGTGGGGAAGCGCCGGGGTGCCCGGAAGAAACTCCGACACGACCAGATCGTCGCGGAGGATGTCCCGGAACAGCCGACGGTTCGAAGCCGGATAGGCCCGGTCGGCGCCGCAGCCCAGGACGGCGATCGTACCTCCACCCCCCTCGACAGCGCCGGAGTGTGCCGCTCCGTCGATCCCCAGAGCCATGCCGCTCACGACGGTGATGCCGGAGTGGGCGAGGGCGGCACCCAGGCTGCGTGCGATCTCCCGCCCACGGGCTGTCGCCTTCCTCGAACCCACGATCGTGACGCCGGGCCTAGCGAGGAGCTCCACTCGGCCGCGCAGGAAGAGGACGGGTGGTGGATCCGCCAGCTGATGCAGCATGGGTGGGTACCTGGGGTCACTCCAGGTGCACAGCACCATCCCTGCATCGGCCGCCCGGCGAAGGCCGTCGCGTGTGGCCGCCTCGATGAGCGGGGCGTCGCGCGCGGAGGCCGCTCGGTTGTTGGTGAGGGCTGCGAAGCGCGCCCGAGGATCCTCCAGGGCCACCCTGGCCGATCCGAACGTCGAGACGAGACCGCACAGGCCCCGAAGACCCACTCCGGGCAGGGCGCTCAGCTGAAGCAGCGCCTGTGCCTCCGTGGCGATGCGCCGCCCGCTCAAGGCGTCCAATCCTCCTCGTCGTCCGGGTCCGCGATCTTCTGGGTCCTCCGGCTCGTCTCCCACAGGGCGGACAACAGCTCGTCCAGCCCTCGCCTGGCCACCGACGAGACGTAAAGAACCCCCCACGCTCCTTCTGCAGATACAGTCGGGAGGTCAGCATCGGGCGGCAGCAGATCGGTCTTGGTGAGCACCACGCAGAACGGAGTCGCGGCCAGCTCACTCGAATAAGCTTCTAGCTCTCCCCTCAAGGCTTCGTATTCCGCTTGGACATCCTCCGCGTCCACCGGAACCATGAGCGCCAACGTTCGCGTGCGCTCGATGTGCCTCAGGAACTGGTGCCCGAGCCCCTTCCCTTCATGCGCACCCTCGATGATGCCCGGGATATCGGCAATGACGAACGACCGAAAGTCGCTGAGGCTGACCACACCCAGGTTTGGCTCGAGCGTCGTGAAGGGATAGTCAGCCACCTTCGGGCGGGCTGAGGTAACACTTGCGAGAAACGTTGATTTCCCCGCGTTCGGCTCACCGACGAGCCCCACGTCCGCAATGAGCTTGAGCTCGAGACGAACCAGGCGTTCCTCGCCCTCCTCTCCTGGCTCCCACCGACGGGGCGCCTGCTGGGTCGAAGTCTTGAAGTGGACATTCCCACGCCCCCCGCGCCCGCCGCGCGCCACGACCAGGTTGTCGCCCTCCTCCAACAGCTCGCCCATGAACTCGTCGGTGTCGCCGTCGTAGACGACGGTGCCCGGCGGCACCCTCAGAATCAAATCGCTACCGGATCTGCCTGTTTTCTGCTTGCCTTCACCGTGGCGGCCTCGATCGGCCTTGTAGACCCTCCGGTACGAGTAGTCCAGCAACGTGCTGAGCTGGGAGTCGACCTCGAGCAGAACGTCCCCGCCCTTGCCCCCGTCCCCACCCGCGGGGCCTCCACGCGGCACACCCCTCTCGCGACGGAACGCCTCGGACCCCGATCCACCGGTCCCGGCGTTTATCTCGAGGATCGCGCGATCTACGAACACGGCTTACGGACCTCCGTCGTGGCGTGCACAAACAGCGTCCCAACTCTCCAGTGCCTGGTCGGATCCCGCAGAGGCGTACTCCAACCCGATCGCCAGAGCCTCGGCGACCTGAGCCCTCGAAGCGCCCGTGTTGAGCGCTCCGCGCAGGTGGGAGTACAGCTGTCTCGGGACCACCAAGACGGCAAGAAGAGCCACGATGCACAGCTCGCGCTCCTGTAGGGACAGACCGGTCCGACCGAGCACCTTCCCGTATCCTTCCTCGACCATCCACTGCTCCATCTCGGGATGTAGCTTCCGGATGTTCGCACGCAGGCCTTCGTACTGGCCGCCGTACACGTTGCTGCAAATGGCCTCCCCGCGCGGAATCCACCGATCCCGATCGTCTGCGGCGGGCGGAGGTGCCGCTACCCCGCTCACCTCTCGCCAGGCGGCCATCGCGTTCAATGCGGCCGGATATCCGACGAACAGGTAACTCTGCAGGATCGCCTCCTCGACGACGGTGATGTCGGACACCTCGGCAGCCCGGTGGAGCTGCTGGGCCAACTCCGACTCATCGCGACTCGCGATGATCGCGCTGAGCCGGATGACAGCCTCGAGAGCCGGCTCCAGGGACGTGCTCACGACGGGTGAGACGTCAACTCGAACGCCGGTCTGATCTCGCCCACGGCACTCTCCAGGGTGTTCAGAACAATCGGATTCGCATGGTGACCGAGCGCGTGAACGTCGTCCGAGGACAAGACGCCCAGGGACTCGAGGACCGCGACCAACGCGACCTCGACCCCACGCCGCCCCCCGTCGACGACCTTGATCGCGAGCCCCAAGCCCTCCTCCGGGATGCCGCCGCAGTATGTGCCCTCGGCACCGACCTTCACAAACACCCTCCCGGCGGCCACAGTCATGACGTCGGTGCAAGTGCGGCCAGTCCCAGCAACCATGAACGGATGCCTCGTCATCGCGTCCACGATGCGACCGGGTCCGGCCCCCTCCCGCGCCGCCGCCGCGAAGCGCGCGAACGATGCAGCCATGACCCTCAGCTCGGCAGCGAAGCAGACCACGCCGCACCCATCCACGCCTGTCGGAACGGCGGACTCTTCGACTTCGGTCCACCGCACCACTTCGGCCATCATTCGTCGCTGAACCGGGTGATCGGGCAGGTGATAGTCGGTGGGATCCCATCCCATGCCCACAGCGAGCGCCAGCATTCCCGCATGCTTGCCCGAGCAGTTGTTATGGATCGACCCGGGGCTCCCGCCGGCTCGCAGCAGAGCCTCGCTCGACGACGCGCTGTACGGCATGTGGGGACCACAGCGAAGCATGTCCTCACCCACCCCCGCCTTGCTGAGGATCGAGCGGGCACCCGCCACGTGCTCGGGTTCGCCCTCGTGTGACCCGCAGCACAACGCGAGCTCCTCGGCCGAGATCCCCAGGCGATCTGAAATGCCTTCCTCGACGAGCGGCAGCGCCTGCATGGGCTTCGCGGCTGACCGGAAGTAGTTCATCGCGCTGACGTCCCCCACGCTCGCGACGAGGCGTCCCCGGGCATCGGCCACTGCTACCTGAACAACGTGCCGCGCCTCGACGACATCCCCGCGAACGACTTCGACAACGTTCATTCGTGTTTCACGGCAAAGGGCATGACGGAAGTAAGGGGCGCACGTCGGTCATAGCGATGATCCGACGGGACTGCGTAGCTCTCAGCCGGGGACGTTGCGCCGGTCTTCCGCAGCGTCGACAGCCTCGATGAGTCCCGCAGGGGTCCGGATACCGCTCAGTAGTTCCAACGCAGCGTTGAGTTGACCGTCGAGCCTCATCGACTGAGTGAACTCCGCAGCGTCCCCCCATGCCTGGAGTGCGATCTCGCGCTCCAAGCGATAGGTGATGAATCGCGTGCTGGCGTCGAAATCCGGACGGTCCACCACCGCATCCCACTCCGGCAACACGGAGAAGAACCCGTCGAGGTCAGCGGAGCTGAGGGAGAAGCCCGGCTCCAGATCTGGATGCTCGCTCAGGAAGGAGACCGCATAATTGAAGAGCGCGACGTTGAAAGCACCTGCCCGCTGGAAAACGCGGAACACGGCCTCACTCTCGGAGCTCGAGAGGGTCTCGGGCGAGGCGAAGAGATCGGGCGTGATGCCGCCTCCCCCGTAGAGCTGGCGGCCTCCTTCCGACGAAAACTCCGGGCGGCCGGAAAGGTCGGTCGGCGTAACGAAGCGTCCAGTGATCGAGACCGCCAACTGCGTGACATCGATTGGTGTTTGGGTGTCGCGACTGATCGAGCGGCCTACGGGTGTGTACCAACGAGCGGTCGTCAGCCGGAGGACATCACCGCCGGTGAGACGGTACAGACTCTGGACGGAGCCCTTCCCAAAAGTCGTCTCTCCGACAACCGCCGCACGGTCATGGTCCTGTAGCGCCCCCGCGATGATCTCAGACGCCGAGGCACTCGTCGCGTCGACCAGAACAACCACCGGAAGATCCGGATACCGGTCCGGGTCCTCCGCGGAATACGTCCGGTTCTGACCGGCCGCGCGTCCTCGTGTCTCGACGATAGCCAGCCCAGACTCGAGGAACAGATCAGTGACGCCGATACCTTGATCCAGCAGGCCACCTGGATTCCCACGGAGATCGAGAATGAGGCCGCGGAGACCCTCTCCTTGGAGCGAATCCACCGCCGCCCTGATCTCGCGCGTCGACGTCTCGCGTACCGTCAGCAGAGACACGTACCCGATGTCGTCTTCGAGCATGAGCGCGAAGGGCACAGCCTTGAGCTGGATCAGGGCGCGCTGGATCGTGAACGGAATCGGCTCTTCCACGCCCGGGCGGGTCATCTTCACCGTGACCTCGGTGCCGGGCTTGCCACGCAGCAACTCGACCGCCTGGTCGGTGACCATCGTATCCGCACGAATACCTTCGATCTCGAAGAACTGGTCACCTGCGCGAATTCCCGCCCGCGCCCCCGGCGTACTCGGGATCGGGCTCACCACCGTAACCCTCTCGTTCCGGTCGATCACCTCGAGCCCCACTCCGCCGTACTCGCCTTCGGTGCGGATGCGCAGGTTCTCGTAGTCGTCGGCGGGCAGCAGCGAGGTGTGGGGGTCACCCAGGTCACGCAGGAGCCCGTCGATGGCCGAATCGTAGAGCCGACTCTGGTCGACCTCGTCGACGAAGCTCGACTCGACCTTACTCATGACCTCCTGTAGGACTCGAACTCGGACGTAGACGTTTTCAGACCGGTCGACCCCCTCCTGTAGCAACCAACCTCCCGCGATCACCGCGAAGGCTACGACTGCGACCGGTGCCCCAATGCTTCGCCTCACGACTGCTCCTCTCGTCTCGCGTTCAAGGGTTCCGAGTGCATCGGAGCCCTTCGGTTATACAGCAGGATCCCCGAAGGTTTCAGGGAACCTCTCCATGAGCACGGTGCAGATCCTCCCGTGCACGTCGCCTGGGCTACCCGAGCCATCCAGCAGGCATACGTCCGGCTCGGAGTCCACCAAGGCAAGATACCCCTCGCGCACAGACCGACGGAAGCGGTCTCCCTCCTTCTCGATCCGATCCGGTGCATGCCCCTCGGCACTTTGTCGTGCGACCCCCTCACCCAGCGGCAGGTCTAGCACCACGTACAGGTCGGGGGCGAGCCCGCCGGTCGCGATCCTGATCCCGTCTCGGATGTCATCGAGCGACACGCCCCTTCCGTACCCTTGGTAGGCGAGCGTGGAGAGCGCGAAGCGATCCGCCAGCACGACCTGGCCCCTGGCCAGAGCAGGCCTCACGAGATCCCGTACGAACGCCGCCCGGGCCGCGAGGAGCATCAGCAACTCGGTCTCGGGCGAAATGTCGAGCTCGGAGCTGCCGAGTACGACCTTCCGAATCGCCTCCCCTACCGGAGTTCCCCCGGGTTCCCGGGCGACCACATGGGCGATGTCCCGGTCACGCATCCACGTGGATAACAGCTCGGCTTGAGTCGTCTTGCCGACCCCGTCCGGACCCTCGAGTACGATGAATCGCCCGCCCACCTAGCTCTCCGTTCTAGTGCCGCTAGTCGTAGTACTCTACGCCGAGGTGGGTCACCATCTCCTCCCGCATCATCCAGCGGAGCGTGTTCTTGAGCTTCCAGTGCTGGATGAAGAGGTCGTGCTCCGGATACAGGCCCGGGGCGGTCTGCGGCGCCTTGAAGTAGAACGAGAGCCACTCCTGGATGCCGCTCATGCCCGCACGGGCCGCGAGATCGAGGAAGAGAACCAGATCGAGAACGATCGGCGCGGCCAGGATCGAGTCACGGCACAGGAAGTCGATCTTGATCTGCATGGGGTACCCCATCCATCCGAAGATGTCGATGCTGTCCCAGCCTTCCTTGTTGTCCCCGCGCGGCGGGTAGTAGTTGATGCGCACCTTGTGGTACATGTTGCCATATAGGCTCGGATAGAGGTCCGGCTGCAGAATGTGCTCGAGGGCACCGAGCTTCGACTCCTCCTTCGTCTTGAACGACTCGGGGTCATCGAGGACCTCTCCGTCCCGGTTCCCGAGGATGTTCGTGCTGAACCAACCGGACAGACCGAGCATCCTGGTCTTGAAGCCCGGCGCGAGGATGGTCTTCATCAACGTCTGGCCGGTCTTGAAGTCCTTGCCACAGATGGGAAGGCCGCTGTCCTTGGCGAGCTGCTCGAGCGCCGGCACATCGGCGGACAGGTTCGGGGCACCGTTGGCGTAGGGCACGCCCTCCTTAAGGGCTGCGTACGCGTACAACATGCTGGGAGCGATCGCTGAATCGTCGTCTCGCAGACCCTGCTCGAACGACTCCACAGTCTCGTGGACCGGACCGGGGCGCATGAACACCTCTGTGGAGCCACACCACACCATGACGAGCCGGTCGCAGCCGTTCTCCTCCTTGAACCGTCGGATGTCGGCGCGGAGCTCATCCGCCTGCTCCATCTTGGTGCCCGACTTCCTGTTGGGTCCATCCAACTTCTTCACGTAGTCCGTGTCGAACGCAGCGGCCATCGGCTTGATCGAGGACAGGAAGTCCCTGATCGGATCGAGATGGTTCTGCTTGTGCAGGACGCCGGCGTTTACGGCGCTGGCGTACCCATCGTCGGGAATCGGGTCCCATGAACCGAAGACGAGGTCTTCGAGCAAGGTGAGCGGCACGAAGTCCTTGATGAGCGGAGTGCGCTCGTCAGTGCGCTTCCCGAGACGGATCGTGCTCAGCTGTGTCAGGCTTCCGATCGGCTCGGCGAGGCCTTGTCGAATTGCCTCGACACCGGCGACGAAAGTCGTCGCCACGGCGCCGAAGCCGGGAAGAAGAACGCCGAGTTTGCCAGTCGCTGGCTGAATCTCAGAAGGCTGCTTCACGGGTAGAGCCTCGTATAGTTTGGTTGAAATCGCTGTATGTGACGGGCGGATGGACACCCGATCTAGGACGGTAGAATGATCCGGCTCTGGGCCCCCTCGTCGATGCCCCGCGCCATGGTTTCATTCACCTTCATCATCACCTTCTCGAAGTTAGCCTGAGCCGAGATGAGGCGCTGAAATCCGGCCTTCGTCTGGAGCTCTTCGGCCACCTCGGAGTACGCGACCCTCGCGTCCTCCTCAGGCTCCTGTCCCGCCCTCAGCGACGCTTCGATTCCGTTTTCGAGGGCCTGAATGCGGTTGCGTAACTCGACGAGCTCACGATCCTCGTCCGCAGCCTCCATCGCCCGACGTAGCGCTTGATATTCGTCGGTTCTCGCGAGGGAATTCCCCAAGTCTAGCGCTTTGTCAAAGATCCCTGACACGTCGATCTCCTGTTCACCTGCCGTTCATGAGTTCCAATACCGCCGCGCGTGTTCCAATCCGCGGTGACGTACGTAACTAGCCTATCCGCCGAGCCAACACCATCCGTTCCCGCCCCGTGAAGTCGCGGCGCACCCGCACCTCGGCGTATTCGCTCGTGTCCTCGAGAAGCCCTGCCACCAACCCAGCCTGTCCGAGTCCCACCTCGAGAGCCAAGAGCCCTCCCGCGACCAACCAGGACCCAGCACCGGCGACAATCGTTCGTAGCGCCCTGAGACCGTCCGGCCCCGCGAAGAGGGCCTGTACCGGCTCCCAGTCCCGCACCTCGGGCTGGAGAGATGGACCCTCGCCGTCCGCGACGTACGGGGGGTTCGATGCGATGACGTCGAACTCGTCGCTGGCGTCCACCGGCTCATAGTACGCACCGTGTCTGAACTCCAACTTGTCTTCGAGCCCCGCCCTCGCGCAGTTGCGCCTGGCCACTTCGAGCGCGGCCTGGGACGTATCGGTGGCGACGACCCGTTCAAACGGCCCCTCGAGCGCCAACGAAAGAGCGATGGCGCCCGATCCCGTGCCGAGATCGAGCGCGTTCATGTCCTCGCGACCCTCTGCCTTCGCCCAATCCAGTACCTCGTCCAGCAGGACTTCGGTCTCCGGACGAGGAATGAGAACCGAGGGATCGACGTGGAGCTCGAGGTGCCGAAACGGGGCGCGCTCCAGAATGTATTGGAGGGGTTCCCGCCCGGCGCGGCGCTTGAGAAACGGCCGATACCGATCGAGCTCCTCCGCCAGCATCGGCCGATCGTATTGCAAGTACAGCTCGAGGCGACCGATACCGGTTACGTGGGCCAGCAGGTGCTCTGCATCGAGCCGGCCCTGTTCCACGCCCTTGCCCACCAGGTACTCACCGCTCCATTCCATGAGACGCAGAACCGTCCAGACCTCGCTCCCGCCCTGCCCCGGACCCGGTGAAGCGAGCTGCTCGGCTCCCGGAGTCACTCGTCGTCCGCCCCGAGGCGCTCCTGTTCCTCGGCCAGTCTCAGCGAGGAGATGAACTCGGTCAGATCGCCGTCCAGAACCTCATGGAGTCGATAGAGCGTCAGCCCGATCCTGTGATCTGTGACGCGACCCTGGGGGAAGTTGTACGTCCGGATCTTCGCCGATCGATCGCCGGTGCCGACCTGCAAGCGACGTTGCCTGGCCCGCTTGGCCTCCTGCTCGGCGATCATCTGGTCGAGGAGCCGGCTGCGCAGGACCTTGAGCGCCTTCGCCTTGTTCTTGTGCTGCGACTTCTCGTCCTGTTGGGACACCACCAGCCCCGAGGGCAAATGCGTGATCCGGACGGCCGAGTCGGTCGTGTTTACGGACTGCCCACCCGGGCCAGACGACCGGAAGACATCGATGCGGAGGTCATTCGGGTCGATCTGTAAATCGACCTCTTCAGCCTCGGGTAGCACCGCGACCGTCGCCGCCGACGTATGGATGCGGCCCTGGCTTTCGGTCTCGGGGACCCTCTGCACGCGGTGCACACCCGACTCGTATCGGAGCCTGCCGTACACCCCCTTTCCTCGAACCGTGAAGATGACCTCTTTGATCGAACCGGGGATGCCTTCGGACAGGCTCATGAGCTCGATGCTCCAGCCCTCCCGCTCCGCCAGGCGCCGATACATCCGCATGAGATCCGACGCGAAAAGGCCCGCCTCGTCTCCGCCTGCACCGGCGCGCACCTCGACGACAGCAGCTCTGTCAGAGAGCGGGTCGGGAGGAATGAGCAGCTCGCGCGCCTGGAGCAGCAACGCCTCGATCTGTTGGCTGAGATCGGTCAGCTCCTCCTCGGCGAGTGCCTTCATCTCAGGATCGTCCGAACCCTCGAGGAGTTCGGCGGCGCCTTTGTGCTCCTCGATCGCCGCGTAGAGTCGCCGTCCCGTCCCGACGATAGCATCCAGGCGAGCCCGTTCCTGACCCAACTCACGGAGTCGATCGGGGCTCCCCAGGACCTCGGGAGTGACGAGCTCGGCATCGAGTTCGACGAAACGCTGTTCAGCGTTTTGAAGCCGCGCTTCCATGCGAGGATCGACGGTTGGCGACTTCATCGGAGGAGCCGTGTCTCAGAAGAGTGCAGCGATGCGACACGGGAGGCCGCGAGAAGCAGGCCGGGCATCAGCCCGGCCGGCCTACTCACTTCTCAGCGACGTTCCCGTACATTTTCTTAAAGCGATCGACACGCCCTGCGGTGTCTACGAGACGTTGCTTGCCGGTGTAAAAAGGATGACACACCGAGCAAATCTCCACGTGGAGCTCGTCCACCGTGGCCATCGTCTCGAATCGGTTGCCGCAGGCGCACACGACCGCTGCCGTCATGAACTCGGGATGAATGCCCTGCTTCATGTCCTGCTCCAAGCACAATGTTGAACTGCGGGTCCTGGAAGGCGCCTAGACGCGTCGCTCCCAGAACAGCCTGGAAAAGCTAAACGCGTCGCGCGGAAGGGTCTAGCCTACCGAGGTGCCACGACGCCACAAGGAGCAGCACGGCCGAGAATGCCGCTGCGTTTCCGGTGATGTCCCCGAACCTCGTATAGATCGTGAGCTCGTCGGTGGTAAGGACGGTCTCTGTGCGCAGATCGGCCTCGAACAGAGCAGTAGCACCATAGACGTGCCCTATCGGGTCCACGAACAGCGAGATCCCCGTGTTGGCCGACCGGGCGACGCCCATACGGTTTTCGATCGCGCGCATGACCAGGTGCGCGGGATGTTGCCAAAGTGCCGTCGTTCTCGAGTACAACGCCTCACGACCATACCACGCGTCGTTGGTGATGTTGAGGAGGACGTCGGCGCCCTCCAGGCGGTACGTGCGTGCGCCCTCTGGATACGTCGACTCATAGCAGATCACGACCCCATACGACGCCCGCTGCGTTTCGACCAACGGCCACCCAATCCCTAAGCCAAAACCCCCGAAGTACTGGAGTCGGTTCAGCCACTTAGATGGCAGTAGCGGTATGCGCTCGACGAACGGCACCAGGTAGCGCTTGCCATATTCGTAGTCCGACAGCCCGTCCGGCTCCATGAGGAACGCGGAGTTGAGAACGATCGACTCGCCACCGGCGCGCGGCACAAAGCCGTAGGCGCCCATCACGATCGGAGCGTCGAGTCGCCGACTGAAGTCCTGCACGCGGATCACGTGCCCGAAACTATCGGCTGCCTGGGGAAAGATGGGAAGCGTCATCTCGGGGAATGCGACCAAATCGACGGAGCCGGGTTCGATCGCGGGCAGCAAGCGGTCGAGCGAGGCGAACGTGCTGTCGAAGACCGCATCCCGATCGAGCTTGATGTGCTCGGGGATGTTCGGCTGGACGACAGCGACCCGGGCGACCTCACGAACCCGCAGCGTCCCCGCCCTCCAGACGCCCCATGTCATCGGCATGAGGACGACGGCGGCGAGTATGGCCGACGGCCGAGCCCACCCTCGTTTCGCTCGGATATCCAGGACGAGGCTCGCCGCGAGTCCGTTCACCAGCACGATCCAGAACGTCACGCCCCGGGCACCGACGATCTCGGCGATACCGACGAGCTCGGGAAACCCCGTCAGGGACGTGCCGAGCCCCAACCACGGGAACGACAGGGAGCTCGGCCAATGCGCCCTGAACCACTCACCGGCGGTCCACGCGATCGGGAGCGCGATCCAGAGGGGCACGCGCACCGAATGCACCATCCTGTGAAGCGTCCAGCCGACCAGAACCGCCAATCCGACGAGCATCATCATTGACCCGACGAAGGCCGGGATCGCGAGCCACGTGAACCAGACCAGCGCGATGAGGATCCAGTAGAAGACGATGCCGAAGTAGATCGAGCCGAACACCAGCGATCCGCGGACGGCCGCCCGACGGCCCTCCTGGTCGGGACTCAGCCCGTGGACCCACACCGCGAACGGCACCAGGCCGAGAAACGGAAGGACAAGTGTGTGGAGGGGCGGAAAGGACAGAGCCAGCAGCACCCCGGATACGGACGGCAACAGCCATTCGCCCCGCCGGGGCCACAGAAGTGCCTTCACGCCGCCGAAACGCTGCGAGGGGCCCTCAACGGGTGAGGGAGCCTCTACAGGGTCACCTCACGACCGTTTTCTGCCGACTCGTACGCGGCCTCGATGAGCGCCATGAGCGCGACCTGCTCCACTGGCAACTCCATGTCCGATCGCCCGGCAACCGTGCGCACGAATTGATCGAGGAGGCGACGATACGCGTTCGTATAGGGATTCTCTCCCCCTTGGGGCCGCGGCTGCTTCGGGGTGACATCCAGGGGTCGCCCACCGAGCTGCTTGTAGACCTCCAGGGGAGGCAACGACCCCGATCCGGTCGTTCCCATGACCCGAGCGTAGTAGCGGTCCTCGCCGGCGAACAGGCGATTGCTGACCTCGACGGTAAACACGAGCCCTTCGTGGCTCTCGAACAACATCGTCGCGGCGTCCTCCACGTCGTACTCGCCCCACCGGGCGATGCACGACACGCGCCTGATGGCTGGGAAGTCGACGATCCACAGGGACAGGTCGAGCGCAGACACACCGAGATCGATGAGCGCGCCGCCGCCGGCTACCTCCCGGTCTTGTCGCCAGGTAGGTCTCATGAGCGGCACCTGACGGGTGAGCCAGCTGCTGCGCACGGCGTGCAGATCGCCGAGCTCACCTCCGGCAACGAAGCTGCGCAGCGCAGAGACCTCGGGACGGAAGCGGTGGGGCAGACCGACCACGAGGCTCGTGCCCGCCTCCCGGGCAGCCTCTACGACACGGGTCGCGCCGGCCGACGTCAGGGCGATGGGGCGTTCCACGAAGACGTGCTTTCCGGATTCGAGCGCCCGGACCGCCATGTCTTCGTGCAAGCTGTTGGGCGTGGATATGACCACCGCATCGAGGTCTTCTCGCGAGAGTGCCTCATCTGGCTGGATCACCTCGGCTACGCCGAAGCGGCGTGCGATCGTCTCCGCCTTGGGGCGATCGGTGTCGGCGAGCGCCACCAGCTCGACGTCTTCGCGCTCGCCAAGAATCGGGATGTGTACGACCTGGCTGATCGCACCCGTCCCTACGACCGCCACCCGGATCGGGGCGGCCTCAGCAGTCACTAGCGACGCTCCTCGCCGGGTGCGCTGTCGCCGATCATGATCTGTATCCCGGTCCTGAGGTGGCCGTACTGAAGATCTCCGAGCACTTCGTACCGCCCCTGACCGTACAACCGAAAACGATCGGTGACGGGGTACTCGAGGCCCGCATGAAGGTTGAATCCCGCAGTAACCGAGTCGAGCAGATCCTCTACGAACGTGCCGTTGATCACCGCGCCGTCACCGTTGAGGACGTGGGCCGCGACCCCGAATCCCATAAACGTGAGGAGGTTGAAGGGCACAGACCATACGACGTGTGCGTCCATCGAGATCGCGACGTCGGTCCACTCGATGACGCCCAGATCGACCACGGGAGGAGGATCGCCAGTCTGCCTTTGGACCAGGCTCGCAACACGCCCCTCGAGTTCGGTGATCTCCGCCGCGCTGAACGGGGCCTTCCAAAATGTGACTCCGGGTACGATGCGAAGGCCCGGCCCCAGGTATCCCATGTCCAAGCGTAACCCGTAGCTCTGGGTCCGCTCGACGCGGCTCGGGTAGATGTAGCCCCAGTCGAGACCGAAGCCCCGGAACGAAAGGTTCTCGTAGTCGAAGTCGGCTAGATCCTGACCAGCCGCCGCCGATGGCCCACCCACGACCGCAGCGATCGCGAGCGCGCAACTCCACAGTCTCAACCGCATCGCATCCTCCTCTCAGTCCACCGTCCATCCCCGTCCATCGATCTACCGAACGACCTGGCCAATCAAGTCATAGTCGAGCGCATCCGTGATCTCCACCTTCACCATCGCCCCGGGCTCCAGGCCGTCGGTCCCGGTCAGATTCGTCACGCCGTCGATGTCGAGCGCCTGAGCTTCCGTGCGAGCCACCGCGGTGAAGTCCGCATCGTCCGTGATGAGCTGGTCGATCAGCGCCGTCGCCTGGGTCCCCACCAAATCCAGGTTCTTCTCGAAGCTTATGTCCCGCTGCATCTCCATGAGCTCCTCGAGTCGTTCGTTCATGGCATGCGTGGAGAGATGTCCGTCCATCTCCGCGGCCCTGGTCCCTTCTTCCACCGAGTAGGTGAAGGCCCCGACACGATCGAACTGGATCTCCTCCAGAAGCTCGAGCATGTCTCGAAAATCGGCTTCGGTCTCTCCCGGGAACCCGACGATCACGGTTGTCCTCAACGTCAGACCCGGAATCGCTTCTCTTAGCCATCCGACGCGCTCGCGGATCGTCGCCTGCCGCTCAGGCCTACGCATGAGCTCGAGCATCCGATCCGAACCGTGCTGAATCGGCACGTCCAAGTACGGCACGATCCGTGCCTCGCCCGCGATCAGATCGACCATCTCGCGCGTGATTCCCGAGGGGTACATGTAAAAGAGCCGGAACCAAGGGATATCCGTGCCGGCGATGAGCGCACGAAGCAGATCGGCCAGGAGCGGTGCATTGGCGTCATGTCGCCGCTTGTCGCGCCCGTACCAGGTGGTGTCCTGGGAGACGATGTTGATCTCCTTCACCCCGAGCGCGCCGAGGCCAGCCGCCTCACGCACCAGATCGGGCACGGGCTGCGAACGGTGAAGGCCGCGCATGAGCGGGATCGCACAAAACGCACACGTGTGATCACACCCCTCGCTGATCTTCAGGTACGACGTGTGCGAGGTGGCCGTGGAGAGCACCCGCAGGGGGCGCTCCATGATGGGAATCGCCTCGGCTTCCGGCAGCAGGCCCCGCTCCCGTAGCTCCGGCACCAGCCCCTGGAGCTCCGTGAGTCCCATGAACAGATCGACTTCCGGGATCTCTTCCTGCAGCTCGCTCTTGTAGCGCTGTACGAGGCACCCGACGGCGACGACCGCCTTCAGGTCCCCCTGACTCTTGAGGTCGCACGCCTCCAGGATCGTTTCGATCGACTGTTCTTTGGCGGCCTGAATGAAGCCGCACGTGTTCACGATGACGACATCTGCACCTTCCACCTGCGACGACACGTGAGCCCCGTGCCCCACCAGGGCGGCCATCATGCGCTCAGAGTCGACGGTGTTCTTGTCGCAGCCCAACGTCACGAGGGCGATGCGGGGTCCGTCCACCGCTCCCGCAGGATCGATCTGGTAATGGACAGGCGCTACGTCCGGAGAGACTTCGGGGCGTATCGGGTCCGGAGCGAGCGGGAAGACGGGCAGGTCGCGGGTGCGCACGATCGCGCCTAGCCCGGGATCACGAAAACGCCCTCGGGGGGCGTGAACGTGAACCACTCGTCCGTCAGATCCGGGGGATCCATCTCGACCGAGTGGAGGGTGACGGTTCGTACGGAGCCGTTCTCTTCCTCGACGCGGACTTGCCGCAAGAGCGGGGCGTCCACGTCGATCCACACGACCGCAGCCAGGTAGGACTTGGCCTGTAGCGGAACGAGGCGGAGCCGGTGCGTTCGCCTCCCCGCGACCTCCTCCTCCGCCTGATACGTCACGTGATACTTCTGCCCCGGGTTCTCCAGGAACTCCTTGTGGAAGTCGTAGCCGCCCTGGTTCTGTACCATCGGCAGCTTCAACACCTGCTTCGGGTCGAGGCTCGGATAGTAGAGCCAGACGAAGGATCCATCGATGATGACCCGGTCCCCTTCGGGGTCCGTGAAACGCATGGCGAACCGATTCGGCTGAGACTGACACAGGCGGCCCATGCTCGTGTGCTCGTCACCCAGGAGCGGGACGAGCAAGTGCTGGGTGAAGTCGGCGCACAGCGCTTCGACCCCACTGTAGCGGCTCGCCGCCGATTCGATGATCGCCAGTGCGTCGGCCTCGCTCACCGCCGCGTCCTGCGCAGCCGCGCCCTGGACGGCCAAGGCCCCGAGGAGCACCGCGAACCCGACCCCAAGGCGACCGTGCGGCATCACAAGTCGTCCGTCCCGCTCATGAACGCATCGAGCTGGTCGCTGGAGATGAGCACCTCTCTCCCCTTGGCGCCGTCCGATGGCCCGAGGACGCCGGCGTCGAACAGCTGATCCACGATCCGGGCGGCCCTCCCGTAGCCGACGCTGAGCCGCCTTTGGAGCAGCGACGTACTACCTGTCCCGTTCTGGATGCACACCTCGGCGGCTTCGCGGAACAGGTCATCCCAATCGCCCGCCATGTCGTCGGCGTCACCGGCCTCCTCGAGCTCCTGACCGCGCAACTCCTCGAGGATGTCGGTTTCCAATCCGGGCTCGACCTGCTTGGCGGCGTCCTCGTGCTGCTCACTCAGATCCACGTACCAGTTCATCAGCCGCTCCGTGTCCTCGGTCGGCAGATACGCACCCTGAATCCGGACGGGGTCGCTTTCCCCGGGTGGCAGGAAGAGCATGTCGCCGTTCCCCAGAAGGGCGTCGGCGCCGTTCTGGTCCAGGATGGTGCGCGAGTCGGTCTTGGAGGCCACTCGGAAGGCGATCCGGGTGGGGAAATTCGCCTTGATGAGGCCCGTAATGACGTTCACGGACGGACGCTGCGTGGCCACGATCAGGTGAATCCCGATCGCCCTCGCCTTCTGCGCCAACTGGGTCAGCGGTTTCTCGACTTCGGCTTGAACGGTCATCATCAGGTCTGCGAGCTCATCGACCACCACCACGATGTAGGGCATGATGCCGTCATCGTAGATCCATCGGTCCTCGTCGCCTTCGGGCCCCTTCGGTTCCGCGCGCTTCATGACGACCTCGTCCCGGACCTTCCGGTTGAACTCCGCGATGGAGCGCACGTAGTTCGCCTTCAGGAGTCCGTAGCGGCGTTCCATCTCTATGACGGCCCACTTGAGTACACCGGCAGCGTCGCGGGGGTCGGTGACCACGTTGTGACGCAGGTGCGGCAGCATCGAGTAGACCGAGAGCTCCACCATCTTCGGATCGATCATGAGGAGCCGGAGCGTCTCCCTCGTGTGTCGGTACACGAGGCTCGTCACGATCGTGTTGAGGCACACCGACTTGCCCGCTCCAGTCGCACCTGCGATGAGCAGGTGTGGCATCTTCTCGAGCGCCGCAACGTACGGTCGGCCATTCAGGTCCTTGCCGAGCGCCAGCGGCAGCTCGCCCTTCGCGTTCTTGAACTCGGGCGACTGCAGGATCTCCCGAAGGTTCACGATCTCGGGATGGGGGTTCGGGATCTCCACGCCCACGGCTCCCCGGCCGGGAATCGGCGCGACGATGCGTACGCTCTTGGCCTTCAGCGCCAGGGCGAGGTCCGCGTCCAAGTTGGAGATGCGGTTCACCTTGACGCCTGGAGCCGGGATGACCTCGAACTGAGTGACCATCGGGCCCGTCGTTCGTTCACCGAGGGTGCTCTCGACGTTGAACGTCCTGAGCTTCTCGATGAGGACTTCGCCGAGCTCATCGAGCTGCCGGTCCATGTCCGGGTCGTCTCGCGAGTCGGGCTCCGACAAAAGCTCCATGGGCGGCACCTCTTCGACCTCTTCGCCGGCGCTCGGGTCGATCAGCTCCCCGGCCGCGACGTCGGGCTCCGCAGCCTCAACCTCCTCCTCTTCGGGCGCGTCGTCTACCGCCGGCGGCAGGTCTTCCTCTCCATCGACTCCGATCCCCGCTTCGGATTCTCCGTCTTCGGATTCCTCAGAGGGCGGCTCCTCGACCGCGTCTTCGAGGTCATCACCGGCCTCAGCATCGTCACCGCCCGCCTCGGGCTCCATCCACTCGGGCTCCATGCCGGGTATCGGCTCAGCGGCTTTCCGCTCAGCCGCCTCCGCGTCGGCGAGCGCGCGCGCCTCGGCCATCTCCTTGCCGCGCTCGGCCAAAGTCCTGGCAGTCCGTCCCGCCACCTCGCCTCCGGCTCGGACCCCCTTGTAGAGCGAGCGAAACGGGTTCCACGCCAGGGTGCCGATTGAGAGAGCGACGAGCCCGGCACCGGTGACGAGCGAAGCCCCGAGTACGCCCACCAGGTCAACGAGGGGAGATCCCAGATTTGCCCCGAGCCACCCCGCGGCCGTCTCGGGGCCGTCCAGCCACACCCAAGTGCCGATCGGCAGGAGGACGAGAAGCCCACCAGTCACCACCGCCAGGCGGCGAGTCCAGTCGGGGGCGATCCACTCCCCAACGTGAAGACCGATGAAGGCGAGCAGCCCGGGAACCAGAAATGAGGACCCTCCGAAGAAGGCCATCAGCAAGCCGCGAAGGGTGCCGCCTACGACGCCGACCGTATTCCCTTCACCAGCCCCATCGAGCAGCGAGACGGGTAGCAGAGACAGAAGTACGAAGACCGCCAGGGCGAGAAGCGCGACGCCGAGCATCTCCCTTTGCTGCTCCCGGGTCAGCATACGGGCGGGGTCAGGCTCCGGCCAAGGTGATGGCCTGATCGTGCACGACGGGCACGATGTCATGCCGATCGATGTCACTGCAGATGTCCAGATCGTCGGCGAGTCCGATTTCGGCGGTCGCACGACCCGCGGCGCTGTGCTCCAGCAGCTCACGAGAGAGCGTCAGCCCCTCGGCAAGCGCCTTCGCGGCCTGCGCCGAGTCGTCGAGGTCGGGTTCCTCGTCGGCCGCCTCCACGAGCTTCTGGACGACGTAACCCGCGCACAGTGCATCGTCGATCGCGAAGCGATCTTCCCGGCCCGCGCAAAGGATGATGACCTCGTCGTCCGCTGAAACCGCTGCGGCCACGGCCGACAGGTTGGCAAAGGCACACACCACCACCCGATCGGCCTCCGCCGCCGTGGCCAAAGCCCTCGTCCCATTGGTGGTGCTCATGACGAGCTTCATGCCACCGACCGCTTCCTCGGTGAACTCTCCAGGGGAGTTACCGAGGTCGAAGCCTTCGACCTTGATCCCCTTCCGCTCGCCGCACAGGAGTGTGTCTTCCCGGCCGAGTGAGGCCGCGAGCCGAACGGCATCCTCCGTGGAGCCCGTGGGATAGATCCCGCCCGCACCGTGCGCCAACGCCTCGACGATGCTCGTGGTAGCCCGGATGGGGTCGACAACGACGACCGTGGTCCCTGCCAACGCGGACGGGTCGACCTCGGGAAGCGTGAAATGCACGCCGATCTTCATGACTCAGCCTCGTCCTCGGACATCATCCGGGCTACGAACCCGGTATCGATGTTCCCTTCTACGAACGCTTCATCATCCAGGATTCGTCTCAAGAACGGAAGCGTCGTTGGCACACCCTCGATGATGAACTGATCCAACACATGCCGTGCACGGACGATCGCCTCGGCCCGGGTGGGGGCGCTCACGATCAGCTTTGCGATCAGCGAGTCGTAGTGTGGCGGTACCAGGTAGCCGGCATAGACGTGCGTATCGATGCGGACGCCTGGGCCTCCAGGTGGATGAAACGTGGTGATCGTGCCGGGGCCAGGAGCGAAGTTGCGATCAGGATCTTCCGCATTGATGCGGAACTCGATCGCGTGCCCTCGGTGGCGGAATTCGCCTGAGCCGTTCATCGGGAACGACAACGGCTCGCCGGCGGCGACCCGGATCTGCTCCTTCACCAAGTCGAAGCCGGTCGTGACCTCGGTCACCGGGTGTTCGACCTGGATCCGGGTGTTCATCTCCATGAAGTAGAAGGATCCGTCCTGATCGAGCAGGAACTCCACCGTGCCAGCCCCCACATAGTCGATGGCCTTGGCTGCCAGGACCGCTGCGTTCCCCATCTCGGCGCGGAGTTCAGGCGTCAGGGCCGGTGACGGTGCTTCTTCGAGGAGTTTCTGATGCCTTCGTTGGATCGAGCACTCGCGCTCTCCGAGGTGCACGACCTTGCCGTGTGAGTCGCCGAATACCTGGATCTCCACATGGCGCGGACGGAGGATGCACCGCTCCAAATAGACGCTGGCATCTCCGAAGTTGACCTCGGCTTCCGTTTGAGCGGCGGCGAAGAGCTTGGCAAAGCCCTCAGGCGTTTCGGCGATGCGCATACCCTTACCGCCACCGCCCGCCGATGCCTTGATCATGATCGGAAATCCGATCTCGGCCGCTACGGCCGCAGCCTCGTCGATGTCATCGATCACGCCCTCGGATCCAGACACCGTCGGCACACCGGTCTCCATCATCGTCTGACGAGCAGTGGCCTTGTCTCCCATCGATCGGATCTGCTCGGGCGTCGGCCCGATGAACGTCAGATCGGAGCGGGCACAGATCTCGGAAAACTCCGCGTTCTCGGCGAGGAAGCCGTAGCCCGGATGAATCGCCTCGGCGCCGGTCACTTCGGCCGCTGCGATGATCCGAGGGATGTTGAGGTAGCTCTCCGCCGCAGGGGGCTTGCCGATGCAAACGTCTTCATCCGCGAAACGGACGTGCAGCGACTCGCGGTCGGCCTCGGAGTAGACGGCTACCGTCTTCACGCCCAACTCGTGGCAGGCGCGGATGATGCGCAGGGCGATCTCGCCGCGGTTCGCGATGAGGACCTTACTGAACAAGGTCGTCGTCCCTTGCTAGGTCGGATCTACGCGGAACAGTACCTGACCGTACTCGACGGGCTGGGCGTTCTCCACGCAGATCTCGACAATGGTGCCAGCGACCTCGGACTCGAGCTCGTTCATGAGCTTCATCGCCTCGATGATGCACAGGACGTCTCCGGACGTGATTCTCGTCCCCTTCTCGACGTATGCCGGGGCATCCGGCGCCGGCGCGCCGTAGAAGGTCCCGACCATGGGCGAAGTCACCTCGATCAGGTGATCCGTCGATGCAAACCCGGGCGGCGGCACCTCGGGCTCCACGGCCTCGGCCCCTACGGGGAGAGGCACCCCAGGAGCGGCGACGACAGGCGCGGCGGCGGGCATCATGACCGAGGCCTGCGAAGAGCTCTTGGAGAGCCAGACGCGCGTGCCGCCACGCTCGATCTCGAGCGAATCCAGGCTACTCTCGTCGAGCGCCTTGATCAGACGTTCGATAAATTCGGGGTCGATCATCAGTTGGCCCGGGAAAGGTACTTTTCTTCCCGCCAGTCGATCCGCAGCACGTCACCCTCTTCGACGAAGAGCGGCACCTGAATCTCGGCCCCGGTCTCCAACGTGGCCGCCTTTGTAGCGCCCTGGGCCGTGTCACCCTTGAAGCCCGGATCGGTCCTGGTCACGACCAACTCCACGAACCGGGGGAGTTCTACGCTGATGACGGTGCCGTCGTGGACCAGCCCCTCGCACGCCATGTTCTCCTTGAGGTACTTCAGCTGAGCCTCGCCGAGCAGGTCCCCAGCGATGGGAATCATCTCGAAGCTGTTGGCGTCCATGAAGTAGTACAGGCCGCCATCCGCGTAGCTGTAGTTGACCGGTCGCCGCTCGAGCCTCACGTCCGTCACCTTCTCGCCGGCCCGGTACGTGCGTTCCACGACAGCCCCCGACAGGACGTTCTTGAGCTTGGTGCGGACGAACGCACCGCCCTTGCCTGGCTTTACGTGTTGGAAGTACGCAATGGCCCAGAGCTGACCATCAATATCGAGTACCATCCCATTGCGGAAATCCGCAGTGCTCGCCATTCGGCCTCGGGTGTTCTGGGGGTCGCGTGCCTAAAGGTGGCGTCGGGCCCTAACTATCCCTGCGCTCGGGCCACCAAGCCTCGAAGGCCTAGAAGATAGCTCTGCACACCAAAGCCAAAAACCACAGCGGTGGCGACGGGGGCGAGGTACGAGTGGCGTCGAAAGCGCTCCCGGGACGCGGTATTCGAGAGATGTACCTCAACGAACGGCCGATCGGCGCCGACGAGCGCGTCGCGCAGAGCGATGGATGTGTGCGTATACGCGCCCGGATTGATCAGGAATGCGTCCACATCGGGCGCGGACTCCTCGATGTGGTCAATGAGCCCGCCTTCGTGGTTGGATTGAAATAGGGAGAGCTCAACGCCCAGCTCTGACGCCAACGCCACCAGGCGGGCGTTGACGTCCTCCAACGTGTCAGTACCGTAGACCTCGGGCTCTCTGTGCCCCAGCCTTCCCAGGTTGGGGCCGTGGATCACAGCAATTTTCATGATTCCTCCGCCTCGACGTCGGGCGTACTGCCCAGGAGGCCGCCTAGGTAATCCCCGATCGTCGGTCCACCCTCATCCGCTACATCGACGGGCTCTTCGGCCCACGCGAACGGCGTGTCCACCTCGTGCGGCTCATCACCGCTCTCCGATAGCTCTCTGGCCTGGAGGTCCGCCTCCTCTTCCGCGCCGTCGTCCGCCCGTTCGGAGCTGAGCGCGGAGAGGCGCGCAGCCAATTCCTCATTCGTAGGATCGGCCTCAATGAGGTGCCTGTACACCTCGGCAGCGCGGTCCACGAGCCCCTGTTCGACGAAGAGTTCAGCCATCGTGCGCGTGTAGATCGGCGCGGCTTGGTCATCGGCCGCAGCCTCGTCGGCCTCAGTCGGCGCGAACGAGCCCAAGTCGATGACGGCGTCTGCTTCCTCTTCGACCTCCGGCTCAGCCTCCGTGAGTGCGACGGAGCTCAGTTCGACCACCTCTTCGTTGTCGGACTCAGCCTCGGTCTCGTCCGGTGCGAGGGCGCCTAGGTCCATAATCTCTTCCGCCTCAGCATCCGCGTCGGTCTCGTCTGGGGCGTATGCGCCCAGATCCATGACATCTGCTTCGGCATCAGCCTCGGTCTCGTCCGGTGCGAGGGCGCCTAGGTCCACGACCGCTTCTTCCGCATCAGCCTCCGGCTCGTCGGGGGCGAGAGCGCCTAGGTCCACGATCTCTTCTGCTTCAGCATCTCCGTCGGTCTCATCAGGCGCGAGAGCCCCCAGATCCACGACCTCTTCTTCGCCTTCACCCTCGGTCTCGCCCGATGCGAAGGTGGCTAGGTCTACGACGTGTTCTTCGGGATCAGCCTCCGGCTCATCGGGGGCGAGAGCGCCCAGATCGACAGCCTCTTCTTCAGCACCAGCCTCCGGCTCGTCCGGGGCAAGAGCGCCTAGGTCCACAACCTCTTCTTCGGCATCGGCCTGAGGCTCGTCCGGCGCGAAGGTGCCTAGGTCCATGACCTCTTCTTCGGCATCAGCCTCCGGCTTGTCCGGGGCGAGAGCGCCTAGATCCACGGCCTCTTCTTCGGCATCGGCCTGAGGCTCGTCCG
>Ga0066376_10000075_pt1 | contig 75593 bp, 61 predicted proteins | sample Knorr_S15_td_Bot_FD_77009 | JGI IMG/M metagenome (GOLD analysis project Ga0066376, IMG submission 77009) | Marine microbial communities from Southern Atlantic Ocean transect - Knorr_S15_td_Bottom_ad_5009_LV_A | ecosystem: Environmental > Aquatic > Marine > Oceanic | place: Southern Atlantic...
AGAAACGACCGCGACCCCGCCCGCGCCCACAGCTGGGCACCCGCCTCCACTTCGGTCGGGAAATGGGTTCTCGCCGAGATCAGCACTCCACCCCGCCTGTACCTGACGCACATGTGATCGCATCATGTAAATAGAGCCAACCCCGTCCAATTTCGCCCGTAACAGGCGGGATCAGCACCAAAGCACTGACCTGCGACCTAATCGGCCACTTTCACCAGACGCTTGCCGAAGTTTTCGCCGCGGAGCAGACCTATGAAAGCCGACGGCGCGTTTTCGAAACCGTCGACAACATCTTCCCGATACTTCAGACGGCCATCCTTAATCCATCCGGCAAGTCGTGCGCGGCTAACTTCATGTTGCGCTTCGAAGTCGTAGACCAGAAATCCCTCGACCTTTGACCGCGTCCGGGTCAGAACTGCCAGATTGCGAGGTCCCTGCGGTACATCGACCGCGTTGTACTGCGATATCTGTCCGCAAATGGCGATACGTGCCTTAACCGCAATATTATCGAACACGGCGTCTGAAACTGGACCGCCAACGTTATCGAAATACACGTCAATACCGTCCGGGCAGAGTCGTCCGAACTCGGTGGATACATTCTGGGTCCTGTAGTTAACGGCGGCATCGAATCCAAGTTCATCGACGATATAAGCGCACTTTTCATCGCTCCCCGCAACGCCGATCACGTAGCATCCGTTGATTTTGCCGATCTGCCCAACCACTGCGCCGACTGCCCCCGAAGCTGCAGAGACCACCAACGTGTCGCCAGCCCTGGGTTGCAGGATATTCAGCAAGCCATGGTAGGCAGTCAGACCGGGCATTCCAAGCACGCCCACCGCGGTAGAAATTGGGCCCAGTGAAGGATCCACCGGTTTCACAACGTGGGCCGAAACGGCAGCCCATTCCTGCCAGCCGATGCTTGACCGAACGATGTCGCCAACGGAATACAGGGGTGATTCGCTTTGTTCGACGCGGGCGACAACCTCACCGGTCATGACTCCGCCGGCCTCGAGGGCTGCAGCGTACGAAGGCCCGCCTCGCATCCGGCCCCGCATGTAGGGGTCGAGCGACATGTAAAGCGTGCGGATCAGCACATCGCCGTGCTTCGGCTCCGGGATTGGCGATTCGACAAGCTCAAAGTTTTCCGCGACCGGCTCGCCGATGGGTCGGCTTGCCATGGTCCATGCTCGGTTCATCACTTCTGGCATTTCTCGCTCCGTTGTTCCTGTTTTCGTGATCGGAAATTACTTTATCGCTGTTCGATCGTCAGGTTGCCATATTCATCGACCTTCACCTGCCATGCCGGTTGAACGACCGTCGTGCAGTCGGGCTCTTCAATAATCACCGGGCCGTCGAACACCGCCCCTGCCGGTAGCTTCGCCCGGTCGTAAACCGTGGTTTGCAGGAAGCGGTTCGTGCCATCGCTGCCGGTGATCGTGTCGTTTTCTGCGAAGTAAACCGGACGCTCACCCTTTGAGGCGACCGACGCATCATTACCAGTGGCCTCGAGTTTCCGCATCTGCGGCCTGGCGATCTTACCCACCGTTGTCAGTCGCAGGTTTACCAGTTCCACTGGCTCGTCGTTCGCGCGGAAACCGTAAGCGGTTTCATGGGCTTTGTGGAACGACTCGACTAACTCTTTCATCCACTCGTCGTCGATCTTCTGTCGATTGGGTGTCGCCACGCTCAACTCGAAGCTCTGGCCCCAGTAGCGCATTTCTACCGCACGCTCGAACGTAGGTTCGCCCGAAGCTGACGCCGCGGCTCTGTGCGCCTCTATCCCGGCAGACTCAAGGCGTTCGAACTCGCCTGCGATGAGTGACATTTCGACTTCGTCGGACCTGACAATCAGGGTCGCTGAGCCTTCCATCCGCATGTCGGTCACCAGCAGTCCCAGCGCCGATGCAGTACCGGGGCCCAGTGGAATCAGCACCCTGGGGATTCCGGCCTGTTCTGCAATACGGACGGCATGGGCGGGGCCGGCACCACCGAACGCGATCAGCATGAAGTCCCTGGGGTCGTGTCCCCGTTGAACGGAAACCAGTCGAAGGGCGTTCACCATCGCAGTGTTGGCGATCTCGATGATACCGTGGGCCGCCTCTTCGATTGACAGGCCGAGCGGCTCCGCACACCCCTCGCGAATCGCCTCGCGCGCAGCGGCCACATCGAGTGACATTTCGCCGCCGGCAAAGTAGTTCGGGTCGAGCCGGCCAAGTACCAGGTTGGCATCGGTAATAGTCGGTTCCGTCCCGCCAAGTCCGTAGCAGACCGGCCCCGGATCGGCTCCCGCAGAGTGGGGCCCAACCCGTAGCGCACCACCGGAATCGACCCACGCAACAGATCCGCCGCCAGCCCCGATTTCGACAAGGTCCACGACGGGGGTACGGACCGGGTAGCCCGATGCCCCGCCGAACGCCCCGGTGCCGCGCTGCGCCTCGCTGCCGACGCTGTAATCCTTCGTCACATGGGGCTTTCCGTCGCGGATGAGGCTGGCTTTTGCGGTCGTACCACCCATGTCGAAGGAAATGACATCCGGGTGGCCGAGTGCCAGTCCGAGCGCAGCTGCCGCGACTGCACCTGCCGCGGGTCCGGATTCGACCATGAATACCGGCGACCGTGACGCAGCCTCCGCGGGGTAGACACCGCCGTTGGACTGCATCACCAGAAGATCGGAATTGATGCCCGCGGCAAGCAGTTTTTCACTGATCGAAGCCAGGTATATGCTGACGATCGGTGAAACCGCGGCGTTGATGACCGTGGTCGAGGCCCGCAAATATTCACGGAACTCGGGGACTACGTCAGACGAGAGCGAGATTATTACGTCGGGGAGCCTGGCACGCAGAGCTTTCCCGACGCGCTGTTCGTGATCGGGATTCCGGTACGAGTGGAGCAGGCAGACTGCAACGGCTTCGACCTCCGATTCGGCGATAAGCTCGACTACCCTGGCGACGGCATCGTCATCCAGCGGTGTGACTACCTGGCCTTTCGCGTCGAGTCGCTCCGGCACCTCGAAGCAGAGTTGGCGGGGCACCAGGGGCGGTGGCTTTTCAAACTGGAGATCGTATAGCGAGGGCCGAATCTGGCGGGCGATTTCGAGCATGTCCCGAAAGCCCTCGGTGGTAATAAACGCCGTCTTTGCCAGCTTGCCCTCGATAATGGCGTTCGTGGCGACGGTGGTTGCATGGACCACGTGCTCTACCATTTCTGGCGCAATGCCGCCGTCCATGTTGAGCAGTTTATGCACTGCAGAAATGAATGCCGAGCCGGGGTCCGCCGGGGTGGACAGCACCTTGGAGGTCGTGACCTGCCCGGTGACTGAATCGACGAGTGTTCCGTCGGTGAAAGTCCCGCCGATATCGACGCCGATCCTGTACCGACCTTCCACTGGTGCGGTCAATTAGTTGACTCCCTCGAATTGCTCATGAGTGTTCTTGCTTTTAGCGTGGCCGCTTCGTCGACTAGGTTCGTATGCTCATCGATCACGACTCCGTAACATTCGTGCGCCCTTTCACGGTTTACCTTGCCGCCAATGACGTCACGCAGCACCAGTTGCGGGTCCCGCTCCTCAGGTGGACCGTAACCGCCGCCGCCGGGAGTCTGGAAACTTACCGTATCGCCCGGTTGCAACTCGATAACGCACTTGGAAGTGAGTTCGACCGCATTTTCGCTCGGACCGTCCGGACCTTCAGGATTCAGGATGTAGAACGCCTTCCGGCCGTCTTTGCCCCCGAAGATCCCCTGAGGGCCGGCGATGTCGCGGTCCGAAAGAATCGTGAACGTGGCGGGGTCGTCTGGAAAGTGGTAATCGCGCCTCATGCCGAGGCCGCCCCGGAACTTGCCGGGACCCTCTGAGTTCTCTATCAGCGAGAGCCGGGTCACCCGCATCGGAAAGTGCGATTCGATCTCCTCAACGGGAGCGTTTTCGGTATTCTGCCCGTGCTGTTGAACGGCGTCGGGGCCGTCAGAAGTCGCCCTTGCACCGTAGCCCCCGGCCAGGGCTTCGTAATTGCAGTGATATTCGCCGGTTTCGCGGTCGATTATCCCGAATCCTGCCTGGGCCATCATCGCCTTGGTGGCGGCAGCGATTTTCGTTGGCATTCCGGGGGCGAGGGCACGGAACAACATGTCGTTGATCCGTACCTGAGTCTCCCAGCCACCGACGACCGGTGCCGGGTGCATGGCATGCACCACCGTGCCGGCCGGCGCGTTCATCCGGACGTGCTGATAGAACCCGTAATTGACTGGCAAATCGGGGGCCATGAGTGCGCGGAGCGCGAAAGCACAGGCCGAAAAAGTCATCGCCTTCGTGGAATTCACCGGGGCACGCCGCTGCGGGTCACAACCTGCAAAATCGAAGAACACGGTCTCGCCTTCGATTGTGATTTTCGCCTTGAGTTTCACTACCTTATCGGTGAAGCCGTCGAAATCAAGAAAGCCTTCGGTCTCGTAAACACCATCTGGAATCGCGGCTATTTCGGCCCTGGTCCGCCGGTCGGTGTAGTCGATTACGGCCGATACATACCGATCAAAGTCAGCCAGCCCGTATTTTTCGACAAGTTCGGTCAACCGACGCGCCCCAACAGTGTTGGCCGCAATCTGCGCACGGAAATCGCCCGAGGTAACGCGCTTCGACCTGATCTGCGCGAGCAGCAGCTTGAAAATATCCTCGGAGATCACGCCGTTCTTGACGAGTTTCACGGGGGGGATGATCACTCCTTCCTGGAATATTTCCTGAAAGGGACCGATAGAGGCCGGTGCGCCACCACCCACATCGACGTGGTGCGCCAGCGAGGCGACATAGCCAACAAGTTCGCCGTTGTGGTGTACCGGACCGAACACCGTAACGTCGTTGAGGTGGGAACCCCCGCCAAACGGATCATTCACCACCAACATATCGCCGGGCCCGAGATTTTCCGCACCGTAGGTTCTTACCGAAGTCGGAATCAGCTCGACGAAAGACCCGAGGTGCACGGGCTGGGTAAACGCCTGCGCAATGGGCCGGCAGTCGCGGTCGAAGTACGCACACGAAAAATCCTGCCGGGTTTTCACATTAGTCGAATAGGCCGACCGTCTGAGCGCCACGGCCATCTCTTCAGCGACCTGCACCAGTGCCGATCGGACAACCTCGAACTGGATGGGGTCTAATGTCCGGCCCGGACTTTCACCTGCCACGTCGTAGCTCCTGCGTTGCCGATTCATCGATTTGTCCAGAACCCAAACCATGTTCAACGTTGATCTCGACGCCATAGCGCTCGCGGGCCCGCTCTACCGAAACTTTGAGTTGCCTGACGTCAACAAGGACTCTGCCCGGATCACGTGTGAACGGGTCGCCATACCCACCGCCGCCAGATGTCCGGTAACTAATCACATCACCCGGCTGCAGCCGCACAGTCGTCTTTGATGAGAGACGTTCCTCTCCTGCCCCGCCAGTGCCGGCGTCTTTCCGAATCAGGGTGTAGGTGGATGTGCTTCCGGGGTCGCCACCGAACAGCCCATGCGGCCCGGCCTTATCGCGGTCGGCGAGAACGGTGAAAGTCGCTTCTTCCGGAAACATGTAATCGCGCCGCAGGCCGAGCCCGCCCCTGAATTCACCGGGCCCCTCGGAATCGGGCACCAGCTCGTAACGGGTGATGCGGACCGGGTAGTTGATCTCGGTTTCTTCGATCGGGGCGTTCTCGGTATTCTGGCCGTGGCACTGGACCGCGTCAGGGCCATCGGAAGTCGAGCGTCCGCCAAACCCCCCGGCCAGCGTTTCGAGGAAGCAGTAGTACTCGCCCGTATCCGGGTTTTCGCCCCCGAAGCCCGCGTGGCACTGCATGGCTTTCGTCCCCGCGGCAATGACATCGGGCATCGCCGGGGCAAGCGCCTCGAAAATCAGGTCGTTCAATCGAACATGGGTTTCCCAGCCGCCAACCACCGGGGCCGGGTGGACACAGTTGGTAACCGTGCCCTCGGGCGCGTGCACCTTCACGTACCGGTAAAAACCGTCGTTCACAGGCAGGTCACGATCCATTAACGCCCGGAGCGCATATGCGCAGGCCGAGAACGTCTGAGCGAACGTCGAATTCACCGGGGCACGGCGCTGGAGGTCGGAGCCGGTCGTGTCGAATTGCACACCGTCATCGTCGATCGTGATCTTCACGGCAAGATTCACAACGTCATCGGTAAAACCATCGTTATCGACGAACCCCTTCGCTGAAAAAACGCCGTGCGGAAGTTTTGCGACCTCGGCGCGCGTCCGACGGTCCGTGTACTCGATTATTTCGTCTATGTACCGGTTGAATTCGTCGAGCCCGTACCGGTCGATTATCTCGCCGATGCGCAGGGCGCCGGTCCGATTCGATGCGATCTGGGCACGGAAATCGCCGGCCGTTTCACGTTTCGAGCGGATCTGTGCCAGTACAAGTCGAAAAATGTCATCGTCGATCTCGCCACCGGCGACCAGCTTGATCGGCGGGATGATGATCCCTTCCTGGAACACTTCACGGAAGGCACCGACTGAGGCTGGTGCCCCGCCGCCGACATCGACATGGTGGGCGAGGCAGGCCGTGTAGCCAACGAGTTCGTCATGCCAGAAGACCGGCCCGATCAGCGAGATGTCGTTCAGGTGAACACCCCCGCCGTAGGGGTCGTTCGACAGAATCATGTCGCCGGGCCCGAGGTTCTCGGGGCCGTAGCGGGTCACAGCTATGGGCACGTGTCTGACGAACGATCCGAGATGAACCGGCTGAGTGAAAGCCTGCGCGACCGACCGCAGGTCTTTGTCGAAGAAGGCGCAGGAGAAGTCCTGGCGGGTCTTCACGTTGGTCGAGTAGGCCGACCGTCTGAGGGCGATTGCCATCTCCTCCGTCGCCTGCGTGAGGGCGTTGCGGATGACTTCGAACTTGATCGGGTCGATGCCGGGCGCTCCCGACGCTCGCGTTGTGCCAGTTGTTGCCATTAGCCGGAAATGATAGCCCTGCGGGGACCACGTCGGCACCGTTCTTCAGGAAAGTTGGCGGGCGTTACTACAGGCCCCGCTCTTTCTTCACGCGCCGCCACTCTTCGAATGACTCGGGTTGGGGAGGGTAGTACTTGCCAGGTGCAACGTTTTCGGCGGCGATCTTTTCCTTGATGTAGTTTTCGACTTCTTCGTGCTCGGTAGCGTGCGCAAGAACCTTTGCCGCCATCCACGATGGCACGACAATCACGCCGTCGTCGTCGCCAACCATCACGTCGCCCGGGCGCACGAGAGCACCACCGCATTGGATCTGGATATCCTCTTCGGCAGGACTGGCCGTGGGGCCACCGTGAAGGCTGCGCGCGGTGGCATAGACCACAAGGCCGTAGTCTTCATCACGGAGCACGTCGAGATCCCGGATTGCTCCGTCGATGACAACGCCGTCTGCATTGTTCATCTTGAGCTGGAGCAGTTTTACATCCCCGGCAACGACTGTTTTTACGTCGCCATGTATATCCGCAACCAGTACATCGCCAGGTCCACACCTGCCCATGGCTACGTACTCAGGCGAGTTTTCGCCCGGGGGAGTGTCGGACTTCAAATCTTCACGATTCGGGAGGAACCGGAGGGTCTTCGCCCGGGCCGCCATTTTTTTGCCGGGTGTGAAGTTCTGCAGGCCCTCGCACACACACAGGGTTGAGCCAAAATAACGCACCGCACTGTAGACGGTTGCGGTTGGCAGTTTTTTGAAACCTTTAAGCACCTCGTCGGGCACATGGACAGGCTTCATGTCGAATGTTGGTTTATCTGGCATCAGATTTGGGTGTCTCGATTTATATGCTCGTTGTGCCGGAAATCCCGATCGTTTAGGGAGGCATCAACAGAGTCGGGATATTACTCTTGCAAACTGGCCAGTGGCAACAGGACTAATCGTACGAACTCGAATTTGATGAAATGCCAAATAATCTCCTAATAACAGGCGAGTCAGGAGTCGGGAAAACGTCCGCGTTGAGCAGCGCAGTGGACAGTCTTGGCTCGATGGAGATCGCTGGATTTCTCGGACCGAGGAACGCCGGGCTCGAATCGTCCGGAGGTGCGGGATGGCGAATCGACGGGTTCAATGGGGTCGCTGGCCTGCTGGCCCATTCCACTATTCAAACCCGGTACAGCATTGGTCGGCTGGGAGTAGACATGGAACTGTTTGAACGGTGCATTGCATCTGAGTACGCGGCGCTGAGCATGGCAAATGTCGTGATCATTGACGAAATTGGCATTATCGGTGGTTGGTCGATCGAGTTTCAGCGGTTGGTGGAGAGTGCGCTGGCTTCGACCACGCCGACCGTTGCGATCGTTCGCCACAAACCAGGTGATTTTTCGGATCGCATCAAATCAAGGACGGATGTCGAAATCTGGACTGTTACTCTCGAAAACCGCGAATTTGTTTCAACTGATATAGCAAAATGGGTCAGGGCAAGGAGTGAATCCGGGGTGTGAGCAGCGTGCGGCACCTCAGCATCGGTAGTAGGGTTTGCGACCGATACCGGCCGGTTTGTTCAAAGTAAGTGAAAATAATGCTGCCACCCGCAATGCCCCTTTCACGTTTCAAGATTCTCGACCTGACCCGGGTCAGGGCCGGTCCGACATGCGTGCGGCAGCTGGCCGACTGGGGTGCCGACGTCATTAAGATCGAAGCCCCTCCAGACGATAAAGAAGCACTGGGCGGTGACCGCGATGGCTTCGACTTTCAGAACCTCCACCGAAATAAGCGCTCACTGACGCTGAACCTTAAAACCGATGCGGGCAAAGAGATTTTCCACAGGCTCGTTAAAACGGCAGATGTCGTGGTCGAAAACTACCGGCCCGACGTGAAGAACCGACTCGGTGCCGACTACGAAACGCTGTCTGGTTTGAATGAACGGATCATCCTCGTAAGCATTTCTGGCTTCGGCCAGGACGGTCCGTACGCAAATCGACCCGGCTTCGACCAGATAGCCCAGGGCATGGGCGGCCTGATGTCGATCACCGGCGCACCGGGCGAGGGACCGATGAGAGTCGGTATACCGGTTGCCGATCTCTGTGCCGGAATGTTTGCGGCGCAGGGTACGATGCTGGCCCTGTTGGAACGAGAAGTTTCGGGCCGGGGACAGTGGGTGCAAACGTCGCTGCTTGAAGCACAAATACAGATGCTCGACTTCCAGGCGGCGCGATTCCTTAAAGATGGAGAAATACCGATTTCTGCAGGGAACGATCATCCAACGAACATCCCGACCGGGGTGTTTCCAACCACCGATGGCCACATCAACATTGCGGTAGCAGGCGGGGTCATGTACGAGAGATTCTGCAATGCTGTCGGCCTTGAACACCTGATAACCGACGAACGGTTCGCCACCGGCGCCGGGAGGTCGAAAAACAGGGCCGAAATGAACGCCGTGATATCCGAGATCACCTCGACTAACACGAGCGCACACTGGATTGAACTGCTGAACAACGCGGGCTGTCCGTGTGGCCCGATCAATTCGATGGACCAGGTGTTCGCCGATCCGCAGGTTAAACACCTCGAAATGGCAACGCCGGTGAATCATCCCCGCATGGGTAGTTTCGATGTGGTAAACCAGGCGATCAAGTTGAGCCGAACGCCTTCCAGCGTCAGGACCCCCACGCCCGAACAGGGCGAGCACACCGACGCGATACTTGCCGATCTGGGGTACGACCGATCAACCATTGGCGAGTTCCACGAAAGTGGAGTCGTTTAGCCCCACATGGTGGGTTTTAATTGAGGACCGAGGTCAGGTAATGAGACGGCTCGAACTGGAGACCGAAAAAATGCTGGCACACGTCGAGGACGGTGTCGGCTGGATCACCTTTAACCAGCCGGCAAAACGCAATGCCGTCTCGTTGGCGATGTGGCAGGCCATCCCTGAGATCATCGACGATTTCGCCTCGGCCGACGATGTGCGGGTGGTCGTTATGAAAGGCGCTGGCGATAAGGCGTTCGTTTCAGGTGCCGATATTTCCGAGTTCGAGGAGTTGCGGAGCACGCCCGAGCAGATCGAGATTTACGATGGTGCCACGTCGGCCTCGAACGCGGCGCTGCGTTCGCTGGAAAAACCGCTTATCGCTATGATCCGCGGATTCTGCGTCGGCGGCGGGATGTCAATTGCCCTGGCTGCCGATTTGCGGATTTCGGCTGACGACGGGCAGTTTGGCGTGCCGGCCGCGAAGCTGGGGCTGGGCTACGGCTACAGCGGCATCAAGGAGCTGATGAACCTGGTGGGCCCGTCTTACGCCAAGGAGATATTTTTCACTGGTCAGCGGTTCAGTGCGGTCGAGGCCGAGAAGATGGGGCTCGTGAACAGGGTGGTGCCGGTAGACGAGCTCGAACCGACCGTGACGCGATACGCCCGGATGATCGCAGACAACGCCCCGCTTACGGTCAGGGCTGCAAAAGCTGCGGTTAACGAGGGCATAAAAAATCCCGACGAAAGGAACCTCGGCCGCATCGCGGCAATGGTCGAGGCCTGCTTCAAAAGCGAGGACTACAAAGAGGGCCGGAGGGCCTTCATGGAAAAGCGCAAACCGCGGTTCCAGGGCCGGTAGGGTGGTGATTGCCGCGGGCGAACGTGAATTAACGCTTGGTGCTGCGCCGGGTTGATCTTCGATTCGATGGCTTTACGTAATAGGCCTTCGTGTTACTCAAATTTTGCACTCGCCCTCTGACGCCTTGCTTCCGCATCTCTGCACCGGCTTTGCGCAAGTCCTTATTCGGAACCGCGATTTTCACGCCTTTCGCCACGTTCGTCGTTTTGGTTTCTTTCAATCTGCTGACAGCCTCGTGAATCGCTTTTGCGCCTTGCCTTTCGACCTCAGTCCCGATTCGAGTATTGCTAAACGCGTCCAGGCGGCGACCCGAACGAAGCTTCACCTCGGTTTTCCCTTTCGGCCCTGCCATTTTATTTGTGATGCGTTTGTGAGAGCGAGATTCAGGCATGATTTCCTCAGTGATGATTGTTTATTCTGATTCTATTTCGGATCTGGTAAATGTCCGAGATCGGGTACGGATGAACAGACTTGAGAACCGGAAATCCGCGTTTCCCGAGCACGAATCGTGGTAATTCCCTCCCCTCGCAGGAAGGGAGAACTAAACTCACGCCGCTCCATCTAACACTTGCTGTAGCCGCAATTGAAGCACTTCTCGCAGCCTTCGATATGCGCCAGGCCTGACGAGCACTCCGGGCAGAGATCAGTCGAGATCGAACCTGCCGGAACCGTGATCTTCTGTTCCTGGTTAATCATCGCCACCGGCACCTGAAGGGGCTGCGCGGTCGGCAGGCCCAGCTCTTTCGGCGACGGCGGGTTAAACATTTCGGCCTGGCTCGACTCGCCTTCGCTCAGCTCGTCCTGTCCGGGCAGGGCAGACTTATCATCGTTGATCCGGTCGAGCACTGAAGCGATCGCATCGGGAACCGAACGGATCATCACACCTTCGTCCCATACCGGAACGTCGGTGATACCGCGGAGTTGTTCCGAAACATCCACCGGGTCGATACCCGAGCGCAACGCCAGCGACGCCATCCGTGAAACTGCCTCGGCCATAGCGGCATCGTTACCGCCGGCCTTGCCGTGGGTGGCAAACACCTCGAAAAGCCGGTTGTCGCTCGACATATTCACCGTCACGAACAGGTTTCCGCGACCGGTGCGGACACGCCGGGTTATGCCGTGGAGCGTTGCGGGCCGGTCGGCCGGAGTGATGAACTGGGGAATGCCCACCACGTCGTTATCGTCGAACCCGGTCCCGGCATCCTTTGCACTATCAGTCGTTCCCGTGGTCAGCACCTCTTTCTCACGAGACCCGGCGCGGTAAACGGTAATTCCCTTGCAGCGAGATTCCCACGCCAGCAGGTAGGCGTCTTCAACGTCCTCGACGGTCGCCTCATTCGGGAAATTAATCGTCTTGGAAATACCGGCATCCGTGCTCTCCTGGAACGCTGCCTGCATGAGCACATGGTCGCGCGGCGATATGTCGGACGCCACGTGAAACAGTCGTTTCACATCGTCAGGAACCTCGTCGCGGTCCTGCAGCGAGCCACCGTTCGAGAGGTGCTCAAGCAGTTCATCGCTGTAGAAACCGCGCTCCCTGGCGATGCGCTCGAAGTTCTTGTCGACGTAGTAGAGAGTCTTGCCCTCAAGGATGTTCTGCTTTCGGAAGGCCAGCGAGAAGATCGGCTCGATGCCGCTCGACGCACCGGCAATCATCGAAATTGTGCCGGTTGGCGCAACTGTCAGCCTGCACGCGTTCCGGATCGGCGCTTCGCCCTTCTGCGCCGCGGTCGATTCATGCCAGGCCGGGAACGGCCCGCGTTCTTCGGCCATTGCCAGCGACTCGGCATCAGCGTAATCCATGATGAAACGCATCAACTTGCGACCCAGTTCGACGGCCTCTTCAGTGTCGTACGGAATGCCGAGCAGCACCAGCATGTCGGCGAAGCCCATCAGTCCCAGTCCCAGCTTCCTGGTGTTCCGGGTCATCTCCTCGATGGCATCGACCGCGTACTTATTCGCGTCGATAACGTTATCGAGCATCCGGGTGGCCAGTCGAATGGTCGTGCCGAGACGCTCCCATTCGATATCGGCAAGCCCCGCCTCGTCTTCGATGACGAACTTTGCGACATCGATAGAGCCGAGATTGCACGACTCGTTTGGCAGCAGCGGCTGTTCGCCACACGGATTTGTCGCCGTGATACGACCGAGGTGCAGGACCGGGCTGTTTCGGTTGACCTCGTCGAGGAAAATCATGCCCGGCTCGCCGTTGCGCCACGCCCCGTAAACGATCTTGCTAAACACCTCGCGGGCGTCCAGCCGGTCCACCTCAACCACCTCACTGTCGAGGTCTGAGGGATCGGAGAGAGTGCGGAGCGGATAGGTCGTGCCGTTCTTCACGGCCTCCATAAATTCATCGGACGCTCCGACCGAAATATTGAAGTTGTGGATATCACCTTCAACGCTCTTGCAATCGATGAACTCGAGAATGTCCGGGTGGTGAATATCCAACACGGCCATATTCGCACCGTCACGCTTGCCGCCCTGCGTTACGAGGATCGATACCGACGACAGGTGTCGCAGCACAGCGATTGGACCACAGGCCTTGCCATGCGTGGTCCTGATTCTGGCGGCCTTTGGTCGGAGGGCCGTAAGCGCAAACCCGGTGCCGCCGCCATATTTTTGCACCATCGCGGCATCACGGGCGGCGCCCATGATGCCTTCCATGCTGTCGTCAAGTGGGAGCACGAAACAGGCAGACAGGGTGCCCGCGCCCGTGCCCGCGTTCATGAGCGTGGGCGAGTTGGGCAAATACTCAAGGCTGGCCATCATCTGGTAAAAATTCTCTTCGAGCTCAGCCACCTCGTCGGGGGTCTTTTCATACTTGAATTCGGGAGCCGCCAGCGCTTGGGCCACCCTGCGGAACATGCCGTCGGGCGTTTCGATTATTTCTCCCGCTGCGTCCTTCTGCAGATATCGTTTGTCGAGGACAACGCGGGCATTATCGGTGATCACTGCTGAAGTGAAGTCCTCGACTGGGGTTGTACCGTTCTTGCTCATCTGCGTGTCCTGCGTAATGGTCATATTCGTGCTTTTCGCTCTAATTCTGATCTTCTTTGTGTGAAATTGCGATGCCAGCCCTGGCGGATTTGCTGTCGCTCACAATATTGCGTCTCTCGGCCTTGGCCGGGACAGATGGTTTACGCCAGTCGGCTAACCGTGCCTTGCTCTCCTGCGTCGGCCCCGCTGCGCCAGCCGGGGAACGTCATCCTCAATCAATCGCAGCTGGCTCTTCGACCCGTCTTTTTCGTCTGAAGTCTCGGCCAGCGCTTCAACCTCTTTTGTGAATGAATCGACATCCTTAAAATCTCGGTAGACCGAAGCGAACCTGATGTACGCCACCCGGTCGAGTATCTTCAGTCGCTCGATACACATCTCACCTATCACGCGTGCCTCGACCTCTGCTTTCGCGAGTTTGTGCAACTCGTTTTCTATGTCGACAACCATCTTGGAAATAGCGCCAACCTCCAACGGTCGTTTGGCACACGCAGTCCGCAGCGAACGCTCCAGTTTGTCCGATGAGAACGCCTCGCGGCGCCCATCTCGCTTGGCGATCATCAGCGGCATCGAGTGAACACGTTCGTAGGTGGTGAACCGCAGTTCACACCTCATGCACTCACGTCGTCTGCGCACGCCGCCTGGTGACTCACGTGAGTCAATCACCCGGGATTCATTGTTTCCGCAAAAGGGACAATGCATAGCCTGAAACGCGCCAATCACCATAATCTGCACAGGCCGCGCGGAACCTACCCGCTCCGGCGCAAGGATTGTCGAAATCCAGAGCCCGGGGCAGGGCAGTGTGCCTAACATAAAGTTGAACACGCCGCCGACCGGCTGCGGACACAGCCATCCCCCACATTTAGTGGAGTGCCACAGAGACTACCACTATCCATTGAGTAAGTGTCAATCCCCTGTCACAACCGATATCACGTAATCCCTCTGCAATAGTCGGGTGGGCAACTGCGCAAGAATCCCACATGCGCCGGCTGCGCAATTCTGCGAAGTCGGCGACGTAATTCGTCGCGCAAACGGGCTCTAAGTTCAAGAAGTTTGTTTCCCTGAGTACTGGGAACAGTTGGCGGACAATCGCCCATTATCCAGCCCGAAAAGTAGAATACTGGACAGCATTGCTGATCTTGGTCTGCAGGCCGCCATAAATCGCGTGGTCGCCCGGAATTTCACAGGAAAAGTCAAAATGAAAAACGCCTGGGCCGTGAGGATTGCGACCGACGAAGTCCTGAAGACCTCGGCACAACTGGGGGTCAAAAATATCGTTTTCTACGGTGGCCCAGGATCAGGTCTATTGCCCGGCACCGATGAGCCCCACGGTAAAAGTCGAAACACATACGAGGATTATGCGGCCCTCCGCGAGCGGATCGAATCGTTCGGCCTGAACCTGGTCGCCTGTGAAGGTGGATTTATCGCAGACAAGAAGTTTCACGACATCGCCTTTGGCGGCCCGAAACGTGACGAACTTATTGAAGAACTCGCCGCTGAAATCACCGATATGGGCCGGGCCGGCATACCAATACTTGGTTATCACTGGATGCCAGCCTCGGTCTGGCGCTCCGGGAATGTGCGGGTCCGTGGAGGTGCTGAGGCCACGCTGTGGGACAGCGAATCACCCGAAAAGATGCCGATTCAGGACATTGCCGTTGCCGACCACTACGATATTGCACAGGAGAACATGCGGAACTGCCTTGAGTACTGGATCAGGACGATCACCTCGGTAGCGGAGGAGGCGGGAATTCGACTGGGAATCCACCCTGACGACCCGCCGGTGCCGGAGCTGGGAGGAGTTCCCCGGCTGCTGGGCAGTTTCGATGCTTACAAGCGCCTTGTTTCCGTTGTGGACAGCCCGTCAAACGCCATCGAATTTTGCCAGGGCACGTTCTCGGAGATGGCCGATGCCGCGGGCGATGGCATATACGAGATGATCCGGTACTTCGCCGAACGAAACAAAATACTGTACGTGCACTTCCGCAACGTGTCGGGCACGGTCCCGAAGTTCAATGAAGAGTTCATCAATACAGGTTACGTCGATATGAAACGGGCCATGGAAACATATAACGCAGCTGGCTTCGAGGGAGTTTTCATGGACGACCACTGCCCGCTGATAACCGGCGACACCGACTTTCCGGGCAACTGGGGTGGATACAGGTCAAGGATCTTCGCCCAGGGCTATATCCAGGCAATGCTCGAAGCCGTTACGGGCGATCGACCCGCAGGAACCAGCCCCGCAGGTTGAAACCCATCCAAGAGTGCACACATGCTGCGCGAGGGCCCCTCGGGCCAATGCCCCGCGGCTAACTGGCGGTATCGCAACTATCGATCGACAAGCTTCTTGTTGATAACGGCATTGCTTTTCAGAAATTTTATCAGCACCGCCTCGACGCTCTCTCGAAGCTTTTTATCGTCGATCTGAACGTACGACGCCGATTCGACAATCGGAGACCTGAACCAGAACGTATCGTGGTGATCGCGGATTCTTTTATCGATGGATTTGCCCTGGCCCACGTACAACGGCCGTTCGCTTATGTCATACAGAACATAGATTCCGCCAATCGTCGGGTGCTCGCCGGGGTTGTGGGGGTCGAAATCGACCAACTCGCCTACTCCGCTCAGCGCCGAACCATCATCAGGCGCGTCAAGTTCGTGCAGATTGAACTCGATCGGCTCGCTCACAACCGCTCTGATCGCAACGACCGCTTCGTCTCCAAACTTGTCCCAGGCGTCCTGGTGCAGTTCGACATCTGGCGGTGATGCTGGCACATCAACCGTTGAACTTTGTAGTGCCGGAGCATTGGTAATTTCTTCAGGACAGGTTTTGGGTATTGAAATTCCAGTTTCAAGCGACATTACGACCCCGGTCATGACCGCCGTCACCCCGGTCGGGTCCTTCCATGACCCTGTCGAGCGGAACAGGGCACCGGCTGCAACCTGATCGCCAGGGATTGGCACCGAGCACCCGCTCGAGCTCGGCCATGCACTTCAGGCTCGGCGTCTGTCGCTCGTTCTCCCACTTCGACACAGTGATGTTCGTGACGCCGACGCGACTGGCAAATTCAACCTGAGTCATCCCGGCCTGAAGTCGGAGTTGCCTGATGTTTGCCCCGATATTCGAATCACGCATAACGAGCCAAAAAAAATCACCTATAGTTATATTACTGCACAGTGTGGCACAGCTGGAACGATCATTCACCTCGTGATCAAAAAACCCCGAAAGAAATCGGGTTCTCTCGGGGTCTTTTTGCGACTCACACCCTTTGGGCAGAGCGCCTATTTTGAATGCGAACTTACCGGCGAACTCTAGTCATTTACCGCCAGCTCGCGAGCAGTGCGCCGGCGCGCCGAACTGTGGTGCCTGAGGAACGGCGGCAGGTCGAGTGCCTCTTCGTCGCCCAGGACTTCGCTCAGGGCGGCCGTTACTGCCGCTTCTTTCTCTGCCGATGCCTCCGCACCCGGGAAGCCGGTGGCGATGATCGTCAATTTGACTTCATTTTCCATCTTGGGGTCAGTGACCATCCCGAAAATGATGTTGCAGTCTGGGTCGACCATGCTCGATACGATCTCAGAAGCCTGGTGAACCTCCTGGAGAGTTAGATCGGTGCCGCCGGTGACGTTGAATATCACGCCACGTGCGCCCTCGATCGAAACTTCCAGCAGCGGGCTATCGATGGCCGCCTCGGCCGCCATCACGGCCCTGTTTTCGCCGCTGCCGTGACCGATTGCCATCCAGGCCGGTCCGGCATTCGACATGATTGCCTTCACATCGGCAAAGTCCAGGTTGATCTCACCGGGCACCAGGATCAGCTCGGCGATCGACTGCACGCCCTGCCGCAAAACGTCATCGGCCATGCGGAAGGCCATGTCCATCGACAGGTTTTCGCTCGACATGATCAACAGCCGGTCATTGGGAATGACGATCAAGGTATCGACGACTTCCGAGAGGGTTGCAATGCCTTCGTCGGCCTGCCTGCGCCTCCTGGACCCTTCGAAATCAAACGGTTTGGTCACCACACCAATGGTGAGCGCGCCCAGCTCCTGGGCGATTTCGGCAACTACCGGCGATCCACCGGTGCCGGTGCCGCCGCCCATGCCAGCCGCGATGAATACAAGATCGGCGCCCTCGAGGGCTCGCTTTATCTCATCGCGGTCCTCTTCGTGGCACTCACGGCCCTTCGCAGGATCGCCACCAACGCCGAGCCCTCGGGCCGTGCGGTCGCCAACACGTATTCGTATCGGAACGTCCGAACGCGATAGCGCCTGGGCGTCGGTGTTAACCGTGATGTACTCGACTTCGGGAATACGGTCTCGATACATTCGCGAGACAGCGTTCGATCCGCCGCCGCCAACCCCGACGACCTTGATCGTCGCTGATCCGATGTTTTGTCCTACTGGTGTTTCTACCTGGCCGACCATTGGTTTTTCCTTTTGCTGGGGATCGCCCGCCCTGCCTCGTTTACAGAGGATTAGTGGGCGTCCGCGGATTTTTGGATGTGCCGCCGTTCATTCAAACGGCGACGTTAGTTTTTAAGCGCCCGGAGCCTGATTTAGTTCCCTCGCTCTGACGTTGCCTGCGCAACGCTAAACGCCAGCAGTCTCCTTTTCGCGATCAGATTTTCGGTCCTGTTCTCGCCTGGGGAGCCAGCCACGGATCGTGGCAAACGCGCCGCTCCGGGCGTACCGGGCTTGTCCAGATAACAGGACCCCATTGCGGCGGCTAATGTGATTTTCCGGCGGGAGGTTGCGGAGACCCCAGAGGGCGATACCTGCCGCAGCCGAGTAAGACGGGTCGTTGGTGCCTTCGGGCATACCGTCGAGCCCGCGCGGCGTGGCCAACCGAACTTTTCTCTGGAAGATGAACTTGGCAATGTTAAGGAAGCCTTCGAGCTTGGCCCCACCACCCGTGAACACAATCCGATCGGTCGATACGTCCGCAAGGTGCGGCTCTTCAAGCTTGAGCAATATCATTCTGCACAGTTCCGAAACCCGTTCTTTCAACACCTGGCCGACTTCGCGTTTCGTGATGATGAGCGGCTGGTTCATCGTCGTCGGGTGAAGGGTTATCTCATCCGACATCCCGGCCAGCTCGGGTGCGGCGGTGCCGTGCTCAATCTTGAGCCGTTCTGCCGCCTCGAAATCGATCGCGAAGGCGATACTCAAGTCGTTCGAGAACTGGAATCCACCCACCGGGATTACCGCCGTATGGATTACCGTTCCGTCGTGATATACCGCGATGTCAGACGTTCCGCCGCCAACGTCGATCAGCACCGCCCCATCTTCTCTCTCGTCTGCGGTAAGCACTGCATCCGCGGTCGCCAGCGGCTCGACAACCATCGATGAGATCCGCACGCCGGCATCGGATACCGCGTCGTGCAGTTTGGTGATTTCCGAGACCGACCCGGTGATCACGTGGCTCTCGACATGAAGTTCACCTGTGTGCATCCCGAGCGGGTTCCTCACACCGTGCAGCCCATCCAGGGCGTAGCTGCGGGGGATTACATGCAGCAGCTTGCGATCGTCGGCAAGGTCAAATTTACCGGCGGCTTTTTTGGCTGCCGAAAGATCGAGATCCGTGACGGCGCGCATGCCGTCGGCCCTGGGGACGTTGACCCAGCGATTTTTCGATTCGACGTGAGTCCCGGTGAGCCCCGCGTATGCGGAGGCGATTTCAACGCCCGGTTCCTCAGATGCAATTGCCAGTGACTCACGCACTGCAGCCGTGACGGCCTGCGAGTCGGCCACCAGGCCCTTGCTCATGCCGCTGCATGGGACAAGTCCGATTCCTGCAACTTCCACGCGGTGATCGGCGCGCCTGCGGGTGACGATCGTGCATACCTTTGTAGTGCCAATATCGATAGCTACTCTGTAATCTTCTTGCATCGTGGTATTCCTTTACGGGCGGGCAATGTTGGGTCGGTACGGCCAATTCGGCCGACGGGGCGGGGATTAGCGGAAAAACCGCAGCGGATCAGGTGGTTCAGTTCGGGTGCTCGCTCTGGTGCCAGACGGCGCGGCCGGACGCGGTCCGTGAACGCCGATATTGACAGGGGCGACCGGGACGAGGGTCAAACTCGGTGCGCTGATGATGTTCATATCCGCTCTGCCACCCTCAGCTTGGCGCTCCGTGCGCGGTTATTACTCGCGATTTCCGCATCGGTCGGAACTATCGGGCGTCGTGTGATTATTTTTACCGTGGCAAGGTGATCGCACACGCATATCGGCGTGCCCGGAGGGCAAATGCAATCGGACGCCTGTTTGCGAATGAAGTTCTTGACGATGCGGTCTTCGAGCGAGTGGTACGAAATCACCGCGAGCCTTCCGCCCTGACCCAGCAGCGACACGGCCTGCTCGAGTGCGGTTTCAAGTGCCGAGAGTTCATCGTTTACAGCGATCCGTATCGCCTGGAACGTTCGAGTGGCCGGGTGGATGCGCCTCCCCCTGCGAGGGTTTGCCTTCTCGATGAGTTCAGCCAGCTCAAGCGACGTACTGATCGGACGGTTTCGGACTATCGCCCTGGCAATGCGGCGGGCCGCCCGGTCTTCGCCAAGATGGAAGATAACGTCAGCCAGCTCCGACTCTGCATATTCGTTGACGATGTCCGCCGCGGTGAGTTGCTGATCGAAGTTGAAACGCATGTCGAGCGGGTCGGCCCGACGGAAGCTGAATCCGCGCGCCTCGCGGTCCAACTGGAGCGACGAAACGCCAAGGTCGAAAAGGACCCCGTGCACCGGCACAAACTCGTAGCGGAGCGCGGTTGCCCGGATATCCCGAAAGTTCACATTCAGCGCAAGAAATGTTTCGCCCGCTTCGGCCAGCCTTTCGGTCGCGACCGAAACCGCTTCCGGGTCGGCGTCGAGACCGAGCACCTGGCCCCCCGGGGCGGCTGCAGAGAGAATCGATGTGGAATGCCCGCCCTCGCCCAGGGTCGCATCAATGTACCGGCCACCGGGCTGGACACTTAGCGCCTGCAAGACTTCTGGAGTCATCACCGGCGTGTGGTGGAGTTCGATACCCATGAGGATCACCCGCCCGTCTCCCCTTCATTCTGTCGTATAACGATCTCGGCGAGCTCCCGGTGAGGAGCCGCGTGCGGGGCACGCTCTGCGATATCGGTAGCTTCAGTGTCGAGCGTCCTTCGCTCCTCTGACCACGCAATTGCCGACCAGATTTCGATGAACCTGCCGGTGCCCACAATAATCACGTCCTCGCCAAGGCCCGCATACTCGCGGAGCTGCATCGGGATGACGACCCGACCGCTGCGATCGAGCGTTCCGACGTAGGCGCCAGAAAAAGTGAGTCGGGCAAGTTTTCGGGCGCTTGAAGAAGTGTTCGGCTGCTGCGAAATGTCGACCGCCGCCCGTTCCCATTCTTCCGGCGTGTAAACAACGACGCAATTGTCATACGCCCTACCGAGGACGATACCGTCGATGAATGCCATTTTGAAGCGCGCGGGAATTGCGAGCCTGCCCTGGGGATCGATTCGGTGCTCATATTCTCCGGCAAATATCACTTGTAATTCCCGGTACCGGATGCGGGGACGCAAAACCGCACATGCCCCTATTCACCCCAATACGCGACAAAGTGTGCCAGATTACCACTTCACGCGACAATACAATCCGAACGCGTTTTCGGCGCTATTTGCACATGACGAACGTACTCCGAAGCGTGCTAGCATCCCGATATTCGAATTCGTACGTTCGTACTCTAAGTTCACCTCCCAGTTTGAAAGTACGTTCGTACTTACCGGATCCTAGTAGATATTCTGGTCCGGAAACATCGCGGAATTCCGGGTACATCGGTAACAGGAGATGGCGTGACGATCAGCTATGCGGTGCTAACGAGCAGCGATGCAGGATCGGCCGGGAAACGGGCCGATACCAGCGGCGATGCCGTGGTCGAAATCATGGACGGGGCGGGACATACTCTGGTCGCACGCGTCATGCTCCCGGACGATTTCGACCGGCTGACGGCGCAGATCACGACATGGTGTGACGCGGGCGAAATCGACCTGGTCATAACTACCGGCGGGACGGGTCTGTCGTCACGCGACGTGATGCCGGAAGTTACGCGGGGGCTGATCGATCTTGAAATTCCCGGAATGGCCGATGTAATGAGAGCCGAGTCGTTAAAAGTCACACGAATGGCAATGATCTCCAGGGCGGTGGTCGGGGCCAGGGGCGCGACACTGATAATCAACCTGCCCGGCAGCACAGGTGGGGTGAGGGATAACCTCGGAGTTGTGATGCCCGTTATCGATCATGCTGTCGAGGTGCTGCAGGATCGGCAATCAGGCAGTCACCCGTCATAACCGAAAACGGCGTACCTGCATGCGCCCACACACGGGCGGGTGCCCGCAAACACTCCAGCCCTCTCCGCTGCGGAGAGGGCGATAACCGCCAAACACCCACCGCCTGAACCGCTCAATACCCCATGAATATATCGATAGTCACCCTGTTCCCGGAAATGTTTGAAGGCCCCCTCGGCACCAGCATTATCGGGCGGGCCGTTAAATCCGGTCGGGTAGAGATCGATCTCGTCCAGCTGCGTGATTTCGCGTCGGACGACCGGGGCACCGTCGACGCGCCACCGTTCGGTGGGGGGGCTGGCATGGTGCTGCAAGCAGGTCCCCTGGTCAGCGCGGTCGATTCGGTAGTAGCAGCGGAACCCGGAGCGCCGAAACCCCACGTCATATTGATGTCGGCCCAGGGCAGCCCTCTCACCCATCGGCGCGCTGCCGAACTGTCCCGGATGGACGCGATAATCCTGATCTGCGGTCACTATGAAGGCGTGGACGAAAGGTTCATCGAATTGCGTGTCGATGAAGAGATTTCCATAGGCGATTTTGTGATGACCGGCGGGGAAATTCCCGCGATGGCGCTGACAGACGCCATTGTGAGGCTCATCCCGGGCGTACTGGGCGATGACGGATCATCGATGCACGACTCGTTCGCGTCCGGTACCGATTCGCTGCTCGAGGGTCCGGTCTATACCCGTCCGGCCGAGTTTGAAGGACTGAACGTGCCGGAGGTTTTACTTAGCGGCGACCATGCCAAGGTCGAAGCCTGGAGGCGGAAGCAGTCGATCAAGCGAACCGAGGAGCGACGCCCCGACCTGCTCAGGGATTGGCCGCCCGGAGATTAACCTGCGAAGTACCCCGCTCAAACCGGCATAAGCGGGCGCTGCCAGAGGCTGACGGCGATATTCGTTTGGGCAAGCCCGAAATATCGCGGTGTGGAACGGTTGCTGGTCGGCACGGCCCGGATATACACTTGTAGTACTGTACCGACACGCATCGGTCGCTCCGACCCGCATTCACGCATTTACAAAATGACGCCCAACGGCGTCTTTTCGCGACGAAAGAATTTTGATATGGACGCCGCATCACTGATTGAGCGAAAACCGCTTGACCACATCGAGGAATTTCAACCCGGTGACACGGTAACCGTAAATCTGCGAATCGTTGAAGGCGACCGCCAGCGTATCCAGGCCTTCCAGGGCAACGTTATCTCCGGCAAACACACTGCATCGAGGATCCCCTCACCCGGTGATACTTTCATCGTCCGACGTGTGTCTTACGGAATTGGCGTTGAGCGGATCATTCCGTTCCACTCACCGAATCTTGAATCGCTCAAGGTCAGCCGCCGGGGCAAGGTGAGACGGTCAAGGCTTTACTACCTGCGTGGTCTGACCGGCAAGAAAGCCCGCATCAAGGAACGTCGCTAGTTGTTTCGTTCCCGAATTTATCAGCCCTCTCCGAATGTGAGAGGGCTTTTTATTGTGGCCACCGCCATTCACAGTTAGGGTGGACGGTCCGTTTCGCTTTACCCTCTTTACCGGCAGGGCACATAATTGCCCCGGGGTCCCAACGACGCCAGCCAACATTCAAACATCCCAAAATCAGGGTCGCGTGACAACAAGTTTCCGGAGACGATATTGCAGTTCGCCGAGGTAGCCGTCGATTTCCCCGACGACCACTCGCGCACATTTACCTACGCAGTTCCCGAAAGCATGGGAATCGTTGCTGGCGACCTCGTCTGGGTGCCATTTGGGCCCCGGACGAGACAGGGTGTCGTGTTCGAACTTCCGGATGTGCCCCTGACAGAACTGGACAAAATTCGCCCGATCATAGCTCGGACAGTTGACGGCCCATTTATTGCAGAACACCTGCTGCGGGTCGCACGCTGGGTCGCGGGTCACTACCGTACAAGCCTGTTCACGGCCTGCTCGCTCCTGTTACCTCCGGGGGCGTCGTCGCGGCTGCGGACCTGGCTGACTTTGGGCGAGCTGTCAAACCCCGGCGACGAATCTGAGACGGTGTACGGAAATGGTGTTTTGTCGCGCAGGGAACAGCAGGCGATCGATCATGTCCGAGAGAGCAAGCGGGTACCCAGGTCCCGGGTCGCCCGTAATCTCGGCCTGAGCGGGACGGCAATCGTCGATCGCTTGATGAGGCGCGGCATATTAATTGCCGAATCTGAATGGGAAAAGCCGCGCGTCTCGGCCGTGTTCACAAAAAAAATCGAGCTGGTGGCACCGACAGAAGTCGTCAGTCGGCTCATCGATCTTCACGGTTCCCAATCAGCCATTTCACCAAATCAAAAGCGCGCGTCGCACCGCCGCGGGGAGTTGCTTGAATGGTTTCAGTCAGGTCACACGGCCGCGACAAAGAAAGTACTGAACGAGCGGTTCGGTGCTGCCGCCGTCAAGTGGGCATTCGACGAAACCCTCCTTGAAATAATAAAAATCCGGAGGGACCGCGACCCGCTGGCCGACTACTACTTTCAGCAGGAGTTCGCCCACACCCCCACCGAACCGCAAAAGTGCGCAATCGATGCGATCGTCGGTCGGATCGTGGACGCCGGGCCCTCCGATAATCCTGCCGAGAGAAAGTTCCTCTTGCATGGCGTTACGGGCTCTGGGAAGACAGAGGTCTATCTCCAGGCAATTGCGGCCTGCATCGCGGCGGGTAAACGCGCTATTTATCTCGTGCCGGAAATAGCCCTCACCCCCCAGACGCTCCAGCGTATCGCTGCCCGGTTTCCCGGACAGGTCGCCGTGCTCCACTCTGGCCTGACCGTCGGCCAACGGTACGACCAGTGGCGGAGGGTCAAGAACGGCGACTTTCCGATCGTTCTCGGGTCACGCGGTGCCATCTTTGCCCCCGTTGGGGATATTGGTCTTATCGTGATCGATGAAGAGCACGAATGGACATACAAGCATGGCGATCAGGCCCCGAGGTATCACGCACGCGCGGTTGCAGAACGTATTTCAGAAGAGACCGGAGCAACGCTCGTGATGGGCAGCGCAACCCCAGAAATTACGAGTTACCGGGCTGCAAAATCGGGTCGTTACCGGCTGCTCGAGCTCCCAGACCGGATCGGCCGGAACGGGAGCGGCGAAAAACTCGCCAGCACCCGTGCGATGCCAGGGGTCCAGATTGTCGACATGCGCGAGGAACGTGCAGCGGGCCACTTCGAAATGCTCAGCCGGACACTGATCGATTCGATGCGCGATTCCCTTGCGGAAAACGGGAGGGTGATTCTGTTCATCAACCGCCGCGGGACCGCCTCGTTCGTCCAGTGCGTTGAGTGCGGCAACTTACGTAAATGCCGACGCTGCGACACTGCACTCACGTATCACCGCGCAACGCAAGATGATGTTAGAGGAAAAAGCACCCGGCGCGGAGATAAGGGAAAGCTGGTGTGCCACTACTGCAACTACACAGTAGGGGCCGGCACGGCATGCCCGACATGCGGCGGCAAACAGGTGCACCGGTCGTCGCCGGGTACGCAAATGGCGGCGCGGACGGTTAATCAGTACTTCCCCGGCATCGATGTGATCAGGTGGGATTCGGATTCCGCGCGTACTGCTGCCGACCACCAGCGGATCATGGACGATTTCGTAACCGGTTCCGCAAAGGTCCTCGTAGGTACCCAAATGGTCGCAAAAGGCCTGGATATACCAAGCGTAACCCTAGTGGGTGTCATATCGGCAGATACCGGGCTTGCGGTGCCAGACTTCCGGGCTGCCGAACGTGTGTTCCAGGTGCTGGCACAGGTCGTTGGGCGCACCGGTCGGGGGGCGTGGGGAGGTCACGCGGTGATCCAGACTTTTAATCCCGACCACTACGTGATTCAAGCTGCGGCCGATCACGATTTCGAGCTGTTCTACGATACGGAAATACGCCACCGGGCCACACAGGCCAACCCGCCATTCGCAAACATGATCAAGCTGATGCATTCGGCCCGGAACGCCCAGGTGGCATGGACTGAAGCCGGGCGGCTCGCAGCCGAACTGAATGAAGCACGCGTTGCTCATGGCGAAACATCTATCGAAGTCATCGGCCCGACCCCCGCGTATCCGCTCAAAATGAGGAACTTGTACCGCTGGCAAATATTGCTGAAGGGCGCGCACCCTGCGAGACTGCTCGACATCGTGCCGACAGGTGCACTGTGGACTGTCGATGTCGATCCGGGCTCGCTCAGTTGATCGGCATGAACGCAGGATGACCCGCCACGTGTCCCCGCACTGGTAATGCGACCCGAAGTGGAAGAAAGAAAAGGTTAGCGATTGGCCATCAGACGAATCAGGGTGTTCCCCGATCCGATTCTGCGTAAGAAGTGCAGGGTAGTCCGACGCGTCGACGACAAAGTCCGGGTTCTTGCCGCCGACATGATCGAAACCCTGGATGCCGCAGGCGGAATAGGGCTTGCGGCAAACCAGGTGGGCGCGCTGCGGCGGGTCGTGACTCTACACTTGCCGGGCGAAGAGTCAGCGATAGTCCTCGTTAACCCTGAAATAAGAGCGACCGAGGGGGAGCGCGAAATCATCGAAGGCTGTCTTTCATTCCCCGGATACGAAGGACTGGTGAAGCGTTCGATAACTGTGAAGGCGCGGTGGCTCGATGAAAACGGCTCAAAAATGAGGGTGACCGCCGAAGAGGTTTATGCCCAGGCAATTGAGCATGAGATCGACCACCTGAACGGAATCCTGTACGTCGACCACCTTCTGGCGCACCAGAAACTGGTGACAGTGGGCACGCTCGAGCGGGAAGATGAGCCCCATATGCATGATGTCGAGCTTGAGATCCATGCAGACCACAGCGACGACGATGAAGATGAGCCGGACGAATCGGAAATCGAAATCGTTGAGAGTACGGTAAAGTTCAGCGACCTGTACTCAGATTCATCGATTTCTCAAATGCAATACGATCTCCGCAATGCTGGCTACGTGATCGACGAAGTTGAACTTGTCCACGGCCACGAGCATGCCGAATCCGAGGTCCCTCGCCTCGAAGGTGGCGTGCTGCCTGATCCTGAACACCGGCATTGACCTGCTAATTCAGCGTGCCAGACATGGTGGCGGGTGCCCTGAATTAATGGCGAAACGGGGGAATGGGCGCCCTACGATTCCGCGACGGCCCGGTGCTATACTTTTTTGTGGTTTGAAACGCCCGTGCGATTTCAGCCGTATTTCACGCTTGAACCGATTACCGGGGTCCAATGATTCCGGGTCGGAATCGGGAGAATGTCCTAGCAACGTCGTGGCGACACCAGATCGGCGATTGACCGCCAGAAGAATTCACATAGACGCGCCGCCTTTGCGGCGCGTTTCGCGTAAGAGTCCGGATTATTGATTAGATTTAGAGGCCTCCTCCTCGTCGCAATACTTGTTGTCCTGTCGACGACCGCGCTCGCAATTCCCGAAATTAATATCTTTGGATTTTCCCGTGGCGGCGACAGTGTTCTCGGCCTGACGCTCGGGTTGGACCTTGAGGGTGGAACCCATCTGGTCTACCGCGTTGTGCCTGAAGATGGCCGGGAGCCGACCCAGGACGATATGGAAGGCGTCCGCAACATCATCGATAAGCGGGTTAACGAATTCGGTGTCAGCGAGGCCCGCGTGCAGCTCCTGGGTGGCGGTGCAGGAACCGTTCCCGACCGGGTGCTGGTTCAGATTCCCGGCCAGACCGGTGCCGCGATAACACTGATCTTCGGATCGGACGCCGTCAGTGCCCGGATGCTCGAAGATTTCTTCCATGACAACCTGGGGCGGCCCGACGCGAAAGTAAAGCAGAACGAAAACCTTTCGCTCACCGTTCAGCTGGACCAGATTCGGGCTGAGGTAGTCGACAGGGAAGGCACCGTGATTACGCCATCAGAGGCGGATGCATGGCGGGAAGCCATTATCGAGTGGTTCCCGGTTGCGCTGCAGGTTAGTTATGTCTTACCTGAAATCGCTCCGCCCGCCGAGGGCGACGATACCGCCGTCGATTCCGAACCGGCAGAAACCCTGCCGACACTTGAAGAAGTCCAGGCCGCATTTGCATCGATTGGCCGGGCCGACGCAGATGTCGACCAGATCGAGGCCGCTACCGGGCTGTTCTCGATCCTTATGAAAGGCGTCGACACCAGCACGACGGATGACGAAGGCAACCCTGTCCTGGGCGAAGACCAGCGGATCCTCAATGCGGTCCGGGAGATCGGCACAATTCAGTTTATTTCCAGCCAGGGCGCCCTCACGCAATGGACACTGGGTGGCGGCGTTCAGGAAGCGAAGAACCTGATCGGCAAAACAGCCCAGCTTGAGTTCCGCTATCGTGAATGTGGCGACTTGCTGCCGCCGTCAAGCGATATTCCGTGGCCCCCGGACGGTCTTTCAGAAGAGGAGTGGATTGGTGCGCGGTGTACCGACCCCGCGTATTTCACCGAATCGACTACCGAGATCGATGCCGCTGACCTGGACGATGCCTTCCCGGATGTTTCCGGAGGCGCAATCCCCAGGCCAATCGTCACGCTCATCTTCAACGACGATGGGGCCGATGCCTTCTTCGACGTTACCGACCGGGTTGCCCGCCAGGGCGACCGACTGGCAATTTACCTCGATGGCGAAGAACTTGTTGCGCCGAGCGCCCAGACCGGGATATCGGGTGGCCGGGCGATTATCGAAGGCGGGAGCTTCACTGCGGAGGGAGTGCGAACGATTGCGATTCAGCTGCGTTCCGGTGCGCTGCCTGTTGCCCTTGACCTGATCCAGGAGCGCAATGTCGACGCGGTGCTGGGTAAAGAGTCGCTAAGGCGCAGCCTGATCGCAGGCGGGATCGGGCTTGTGATGCTGCTCATGTTCATGATCGCGTATTACAAAATTCCTGGACTTGTGGCGTCCATCGCCCTCATCGCATTTACCATAATGCTGCTGGCAATCTTCAAAATGATTCCGGTGACCCTCACGCTCTCCGGCGCAGCAGCGGTCATCCTTTCACTCGGTTTCGCGGTAGACGCAAACATCCTAATAGCGGAGCGTACAAAAGAAGAACTGCGTTCGGGCAGGAGTCTGCTCGCCGCGATCACCGCAGGCTTCGACAGGGCATGGCCGTCGATCCGGGACGGAAACTTTTCGACGATCATCGTCGCTCTCGTGCTGTTCTGGTTCGGTGACCGGTTCAGCACCAGCGTCATGCAGGGGTTCGCGCTGACGCTCGCCATCGGTGTGCTCCTGAGCATGTTCACCGCATTCTTCGCCAGCAGGCTGCTGCTCCGCCTGTTCGCAACATCTCGGATCGGGAACAATCTAAACCTCTTCGTGCCAGTGCGTGACCGGGGTCAACAGGAGCCGCAAGGCGAATCAGCGGTTGGAGGTAACGCCTGATGGACATCGTCGGAAAGCGCCGGATATTTCTGAGTGTTTCGCTGGTACTGGTCGTACTCTCGGCAATTGTGCTGGTATCTCCCGGCCTGAAACTGGGAATCGACTTCACATCGGGCTCGACGGTCACCTTCAGGTTTGAAAGCGGTGACCCTGGTACCGCTGGCGTTAAAGCCGCCCTCGACCGCGCGGACCATCCCGAGGCGATCGTCCAGGCCATAGGCGACAACCAGTACTTCGTTCGTACCGACGACCTCGGCAACTCGGGGTTGGATGCGATTACCGAAGAGGTGGCAAAACTGGATGGCGCGCCAGCCACCGTGCTCGACACGTCTACGGTGGGTTCGTCGGTTGCCCAGGACACTGTCCGAAACGCCATCGTAGCCGTCATAGTGGCCGCAGTTTTCGTGATGATGTACATCATGTACGCGTTCCGAACAGTACCGTCTTCGTACAAGTACGCCATCGCCGCGATTATTGCGCTCGGACACGATGTGATGATTGTGCTGGGCGTATTCACCCTGCTGGGTGTCGCGATCAACGCAGAAGTGAACGCGATCTTCATTGTCGGAATCCTCACGGTAATCGGTTACTCGGTGAACGACACGATTGTGATTTTCGACCGGATACGTGAGAACGTCACGCTCGCGCCCTCCCGGGAGTTCCGTACTACGGTCAACCTTTCGATCACCGAGTCGATTACACGTTCACTGGGCACGAGTTTGACAACGATGACGGTAATCCTGGCGATGCTGCTCTTTGGTGGGGCGTCGCTCAGGGACTTTCTGATCGTCCTGCTGGCCGGCGTGATTGTTGGAACTTACAGCTCGATATTCGTTGCCGCCCAGGTCCTTGTGCTGTGGGAACACCGGTCGCTGCTGCCCTGGCGCCGGGCCGCTGTTTCGCCCTGATGAACCGGCTTAGAAGTCGCACCCCGGGGAATATTCGACTACCATGCGCCAACCGGTGCCGTTGGTCTGGTGCCACTCGTAACAGGAACTAGGGAGCCGCAAAGAATGCTGATTGGTGCGCATGTTTCCGCAGCTGGCGGAACTTTCAAGGCTGTCGCACGGGCCGAGGAAATAGGCGCGGAGTGCTTCCAGATATTCGCCTCGTCACCACGCATGTGGTCGGCAAAGCCAATCCCCGAAAAGGTTGCCGAAAAGTACAAGTCGGAAATGGAACGCGCCGGGATGGGACCGACCGTGTTGCATGGCAAGTACCTTATCGCTCTCGGATCTCCCGACGATGAACTGGTAGCGAAATCCGAAACGGCCCTTCAGGCCGATGTCGCGGCAGCCAACACGCTCGGGGCACTGGGCGTTATCTTCCACCCGGCCAGCCACCGCGGCCAGGGTTTTGAAGTAGTCGTCGAGCGGTTCGCAGCCTCGGTGCGGAAGGTCCTGGACAACGAGCCTGGCGATACGTTGCTCATGCTCGAGACCAGCGCAGGGGCGGGGGACCATATCGGGTCGTCGTTCGCTGAACTCGGAACCCTCATCAGGGCCATCGGGGATGACCGCGTTGCCGTTTGCCTCGATACCCAGCACGTCTGGGCTGCCGGCTACGACATTACCGGTGCTGACACCTTGAACAAGACGATTGACGAGTTCGACAAGGAGATCGGCCTCGACCTCCTGCGTTCTGTGCACGCCAACGATTCGATGCGAGACCTGGGCTCCTCGGTTGATCGACACGAAAATATCGGCGAGGGGTTTATCGGGAACGATGGTTTCGCGACGGTGCTTTCGCACCAAGCCTTTAAAGACATCCCGTTCTATCTCGAGGTACCCGGCACAAATAAAAGCGGCCCCGACCGGCCAAACCTCGACGTGCTCAAGAAGATTCGCACGCAAGTCGGAGCCGGGTAACCCTGTCTTGCAAGTGAGCCGGGATCACTTCGAGCAGCTGGTACGTGCCGCGGTCGCTTCTCTGCCCGACCGGTTCCTTTCCAAGATGGGCAACGTTGGTGTCATTGTGGAGGTCCGTCCGTCGCACAATCAGCGGGTGCGAAACAACCTGGGACCCCGGGACACACTGTTCGGGTTGTACGAGGGAATCCCGCTGACGGAGCGCGGCGCCTACGTACCTCCGCTCCCCGACGTGATAACCCTGTTCCAGGAGCCGATTGAGGATGCCTGCGATTCGTTGGAACAACTCGATCAGCAGGTGCAAATAACGGTAGCTCACGAGGTAGCTCACTATTTTGGGTTTTCCGACGATGACCTGGCAGATTTAGGAATCGGTTGATGCCCGGATCAGTACCCCGGATAGTAATCGCGGCGTTCGATGGGTTGCAGCCTTCCCAGGTGACCGGTAAGCGAATGCCTGTCGTAAGCGCGCTCGCGGCGAGCGGTGTCCGCTTCCTGCACAACCATGCGGTGTTCCCGACTGTCACCAGGGCCAACTCAGCGACCCTCGTTACGGGGGTGGTGCCGGGCAAGCATGGCCTTATTGCAAACAAGTCAATCTTTCCCGAGTACTCGAAGACGGAGGTCGTCGATGCTCTCGTCCCGAAACTGGCTGATATCAACCGGCTGACCGGTGGCGGGCTGCTCTTTACGCCCACCCTGGGCGAGCTGATAAGCAATCACGGCCTGAGGTGGGTTTCCGTGGTCGGGGGCACGAGCGGAAACGCATTCGTTCAACACCCCAACGCAGGTGATTTTGGCGGCGTGGTTATTCACCCCGAGTTCACCAATCCTGCATTTCACAACGACGAAATCTTAAGCAGGTTTGGGGAGTGGCCGGCCAAGGAAGCCCCTGCGGCAGGGCTTGTTGAGCGGACCGCCGAAGTAGTTATCGACTATGCAATTGATGGGCTGGATGCCGACGTCCTGCTCGTCTGGTTCCCTGAACCCGACACATCCCAGCATGCTTTCGGAATTGACAGCCCCGAGGCCCAGGAGATGTATTCGCTGGCCGATTCGCAGCTTGGTCGAATCCTGGATGCCATCGACGTTCGGGGCGGCAATCCGGACGTCATCGTGGTGTCAGACCACGGATACTCTACGATCGGTTCGGTGATCGATGTCCGGCTCGAACTTGCGAATGCCGGGTTTGGGCCCGAGAGCGGTTTCGCCAACCCGGGGAACGGTCCAGATGACGACCGCAATGGAGTTATTGTCGCCGAAAACGGCGGCTCGGCGCTGTTATATGTTCCCGGTGACGACCAGCAGCTTATGCGAAACGTGTTGAAGTGGCTGTCGGCCCAGGAGTGGGTCGGGGGCATTGCGGCCGATGTGCCAAACCCGGGGATACCCGGCATCGCGGCACTGAGCGATATCGGACTCGCCGGTCAGCGTGCACCGGACATCGCGGTGGCAATGCGGTCGAACGAAACTTCACGGCCTGCACCACACGCCAGGTTGGGCGCGGTGACGGGTGGCAAACTCGGGGCTGGTTCTCACGGCGGCGGAAGTCCGGCTGAACTCCACAACACGCTTATCGCCAGCGGCCCATCATTCAGTTCGGGCGTCGATTCAAGTCTGGCAAGCGGCAATATCGATATTGCGCCGACAGTCCTCGAACTGCTCAATGTTCCAGTTCCCGATCACTTTGACGGTCGGGTGCTCTGGGAAGGGCTTAAATTCCGGGGCGCGATCGAAGGCGATGACTCCAATGTGCCTCCCGAGTCTGCATTCGCGACAGCGCCTGCCAATGCGCCGGGGGCGGAGCCAGTTATCAGGAAAGTCCGGGTAGGGGACACTGAGTACATGTGCGCGTTCGGTTAGCCTTTCATATGCTGTTCAGTCACCTGAACCCAACACTGATTCCGCACCATTGGGCAGTTTAATTCTCATCCACCTGTGAGAACTTAGGGAAACCGAGGAACAGGCATCCCGAATATGGGCAGTTCACACGTCGAAAGCGAACCGGCCGGTAATAAATTACCGCGCGTCGAAATCAATATGCTCTCGTTCGACCTGGACGAACGCGTGGAGATTGCGCGTCTGTTGACCGACGCCGGATATTCGGTGCGCAACGAATTAGCGGCCAACTTCGACAGGTTCAAGCTGCGCGTGGCCGACAATAACTGGGACGTCGTATTCGTCGACGCTCGAGTGCCTTTCGATTCTGTTGCCCGTTCGTTGGATCTGATTCGAGAGTCCAGTTTAGATGTCCTTGTTTTTGCCCTGATTGAAACACAACAGGCACACCAGGCCGATTTGATGGGACTGGGCATAGCCGACCTTTTCACTTTTGACGATTTACAGCGACTGCCTGGCGTCGTTACTCGTGGACTTGCAGCGATCGACGACCGGAAAATGGCCGTAGAGGCCAGGCGTCTGCAGGATGAAATCAAGCTCGCGGTCGACGAGCGGACAGGCCTGGACGAGATCGGTCGACTGGTCTCATCGTCGCCAGACATCGGCCAGATTTACGACCAACTCATAGAGCAAATCGGCCAGTTAATTCCACTTGAGACTGCGGCGATAGCGGTTGCCGATGTTGCCACCGACTCCGTCACAATCGAGTACATCTCAGGCAAGGCAGTTTCCGGTTTCGAGCAGGGCAGCGTCATGGCTATGTCGGGGTTTACGGCAGCAGACCAGCTAGCCAATTTCGTCTTTGTAATTGACACTGAATTGCTGGAACAGATGCGATCGGAGTTCCTTGGAATCGAGCAACTACTGGATTCCGGGGTCAGGTCCCTCATGGCAACACCGCTTGTCCACCGCGAAGAAGTGGTTGGGTTTCTCGCGACATCCACATCTGAGGAGAACGCATACGGGCCTGAGCACGTGGCGGCGGCGGAGCAGATTTCTGCACAGACTTCCGGGGCGCTGGCCAACTCGAGGTTGCACTCTCGGATGAGCCGAATCGCACAGGAACGGGAGATCCTGATCCAGATCTGGCGTGATGCCGCAGCTGCGCAAGACCCCCACAGTCTGTATGGAAGCGTCTTTGCAAATTTGAAAAAAATCTGTCGGTCGACCGCGCGGTGATCGCGCTCGCGGCTGACGACGGCAAATCTCTTACCATTGACTATGTCGACGGGCTCGAAATCGAGGGTCTCAGGCGAGGCGATGTCGTGGAATTGATCAAATCCTCGGCTGACTTACTGACCAGGTCTCAACTGGTCACAGTTGACAACGCCTCCATCGAATCGCCATTCGATCCGACCGGCGGCAAGTTAATCGCCGCAGGTCTGCCGTCAAGCATGAAAACGCCGCTAAGGGCGCGCGACTCGGTAACCGGTTTAATTGCTATCAGCGCCCGCGGGGACAGGACCTTCTCACAAGAGCACCTGTCGCTGCTGGAGCAGGTTTCCGACCAGATATCGCCCGTTATCGAATCTTTATCGCTGCTCAACCGGGTCCAGAGCCTTGCGACCGCTGTCGAAACGACACTCGACCTCTTCGCCATAACAGATCTCAATGGCGTAACGAGCTACCTGAACCCGGCAGGGATCCGGTTGATCGGGCTTGCGCCGGACGATTCAGGTATCGGTGTCGACCTGCGAGAGTTTATGTCCGAGGAACAGGCCGAAATGATTACCAACATCGGACTCGACCAGGTGCCCGAGACCGAGGGCTGGCAAACGGAGATTTCGATAGTCCCGAAAAATTCTGAGGTGCCGATCCCCGTGGATTTGTCGATCGTTCCGGTCAGGGACACAAGCGGGGAACGGAGTGGAAAAATGACGGCGTTAAATGTGTTCATGCGTGATCTTCGCGAACGCGAGGCCGTCCGTGTTGCGCGTCGAGAATTCGTATCGACCGTGTCGCATGAACTTAGAACGCCGCTGACCAGCATGAAGTTGTATTCCGACATGCTTGGCGAAGGGGATGCGGGCGAGCTTACCGATCAACAACAACGGTTGGTCAACAATCTCAAATCAACCGTCGATCGATTGACCCGCATGGTCGACGATCTAAATGTGGTGTCGTTACTTGAAGCCGGGCGGTTCGACCTCCATACCGAGACTTTCGACCTCGATGACGTGGTCGCTTCGGCCCTCGAAATATCGGGCCCGGCATTTGCGGATCGGGGAATGACCGCGCAATTGGTACACCCGAAAGTCGCGGGCACAGTCAACGCCGATCGCGAACGAACTCTACAGGTCATGGTCAACCTCTTGAACAATGCGGCCAAATATGGCGAGGCCGACTCCGAAACGTTGATCACCGTTTCAGTTGTCGATAAGAACGTTCGGGTTGAAGTTGCCGACAGAGGTCCGGGGATTGCCAAGGAAGACCTGCAGGCAGTATTCGAAAGCTTCTACCGAAGTAAGAGCGCCCGTATTTCCAGGATCCCCGGTTCGGGGCTTGGACTGTCGATTGCCCGCGGGTTTATCGAGGCCCAGGGCGGGAAAATTTGGGCGGAGAGCACCCTTGGCGAAGGCAGTACATTCATATTTACGCTGCCGCTGGTGACCGTGTGAACCGGGAGCCCGGTGCGCCCGGAACCTCAGCCCAATCCCAACCTAACGCACGAACCGGCTGTCTTCCACCCGCCTTGTCAAACCCTTGGAATCCATATGCTCCAGCACGGCAAGCGTGTATTTCCTGCTGGTCCCGAATAAATCGCGAACCGATGTGATCGTTATTTCCCGGCCGTCCGCACCCGAAGCCAGAATCTTCGACTCCATCTCATCGTAGGCGTCGGCCGCGTAAACAACATCGTCGCTAACCCGGACGATGTCGCCGCGCTCGACCAGGAACAACAGAAGTTCGATGCCGACCGGCCGTTCCGTCGATGGGCTGAACCTGTCATTCGCGAGTAGCTTCGAGTAGTCGGCTGCCTCTGTCTCCTGTGCCGGCGTCAAAGCGGGTTGATGCGCGGGAAGTCGGACCGTGGCATCGTCTGTTACGAGGGTTTCCCGTGCGGTGAGCGAGTGCAATACCGCCCCAAATGCAGCAGATTTCAGTCCCAGTTGTCCCCGGAAATCCTGCAATGGCATACCCCGCCTCAACGGGTACATCACGTGGAAATCCGATAGCGTTTTTGTTGCGGAATCGGTCAATCGTGCCCAGCCGGGAGTCGAGGAAATGTAGTTAAGCTCCGACCCGATTCTCGTGATCTTTCCTTCCGAGTCAAGTGTCGAAACCGCTTCATCGACTTCACTCACCCCGGTGCCGGTTGCCCCTGCGAGCTGGGCCGTGGTCGCCGGTTCGATATCGCTCAATGCACCCAGCGTTACGTCTTCGCTTGACCCGCTTGCAAGCGTCTCAAGCCGCGAAATCGTTGCCGGGTCATTGCGCCTTCGACGTGGTGCGTTCGGTTCAAGCACCCTTCCCCCGCCAAGCGTATTTTCCGTATCGCGAATCACAAAAGAATCGCCACGCAGCAGCGCCACCTGTTCCTTCGTGCGGACCTGGATCCACCCCGAGCTACCCGGCGCGATCTGCTCGCCCTCCAGAACCCTTACCGTCGCGGCAAGTTCCCGGGTCCCGGCGAAAAGAGTCACCCTGTGGTTGTGCCTGACCGCGCGGGGAGCATCTCCGACCACTCGAAATGTAGCGTCGAACGCCGTCGATGGCTTCAGCCAACCCGGGCTGGTCACTATTTCACCCCGTTCGATCTCTGAATGGTCTATACCGCTCAGGTTCACCGCCAGGCGAGTACCTGCCCCAACCCGTTCATGCGAGGTTTCGTGGATCTGCAGGCTCCTGATTCTCGCTTTCTGCCCGGAAGGCTGCAGCTCCACTTCCTGCCCGACTTCCAGCGGTCCGTCGGCGAGGGTACCGGTAACCACAGCGCCAAAACCGGTGATCGTGAAAGACCGGTCGACGGGCAGTCGTGGAATTCCAGAGTTCTGGTGTGGTGGGAGCTGCGAAATCAACTGGTCGAGCGACGCCTTCAACTCGTCCAGCCCTTCGCCTGTCTCGGCCGAAACAGCCACCACTCCGGCCTCTTCAAGCGTGGTGCCCTCCAGGGTTTCCTGCACATCCAGCGTAACGAGGGCGAGCCAGTCCTGGTCGACCAGGTCTTTCTTCGTCATCACGACCAGCCCGTTGGTAACGCCAAGCAGGTCGAGGATCGCGAGGTGCTCCCTGGTCTGCGGCATGACGCCCTCGTCCGCAGCGACCACAAGAAGGGCTACATCGACCCCGCCGGCACCCATGAGCATGTTCTTGATGAAACGTTCGTGTCCGGGCACGTCGACGATGCTTACCTCGACACCCGACGGCAACGTGAGCCAGGCAAATCCCAGCTCAATGGTCATGCCACGCGTTTTCTCTTCGCGCAGCCGGTCCGGGTCGATCCCGGTAAGGGCCTTGACCAACGTCGATTTGCCGTGGTCCACGTGACCTGCAGTGCCAACAACAAACAATCTGAGAATACCTTCAGCAGTCGAACTTGGCGAGCGTTCTGGACGATTCGGAATAACGGAGCACTCGATCAGGCATAAATTGGCTGATTCCGCCTGGTGGGCATCGATGATAGCTGGCAATACCGGCCTGCCGGGCGCGTGGGCGGTAAAACCCCTTGTGATTCGCAGCCTCTACTCGTCTCCGATAAATTCAGCGAACACCTCATTGCCCAGCAAAAACCCCCGATCGCTCAGTCGGACGGCGTCATCTGTAACTTCTATCAGACCAATCTCCAAGAGCCGTTCGATTTCGTCCGGGAACACATCGCTGAGCTTCGCCTTAAAACGTGTTTTGAATCGCGCCATTGAAACGCCTTCGTTCAGCCTCATCCCCATCATCATCGTCTCAGCGACATCGATGGCCGGTGTCGTTACGTCCACCTGCTCTACGGGCCCGGCAGGCATGCGCATCGCCGTTACGGGGTCAGGCTCCCCCGGGTCGCGCTCGCCAGCGTCAGATGCGCCCTTACCCAGGATGGCGACATAGCGTCGAGGTGATTTCAAGTTGGCGAAACGACTGCCGGCGAGCCACGAATGGGCCCCCGGTCCTACACCCAGGTAGGGCTCATTGCGCCAGTAGATGAGGTTGTGCTGCGATTCCATGCCGGCCTTTGACCAGTTTGAAATCTCGTACTGGGCAAAGCCGTTTTCGCCTAACTTGCTCTGAGCCGCTTCGTACATATCAGCCGCCAGGTCGTCGTCTGGCACCGGGTAGCGGCCTTTTGCGACATCGACTTGGAGTGGTGTGCCATCCTCGATTTGGAGTCCATAGAGAGAAATGTGGTCGGGCTCGAGTTCAAGCGTCGAGTCAAGACTGTCCGTCCACTGCACAAGTGTCTGGTGTGGAAGACCGTACATCAGGTCGAGCGACTGGTTAGAGAAGCCGGCTCCTCGAAGCGTCTTGAACGCTGTTCGCGCCTCCGCAGCACTGTGCCGGCGCCCCAGCAACTTCAGCAGCCCATCGTCAAAGCTCTGTGCACCCATCGAGATGCGGTTAACCCCGGAGTCGATCCAACTCGCAGCCCTCTCTGGCGTGACATCGCCAGGGTTGCATTCCATCGTTATTTCGGCGCGCTCATCGATCCCATACGACTGTCCAATCGTTGTCAGGATGCTTTTAATATCGTCTGGGGGCAGGTAAGACGGCGTGCCACCGCCGAGGAATATCGTTCGGACCGGCGGGTGGGACAGCAGGTTGCCCCAGTCACGAAGTTCGTTCTCAACTGCGTCGACATAGCCGGGGATCTGGTCTTCTATCCCGGCGTACGTGTTGAAATCGCAGTAAGGGCACTTCGTTTCACAGAACGGGACGTGCAGATAAAGTCCGATCCCACTGTTGTAGAGGGGCGGGTTGTGTTCGATCCCGGCCAGGTTGGGCATTCAGTCTTCCTGCCCCCTCTCCCCGCGGAGAAGGTATCAGCCACGCGTTCTCATCTAACTCCCCGGAGTCCAGAGGCCCGAACCACCACTCCCACCGTTACCGCCGGTAGCGCCCGGCCGCCTCGAATGGTCGTGCCCTTCATGACCGGGTTGCACCGACCCGGCCTCCTGGGCCCTGGCCTGCCCTTCGGCCATCTCTTGCCGGATCGCCTCGTTTGCCTGTTGCACCCACCTTTCGAGCGCATCAAGTTCCGGGGGCGAGATCAAGAACCTCTCAATACCTTCGGGTATTTTGATTGTCGGGTCGCCGCCCAGGATCAGTGCCGCTTCCGATTCGAGGATCCCCTCTTCGAGGCGCTTGTGAAGGTGCTCAGTCCGTTTTTCCGTAGCCTCGGTGTACCTGGTCTGGATATGTTCTGCCACTGTCTGGTTGATAAGGCCGACCTGAAGGCACCTGCCCCAGTCGATCACCTGTCCAAACAGATCGGAATCCTCAAACTCCTCGAACACCGCGCCTGCAGAAACCCGCTGCCGTACCACCCTGTGCGCACCGGGGTTCGATTGCTGGAGCATCAGCATGGCGTCATCGCCCCGGCCAAGCACTCCCTCAGCGAAAACTCGCAGCACAGTCCCGGCCCTGGCCTCAATTTGCGATAACTGCTGTTCGACTGCATTCCAGTAGGCGTTATATCGCTCCTCGAAACCATCAGGAGCGCCCGGTGATGGCTGAGCCATCGTCACGATGTAAACCTTGCGGCTCATCAGTATGTCGCCAGCGGTGGTTTTGCCCACGGAGTCCATTTCTTCAGCAGCCATAAATTCCCCTGTGTTCCGGTTGAAGCGGTGTTGTCATACCGAGAACAGGAAGTTAACGATGTCGCCATCTTGCACGACATAGTCGCGACCTTCCTGCCGGTATCGTCCGCGATTGCGTGCTTCAGCCATGCTACCGCACTCAATAAAGTCATCGTAGGCGACAGTCTCGGCACGTATAAATCCACGTTCGATATCCGAGTGCACCGTACCGGCTGCCCTGGGCGCCAGCGTACCGGCACTGATGGTCCATGCCCGCACCTCGTCTTCGCCGACAGTCAGGAACGAATTCAGACCCAGCACCTGGTATGAGAGCTTGATCATCCGGGAAAGGCCCGATTCGCCAGCATCGAGACCTGCTCGCATCTCTGCTTCTTCTTCGGCCGGCATTCCGACCAGTTCAGCTTCGAGACTGCCGCAGATCGCCGCGCCGCCGGTCGATTTACCGATCAATATTTTCGCCAGCTCCTGTTCCAACGACGCAGTGTCGGCGATGGCATCTTCATCGATGTTCAGGGCCACCAGCAACGGCAGGCTGCTAATAGTGAAGGTATCGGAAATGGCCTTCGATTCGACGTCGTCTAGTTCTCGTTCCCTGAACGCAGTCCCGTTTTCGAGTTCAGCCTGGAGCCGTTTGAGTGTCTCGACGTTCTTGATCGCCTGTTCGCGCTCGGCAATCTTCATTTTCTTCTGGCTCTCGGTCAGGCGTTCGATCCGGTGTTCCAGCAGCGCGATGTCGGCGAACAGGATATCGAAGGCAATCTTTTCGATATCGCGCTTGTAATCGACAGATCCGTCCATGTGCGGAACCGATTCGTCTTTGAACGCCCTTGCAACAAGGAGAATGGCATCTACCTGCTGGAGTTGACTCAGCGCGTCGCCTTCAAACAGTTCGCCCGAGATACTGGAGGGGAGGTCGACGTAAGTCACCTCTGCGTAGATCGTCTTCTTCGGCTTGAATATGCCAGTAAGCCGGTCGACTCGGGCATCGGGAACGTGGGCGACACCGACGTTTGCCGAGCGAGACCCGCCGAAATGACCGGTCTCAGCTTTTCCGCGCGTCAGTGCGTTGAACAACGTGGTCTTGCCGCTGGATGGCAGACCAATAATGCCGATCTTCATAGTTGGAGCTGGTCGAATGTTCTGGATTGCGTGGGTGGGGGCAGCCGAGTGATACCGCGCCGCTGCTGTTAGGTTAATCGTACCGCCGCACGATTCGAAAATCCGCGCTAACCTCGGGATTTTCCGGAATCGCCGTCCTCGTCCTCTTCCTTCGCGTCTCCATCGCTCTCATCATCCTCATCATCGATATACCTGATCTCGGTATCGACAGTCTTGCCCTCGGAATCGCCATTTTTCCGATTCTGAAGGTCTCGCAGTTTTTTGCCAATCGTCAGATCTGCCACCACATGGGCCGGGGAGGCCGCTATAAAGAGGAGCAACAGCACTGTGATCACGATGAGATCGTCAAACTGGCCGAGTACAGGGATGCGGTCGCCCACGAAGTCATATGGCGAAATCAGGTAGATGAGGGCCAGTAACGGGATGATCTTTGTAAACACAGATACCCGCCGGTCCCGTATCAACCTCCACACCAACCTGAGGAAGGGAAATATCAAGGAGCGTATCGCCAGTAGCCTTAGCATGTTAGAAAGTGTATCGAGAGAATGTTGAGCTGGGCCGGTAGTTCTATCTTCAGGCAATGTGCCGGTGAACCAACTTGCCTGCGTGCCAGTGTGGTTAAATGACCGTGTGGCACTAGGTAGCAAAGAAGACAAATGATCAGAGTCCTGCACGGCGAAGACGAGTATGCCAGCTCAGAAGCACTGGCTAAGATTCGCGCCGCCGCCGCCCCGCCGGAGGTTCGCGATCCCAACACCACGGTTTTTGAGGGTCGCGGCATCAAGCTCAACGACGTAATTGGTGCAGCGCTGATGCACCCGTTCATGGCCGACCGGCGTGTCGTGGTCGTTCACGGTGTGCTGACGAGGATGCAGGCCAGGGACAAATCTCTTGGCGACGAATGGCGAAACCTTGCCGAGTCCCTGGGTGGGTTGCCCGCGACGACCGAACTTGTTTTCGTGGAGGACGTAGTTCTTCGCCAGAACGGCATTGCACTGAAATCGGTCGGGCCAAGTGCAAGCGTGCAGGAATTTCGACGAAAACAACGTGGCGAGCTCGAACTGTGGATACGTGACAGGTTCGCCAATCACGGTGGTTCTGCTGCACGCGACGCAATCGCGCGAATTGGCTGGCTGGCCGGTTCAGACACGCGGTTACTCGATCAGGAGATCAAGAAGCTGGCACTGTACGCAGGGGACAGAGAAGTCACGGTAGCCGATGTTGACCTGATGGTTCCAGAAGCCCGCGAAGCGAACATTTTTGCCGCCGTAGATGCCGTGCTTGAACATCGACCGGCCGTTGCCTTGAAATTGTTGTATTCACTGCTTTCGAGCGGATCCAGCGTGCAGCGCATCCTGTCGATGCTGGCCCGGCAGGTCCGGCTGCTCATCCTTGCGACTGAACTCCGCCAGCAGGGTGTGCCGCAGGACGAATTGGGAAAGAGGATTGGCCTGACGAACCGGTACGCACTCGAAAAAACGTTGCGGCAATCGGCTTCCATTGGTGCAGGTCACCTGGCGAACATTCACCGTCGCCTGCTCGCAGCCGATCTCGCGATTAAGCAGGGGAAAATGGACGAACGTCTGGCTGTCGAAATCCTTGTCGGTGACCTTTCGGTAGCCTGACGGTGACAGCGTGAACCGGGTTGAAATCCCTGATCGGTGCCCTGGACGTACTAAGATCGTGAGAGCATTTGATCGTACCCTGATGGACGCCGGGACCATGAAAACTCAGATCCTTAAAATGCAGCACTCGTGGATAATTGTCTGAATGCAGATCTACCGCCGAACATACGTTGCCCCGCTGGCGCTCACCGGCATGATCGCCTTTCTCCTGGTGGCATGTTCAGACGAAACGCCAACTGCCGTTCCTGCTTCGACGCCCGGCCCGACCGCGGAGGTTGTTGTCGAAACGCCGACGCCAGATGCGGCTCCGGATCGGTCGGCTGACTCGCCCACTGCGACCCGTTCCCCGGGTTCGAGCTCCACGCCTACTCCCACCCCGGAGCCTGAAGAAACACCGGTTTCCGAGACCGAAAGTATTGGGTTTTATCTACGTGGGTTCAACTCGATCGGTCGAGGCGAATACGTCGAAGCCGAGCGCACTTTCACGACTGTCATCAAGCTCGAACCGAAATTCGCGCGTGGTTGGGACGGTCGCGGGCAGGCCCTGATGCTGCAGGGCAGGCTCGAGGAGGCGATGCTCGATTTTGACCGTGCGATCGAGCTGAAACCCAACTTGGCCGATGCATACACCAACAGGGCGCTGACACGCGTCGCGCTCGACGACGCCGATGGCGCGGCACGAGATGCGAAACGGGCGATTGAACTCGACGACGAAGCGGTTGGCGCTCAGCTGGTGCTGGGCCGGGTTTACGCCCAGGAGGGCGATGCCGATAAGGCGCTGGAGTGGTTTGATCTGGCCGTGGCAACTGCACCAGATGACGGTGCCACGTGGTGGTGGCGCGGGCGCTTCTACCGAGATGCCCTGGGTGAGGGGAATCTTGCCCTTAGCGACTTTAACAAGGCAATAGAAGTGGCCCCGACGCAGGCCGCGCTGTATGTCGACCGGGCGCTCCTGTACATCCAGGCCGGATCTTCTCCTGAGCTGGCGCGAGCCGACCTCGAAGAGGCGATATCACTGGCACAGGACCCCAAACTCCCGACGATTATCGAACGGGTCGACGAGCTCCTCAAAATTCTCGACGAACGGGAACAGGGCTAGTCGCCTCGGCCCACCCCGCTTACCTGTATCCGGGCAAAGTCAGGGCGTCAGATTGTCAATCGAATCTCTGACCTCGGTCTCGGGATGGAATACGGCCCAGGCGAACCAGAAGTGGCTGGCATGAAGCACCGGGTCCAACTGAGAGCCTTCCAATTCCCCACTTACGGCCATGCCCACCAGATTCCACTCTGAACCGGTCTCTACATCGACAATCCCCGCTTCGGTAAGTTCGAACGTCAACGTTTGGTCCCCAACCTGCCTTGAAAACACGGTGACTGAACCCGAAGCCTGTTGTTCGGCCAATCTGGTTCTAAAGGCCGAGAGTGTCCCGGTATCGAAGAAAGCGATGAGGTCGGTTTCGCCAACTGAATCATTCAACACGGGATTTTCGGCAAGGAACGAGAACGGGTAGGCGACCGGTATGTCGCCCTCAATAGTCAGCACCCGGGATGTGGCAACCAACCTGCGATCAACGATTCCGCTGAACAGGGACGGCTGGTTATCGACGTTGTCGGAGGCTGCGTACGGGGGGGGGGGGTCATATGGCCGAATCGGTGCCCCGTTTTCGTTAAAGAGTCGTTCCATCAACATGCCGTCGGGGTAGGATTCGGCAAACGTCTCCCAGGCGATGATCGTGGATGGGACAAACGTAAGAACGGAATCGGTAGCTGCGAAATCACCGACCAGCGCCTCGCCGGTGAACTGTTGCCACCACGACTGGGTCTGCCGGTCCCACATCACAAGGTCCGAATTCCTCAGCATTCCCGACGTCCCGAACGTCAACTCTTGACCATCGACCACCCGCTCAAAGGTGATCGCGGCGTTGCACAGCGGGCAGAATGTGACCGTAACAGGCAGTCCGCCAACGGTATCGTTCACAATTTCGTGCCACATCAGCATTGCGAGCGGGTAGGCCTTCGATTCTCCGCCGAAGGTAACCACGATCACTGGTTCCCTGGGTTCCATGTATTCCGGGGCGTCTTTCACTGCGACGAAATTGGGGTCGTCGATCGGAACTATCCGGTCCCGGGGAAGGAGTGTCTGGAAACCGAGGAGCCCGACTTTTCGAAACGTGAAATTGGTTTCCCAGCGCCACAACGTTTTCAGTCGAACCGCCCGGGACCGCTTCGCAGCATCTTCGATATTCCACTCAGCGCCCGGTACCGGCGCATTCGTCGATTCTGGATCCGTGGACTGAGTTATGTCGGGCTCGTCAGGTGTTGGTGTGGCCGCAGGATTGTCAGCCGGAACTTCTTCAGGGGTTGGCGAAGGCTGTACAACCTGGGCGGCGGCGGGCACGGCGACGCTGGTTGAGGGGGAATCATCGACTATCACGGGAGGTGCGTCCGGATCAGAACTGCCACATCCCACGATCAGCACGGCTGCACCCGCGATAAGGAAAATGCCGATTCGACGTCGTATGCGACTAATCGCAGTCACGTCGATACTGGATATCCGATTTTTTCTCAACTAACCATTCCCGCCGTGCAGTTGCGCGGACCCGGCCCTCGGGTTGCTTGATTCGCTCTGCTTAAAGTGTGATGCGACGGAGTCCAGGACGGCGCGGACCAACCGAATGTGCAGTGCTTGACGCCAGGTGCGCCGGGCCAAACCTTCCTCGGCACACCCAGCGAGAAGCGGCCCGCGTCCACAAACGCTAATCGAAAGTCAACATCCGGGTGGGGTTGTCAACGAGGATCAATCGAGCAAGTTCCTCGCTCATCCCGCGGGCCCGCATTCGCGGCATGATCCTTGTCAGTATGTGATCGAAACCGTGACCTCCGTAGGTCTTTAACCGATGCTTCGAGCAGATATCGTGGGCCAACAATATGTTGCCCTGTTTACCCTCCGAAACGACGTGTTCGACCATCTCGATGCGTTCGTGGTCGGCCGGCATGTGGGATTCGGGTGCCAGCGGATAGAACGACGATTCATGCCCAAACAGGTCGAAGTTCAGGTACGAACCCATCGCGATCAATTCATTCAGAATTCCGCGGTCGTAAACCGTGCGTTCAATATGGGCCATTACTGTGCGGTTCAGGTTGCCGCCCCATTTTTCGACCGCATTCAGCAGTTCGATCGGTGCGCGCTCGTTGCGACCGGGGTGGATCAGCAGCGGCGCGCCGGTTTCCTGCTGTGCAATAACCGCGGCCTCAAGGGATTTCTTTTCCGAGTCGTGCCATGGCCATGAACAGCCGATCTCCCCGATAATCCCCGAACGAACGCCTGTATTGCCGACACCCTGGTCAAGGTCGTGGATGATCTGCCCTGCGAGTTGCTCAACGGTCAGTTCGGCCACCTCCGGGGCGTGTGTCATGTGCACGTAATTACCAGCGCCCATCACCACGTTAAGACCGGTCGCCCGTGAAATTCTGACAAGTGCCTGCGGATCACGCGATAGGCCGACCGATGTGACATCGACGATAGTGCTTCCGCCCGCGTTGAAGTACTGCTGCGCCTCCCATGTCGAAATCTCTTCGTCAAGTAACCGTAGGTTGTCCCGGTTGCTTGTCCAGTTGTACCGGACCCAACCGAGGTTTTCGAGAGATACCTCTTCATCCATCAAAAGTCGCTGGGAAGCTTCTTGTGGCTCGGTGAAAACAACACTGAAATCGATCAGCAGGTGCTCGTGGGTCGTCGTGATCCCCACCCTGGCGGGTTCGATGGGGCCAAGCACCGTCAGAACTTTTCTTGCTGCGCGGTGCTTCGGTACTGGATGTGAAGGTGAGGTCAACGATTTAAACCCTGTGACTGGCCAGGTAACTTGTTTTCAGGCCACACGAATAAACTTAGTCGGCAAAGCACCAAAACCGGGTTTTCCGGTGGTGACCGGTCAGAAATTCTATATCAGCCGTGGCGCCGGGGCTGCTCAGGCGTTCCGCCAGGAAACCTCCGGCTTCCAGCCAAGTAGCCTTTTCGCCTTGTCCACCGAGATCGCAGTTGCGTTTCCGGGCATCGGAGATCTGATCTCAGCTGAGGGATAAACCTTTTTTATCAGTTCTTCGGTCGGTTCATCGGCAGATGTGTCTTCCCCGTTGATGAAGAAAGCTTCATGTCCGCCGAAGTCGGCCTCAATCGCCAGTACGCAGGCCCGGGCCGCCTCGGTGATATCGGTCCACCCCCAGAAGTGCTTTGCGTTGTTTCCATAGGCATCCGGCCTTTCCGGTGCCGCGTTCAGGGCAGACTGGCGCTCGCTGTCCATCAGGCCGTGAAACCTCGTACTTGCAATCTGCACCGCGCCGGGCCTTCGCCGCACAAACGCCTCGGCCATCTCCTCGCCCAGCCACTTGCTCAGCGAATACGAATCCTCGGCAAAAGTCGGGTGATCTTCATCCATCGGAAAATAAGGCCGGGGCGTGATTTCCTTCGAAAACACTGCGCCAACCGCGTTTACCGAAGACGCCATAACTAACTTCTCGATCCCCAGCACTTCAGCGGCTTCCAGCACGTTCCAGTTCGCAGTCATGTTCACTCTGAAAACCTCGTGTTCGGGTGCCATGAACGGGTTTGGAATTGCCGCCATGTGGATTACGGCATCGCAACCTTTCATTGCCGAGACAACCTGTCCGAAATCAGTCACGTCAACCGTCTTGAACCGGTATCCGACCACCCGGCCCTGGTACGTTCCGGCGGGCGAAATCTGGTCCACGCCAATTACGGAATAACCGTGTTCGATCAGGTCGGCGATAATGTACTGACCCGCGCGGCCTGTGGATCCAGTAACGAAAACAGTTGTCATTTGAGGGTTGCCACTTTCTTCGATAGTTCGAGATCTTCATTCAGCCCGCAGCGTGATTTCCGCGTTTGCGTGTGAATAGAAGCCCGGTGATCGGAATCCGACGTTCCAGTCTGGCTACGGGTCATACCGCTAGAAAGTCGGTTCCATGCCAACATCGAGGAACCCGATCGGGCCGCGGTCGTCTGCGTACCACAGCCGGTTGTCCCTGATGGTCATGCCGTGCACCTGCACAGGGTCGGCAACTCTGAATGCGTCGTAGCAGCGTCCGTCGTCAAGGTTGTGCCGACTGACCACGCCAAACGCGGTATCGGCGATCCAGATATGGCCATCCTGTTCGGCCCACGCCAGGCCGTGCACCCTGAAACCCGGGACCTTCATTCGGTGGACTTCCTGCCAGTTTGTTGTGTCCATGACGTGTACAAACTGCGAGGGCGGCGACGCGATATAGAGCTTGCCGTCTTTCCATTCGAGACCGTGATCCCCGGTCGGCTCCGACTTGCGGCCGGCCGCGGCATCAAGGTGTTCCCTGGTCGCGTTGATTCCCGTGCCGGGTGACGGGTATTTCTCGACGGTCTTGCCGGTTTCGATTTCGAGCTGAAAAATCTCGCAACTGTATGTCGAAGCCACCCAGATATAGCCATCTCCCAGCGTTATGCCGCTCGAATGCACGGTGTCGGTCGGCACGTCGTGGAGCACCGCGCCCGAGTCCCAGTCGACCTTGTAAACATGGTTGTCACCCTGGTCGATGATCCACAAACCATCGTCGGCCGCCTGGAGGCCGTTCGGTTTCGGGCCGGGGGCGTTGAACTGGAAAATCGTATCGGCGACTTTGTGGGGCATGGGGTTCTCGCTGGTCACATGTGCGGTTGGCTGTTCGTTTGCGGCGGTAGTGTAGCTCGCCCGTGACCGGCTCGCCGAGTTACTCGGGCTTGCGTGCGCGGATGGAATGCATCAATGGCAGGTGGTTTTCGCGCCCCGAAGGCATTTCCCAGAGTCCTTCCTCCCCCCGTTCGAGCAGCGGAAACGCCTGCCAGTGCAGAACTTTGTGCTCGTGCACGAACTCGAGTACGAGTCCGGCCTGGATCAGCGCGTCGATCGTTTCGCCCAGACCGTGGGTGAAGTCGTACTGTTTTGTATGGGCAAGTTTGCCAGTGCCGGTATACGACTCTTCATCGTCATATCCCTGGGGCCCGGCCGCCTCGAAATACGGCCAATCCAATACGAGTTTCTTGCCGTTATCTTTTTCTGAGACCGCCCACATCATCGGGTGCCCTTCAAGGATGTAGAACGTCCCGCCCGGCTTCAAAAAATGTGCTACGACCTTCGCCCATCCCTTAATGTCAGGGAGCCAGCAAATGGCGCCAAGCCCGGTGTACACGATGTCGAACTGCCGACCTGGCATGACTTTGGGCGAGTCGTACAACTCCGCCAAGATGAATTCGCCGGGCGTCCCTGATTCCGCACTTAGCCGTTTGCACGCTTCAATGGCCAGTTCCGAGAAATCGACTCCCGTCACGATGGCGCCCGAACGCGCCCAGCTGAGGGTGTCGGTGCCGATGTGGCACTGCAGGTGAAGCAGCGTTTTGCCCGTTACATCGCCTAGCTCATCGCGATTGCGGTCAAAACGAATCGCCGCGCTCACATATTCAGGATCTTCGGCGTACAACTGAGTTTTGTACCCGTCCGAGTTCCAGTGGATGGCGACCCGCTCATTCCAGTTCGCCAGGTTTGCGGACCTGTATTTGTCCAGTTCCATGTTCAACTCCAGCCCAGAATGGTGCATCAGCGACCGATGCTACACGCAGGCCAGCTGCGTCCCATAGCAATATTTTGTAATCATTCGACCCGGCCCAAAGCCTCGCTACAGATCGCTCGCCTGCATCGTCGTCTGCGGGTCTTTCAGGAACGAGTCGAGCAACTCGGTCCCGGCGCCGACCCCCTCGGGCGCATAGACATAGCCGTTGTCGATGTTCGGCAGGTTTGTAACGATGTCCTTGTACCACGTAGCGTTGTAGGCCCGGACCGTTTCCTGGATCAGGGCGTTCGGCGCGTTGAGCGAAAGGTGAACGCTGAACATCAATGTGACAGGGCCCACGCAGTCATGCGGAGCGACGGGCATGTGATAGGCATGGGCCATGCTGGCGATTCGCTTGGCTTCGGAGATTCCGCCCACCCACGATATGTCGAACATACAGATGGTCATCGCCTGCTTTTCGAACATCTCGTGAAACGCCCACCTCGATGCCACCTGTTCACTGGCAGTCGTCGCGATATGAGTCGACTGCCGGAACTGTGCGAGCGTGTCGATGTTGTCCATCGGAACGGGGTCTTCGAACCAGAACGGATTTGTCGGCTCGACCGATTTTGCGATTCTTATTGCCGAAGGCAGATTCCAGATGGCGTGCATCTCGACCATCACGTCCATCTTGTTGCCGACTTTTTCGCGTATCTTCCGAAATGGCTCGGTACCTTCATCCAGTTCCGTAGCCGATATGAACTGACCGTTCGTGTCGTTTGAGTAACCGTCAAACGGCCAGATTTTCATTGCAGTGAAGCCCTGTGACAGCAGGTCGTCGGCAAGCTCGCCCGCGTCGGTCATGAACGCGTGGTAATCCTCGTACGGCTGATCGGGTTGGTAGTCGACCTGGCCCGCCTCCCACCCGGCCTTGTTTTCACCCCGTACGAGTAACCGGCGCAGGTGTTGTAGACGCGAATGCGGTCGCGCGAAAGGCCGCCCAGCACCTGGTACAGCGGCTGCTTCACACGCTTTGCATAGAGGTCCCACAGCGCCATGTCGATTGCCGAAACCGACGATGAGTCGACACCCCGCCCCCGCTGAACCTTGAACCTGCGTGACATGCGGTCCCAGTGAATATCGAGCCGGTTGGGATCTTCGCCGAGCAGATAGGACGCAATCTCGGTGTGAATATTGATTTCGACGGCGTCGGGTGAGAACGAAGTTTCACCCAGCCCGACAAGACCGTCTGAGCTGTGAATCTGTGCCCATACGATCAGCGGGTAGTCGGGATTGCGAAAAGTTTCGATACGGGTGATAACCGGTGCGGATGGCATCTTGGGGCTCGGATAACGTGATTGCGAGTTGAACGTTCAAAAAATTGATCTGGCAAAGCCTAACAAGATCGATAACTGGAGTGTTATCGCCTAGCGTGAAATTTGCGAAAAGGCCAGACTTTCAACCTGTATGTGCCGGTCACCGACGGCGCAGCCAACGAAACCACGCATGTCTTTCATCCAGGTAATAGTCCTCGCAGTAGTCCAGGGAGTAACCGAGTTTCTGCCGATCAGCAGTAGCGGTCACCTGATTCTTGGATCGTGGCTTTTCGATTGGCCCGACCAGGGAATTTTGTTCGATACCGCGGTACACGTCGGGACGCTGGTTGCGGTGGTGATTTACTTCCGGCGACAGTGGATACAGCTTATTGGCGGGCTGGCGTCGGATCAGCCGGTAGATTTGGGCGATTCCGGCGGGACGGTGAAGGCCCGAACGCTCGCCATCCTGATCGTTGTCGGCACTGTTCCTATGGCCGTCTCAGGGCTGCTTCTGAAAGACGATATCGAAGCCAGGTTCAGGTCCCCCGAGTCGGTGGGCTGGCTGTTGATCGCCACTGCCATCGCCCTGCTGGTGGGTGAGCTCGTCGGCTCGAGAACTCGAAATCTCGCAAAAACTACAGTCCCACACGCCGCGATCATCGGCATTGCTCAAATATTCGCAGTGCTGCCGGGCGTTTCGCGCTCTGGCGTGACGATCGTTACTGGAATGGTGACCGGTATGACCCGGGAAATCGCGGCCAGGTTTTCAATGTTGCTTGCAACCCCCGCAATTGCAGGGGCAGGACTGCTTATCGCAGTGGACGCCATGACCGGGTCAGAAGATGTCGACTGGGGGTCCGCCGCCCTCGGCGCGGTTTTATCAGCGATCACCGCCTATTTCGTAATTTCCGGTCTGATGAAACTGCTGAAGTCGGGGTCGTTCCGGCCATTCATCGTCTATTGCGCCGTAGTTGGTGTTGCAGTTGTAGTTGCACGAGCGGTCGGCGCCTAGGCTCCCCCTCAACACTTCGACCCGTTCGACAGGCTCAGGGCGTGCAGGCTCAGTGCAGGCCTGACCTTCTCCCCGGGGAGAAGGAACCGGCCGCAGATCCTCACGTCGACCAACTCGCCGGGCGCGGGTCCCACGTCACTTCGCAGTTGTCGCAGTCGTCCATCCATATGTGTTCCGCGGGTGGGAGAGAAATTGCGAAACGCAGGCTCATCTCGTCCCCTTCCGTCACGATGTGGTGCACTGTGCCCCGCGGAATCCAGACAACGTCGTCTTTCACTGCGTGGATAATCTTGCCGCCGGTCAGTTCCCACCGGAGTTTTCCGGCCATCACAACCCACCACTCGTCGAAATTACTGTGCCAGTGGGCGCGGTTTCCTTCACCGGGGTTCGAGGCGATAAGCGTTCCCCAGTTCCGTTCATCTTCGATCAACTTGGTCGCCCACGGAGCCGGGCCCATCCGGTCGACAACCTCCTTGATCTTGATGTGCATTGTTCCTGGTCCTTCGGAGTTGTCCATACGTGGTGCGATCGGACCTTTCACAACATCAGTGATCGCCGAAGTGACCGTATTAACCTGATCGGGCATGTAACTTTTCCTCGTTTTCTGGTCGGGATGATTGCGTCGTCACCAGCGCACCCTTACCACCACTCGCCTGCACTACTGCACACTCGGACGGTTGCTGAAAGTTCGTGAGACGGCTAACGTAGCACGCTACTGCCGGGAACGGGCACACGTTGCCAGAGCCGGTAGCCGGGTCGGGCGATTCAACGTTATCTGCCCCGGTCAGCCGATAGGAGAGTCATGCCGAAGATCACTGGTGAAATACGTGGCGCGAAAACGGGCGAAGTCGTCCAGGCGCGGGTGCAGGTGATCTCGCCCGGTGGCGGAAACGTCGCCCCGGTCGACGCCATGTGGAAGATCGGCCCGGGGGAACCGTTCTTCTATAGCAACGGTCAGTTCTCCCTCGAGACGAGCCGGGGCTACCACCGCATCCTGGTTGAGCGCGGCACTGAGTACACCCCCTGGCGGCAAACGATCGAAGTTGATGGCTCCAACGATTCCGTGATCGACATCCAGCTTGACCGCTGGGCCGATCTTCCCGACCGCGGCTGGCACCCCGGAAACACCCACATCCACTACGACGAAAAAGAGAAAGATCCCGACCGGCGCCTTGCCTACGATTCGAGGGTCGAGGACCTCCGCATGACCGCGGTCTCGATCCTCAAACGCTGGGATCTCGACTACGCCACGAACAAGTACCCGCCCGGCGTGCTCAACGAGTTCACGGACACCCACCACCACGTCCAGAGCGGCGAAGAAACCCGCCACAACCAGGACCCCTCGAACCCGTTCCAGATCGGCTACGGCCACGTGATGCTGCTGAACATCCGCAACCAGGTCGACCCGATAAGCCGTGGGCTGATCGTCGATCAATTCGACCCCGACTACCCACCCCTCAGCTACGCCTGCGACCTCGCCGCCGACCAGGGCGGACTCGTCATCTGGTGCCACAACGGCCAGGGCATGGAAGCACCCGTTGCCGCGGCACTGGGCAAGGTCCACGCAATGAACCTTTTCGATCCCTACTGGAACGATATCGAATACCTGAACTGGTATCACATGCTCAATACTGGTATCCAGCTACCCGCATCGACCGGCTCCGACTGGTTTGTGTGCTCGGCCAACAGGGTTTATTCGCAAACCAACGGCGATTTCGAATACGAATCGTGGCTCGAAGGCGTGCGCAGCGGGCGCACGTTCATCACGAACGGGCCGGCGTTGTTCCTTTCGGTGTCGGGACATGAACCGGGAGAGACCATCGAGGTCGAAAGGGGTGCCCGCCTGAATGTCCATGCGAACTGGGATTCTCACTACGCTATCGACCATGTCGAGATAGTAGTTAACGGGGTTGTGTCGGCCAGCAGGGAATTCCAAGGCGGAGCGACAAACGGGCATCTCGAAGCCGAGCTCACGGCCGATGCCGACGGCTGGATCGCGGCGCGCCTCGGCTCAGGCTCCCGCGATTCCTTCAACCAGTCGTTGTGGGCGCACACAAGCCCGGTTTACATCGCCGGCACCGGGGTGAAGTCGACTGCGAGCGCGCAGTCAGCGATCTACTTTGTCGATCGGATCGACGAGGGCATCAAGTGGGTGAAGACAAAGGGGCGGTTCTACTCAGACGCCCAGCGAAAAGAGGTGGTCGACCTCTTCAAGCAGGGGCAGGACTGGTACAGCAACCTGAAGTAGCCTGGGCGCCCGTACAACTACAGGTCCTCGCCAGCGGGTAAACTCGCTCTCGTTCATATTCGACGCGCACGATTAGGTTCCCCACTCCCAAAGAAACATGTCACTCGAAACCCTTCTTGAAAAATACCATGAGCGTGCAACCATCCCGCTCCGCAACACGACGTTCAGCCAGCGAAACCGGGGACCGTTCGAGATTCATCACGTGATCGAAGATGACGAATTTCGAGTTTTGAACCACCGGATTGTGTATAGAAATGGTGCAGCGTCGAGCGTCTGGCGTCAGCAGGCATGGGGCTCGGGCGATTGCTCGGTCGATGTGACCCACTTCAACGACGGTATCGTGAACTCGGTCAGCATCCGGTATGCCGGGAACTCCGTGTCAGCCTTGAAGTTGAGTGTCACCCGCACCAACTGGCTAATTGCCGACCCGGACCACCGCCTGCCGTACATTTTTGGCCGCGCCGATATGGAGGCCTGGTATTACGCCCACGAAAATCGGCTGGTGCTATCGCGCGCAAGGCTCGCCTTCGACCAGTCCACGAAGCACACTTTCACGATGCTCGACCAGGGAGTCGAGAAGAAATATGCGGTGCACCTCTATCGGGATGTCGAGTATCGCTGTTCGATCGATAACGGAGTCCGGCTGGTGATCGACGGCAAGAGCCCCCGCCGGGTGCACTGGCGGCAAAGCCTGAGCGGAGACGATGCGCGGGCGATCTTCAAGTACGCACGCGGCTACAGGTGGCTCGACGGTTGGCGCCCGGTGGCCGACATTGTCGATGTCTGAAACCGGGACCGGGCACGGTCTCCCGCCGACAGGGCGGAGCTGGAGGGTCCGTCGTTATGACGACGGGTATTTTGCGTCCGGATCGAGCGGATAAAGCGACTTCCTGACCTGCCTGTAATCGAAGGTCGACATATCGCCCGACGTTGCCCCGGGCGTGTTCGCCGAAATCAGTTCACTAGCTATTGGCTGGTAGGCAGGCCGGGGGGAAACCACGCCTTTGGCAACCACGATATCGAAATCTTCAGGCCGGTAGCCGAGCGAGTAAAACTGCTCGCGGCTCATGTTGCCCACCCGCGTTGTGACAAGTGCGACAGTCGGTCCTTCCGCCGTTTCGAGCACCACAGTAGTGCCGCCATCGAAGAACCTCCAGCCCGCATGGACGGGTCCGGTGTCTTCGAACCGCCCGTCTGAAATCCGGGTGATACGACCGGTCATTCGCACCGGCACCCCGTGGAGCGAATCGGTCTTTCCGCCGATGTTTAATGTGACAGTCGACCCGATTCCGGCGTCGAGACACACCGCAATCGCCTCCGGGTCGCGCATCGTCTGGAGCCACGACTTCGCACCCTGTTCAATCGCCTCTGCCAGCAGGAACGTGCTGTCGCCAGCGCTCCCGGCACCAATGTTGTCGCCGACATCCAGCAGAACGACCGGGCCTTTACTTTTCTCAGATGACGTGATGCTGTGTGACTTTTCCAGGGCATACTTGACGGCCTCGGCCGATGTCGGGCCGGCCGGCGAGTGCAACGCTTCGCGGTTGGCCCATGCGCGTTCTGCGATCCACCTCGCCCCGTCTTTTGCGGCTTCCTGGGAATCCTCGTGCAGCATGTAACACGCGAAACCGTTTTCGTACACGTCCGACCACGGGTAGCCCTGTGCCACCGATCCCCCAACAACGCCCTCTCGTGCAAGGACGGACTCAAGGTCATCGATCACGGCCTTCATCGGCATGTCCCGGGTGTCGTGCTGGAATATGCCGATTACCATCGGTGGCTGTTCGAGCCACTTTTTCGGACGCCAGTTCTCAGTCGCCATCCGCACAAGCAGGTCGCACGCATCAAGCGCACGCGGCACGGCGTCGGTGTGCGGGTTGGTCCTGTAAATCACTAACGCATCGGTAACATCCGCCATCTGCTGCGAAACGTTCGCGTGCAGGTCGAGTGTCATGACGACCGGCACGTCTCCGACGATCTGGCGGACCCTGCGGGCGAGCTCGCCGTCCATGTCCGGGTATTCCTCGGACACCGCGGCACCCATCTGGTTCAGCAGCACGCCATCGAACGGCCCCTGGTCGCGCAGCATCTCGAGCGCTTCACCTCCCAGCGTCTCGAACGCCTCGGAACTGATCGTTCCCGCGGGGTCGGTCGCCGCGAAAAGCAGCGGTACCAGCTCGAACCCTAGCCGGGTTGCGCCCTGCATGTAACCGGCCATCGAAGTCTGCGCCTGGCCGTGCATTTCGGCGTACTGCTGGCCGCGTTGCACGGCGTAGGTCTGTAGCCCCGACCGGTTGAACTCGCCCAGCGTTGTCTTGTTGCTGGCGAACGTGTTTGTTTCGTGGTGGATGCCCAGAGTTGCGATGCGGAGATTTTTGGTGGTCATATGTGGCTCTCAGATGACAAGAGACCGGGCTGGCGAGTGGATGTGAATAATTCCTTCTCCCCGGGGAGAAGGTCAGGTTCCGGCGAAAGTTCCCCGCGATAAAGCAGCGGTCGTCGAGAACTAACCATCTACTAATTCCGGCCAACCCCACTCACGCCCCGGCCCACTCCATTCGAAGGAAAGGGGGTTGCAAGCCATCCCTACGCGTAGCCAGTCACTTTTTCTCCATGACCGGTTATTTTTCCGTCTGAACCCGGCATACGGCGTTTCTGGTCGAGCTTCGAAGCCACCTCGGGGTTTTGACCGGCGCTCGGCCATTCGCCCCTGAGGACCGCCGCGACCTGCTGCGAGGCCCTCTGCCGTGAAAGCCAGGCCGAACGCGTCGACTGCCCGGCGATGTGCGGAGCGGTGATCACGTTTTTCATCTGCAGAAGCGGGTTGCCCGGATCGACCGGCTCCTTCTCGAAAACATCGAGCCCTGCACCACGGATCTTCCCTGATCGAAGCGCTTCGATAAGCGCCGGTTCGTCAGTCACCGAACCGCGGCACACGTTGATGAAATATGCCGACGATTTCATGTGGTTGAACTGTTCTTCACCGATCATGTGGAAGGTTTCGGTGTTCAGCGGGACCACTACGATGATGTAATCGGCGCGTTCGCACAGATCGTTGATATCGAACACCTGCTCGACGTTGTGTTCCTTGATGATCCACGGCTCGATGTATGGGTCGTACACCAGAGTTTTCATGCGCCAACCCTGCCCGAGCTTGCGGGAAATCTGCCGCCCAATGTTCCCGAATCCCACGATCCCCAGCGTCTGCTCGTCGATCGGCTCAATCGGCATGTACTGTGACCGTTCCCACGTGCCAGTATCTCGCAGGTGGTTTGTAGTTTGAACCAGTTGCCGGTTTAACGCGAGCGCCATGGTCACGGCCTGGTTGGAAACCTCTTCTGCGCACATTCCTGCGCCGTTGGTGACGATGATCCCCATTTCTGTGGCGGTCTCAACGTCGATGTGGTTGAACCCGTGAGAATAGACCGCCAGCACCTGGGCGTTTTCGGCGGCGCGTATCACCTGCTCTGTACCCCAGCCGCCCCGCATCATGATGGCGTCGGCGCCGCGTACGGCCTCGATCGCTTCACCCTCAGACTGGGGCGATTCCTGTACGAATTCGATGTCCAGATCGGCCATTTCAGCCCGCTCATGCACCAGCGGATCGTCGGTGTCGGGGCCGAGGACTACGACTCGTTGTTTTGCCATGCCTGTTACTCCACTAAAAAAATATGTTGGAACTCGTAAATCGGTGGCTTACTTGCCAAGTTCGGCGAGCATTACCTCCCAGCTGACGGCCCAGTTCCGTGGCTCGACCGTGGACCGGACATCGGGGTTTATCAGCGACATCGGCCAGTAGCCCAACGCAATCCGCATCGCCTCTTCGCCGAGCTGGGAATTTGCCCGGTCCCAGGCAACCTCGCTGTACGAGGCGTAGTGATTCGTGACCGACACGTTGTCCATCTTCAGAAGAGGGTTGTCGGGGTCGATCGGCTCTTGCTCAAACACGTCCAGCCCTGCGCCCGCGATTTTCTTCTGCTGCAGCGCTTCGATCAGCGCTTCCTCATCGACAACCGGGCCACGTGAACAGTTGATCAGGTATGCCGTCGGCTTCATCAGGTCAAAGAACTCGGCACCAACCATGTGGTGAGTCGCCTCGGTCAGGTAGACGTGGGGTGAAACATAGTCGGACCGCCTGGCGATCTCCTGTGGACTGGTGACTATTTCGACACCGTATTCCTTGGCGTCCCAGGAGGACACGAACGGGTCGTAAGCAATCACTTTCATCCCGAAGGCAAGTGCCTTTCGCGCCACCGTCCGACCGATGTTGCCAAGTCCGATTATCCCGAACGTTTCACCTACGATGTGGCCCATCGGCGGGAGGTGGTCTCGGCTCCATCCGCCGTTCTTGACCATCTTGTCGTGATATACGAACTTCCGTGAACAGACGAGGAAGTGAAGCATCGTCTGGTTGCTGACTTCCTCGGTTCCGAATGACGCCGTGTTGGCCAGGACCACGCCGTTCTTTACAGCTGAATCGAGGTCCATCGTGTCGTATCCGTGGCCGAACGAGACGAGCCCCTTGCAGCGCCCATTGTTGCCCATCTGGGCGAACATCTCGGGAGAAAATCCGTGGCCCTGGGCCATTACGACATCGGCACCCTTAAGAGCTTCGATTAACTCGCCATCGCTCTCACCATCGTAAACAACGAACTCGGCACCAACCGAGCGCGCAGCACGGCCCTGTGGCTCGAATTTGGTCGTATGCGTGTCGCCACCGCGTGGGCCCAGGAAAAGAACTCGGATGTTTTTCGGGTCTATGGATTCTGGGCTCATTTTATTTCCGCTTTTTGATAGGAGTTCAGTGGGGTGGACAGGTCTTCAGCTAGTAGGGAACGACGATGCTTTCGGGCGTTTCGCCGTTCCACACCCTCGACATGTTTTCGAAGGCGAAGCGTACTCTCCTCGGGTAACTTTCGTAACTCTTACCCGCAACATGCGGCGCAACTACGACGTCGTTGAGCTTGAGAATCGGATTGTCCGGGTTAACTGGTTCCTGCTCGAATACGTCAATGCCCGCGCCCCATATTTCGCCGTCGACCAGCGCCGAGTGCAGCGCTGACTCCTGGATGACCGGCCCCCTGCACGTGTTGATCAAAACCGCAGTGTTTTTCATCAGCTTTAGCTCACGCTCACCGATCAGCCCGTTCGTACTGGCGTGGAGTGCTGTATGCAGGGTCACAAAGTCAGAACGCTCAAGTAACTCGTCCAGACCGACCCGCGTCGCACCGAAGTCCTCGGCCTTCTCGCTGCGAATGGTGTCGGTGTAGAGCGTTGTCGTCTCAAATCCACGCAGCATTCCAGCCACGGTGCTCCCGATGCGGCCCGCGCCGACGATACCCACGGTGGCACCGAACAGCTCGTGGGTATCTCGACCGTCGAGTTCGGGATGCATCCAGTTGCCATCCCGTGTATCGGAGTCTGCAGTCACTAAATGCCTGATCGTAGCCAGCATCAAAGCGATCGCGAACTCGGCTACTGGAATGGCGTTCGCACCGCCGTTGTGGGCAATCGGAATGCCCATCTCGCCGGCAAGTTCAAGGTTGATCCCGTCGAACCCCGCCGAGCAGAGCTGCACAAGTTTGGTTTTTCTGGCAGTACGCAACACACCATCGGAAACGCCATGGCCGAACACAAGAATAAAGTCTGCAACCCGTGCGGCCTCCATCACCTCGGTCTCTGATGATTCGCGTGACCTGACGTGCAGGTTCCACCCTTCGGGCTTCATCTGGTCGGCAAGATCAAGTAGCGGTAGGGCAGGGCCGGAAAATACGAGAACTTCGGGCATATCGCTTTGTCTTCCATCGGTCTGGTTAAACTTTGTGCAGGATCCGGGCGCATTGTAGAGCCCGCCTGGTCCGGGCCGGTCGAACGTCGGTATCCTACGTTACGATCCGAAGTCGATACGATGCCAAAGCGGGAGAACCAATGGCCACCGGTCCACAAAAAATCGAAAACACCGCCATCGAAATACTTTCCGACCTCGGCAGGTTCACGGCCACCTCTTTCTGGGAGGACGGGCCTGCGGGCTATCTTGCCGCCCGGGCAAAAGCAGCGGGGCTCACTGTTTCGATTGACGAATGGGGAAACGTACTTGCCACAAAGGCCGGAAGCGATTCCGATGCGCCCGGTATCGCCTTTGTCGCCCACATGGACCACCCCGGCTACGAGGTAGTGGCCCAGAACGGCCGGAACATCACGCTGAAGACCCTGGGGGGTTTGGGAGTCGCAGCGGGTCGTGCCGGGACGAGGATCAACGTAATTGTCGAATCGGGAGAACGAATTCCCGCGACCGTAAGCGGCGCAGAATCCGTTGATAGCGACCTCGTAAAAGCAAGAGAAGTGGCAGGTTGGCTTGGGGTCGATACCGTATACGCGAAGCTGGGAACCGATCTCGAACTCGGCGATTTACCCGTACCGGCAGTTCCCGACCTGCCCGATTTCATTCTGGAAGACGGCCTGATAAAAATGCGGGCTGCCGACGATCTTGCAGGTTGTGCCGCGATACTCGCTGCACTCGAATCGATCGTCAACACCCCAACCGTTGGCACCGTATACGGCCTGTTTACGAGGGCTGAAGAGGTTGGCGGGGCAGGCGCACAGCTCGCCGCGGAAAACGAACTGGTTCCGAAGAACACCATCGTGGTGTCAGTCGAGACGAGCTCGGTCTTGCCCGGCGTAGAAATCGGGGAGGGCGTCGTGATCCGAACCGGAGACCGGGTTGCGACCTTCGACTACGAAGCAGAGGCGTATCTTGCTGAGGCGGCGAAAGTTCTCAGATCGAATAACCCAGAAATCAAGTTCCAGCGCCAGCTGATGAGCGCGGGAGCATGCGAGGCCTCGGCATTCAAAGCTTTTGGGTACACGGTCACTGGGACTGCATTCCCGCTCGGCGCGTGGCACAACAGGGGAGAAAACGGAGTCGAACCCGAGTTCATCTCCAGGGAAGATTTTGTCGGAGGTGCGCTGCTGATCGCAGAGGCGGCAAAACTGGCAGGAACGAGTCCGGCGGGTTCGCTGGCCCAACTGGCCGTGACACCCTCAAAGGACGGTGCCCGGCTTGCCAGCAACCGGTCTCGACGTGAATAATCCGTGGCGCGTGGCGTATTCTGATGCGCAAACATAAACACAGGCCAACCCGATGGAGTTTTGAAGAACCAACATGGAAGTAGACGGCAGTTACCTGGTAGCCCGCACACTCAAGGAAGAAGGGGTAGAGCACCTCTTTTTCCTTATGGGCGGCCCCAACTACGAAATCATCAACAACTCTGAAGATTTCGGGATAAAAACGATTGACTTTCGACATGAGCAGGCAGCCTCGATGGCCGCTCACGGCTATGCCAGGGTCACCGGTAAACCCGGTGTGACCACTGCCGCTTCCGGCCCCGGCACGCTGAATCTGCTGACAGGGCAGTACACGGCGTTTGTAGATTGTGCCCCGATGATTACCCTTGGCGGAGCTGGCCCGATCTCGGATTTCGGTCGCGACGGCTTCCAGGAAATCGACCAGGTGGCCATTTTCGAGCCGGTCTCCAAGGCGGTCATGCGCCCAACCGACCCGGCCCGGTACCCGGAACAGATATCGGCAGCTTTTCGCACTGCGACTTCAGGCCGCCCCGGCCCGGTCTACATCGATTGCAACGAAGACGTTCTTTACGCCAAGGTCGAGGAGGCCGACGCAGCTGCTCCGCCACGTGCCATGGCCCGGGCGAGGCCCGCTGGCGACGGCGACCTGGTAAAGCAGGCGGTGCAACTTCTATCTGAAGCGAGCAGCCCCATGATTTTTGCCGGTGGGGGCGTCTGGTGGTCCCAGGCCTACGACGAGCTCAGGCAGTTCGTCGAGCGCACGGGAATACCGTTCTACACATCGCCAATGTCGCGGGGTCTGCTTCCGGACGATCATGAAATGTCGTTCCCGGCCGCTCGTTCCAGCGCGTTCAGGCAGGCCGATGTAGTGCTTGTCGTGGGTACACGTCTCAACTGGATGTTGACATTTGGAAACCGGATTGCCGCCACATCGAAAATAATTCAAATCGACATTCACGGTGCCGAGCTCGGCCATAACAGGTCGATCGACATCGGCATCGAAGGCGATGCAAAAGCCGTCCTCCAGCAGATGATCGACGAAGCCAACCGTACGGGTTTCGAATCGAAGGCGGACTCGAAGTGGATCGAAACGCTCAGGCAGGCCGATCTCGATCGACGAGAGCGTGTCGCGCCGCTTGAAAACTCTGAACAACAGCCCATCCACCCCCTGCGCCTTTGTAAAGAGCTGCGGGATGTGATGGACCGCGACGCCATCCTTACGGTGGATGGCAACGAGATCCTCCACTTCGGCAGGCAGTCGATGCCGACCTACTACCCCGGACACCGGCTCAACTCGGGGCCGTCGGGCTGCATGGGTGTGGGGCTTCCTTACGCGATTGGTGCCAAGATCGCCAAGCCCGACAAGCAGGTGGTTGCGCTGCACGGGGATGGTTCGCTCGGCATGAACATCCAGGATTTCGACACCGCGGTGCGCTACAACCTCCCTATCGTCATCGTCGTATCAAACAACGAAGGTTGGACGGCCCGGGTTGAAGGCATCCGGAAACCCGGCCGTGAACTCGGCTTCACCCGCTTCGACAAGGTAGCTGAAGCGCTCGGCGGGTACGGCGAGTTGGTTGAGGACCCCAACGACATCAGGCCCGCCCTGGAGCGTGCGTTCGACGCGGGAGTCCCGGCCATCGTGAATGTCCACACCGATCCAACTGCGCGCGCACTTTCGGCATTCGTTGGCTCAAAAATGGAGTGATGTTTTTGTTCAGGTTGGACCGTGTTCTCGCCGATGTTCACGAATATCCAATCCTGAGAACGCCATCACATACAACCAAGGGAGTAGCTACCAGTGCCGTTTTACCTGATGCTTTCCAGACTGACCGAGCGTGGACGCGACCGGATCAAGCACGACCCCGACCGCATCATGCAGGTCAACATCGAGATCGAAGACCAGGGGTGCCGCGTGATTTCTCAGTACGCGCTGCTCGGACGCTACGACTTTGCGACGGTGATCGAGGCCCCGGACAACGCACATATGAGCCGACTCGCAATCGATCTCGGTGCCCGCGGGACCATCGAGACCGAAACGCTCCCGGCCGAACCGACCGATCTGTTCATCGCATCGATGAAGGGTGAGTAGCGGGGGGTCTGCAGCCCGGCACCTGGCGTAAATTGCCTTTAGAATCTCGACCGGCGCTGCAGGACCATGTGATCGGGACCGCCCAGGGAGAACACGAAACCATGACATCGGACCGCGATCTTGGCTTTACGCCGGTTTACAGGCTTCGCGAGATGATCGGATCGAAAGAGATTTCGCCGGTCGAGCTGATGGAATCTCACCTTCGGCGTGTCGACGAACTCGATCCGAAACTCGGTATCTTCATCACCCGGATGCCCGAAGGGGCGATGGACGCAGCCCGCGCGGCCGAAGCCGCGGTGATGCGCGGCGACCAACTCGGTCCGTTGCACGGAATACCTGTCCCGGTCAAAGACACCGATGCGGTGGCGGGTGTCCCGTTCACTCACGGTTCGTTGCCCCAAAGAGATGCCATAGCAGCAGAAGATTCCATTCCGGTTATTCGCATCAGGGCTGCCGGTGGCATCGTCACCGGCAAGACCAACGCGCCGGAAAACGGTTTTGCCGGAACGACGGAAAACCGGCTGGGACCGCCCTCTCGCAATCCGTGGAATCCAGAAACGACTCCCGGCGGCTCATCGGGCGGTTCGGCCGCCGCGGTCGCTGCCGGTGTCGCCAGTTATGCGACCGGTGGTGACGGCGGTGGTTCGATAAGGATTCCTGCCGGATTTTCAGGCATCTACGGCATCAAGGCGACGCAGGGCAGGGTGGTCCGCGCTACGACCGGACGATCCAGCTACAGCATCATGAACAACTCGACCGCAGGTCCGCTTACCCGCACCGTGCGAGATGCCGCCATGGCGCTGACGCTCGGCTCAGGTTACGAACCGGCAGCGGAGTATGGGACTCTTAAAGACGATGTTCCCGACTTTCCTGGCGCACTTGGCAAGGGCGTTCGTGGACTCGAGGTTGGCTGGACTCCCGACATGGGTGGCAACCCTGTCGATCCCGAAGTTGTCCGGGTCGCGGAAAGCGCCGCAAAAACCCTCGAAGAGCTTGGCGCGGTCGTCGAAACGGTAAATTTCAATCCGTCCGATTACGAAGAGATTTTCTGGAGTTTTTTCGACTATTTCTGTATCAAGGGCCTCGATGCCTACTACGACGATTGGAAAAATCACCGGGACGAGCTTTCCGACTACTTTGGCGATTGCATGGACCATGCCAACTCCCTTCCGGCGGTACGAATGTGGCAGATACTCGGCAACATCGGCTGGTACCGGAGCTACACCACAAAATTCTTCGGCGACTACGACCTGTTGCTGTCGCCCTCTCTCGCGGTTCCGGCCTTCAAGATCGGTGAGCAGCCCGAAGAAATCGGCGGAAAGCGGGTGCCGCACCGGCTCTGGGGCTTCACGCCTTTCACCTACCTGTTCAACCTGACAGGCAACCCGGCCGCATCGGTACCGGCAGGGTTTTCCTCGGCCGGACTTCCAATCGGACTCCAAATAATCGGCGACATGAAAGACGAGGTCACGGTGCTGGCAGCCTCGGCGGCATTAGAAGAAGCCCGACCCTGGGCCGATCGGCGACCGCCGGTTAGCTAGCCGGGTGGCTCGCCATCCTGAGGCCCTCGAAGGATCGGTACGTACCCACCTAACACGGGCTTCACCTTGTCGGTTCGAATCTAAAACGCGATCCGGTCAAGTACTGGCCGAGTTCGGCAACGAGTGAACTCGCCAAATGCCAAACACCACGACCCATATAGCTGACGATCCGACTCCGAATCCTGCAACGAATAATGTGTTTCGCACGCCAATCTGTTCACCTAAAAATCCTCCGAGAAGAGCGCCGACCGGGATGGCGAGGCGAGATACGACGAGGAAGATCGAGTTCATCCGCCCTCGAAGGCGATCGGGCGTTACTGCCTGCCTGAGGCTTACCTGCTGAATGCTATAGATTATTACACCCGCTTCGAGCGCTATTACGCTTACGACTATAACGGGCACGACCAGTACAAGCGACCCACTGACGACTGGAATCACCAACCACCCGACTCCGGCGATAACGAGGCCGTATGCCATCAACCGACCGACTCCGAATTTATTCGAAAATCTCGAAGAAACTAACGACCCTGCGACCAGGCCGACACTTCCAAAGCCAGCGATCACTCCGAGTAAGCCGGTGTCGATTTCCAAATGCCTGACGAAATATATAAGCGACACGGCCGCGTAAACCCCAATGAATATCACCATACTGATTCCTGAGACAGCCATGCCAACAAGCCATCGGCTGGACCAAAAATAGTTGAGGCCTTCCCGTATCTCGGCCCCGGAGTCGGCTGATTTCACCGCGGGCGCCAGGTGTTCGTCAACGTTCATCCGGCTGAAGAACACTGCTGAAACAACGAATGAGGCTGAGCCAAAAATTAGAGCCAGTGGCGCTGCGAAAACATGAACTAGCGCTCCACCAGCGGCGGGGCCAATGGCCACCGAACCTGCGGTAGCGATTTCGAGCTTGCTGTTCGCTTCGAGCAGATCATCGCGTTCGACTACAGATGGCAACAATGTGCGGTAGGCAATCTGGAACAACACGCCCATCGTTCCGATTCCGAATGCAACAGCGTACAGAAGCTCTATCGAAAGCGAATCGAGAGCGTATGCGGCCGGGACTGCCAGGAGCAACAGAAACCTTCCAAGGTCGGCACCGACGATAATTGGTAGTCGTCGACGTCGATCCAACCAAGCGCCAAAAAACAGGCCAAAAACTGCCGGAACGCCTTGCATCGCCGTCACAATCCCCATCTGGAAAGGGGTCGCATCCAGAATGGTGACGGCGGTGATAGACATCCCGAAATACATCAGGTGGCTGCCAGTGAGCGAAATCGCCTGTCCCGCCCAGAGCTTTTTGAATTCGGTCTGTTGCCACAGTCCTGTGAGCCTGAATATCACATTTTTCTCCGGAGTGCGCGAGTGATGTCGAAATGGACGCCAATATGCTTCAACCACCAATCATCTGGAGGCCGATCAAAGACCCAGTGCCGGTTCAAGGCTAGACAGCAGTTCTCGAGTGAGTTCGGAGGATGTCGATGTCTCCGCTGACGGTTCTGACCTGGATGCTCAGGTCGTGGGCATCTGGCGGGCTACCGGGTGTGTCGAGGACGTTGTTGATGCTGCCGGAAACGGAATCCAGATCGAGCCAGACCCCGGTATCGGGAACTACGGCAATCGACACTTCTCCCGAGGCTGTACTGGCGGACAGGGTGCCCCGGTGAACGGCTCCGATCTGCAGGTCACCCGAGGCCGATTTATGGTGCACATCGCTTCCGGCTTCCGTAATTTCAAAGTCGCCACTGGCCGTTTTCAACTGCGCAGTGCCATCGACCCGGGTCACGGTGAGATCGCCGGATGCCGTGGCGACCTCCAGCTGGCCGCCGACGCTGCTCACCCGGATATCCCCGCTGGCAGTCCCGATACTCGCATCGCCCTCGACTTCTTCGATCTCGACGTCGCCCGCCGCCGCACCCACTTCTATCTGGCCGTACCGGCCGCGGCATTTTACGGAGGCAGAAGCAACACCTATTTGCGCATTGCTGTTCACCGGCGCCTGTACATCGACCCTGATGCTGGCGTTACCCCGTAACCAGCGGCCCGAGTTTTCCGGCGCCTCAACGGTGAGTTTGTCGCCCTCGAAGATCACCTCTGTGGCCTCGGCCGCTGCGCGACTTTGCTCGTTGTTTCCGGCCGGCGTCACGACCACGTTGACCGTATCGCGAACCTCGGTGGTGATGTCGACCGAGCCTGAGGTGATTGAAACCTGGATGGAGATCGGGCCATTGCATGGGAACTCGGGCATTATTTTTCCTTTCAGGGCAACAGGAGTGGGAATCGTTCGCTTGATGATCGGAAATCTAGGATCGGGCGAAACCCGTAAAGCCGCGACTGCTCCGACCTCTTCGGGGCGTGTGACGCTGATCGAGTCCGTCACTGAGCGCCGCAGCGATAGCACCGACTAGCCAACCGTTCACCGAAATGTTCTCGGATCTGGCGGCTTGCTCGACCGAATTTTTTATCGATTCAGGCAATCGGAGCGTAATGCGCGCAACGTCGTCGGAGGTTTCGGCTTTCTGGGGATCGGAAGGGACAGGTGCGGTCCCGGGATGCTCGATTTCACTGACTACGAACTCGACATCCCCCCGCGGAGCCGGGCTTCAACTGTCACGTCATTGAGCGCAACGGTGATTTCGCCTGCCGCGCTGGACATGGCATCCAGGAAGCTGAGTCGGGCAGCTGGCTCCAGGGCATTAGCGAGAAGCTTTGCGGCTTCTGCTACCTCTTTCCCGGCTGGCGCAGCCGTCGTCTCGAGGCTTTTCTGAAGCGATTCTATGTACGGTGAAAGATCCATGATGTCATAATGACATTACGCAAGCGTCAACCTGATGTCACATGCCGCAGATCTCATCCTTGACCCTCTGACAGGCTCAGGATGGCGGTCGTTGGCGCAAGGGGAACCACCCTGGCGCGTTCCCATTGCCCCGGCAAGTAGGAGAGCACGCTAACACCTACGGCCGGCTGTACTTTCGAATCACGTCCCAGATTTCGGGTTTCATCGAGTTGTAGATGAAGTAGCAGTAGTGGATTGCACCCTGGGCCTGCATTTCCGCGAGAAGTCGATCGAGCTCGGACGGAGTCAGCCAGTTCGACCCGAAATGCTCCAGTCCCACCCATGGCATGTAACGCTCGGGACCACCACTGTTGGCGATCATCTTGGCGGTCTGATCGCGCACCGACGTTGTGAACCACTCATCGGTCGCCTCGGCACTGTAGGCACTTACTGGATAATCCGAGGGCATCGGGAAGTCGAACATTGACCCGAACAACTCTGACGCCAACTCCGGGTCGAGCCCGTCGTTCCATTCGACCAGCGTGTCGACCCAGTTGACTATCGTCCCCCTGAACCCGGCCACGCCGCCCGACCACCAGTATTGCTTGGGCTGCTGGAAGTCGATGTAACCCTGCTTGCGGGCCGTGTTGTGACCTGTCAGCGGTTCGGCAAACGGTAATCGAGACGAGTTTCCGACCTGCATGTCGGGCAGGTGTTTTTTAACCCCGGTGTACGAACTGTTGACGCTCCACTCGACCGCGGCCTGCTTGAACGAATACCAGGCCGTGAACTTCGGGTGGTCTCGCCACCAATCGTGATTCGCGAGTGCACCCGGGGCATCGGCTATAAACTTTTGGGCGTAGTCGGGATTGAACCCGTGCAGGAACTCTTTGAAATGTTCCCTGCCGTCCAGTGCGGCCTGGAAGTCCATCCCGTTCGAAACAGCAAATGCGCGATTTTCCGGCGTGTCGATCCGCTCCACCCAAAGATCGTCGCGGTGCCCCGGCTTGATCTCCCACTTGAAGTCCGGACCGTCGAGCAACAGGCCGGTCACCTGCGGAAAGTGCTTCGCCGTGTCCCGGGCCCGGGCGACCGTCATCGCGGGCATTTCCGGATCGGTGAAGCCTGGTGCACGCCGGGTCGTGTCGAGCTTCCCTGAGCCAAAACCCCCATGCAGAAAATAACCCTTATCGTCGACTGCGTAGATCTTAAAATCCTTTGCCCGCCCCATATCCAGCGCCGTCGCCAGTTTTTCTGACTGGCCTGCAAGGTGGGGCGGCATGGTTGGCGGCTGCCACGACAGACCTTCGTAAAACTCGGGAGTGGGGTCGAAGGCCGCGGTCGGTATGCGCCTGACGCGCTCACCGCCCATTGCCTTGAGGCCGCGTGGGTGGCCGTCTTCGGGCTGCGGGTAGATATTCCCTTCGTCGGCACCACTACCATTGCCGGGATCGTCCAGCAGGCACAGCCACTGGAGTGCGACCTCGTCTATTCCAGCGTCTGTCAACTCGTCCCAGAACGACTCCTCAAACAGAATTTCATTCGGTGGCCTCACGGTCATCACCGGCTTTAGCGGTCGGCGGTCTGATGGCATTTTGGTACTCTCCGGGCGTAACTCTGGTGTTCGCCGGAAATGTACACCATCGACTGCGATGAGTTCGACATCTCAACGGTCATTCCGTAACTCAGCAGCGAATAGCGCTTACGACACTGTCGTCCCGCTCCCGGCTGCTGTTGTCCTGAACTCGATTCAGGATCCACGCTAAACACGAGATGACCGTTCGAACCAGCCACCTCCCGGCTCGCCAGCGATAGCTCGGTCCAGGCCGCCGAACGCCACACCGCGCCGGTTCACGCCAACGACGGTATCGCCGTGAACTGCTCTTCGTACAGACGACGGTAGAGCGACGACCGTTGAAGAAGTTCCTCGTTGGTACCCCGGTCGCTGATCCTGCCATTCTCCATTACAAGAATCTGGTCGGCCGCGATAATCGTTGAAAGCCGGTGCGCGATGGCGACCGTAGTCCGCCCTTCTCGCAACCGGGTCAGCGCCTGCTGGATCATGCGTTCGGAGAGCGTGTCGAGGGAACTGGTTGCCTCATCGAGAAGCAATATTCGAGGATTAGAGAGAATCACATGAGCAATGGCCAGGCGTTGACGCTCCCCGCGTTCGCCCACAGTCGTTTCGAATCGCTCGGGCAGCCCGTCGATCAGGTCGAATATCTGCGCAGCTTTCGTGGCCTCGATCATCTCTCGTTCCGTGGCATCGGGTTTTCCGAATACAAGGTTTTCTCGGATCGACGCATGGAACATGAACGAGTCCTGCGAAACCACCCCGATTAACTTTGAAAGATCGGCCTGGGCCATGTCCTTCACGTCGACACCGTCGATCGAGACTGAACCGGTGTCGGCGTCATAGAGACGCGCGAGCAGGTAGCCGACCGACGTTTTTCCGGCCCCTGGGCCTACAAGGGCGGTCAGGCTGCCACTTGGTACAGCAAAGCTGATGTCACGTAGAGCGAACGGAGCATCGCCATTGGGATTCGGGGCTTCGTACCGGAATCCAACCGTCTGGTACGCAATTTCGCCCCTCACGGTCGCCGGGTCCATTGCGACCGGATTCGCCGGGTCCTTTATTTTGGGATCAATGTCCAGATACTCAAAAATCCGGTCGAACAGGGCGATCGAACTGGATAATTCGACTCCACGGTTGAACAGCCCTGCCAGAGGGAACAACAGCCTGGTCTGAATTGCTGTAAACGCCACGATATCGCCCAGTGTCAGGGAGTTGCCGCCACCGGTAAGTAGATATCCGCCGATCAGCCACACGACTGCCGGAGCCATCGTGAAAAAGGTCTGCATCACTACGAAAAACGTCTGCCCGGTCATCGCCTGGCGCAGCGAAAGCACCGTTAGTCTCGAGCTGTTTTCCTTGAACTGATCAAGCTGATCGGCCTCGCGACCAAAAGTTTTGGAAAGCATCACACCCGAGACCGAAAGCGTTTCCCCCGTGCGGGAGGTCAGATCGGAAAGCGTTTTCTGGGTCTCTCTGGTCAGGGCGCGTCGTTTTCGGCCAACCGAAAGCATCGTGCCTGCGAATACCGGCACCGTCACAAGCGCAACGAGAGACAGCTCCCATGAAATGACCAGCATCGCGATTACCGACGCAATTACGATCACCGAGTTTGAGATAAGTACGCCAAGTGTGTCGGTGAGCATCAGCTGGGTGCTCGCGACATCGCTCGAAATACGGGTCTGGAGATCGCCAGTCCGCGTTGACGTGAAGAACGAAAGAGGCAACTTTTGGAGGTGAGAATAAACCGACAGGCGCAGGTCTTCCATGATGGTCAAACCGGTGCGGGTGTTCAAATAGTTCGTACCCAGCGATAACACGCCGCTTACCGCGGCGATGCCGATCATCCCCCCTGTCAGCCAAATAAGAAGTGCCCTGTCGGCATTGGGAATAGCATCGTCGATGATCTGCCTGATTAGAAGCGGTGCCACCACTTGAAGCACCGCGGAAACCAGGATGAGTCCTGCCACTGCAATCAGGGCAGCTCGGTACGGGCGGTAGAGTCGGGCGACTCTTAACCAGCGTTTTTCGCGCCATCGGACGCTTTGGAAGGTCATCCAGCCCTCCTGCGAGGTCATTACGAGCTCCATGCCCACGGACCAATTCGAACTCCTTTTTCGGAGCAACACCGCGCCGACCGCCTGAATCGTCAATTATTGAGGCAGGCCGGCGGATTCACGTATTGCAAAAAGCGGCCAGCAATAAATGCCGACCGTTTTATTTTGCTACTTTTGGTAGCCCCAAGGGGATTTGAACCCCTGTTTCAGCCTTGAGAGGGCCGTGTCCTGGGCCACTAGACGATGGGGCCCTGCTGGCTGCCGAGCTACGAGTTCGACAACTCCTCAACGATACCGTTTTTATTTCCGAATTGCTATCCGGAATAATCGAGTCTGCTTACCGGGAATGATGCCGTCGCGCGATATCCTCGTTCAATGCCGCTGCCCGGTGGATCAGTAGACCAGTAACGTGCCGGGGACCGGAGTCTGTCCCAGGAACCCCGGCAACGGGAACAGGGCGTGGGCGGTAATCGGGCCGTACAGTCGCACCAACAAGATTCGACCGGAGACCGCGATTTCCGCACGTTCTATAACTGCTGACCAGGGAGCCGTGTCACCTTCTATGAGATCGCGCTCAATACCACGGTCCGGCTTGAACCAGTCTATGGTAGCCATGATTCCGTTCTTGATGCGATCTGCCAGCAGACCAATGTTTTCGCGCGCAGCTTCTTCGCTTTCATGTACCAGTGCGATCGCTGTAAACCTGATTCCAGATTCGTCAACCCCGCCTCCGACGGCAGCCACCCCGAATCGTATGAGCAGCGGAGCAGAATCAACTGAAGCCTCAACTATGCCCCGCTCAATCTTTCGCCCATTGGAGATCAGGTCGATGATTCCAACCGAACCGGCAGGCCGGTCAGATAGCGCACCGCTGACGGCACCCAGGCCATCGAGCGCACGCACGGCATCCACGAAGTCGGCCTCCTGGTAGATGGAATCGCCAGCTTCTTGTACCACCCTGACGGCTGCGTCAGCGCGATCTGGATCGCGTGAGCCAATGGCGAATCTTCCTATATCCGAATAAGCGAGTTTGTACTCAATAGCATTAAACACGCTGGGCTCGCGTGGCACAGGAGCGGGGATATTCAGGATCTCGTCTGGCGGCCCGAGGACGAGTTCCAAATGGTCCGAATACGCCGATTGCCACGGCCCGGCGATGCCAATCACATCGGCGTCTGCGACGTTGATCTCGTCCGATTGATTGTCATCACTTTGGCTTCCACGGGGGTTGAACAAAGAGTGTTCGCGCCATGTCGATACGACCGGATAGTAGTTGAGTGGGTCGACCATGTCCGCCATGATCAGCGACCTGGCATACTCCAAAAGGACATCATTGCTGCTGTCTCTCGCAGGCCGCTGAATGCTGTGGATTCGAGCTACGGCGGCAAAATCATCGAAACGGACGATTTCTCGCTACACCGGCAGGTTCGGAATTCCAAATAGCAGAATCGTCGCAGGCGAATCAGCCTCATCGGATAGGACGTATTCCGCCCGGCAGATGTACGGCGTCGAGCTGTCGGTTACTTGTGCCCCTGTTGTAACGGAAGGGCGACAATCTTCAATCCCCATAAAGCCATCGGATTCACTTCCAGTACTGCAACTTACGAGGGTGGTCGCGATAGCAATCAACAATAGTGTGAATATAGACTGCGTGGGCATATGTCAAAGATACATCAGCGGGCAAATCAATTCGGAGTGGTTACAGCGCTCATCACCCGAACAGGTTCGTATTTCCGCAAAAAATATCCAGTCATCCTGATGGTCGGGCTCATCAGCATCGTTGCCGCGTGCGAGAGCCAGTCCACAGACGATGTTAGTTCAGGTTTTGCTGGCGTTGGGGGCGATGGCTTACAGATACAGATGTCGGTCACAGAATTAACTGATGTTTCGGATCTTGTGGTTACGGGCGAAGTTCTCAGCGCCGAACTTGTACAACCATATGATTTTTCTGACGGTACCGAATCATCGAAAACTTTTCGTTCACTGTCATCATCAACACATTATTTTTCGATCCGCTTCCAGATCGATTCTTACATCAAAGGAAAAGGCAGTTCGGTCATCACTATTGCTCTCCCAGGACTGACTGAAAATAGTGGCGTACTCCCGGCGGGCGAATCGATTGTGATCATTGGTAAAGACTATCTGCTCTTCCTCTGGGAACCGTTCGATGAAGAGAGCAAGGAGTTTTGGGGTGACCACTACCTCACGAATGGCTCTCAGGGCCGATATGTTTTGACCGATGACGGAATGAGGGCGATCCCGGAGGGCTCGAATGAGTCGAAATCAGTGTCCATAGTCGATCTGACGACAGAAATTAGAACTGCGGCCAGATGACACGACGGAACTGCTCAAGGTCGGTGTTCACCCAAGAATTGTTCAAGATCGGCTGGGACACGGTGATATCGCAGTCACCCTCAACACATGCAGCCACGTCGAACCTGGACTTCAAGTTAAAGCAGCGGACGCGTTCAACCAGGCGTTCGATTTTGCCATGCCGATTTCAGAGGGCGAATCCAAGAAAGTATTGGCTTGAGCGGCTCTGTTTTATCATGCTGAAAACGGGTTGTTCGCAAGATGGTTCCATTTGCTCCAAAATTTTTCCGGTGCAAATCCAATCTCGATACGATCGATGCCCAGAATCCGGTAAGCCAGCGACGCTAGAACGCTTTTCAGCGTAGATACGTTCCGTGGCGAGAACTAATCCTTAGATGTGAAGGTGTACTTCACAATTCCTTTAGACCGTCGTCGTAGCGGGTGTCTGAGAGCGGTCACCATCCGTTTTCGAACGGATGGCCTTAACTGAACTGGAATACCCAACCTGTATAAACGAACATTCGCTCCGTCGTTGGTCCTAAACGTAAGTAGTGCCTCGCTTTTCTTGCGCCAGGCGGCCATCCAGACGCCGTCAAGAAATGCTGATTCCACACTTCCTCGTCCGAGGGTTTCTGCCTCGAGTAGGTCCGCAGAATCAGGTCCTGCACCTGGAGCGACGAACCAACCCTTCCACAGCATATGAGCGTAGAGACGAAGACCGGGGAACATCTCTTGTTCCGCAGGCAAAAGCTTTTTGTTGTTTAGTGGATGGCCATTGATCGACACCAGCCACAGATCTCCGGATTCTTGTTCCAGTAACACGGAGAATTGCGGTTGATTGAGCGACAGCAGTAAACGCATCGGCATGTGATACGGCCCTGTTAGTAATGTTTGTGGAACAGGTTACTGCAACAAATCTGCTGACTACCTTACGGTCAGCATGAAAATACCTTTTCAACTGTGTGTGCCAGGATCTCAGCAAAAATCTTTCATCGTGAACTACTTGGCGCTGATTCCGACAGAACCTTGACAACTGGCTTGAATCGATCCTCAATCACTGCCGTAGCGTGGGACAGATCTTCTGTTCCCAATTTTCGTACTTTTTTTCAAAGACATGGGTAAGTCACCTATTAGGTTGATCGGCATTGTCTCCTTTGTCGGCAACAGGCGGTTTCCGTGACCATTGCGAAAATTCCGTGACCAAATGAAAAAACCACCCGTTTTGGGTGGGTGGTCTCTTCAGATTGAGCTGAGATTGGCTGCCGATCCAGGGATCGAACCTGGGTTACCAGATTCAGAGTCTGGTGTCTTACCGCTAGACGAATCGGCATTTGCGAACAGTTTTTAATACTAGCAAGACGATTCGGATACGACTATCAGCGAGCAGTCCGGATCTTCCAGAGATGCACCTGAATTCAAGCAGGCGCTTCCGAAATTTGTCCCGTGGTTTGCATATCAGCCGCTTGCGCTCATAGCGGCAAGCAATCCGAAACGTTGTGACCAATTCCGCGCTAAACTGTCGCCACCGGGCCTCGGGCCAAATTAACCGTCCAACCTGAACAAAAAAGTCTTCGGGAGAAAATCGAATGGCGACGATCGCTACCGCTGCCGAGCGCGCAAGTGAATCCGGAATAAAACTTGAGTTCAAGGGAGTGTTTCCGGCGAACCCGACCCCGGTCCACGCCGACGGCCGAATAAACGAAGAGGCACTCCGGGCGATCTTCGAAGAAAACCTGGCTCACGGCGTTGGTGGTTTCTGGGTGGCCGGGTCGACCGGTGAAGGCCCGGTGATGAGCGACCAGCAGCGCGCCACCACCGCCCGCATAGCCGGCGAGACGATCTCCGGCAAGGGTCTATCGATCATGCACGTCGGCGCGATCAGTACCGAGAGCGCGGTCAGGGGTGCGAGGGCGGCAAAGGAATCGGGCTGCGACGCTATCTGCTGTGTGCCCCCATTCTTTTTCAGGGCCAGTGACGACTCGGTCGTTGAGCACTACAAGCGAGTCGTCGACGCCGCCGACGGGCTTCCGTTCTTCGTCTACAACCTGCCGCAGCTGACCCAGGTCGAAACGACGCCTCCGCTGATGGAAAAAATCGTCAGGAACGTGCCGAACGTAATGGGGCTGAAGCACTCGGCACCAAATTTTGCCGACATTCGCGTTTTTGCCAACATGGGCCTGAAGTGTTTTTCCGGGAACGGGCTTCTGCCACTTCCTGCGCTGACCATGGGGGCCGTCGGGACGGTCGACGCACCCCTCTCTATCGCACCCTGGCACTACACCGCATTGTTCGACGCCTGGGAGCGTGGCGATATGGAAACCGCATCGCGCTTGCAGGACGAGGTCGTAAAAATCGTAGATATCGTCAGGATGTTCGGTGCCCCGGCGGCAGTAACGAAGCTGATCCTGTCGGAGCGACTGGGAATCGATTGTGGTCGACCCATCCCGCCGGTTGCCGACCTCACTGATGAGCAGCGTGTCGTTGTACTGGACGCAGCCCGGGACGCTGGCCTTTTGCAGGCCCCGGCGTAGATGCTCCTAACGCCCTCTCCCTTGTAG
>Ga0066376_10000076_pt1 | contig 75052 bp, 63 predicted proteins | sample Knorr_S15_td_Bot_FD_77009 | JGI IMG/M metagenome (GOLD analysis project Ga0066376, IMG submission 77009) | Marine microbial communities from Southern Atlantic Ocean transect - Knorr_S15_td_Bottom_ad_5009_LV_A | ecosystem: Environmental > Aquatic > Marine > Oceanic | place: Southern Atlantic...
CAGGTAGTCACTCATGAGCTCGACCGCATCCATGCCGCCCAGTGTCAGGTGCCCGGTGTCAGGGGTCATCCACACGTAATCAGGGTCTGTCAGGTCGAGCATGGCGCGGACCTCGTTTTCCCGCTCTATCGGGCCCCATATGTGTGGGTGCGGCGCCAGGCGAATACCCATCTCGATCGTCTGGCGACCGATCTCGTTCAGCGTGTCGGCGATCCTCTTCAACTGATCTTCCGTCGTGCCATCCTTGCCGTTATCCGGGCGAGCGCCCATGTTGCACTTATACATATCGCAGCCGAACGGCTGAAGAAAGTCACGGGCGAATGCCACATGGTCGGCGATCGTCTTCGGCGTCTCTTCCGGGTCGATGAAGTTTGTCGACTGCCCCTTAGCCCCGTTCGAGACGTCGATCAGCGTCACGCCCGACTCGTCGAACTTCTCCTTGAGTGCCATTGGGTCGGCACGGTGGTCTTCGACCTGTTTCGCATACGGCTCGATACCCTGCAGGCCGAGGGCGGCAATCCGCTTGATCCCCCACTCGATCGGGTGACGGGCGTCCCACAGGGAGCTGGTAGAGCCGTACAGGATGTCCGGGTTTTCGGGATCCAGGGCCAGGTGCTTATGAGATGCCACGGGCATAGAGCGCTTCCTCCGGCTTGTGGTGCAGTGATGACGGGGGCTAGACCAATTGGCCGCCGCCGGCCGGGGGCGATGCTACCACCTCACCACGAAACAGAACCGGTGGCAGGTCGTTGGTCGCTCTGGCTCGATGCTCCAGGGCTATAGAATGGATGGAGGCAGGTTTCGGCGTTGTTGTAACGTCTGGGCCTGCACCCGTCGGGAGCTCGCACGCACAACCGTGGCAGATGCAACTCCAATTATTTCCATGTGTTGACGATGTGGATGTCACCAGAGTCGTCGAAGCGGACGGCTGGCACTATCCAGCGATCGATGCGTTCGGTCTCCCATCCGACTTCGTGTCGAAGTCGTTCACACATATCTTTGGAAAACCTTTTTCCTGTAATGACCGCCATTTTCTCGACGGCGTTCACCTGGTTACCGCCCTCTGGAATTACCAGAATGATTCCAGTGAGTTCGCAAACTCAAGATCTCGAGAGGGCGCGGAAACTCGACCAACTGATGCATCCATCGATCGCCATGAAGCGCACTGAAATACCCAGTTTGATGGCTACCCAAAAGCAGGTGCGAAGTCCGTTGCGAACTCTTTGTAAGACCGTGCCGTTTTGCCGGTGATGTTTTGAACGTCATCGGTGAAAAAGTCGCCGTAGTTATTGCTGTAGGCAACCAAATATTCCGCGAACCCCTCAATCAGCCACTCGGGCATGCCCATCTCCGCCATCGAAGACTTCGCCTGATCCACCGAAACACCAACGACATTAACGTCTTTGCCTAACGCCGAGCCGAGCTGCACTCCCTGCTGGGCAAATGAGATTGATTCAGGTCCGGTGAGTGTGTAGCTTTTTCCTTCGTGGCCATCGCCGGTGAGAACTTCAACAGCAACGTCGGCTACGTCTCGAACGTCGATCATTCCAAGCTTTCCTTCACCCATGGAGTGATAAATCGACCCGTGATCGCCTACCGATTCTCCGCCGAAAAGTGTGTTCTGCATGATGAAATGGGGCTTCAGGAATGTAACTGGCAGGCCAGATTCCTTGAGCACCGCGTCGATTTCGCCGTGTTGTGCGGAAATTCGTGTAGGAGCTGACTTGTTTGACTTGATCACTGAAAGTCGAACGACATGCGGACGGCTCGATGATGCACTCGCGGCGGCCGTTATCGCGTTCGCCTGTGCAACCTGGTCTGGATTTGGCGGAGTTAAAGAAAACACCTTGTCTGCTCCGTCGACTCCCCTGGCAAGAGCCGATTCGTCCGTAAACTCGCCAACAATTACGTCCGCGCCCCTGTCTCGGAGAGCCTGCGCCTTCTCTTCGCTGTGGACCAGGGCACGCACGTCCACGCCTTTTTCCAGCAGACCGTCAACTACCAGACTTCCAATATTCCCAGTCGCTCCGGTTACAAATACAGTGTTTGTCATGTCTTTTCTTTCATCACCGCTGAAGATCTTCAGGCCCGTTTTCCCGTTTGTTTTACGTTCTCTTACTATTTATAATTAGCTACTATGCTAATAACGAGCAAATAATCCTTCAACTCTGCTGGGAGAATGAGGGGATCGCACCTCACATCTACTATCAAATCGTTAGTTACTTCCTTGTACTGTAAATTAGTGTAGTCTTGAAGGCATGACGTCAACCAAATGGACACACGACGACACGATAGGAATGTGCCCTCACTATCAAGAGGCCATGAACCTGCTTGCGCGACGATGGACCGGCCTCATCCTCACCTCACTCGCGGACAATCCCGCTCGGTTTTCAGAAATCCGGACCGCCGTAACAGGGGTTAGCGATCGAATGCTTTCGCAGCGACTGGTCGAGCTGGAGGAGCTTGGATTAGTCGAACGAAATGTCGATGCGGCAAAGCGACCGGTTTTAGTCGAGTACGCATCTACGCAGATGGCCCGAGAGTTGGCTCCTGTGTTCGGCGCGCTCCGAGAATGGGCCGAGAAGTGGATGCCGGGGCGCGTGAGCGTTTAGGGCTTCGCCAGGTCGTTTGACGGGCAGGATCAGCCCACATTGCAAGAGTTGAATTGATCATAGTGATCCTGGTTCCCGGTTCTGCCCCGGTGTACACCGCGGAGTTCGCGCGTCACCCATGTGCGGTTTCGGCACGTCCGGCGACCAGCGCAGAAACCGTGGCAAGCTACATCGCGCCTTCTGGTCCGTGCCGATGGGCTTAGAATGGATGTAAGCGGGTCTTGGCGTCGTTGTTAGACACGTCCGGGCCTGCACCCGTCAGGAGGTCGAAGGCACCACCGTGGCAGATGTAACTCCACTTTTTCCAGAAGAGCAGCCGAAAGATGGGCGCGCACCAGATGCGCTGCCATCAGGCGCGCCGCCGGAAGAACTCGCGCCAATCGACCTCGAAGGTCCGCGCAAGGCCTGCCTCGCCTGTGGCGCCAACCTTTCGGGCTCGACAAAGTACCGGCGGTTGCGGGTATGCCCGACCTGCGGGTACCACTACGCGATTTCGGCCCGTCGCCGGATCGCCGCGATAGCTGACGAGGCCAGCTTTAAAGAGACCAGCAAGTGGATTCAATCGCTCGACCCGCTCGAGTTTTCGCCGCGAATCTCATACCGGGTACGAATTTTGCAGGACCAGACCCGCACCGGCCTTTCGGAAGCGGCAGTGACCGGCACATGTTTGATCGGTGGTACGCCGGTCGTAATAATCGTGCTCGACTCAAGCTTTCTCGGCGGTTCGATGGGTGTGGTCGTCGGCGAAAAAGTCACCCTGGCACTGGAACTAGCGGCCCGAAAGAAGCTGCCCTGCGTTGCGATGGTTACGTCGGGCGGGGCCCGCATCCAGGAGGGTGTGCTTTCGCTGATGCAGATGGCGAAGACGACGCTCGCCACGCGCACGCTGCGCGATAAAGGGCAGGCTTTCATCGTTGTGCTTTCCAACCCGTCGACGGGGCAGGTGCTTGGCAGCTTCGCGTCGATGGCCGATGTCATATTTTCTGAGCCGGGCGCACATATCGGGTTCGCTCCACTTAGCGATTTGCGGGAAGTCGATGGCAAGCGCATCGATGCCGAACACACCGCCGAGGCGTACCTGGAACGCGGGCACGTCGATGTGATCATCAAGCGGGAAGACCTGAAGCATGACCTTGCTTCGGTCCTCGATCTGATTTCTCCGGAGTTTCGCCTGACATCTTCCCGCCGCGCCAGATCGGAAAACCCGGTGATACGACCGCGCGAGGCCTGGGAGATGGTCAAGCTGGCGCGCCGCCCCGACAGGCCGCGGTCGCGTTTCTATATCGACAACGTATTTGCCAATTTCTTTGAGTTCCATGGCGACCGCGTCTATTCCGATGACCCGTCGGTGATTATCGGCCTGGCACGTCTCGGCGGTCAGAGCGTGATGATTGTTGCGCAGCAGAAATCTTCACCCCCGGCCGAACAAAACGGGAGTTCGGTGCTGCGACAGGGTGAAATAACGCCGGGGGGCTTCCGCAAGGCACGGCGTGGCGTGATTCTCGCCGAGACTTTCAAGTTGCCGGTCATCACGATAGTCGACTCGCCCGGGCCCCGGCTCGGGATCGATATGGAGCAGCGCGGGCTGGCAAGCGCGATAGCCAGGATGATCGACCAGATGGGCCGTGTGAAGATCCCGACTCTATCGGTGCTTATCGGCGAGGGAGGTTCCGAGGCAGCGCTGGCCTTCGGGCTCGCCGACCGTGTGCTGATGCTGGAAAACGCCATTTACACGCCGATTGCGCCAGAGCGCGGCGCCCAGACGGAAATGAGCGATCCCGGGAAGGCATCTGAAATCGCACGTGCGCTCAAGCTGACATCGGTCGATTGCATCGAAATGGAGATAGTCGACGACATCGTGCCTGAACCCGAGCAGGGTGCGCACGCCTCGCCCGATGAGGCGGCAAGGTTGCTGAAACGTTCGCTGATGCGGGAGTTGTCGGGACTCACGGACATGAGTACGAAAACGCTGCTGCGCAGGCGTCAGAAAAAGTTCCGCAAAGTTGGTGAGTACGGAAGCCGGTTCCGCCTGGCGCTAAAGCGGGAGACGAAGGCATGGCAGGTGGGCCTGGCAGCTGGCGTGCGGGCGTTCCGTAATGCGGGCGACAACGCCGGGAGCCCGCAGTTCGTGGACGACGAAGAAGAGGTCCTCGACGACTAAATTGTGGTCGGGGACCACGCGACGTTGCCGCGTTTGGTGAGCGCTCTACGACCGGCCCAGTACATATCGCTCGATTGCCATCGCTGCGCCGTCGCTGTCTATGTTCGGAACCACGGCGTCTGCCAGTTCAAGTAGCTCGGCCGGGGCGCCTTCCATCGCGACTGAGAAACCTGCGGCCTCGAACATCGGTATGTCATTGCCTCCGTCCCCGATCACCATCAGGTCGGCGAGCTCGATTCCGACATATTCTGCGAAGTCCCCGGCACCGGTCCCCTTGTCGACCCCGTATTTCGTACAGTCGAGGTACCAATCGCCCTTGTTATCGACAGTCGCATATGCACTGACGGTTCCCAATGCCAGGCGATCCGCCCAGTCACGGGTTTCGACCTCGGTTGCGAACTGAGCCATAACTATTGTTACCGCCCAGTCCGTAATGTCGTTTGCATCGTGAATAAACCGGCCCGCGTCGCAAGCAAGGACCCGCATCGCCACCGGTTGCAGGGTCTTTATCGCGTGTTCGGCCTCGGCACGACCGAGAATGTGCCGGTTGATTGCACGGCCCGTTACGGGGTCGATCAGCGTTGCGCCGTTGTCGGCCACCTGCGGCGTAGATAGCCCAAACAACCGTGCGTAGTGGCAGACATCGTCCTGCGCCCTGCCCGATGCTATTGCGACCGGGATGAGCCGGGATGCTGCCTGAATGGCTTCGATAGTGGCTGTTGTGGGTCGATCGTCCTGCGGTAGTACCGTTCCGTCCAGATCGACCAGAAGGGCCTTAGGGGTGCGGGTCATTACCGGCACTCCCGGCGGCGGTGGTTCTCGTGTGGGACGCGTGCCGTCTCCTCGGGGTCCCTCCGCAGGGGTCGGGAAATCGAGGGCTGGCGGTTGGAGAGTTGAGGGGCGGCCTGTCGTTTAGTCAAGCACCTGTACCGGGTTTTGCAGCGTTTCGCCGTTGAGAGCGCGCCGGGCGTTCTCGAATGAAAATACCAGTGCGCGGTCGACTCGCTGTTGCGACGAACCGGCGAGGTGGGGTGTGAGCACCACGTTGTCCATGGCGAGCAGTGGTGAATCAAGCGGTGTCGGTTCGATTTCCGTTACGTCCAGCCCGGCCCCGAGAATTTCTCCGCCGTTCAGTGCTTCTATGAGAGCCGTTTCATCGTGAACCGGTCCCCGGCAGGTGTTGATGAAGAACGCTTCCGGTTTCATTGCTGCGAACTCCCTTCTGCCCATCAGGCCGGTGGTTGAAGAAGAGAGCGGGACGTGGACGGTGACGATGTCCGAGCAATCGAGCAGATCGTCTATCGAAACACGGGTTACCTGCAGCTCTCGCTCCAACTCGGCGGGGAATTCCAGGACATCGGTGTAGAGGGTTGTGGTCTGGAAACCCTGCAGCATTCGGGCGACGCGGGTTCCGATATTGCCGAGCCCGATGATGCCGACCGTGGACCCCGATAGTTCATAAACCTTGCCGAACCGACCCGACTTTGCGGGTTTTTGCCACGTACCGGCTCTTACTCCGTCGATACCCTGCGGCAGGCGTTTCTGAACCATCATCATCATGCTGATCGCGTGCTCGGCGACCGAGGTGGCGATTGCGGGGGAGTTGTTGCAGACCTCAATGCCCATCTCGCGGATGGTTGGAACATCGAGCCGATCGAAGCCCGCGCTCATCACCTGGAGCAGCTTCATCCTGGGCATTTTGACCAGCTGCTCGGTGGTGATCGGTGGACCGTTCGTGATGATCGCCACCGCGTCGGCCAGCGCGGCGGTCTGTTCGTCCTCGGGGTCGTCCGGGCTGACAACACCCCAGTCGAGGTCGTCGGGTCCCAGTTCCAGTGCCCGGATTGTGCGTGCGTCATCGTGCTCGCCGTAGTAAATGACGCGGTGTCCCATAGATAATCTCCGCTCTCAGCACCGGTCCCAGTGTTTGCACCGACCCGTCAAGGGCGGTGGTCGCTTCTATGCATTCGGATTGTCGACGCCGGGCCAGCGCCGCGCGGCATCTCGGAAACTATTTCAAAATACGTCGACAGGTGAAAGTGTCAGTCTGAACTTTTCCCTCAGTAAAGCCCTCGCAGGACACTTGCAGGAAGGGGTGGTGCACGCCGTCTCATGCACCATTCCCGATGTCAGTTTTCCTTTGGCACTCCGACCCGCGGGAATCGGAACGGTAAATTTATCGTTTCAAGTTGTGTAGTGCCCTGGCTGTGAAACAGGGCGCCTCATCTGACCAGACAGCGTCGTTTTGTTCGAGGCCGCATCGAACTAACTATCGCCGGGTGCGCGGCGGCGATTTTTTCCGTTTCCCCGGGCGTCGGCTCGCTGGTTTCAGAGGACTTGATCTTGATGTTTACATCCCGCCGCATGACGATATTTCTAGCGCTAATGGGCTTGTTCGCCCTGGCCGCAGTGGCGTGCAGCTCGGACGACCCGCCTGCCGGGTTACCCTCGCCAACTTCCGCTCCGTCGTCGACGGCAACGCAGGTTCCAGCGGCAACAACCCCGACAACCGCGGCGGCTCCGACAGCCGAGGCAACAACTGCATCGGCGTCCAGCGCTTCCGCGGATCCCGATCGTGCGGACTTGACCAGCGACAACTTCAACTGGCTGGTCGAAGAAGTCGGCAAGGGCACCAAGCCGGCCATCGCGATTGCCCCGGACGGGACACCAAATATCGCTTTCATGTTCGAGTCGCAGGATGGCTTCGTAAAAGCCGGAGCCCGCATCGACGGTGCCTGAGACATTTCGACCGTGGCCGATGGTTACTATTACGGCCCGCTCGACATCGCGGTGGGCCCCGACGGCGTGGCGCAGGTCGTCTGGCACGATCACCAGGCAAGTGGTTTCCAGCCGAACCTGGGCGATATCGAACTGGGCATCAAGACGGCTGGACCCGCAAGACCCTCGGTGATGGCGGGCACGATGGGTGGGACACGCGCATGATCATTGACGATATCGGCATCGTTCACACAGCGGGCATCGACCCCATGGAGTTCGGCGGCAACGAGGTTGAGTATTACCGGGTCGACACCAACGGTGATGTGACGGTTGAAGAAGTGGGAAGTGGCCCACTGTCGTACAAGTTCGCAGTGTCTGTCGACGTCGATTCCTCCGGCACTGCGTACGTGACCTACTACGACCAGGATTCGAACGATCTGATTCTCGCCCCGAGAGGCCCCGAAGGTGGCGAAGCAAGTTGGTCGCTCGAGACAGTCGACGCCGAGGGCGACGCGGGACAGTTTGCCGAGTTGGTGATCGACGATGGCGACAGGATTCACATCAGTTACGTTACTCAAACCGGGGACGACGAGGCCGCAGTCAAGTACGCCACCAGGGGTGCGGGCGAGTCGAACTGGACCATTATCGATGTCGACACGCTGAGCAACATCTTTTACGGCTTCGAGGGCGCCCGGGAAATAACGTCGATCAGCATTGACAGCTTCGGCAACCCCTGGATTGCATACACGGACGAGATGAATCTGAAGCTGGCCGTCTGGGACGGCAGAGCGTTCCGGACGGAGACGATCAGTACTTCGCGGGACCGCGGCGTCGTTTTCGGGCAGCTCGTCTCTCTGGGTCTGGATGCGGACGATATTGCCCACATCGCAACGTTCGAGGTGACCGCGACCGGGCCACTGAACGGGAACGTTCTTTACTTCAGGGGCACCGCAAAATAACCGCCTGCGACCCGGTCATGATGAACGCACGCCGGCAGGCCTCGCAGGACGTGAGACACAGGGGGAGATTGGCGGCGCGTTACGCGTGGCCGGTTCGCTGATCAGACAGTCCGGAGGGCGCTGTCCGGTAAATTCAGTGGCGCTCGTGCGACCCTGGCGATCGGAATCGGGCTGATCGCGTCGTCGCTGGGCGTTACTGCATTCATGCACCCGCGAGAGTGGGCATATTCCGGTGGTTCCTTGCGATATTTTTGCTGATGTTCACGCTCACAGGTCTCCTGAACGGCTTAACGTTCAGGACGATCGGCGTGATCCAGCAGTTCGATTACCGGACCCAGGGGCTGTTCTCGGGTTGACATTGGCCACCGCCGCCACGAGCATCGCCCACGGGTACCAGGTCAAGTGAACACCCGTTGCGGGACGCGAGCTGCCATCGGTGGATTGGTCTTATCTGTTTGAAAGGGCCCCGACGGAAATATACAGCCCCAGAGGCAATTTCCAATCGTTTGTGAAGTGCGCAAGGGGGGACCGGCGTTTGACGATTTCGCACATCGTCCTACAATTGGGCTACATATTAGTGGGGAGCTCGGGTATTTCGGGCTGAGAGGGTGGCAAGGACGGAATCGTCATCGCCGCCGACCCATCGACCTGATCCGGATAATGCCGGCGTAGGAAGCAGCACCAGACCGCCTCCCAACCGCCAGTCCGGAACCGGCGGTTTTTTTGTACTTTACGCACTTTTACGACACGGAGCGGATTCGAATGGGCGATCAACTTACTATCGCAGGCAAGACGTTCAGATCTCGGCTTATGACGGGAACCGGCAAGCACCGTTCGGTAGCGGACCTGCTGGCTTCTGTTGAAACGTCGGGAACGGAGATCATCACGGTCGCGATCCGGCGGCTGAACCTCGACGACCCGAACGAGAAGACATTTCTCGACCACCTGGACTGGGACAAGTACCAGATACTGCCCAATACCGCGGGGTCGAAAACCGCTGCCGAGGCTGTTTTTACCGCCCATCTCGCCCGGGAAGTAACGGGATCGAACTGGATCAAGATCGAGGTCATTCCAGATCCTAAATACCTCCTGCCCGACCCGATCGGAACTCTTGAGGCCGCCGAGCAGTTGATTAAGGACGGTTTTGTGTGCCTGCCTTACATCGGGGCCGACCCGGTGCTTGCGATGCGGCTCGAAGACCTCGGCTGTGCGACTGTGATGCCGCTCGGCTCACCAATTGGTTCGGGCCGCGGGGTGCTGACCGCCGAGGAGATTTCGATCATCATCGAGCAGTCGAGCGTCCCGGTGGTGGTCGATGCCGGTCTCGGCGTTCCTTCGGACGCGTCGACCGTAATGGAGATGGGGGCCGACTGTGTGCTGGTTAACACAGCAATCGCGCAGGCGACTGACCCGGGCCTTATGGGTGAAGCATTCAAGCTCGGGGTCGAGGCGGGGCGAAAGGCGTATCTTGCTGGCCGAATCCCGGTTGGCGACCAGGCCGCTGCAAGTAGCCCGACTGAGGGCGTGCCAGTTTCAGCTGCATCAAGCTAGTGTCTGCCCTGCTCCACTCCCGGACCCTGGCGCTCGTCACCGATCTCGATGTGGTCCCCGATTGGGACGACCTTGCCAGGCGAATCGGGGCGGCTGTCCGCGGGGGCGTCGACCTCGTGCAGGTGAGGGCCAAAACGCTGGACATGCGTGAGCGGTCGCAACTGGCGTCGTTGCTTGTGGGTGTTGCCGGACACGGTGCACGGGTGGTGGTCAACGGTGACCCCGAAGCCGCCAGGAAGAGCGGTGCGAGCGGGGTTCACCTGCCTGAAACCGGCGCCGGATCGTCTATTTCCGAGGCGCGGGCGCTGCTCGGCCCGGACGCCCTTATCGGCAAATCGGTTCATTCTGTGGCCGCGGCGGTGCAGGCGGAGGCCGACGGGGCAAACTACATATTCTTCGGGACTGTTTTCCCCTCCCGGTCTCATCGGGGCGGCCCGACCTGTGGGGTCGAGGGCATTGCTGCTGGCGTGAATGCAGTTTCGGTCCCGGTTATCGGCATCGGGGGGATTACGGCCGGCAACTGTAAAAGCGTGATCGACGCGGGAGCGGTGGGCGTTGCGGCAATCGGCGCGATAATTGGTGCCTACGATTCGTACAGGGCCACACGTGCATTGCACGGGGCAATGATGGGCGGCAAGTCGCACTCCCCGGGTGGCGATATCGGGAGCGCTCAAGGCTGATGATCGAAATTACAGTAAACGGATCCTCCTCAGAACTCGATCGACCGATGAGCATAACCGCGTTCCTTGAAATGAAGGGTTTTGGCGGTCGCTCAGTCGCCGTTGCGATCAACTCGGTGGTCGTCCGCCGCACTGAATTCGATGGCACTCTGATTGGCGAAGGCGATGTGGTCGAGATAGTCCGGCCGGTCGGTGGCGGTCTTTAGTTGGCAGCATTCAGGCGGCGGCGTTCAGCCGACGGAACAGCACCATCACTCTAACTGTCCCCAATCCCGAGCCCGAAGAATCCGTCGCCCCGTTGGCTTATGCCGCTCGGCGTCCTTCGCATTCGGCCCAGATCGCGGCGATTGTAATCGGTAGTGGCGCACTTTTCCTTGGGGCCCTGGATTTTTCGATAAACGTCAATCTCCCAAGGTTCAGGACTGACCTCGGGGAAACCCTGGTGAGCGTTCAGTTGATAATCATCCTGTATCACGGTGCGCGCAGCGGGACCGGGTTCATTGCGGGCGGCATTGCAGACAGGTTCGGAATCAAATGGCCGTTGATTGCGGGCATTGTCCTGTACACAGCGGCGGTTGGGCTAATCTCTTTGCTGGACTCTCTTGCGCCTATCGTGGCCCTGCGAATCCCACAGGGCGCGGGAGTAGCAATCCTGTTCACACTGGGCCCCGCACTGGTGGCGAGAGCTTTCGGTCCGGCGAGGCGCGGGGCAGCCCTTGGGGTGACGTTGTCGGCGATAGGCGCAGGCGCATTCGTGGGAACACTGGGCGGGGGGTATCTTAGCGAGGAGTTCGGTTGGCCAGCGATATTCTGGGCCCGGATCCCGATTGGCGCCGCCCTGCTGGTGGCGGCAGTCACCTGGCTCAGGGGAGGACTTGCGAGGCCCGTACCCGGCAGCAGAAGCGGCCGTTTCGACTTACCGGGTTCCGTCCTGTTGTTTGCGACCCTGTTCATTCTCATCCTGGCACTGTCGTTCGCCCGCGTTGACGGATGGCTGTCGGCGCTCCCGTTATCCCTGTTTTCAATAACGGTTGTACTGGGTTTGGGTTTTGCAAGGGGCAAGAAGAGCGGCAGGTTCACCATCTTCCCGCGTGGGCTCACGGCGTTCAGCGGATTCAAATCTGGTGCCAGCTCGCACCTGCTGCTGACTCTCGGCGCGTTCGTGATGTGGTTCCTGTTCCCGTTTTATGTTGCAGATGTGATGGGCCGGAGCGGGCTGATCCTGGGGGTGCTCCTGGCACTGATGGCTGCGGCCAATTTCGCTGGGTCGGCGATTGCCGGGTGGTTGGCTGACCGTATTGGTGACCGTCGGATTACATTTGTCGGGGCAGCGATCACTGCCGGCGGTCTGGTGCTGGCCGGTACGGCAGGGAGCTCGCCCACGATGGGGGCCGTCGTTTTCGCCACGGCCGTGTTGGGATTCGGGTTTGGAATTCACCAGGCGGCGGTGTATTCGCTGACCTTGCGGGGTACCCCGAGCGAGCATATCGGTGCCACTTCCGCGGCGCTCTCGGTTTCGCAGACGATCGGCACAGTGCTTTCGATTTCGCTGATGACGACGCTGCTTAACTGGCAGCAATCGACCAACGGCGGTTCGTTCATAGAGGCTTACAGGTTTTCGTATTTCGCAGCGGCTGGCATTGCGATGTTAGCGGGCGTAGTAGTTCTAAAAATACGCGTAACCAGACCTTGAGCCGGCCACAGGTGCCGATAAACTCGTTTATCGGATAAAACTTGCGTCGCCCCGGAAGAAACTGCATGTTATCCTTCCGCCACATTGAAGATAATTGTTCTTGTATTCGGCGCCCGTGGTGGCGTGTCTTGAACTGAATAACCCATACCCTGTGTGTGCGCTCACACTCTGTTTTCGGGGGGCCTAAATGTCGATTCGGAATCGCCTGGTTCTTGTACTGACCGGTGCATTTGTACTCGCCTTGATCTTTGCCGCATGTGCCGGTGGTCCATCAACCACTGACATCGTTCAGACCTCGATCGCGCTTAACAAAGTGGAGAACGCCACAGCCACAGCCGAGATAGTCCTCACTGCGGGCGGCAACCCGGACGAAGTGGAAGTGGAAATCGGGACGGGCAGTGTGGCCGAAGCGCATAACATTGCGGCTGCGGAAACTGCCACAGCCGAGGCCGCCGAGGGGATTTTTGCTGAAGGCGTGGGTTCGGATGCCGAGGTGAAACAGGGACAAGCGTTTGAAGTTGACGTCCCGGATGGACCGGCAGAGACCGGTGTGATTGTTGTGGATATTGTGCTAAGGGGCGCCGAGGGCATGGTGTTCGACCCCGACATCGTGAAAATCGAGTTGGGTTCGACCGTGAAGTGGACCAACAGCCGCCGGTCGGCGAGCAGTTCGGCCGCTGACCCCGGTCAGGACGATTCCTGGGATTCGGGATCATTTTCGAAAGGGACGTTTGACACGGAGGCTGCCAGCTTCAAGCACACGTTCAACATTCCAGGCTGTTTTACGTACAAGTCGCTCTTCTCCGGAGACACCGCGACTGGAGCCATTTGCGTGGTGGTCGAATAGCCAGACGGTTTTGATCTGACGCGAGAGGGCCGCTCGAACTGAGCGGTCTTCACGCGTCAGGGGATGTTTCCGCAGGGTCCAAAAGAATCAATTTGAATTGGTGGCGGTCAGCGGTGAACCCGCTGGCGTAGCCGGGCGATCTGGCGCTGGCCGATGCGGTAGAGGTCCGTTGCGACGAACGGTCCATTGCCAGCCCGGTTACGCCCGCAGGGAACGGCCAAGATACCATAGGCAGTTTTGGCTAAACCGGTGCGTGCGCCTGGTTGGGAGCGATTGCCACGCGCGCCATGAGTTCGGTCGAGTTGTTCGCCGCCGCATCCCCTCGCAATGAGGGAGGCAGTCTGATTCGCAATCAGAGCGGCCATCCGGCGGAGCGAAGAATTCGGCGGCTTATGCGCCCCCACCCAGCAGGAGCTCACCGGAAGCTGCCGTGTGCCTCCTGACCGGTACCGAAAAACGGCCCCCGGCTGAGATGCCGGGGGCCGTTTGGTTTTCCAAGTTTTCGGGCGTTTGCGATTTGTTGAACGAGTTAATCGATTTGCCGCAGGATCGGGTCGAGGCGGTCCCGGAGCCAGTCGCCCAGAAAGTTGAGCGAAACCACCACCCCGAAGATCGCTGCCGAAGGCACGAGCACCTGGTGCGGGGCAATTGTCAGGTAGTCCCGCCCTTCGTTCGTCATGACGCCCCATGCCGGGGTTGGCGGTTGAATTCCGGCACCCACGAAGCTGAGCACGGATTCTGCAAGGATCAGGCCCGACGTGCTCAATGTTCCGACCACGATCGCGGTGTTCATGATTCCGGGCAAAAGGTGTTTGAACATAATGCGGAAATCAGAAGCACCGGTTACACGTGCCGCTGCAATATAGTCCATTTGTTTCAGCACCATAATCTGGGCGCGTATAACCCTGACGAACGCGGTCCACGATATAAGCGCGAGGACGAATAACAGCACTGTCAGGCCACGCCCAAATATCAACACGACGATAAGCGCGACCATCAGGAACGGCATTGCGTACCAGATATCCACGATCCTGGTGATCACCTCGTCAATTATTCCGCCGTAGTACCCGGAGATCATTCCCAGTGATACGCCGACGAACATTCCAAGGAAGAGGGAGACCATTACCACCTGCATCGAGATTCTTGCACCGTGGAGTACACGTGTGAAGACATCACGACCTACGTGGTCTGCACCGAGCAGGTGGAATCCGGTGGGCCACAACCCGTATCGCGGCTCGTCACATTTGAAGGGAGCTTTGGGTCCATCTCCATAATCCACCCAATCCGACCTAGCATATGGAGGATTCCAATCTGCATCTAGAAGGCAATTGGATGTTTTCAGAATTCCAAGGTGACGGTCGCCAACGATACCGATATCCCGCTCGTATGGCGCGACCGTAGGGCCAATGATTGCGGCAATTACCAGGACGATCAGAATGAATCCCGGCAAGACAGGATATCGCCGCATCACCCACCAGATTTTTCCGATGAACGATCTTTTGACCTCCAGGCTGTGGAGGGGGGTTTCGATTGTAGAACTGTCTACATGCTCGAACTCCCGCGGAGTGTCAGACGTTGCCATCGGAGTTCCTCATCAGGCTTTGGTCCCGCTGATCCGGACTCGCGGGTCGATCAGCGTGTATGCGATGTCTGCGAGCGTTGCGAAAACCAGGTAGATCAAGATAAATATGAAGACCGTGCCGAGCAGTAACGGGAAATCGTTGTCGTTGACTGCACGGTACAGGGCGTCGTAGCCGATGCCGGGCCATGCGAACACGATTTCAACAACCAGGGCGCCGTTCAACCAGCCTGAGAACACCAGCAGTGCTGAAGTGACAGGGGCGATCAGCGCGTTGCGGAGGGCGTGTTTGTATATTACCCAGTTCCACCCCACCCCCTTCGCACGGGCAAGCCGGATGTACTCGGAATCGAGCACTTCGAGCATTGACGACCGGGTCAGGCGCATCAGGCTGGCCGCAGCGCCCCAGCCGAGGGCCACGCACGGAAGGACGTATTCCTTCCAGTTGAATTCAGGCGATCTCCCGCCTGCGGGGAACCAGCCCAGTATGACGGCGAAGATCCAGATCGCCACAAGGGCGGTGACAAATGGTGGAGCGGCCTGCCCCACGATGGCGATACTCCTTCCAAAGTAATCCCAGAAAGTTCCGCGCTTAACTGCGGCCAACACCCCCAGTGGTATTCCGAGGAGTATTGCGAAAATCCAGCCACCGATCGCAAGCTGGACAGTTGCACCGATTTTCCCTTTGATCAGGTCGGTTACGGCACGGTCGCGAGCGAGCGAGATGCCAAGGTCGCCACGGAGCGTTCGCCCAATCCAGGTGGTGTACTGCTTCCAGAGAGGATCGTTGAGACCAAGACGTTCGCCGAGGTTGTCCCACTGTTCCTGGGAGATTCCCCACCCGGAGTCGGGAACGAACAGCTCCCTGGGGTCGCTGTGGAACTGGATGAGGATGAAAATCGCCAGCGTCGCACCGATCACTGAGATGATCGACGAAAAGAACCGTCTTGCTAGAAAATTAGCCATTTACTGGATGCTTCCCAAATGGTATCGCTGCCGATCAATCTCCGTGCACACTTTCAATATTCTGGGCAGGGCAACATCTTACCCGAAAGAGCACCCGCACGGGACTCCGATCAAGAGTAAATGTTGCGGAATACTGGCGTTTCAGGGCAGTTCAGGTCAATAGTCACCGACTGGACGGGCGACGGGCGACGACTCAGGGTTTTCCTGCGGCCATACTCCCATTGTATTTCGGCCTTAAAAGGCGAGACGGGGGCCGGAAATTCCGACCCCCGTCTCAGTTAGCGTACTAACTTCGTTCCAACGGCATGATCTGCCTAGTTGAGAACGATGAACTCAGGGTTACCTGACACGTTCGAGTAGTGCTGCTGGTAACCGGCCCAGGACTTGATGCGGTCGTTGACCACAATGCCCTTCGGAACCTGGAATACACCAGTGTACTGGACCCAGAACATGCTCCAGTCGACCCAGTTCAAGTGCTTCTCGGAACGGATGCTGGCATCCTTTTCACCGAGAATCTCGAACAGCCACTTGGCACCGGCCTGTGACTCGAAACCAACACCCCAGCCAGGTCGTGACGACGATGTGTCCACCGTCGGCATCGGCCAGTCAAGCGGGTATACGTTCGAGTGAACGTCACCGTTCTTCAGAACAGGCAGGAACTGAATGCGCTGTCGCATTCGTGGGCTGATGACTCCACCGTAGTCCTCGACAAGACCCGAAAGCGGAATTCCAAGTCGTGCCCAGTCGGACATGATGACGTCTGCGACTTCAAGACCAACAGGTCCTGCTTCGGCCGAATAGGCCTGCAGTACGAGTTCGCCGAAGCCCTGGCGCACGCCGTCTACCAGCGGGTAACCAGCAAGCGTAAGGAGCCTGTCAGCTTCAACGAGGTCGCCGTCCGCAAGCTTCCACGGCACACTTTCCATCGTTCCCGAGCAAGTGGTCTTGTTACCGAGCGGGTCGAAACAACCGGTCATGCGGGTTGGATCCCAACCAGGGTACTCAGGACCCATGTACTCGGAGTAGATCGGCGTTCCGATGCCGTTCAACAGTGAGTTGTTGATGGCATCCCGGTCGATCGCGACCCCAAGGGCAAGTCGAACGAGTCGAGCCTGCTCCATGTCGTCCATGCCGGACGGGTTGTTCGTGTCCGTGTAAGGGGCGTTGCCACAGAGGGTGAATCCGATGGCGCCAGCGTTACCGGGGCCGTTGCCGTTCGAGCAAGTATTGCCCTGGTCACCGAACACGTTGCCAATCCACGGTACGTCATTCTCGTAAGGAGGTGAATCCCACGGGTTGAGCGGCTCGGCCGTTCGGGCGTGCTGGTTCTCCCACAAGTTGCCGGGGAACAGGATTGACTGACCAACGAAACCACCGGGCATTGTCTCCAGGAAGCGGAATTCGCCACTTGCGATGACGTCCGGCAGGAGCTTGTAGTCGAGTACGACCATGTCGATCTGACCGTTCTTCAGCATCGAGATCTGTACCGTGGCCTCAGGAACCTGAATTCCCGTGATTTTGGCTACGTTACCGACCTGTCGCCAGTGCTCTGATACTGCAAGCATCGAGCAACGGTCACCAGGTACACAGTCGTCACCCTGCACGTAAGGACCTGTGCCAATGTGGTGCGAGCGCGCCCAGTCGAGACCTTCGGTATCGACGTGGGTTACCTTGTGCGGGCCACGTGCGGCTGAAAGACAGCCGAACTGTGAAACCGGCAGGCAGTAGAACACCGGCGAAACAAGGCCGATTTCGACCGTGTATTCGTCGATAACTTTTGCCTCGAGGAAGATGGCAGCGAAGTCACCGGCGTCACCATAGGTGGAGTCCGGGTTTGTCGTTGCGTTCGAACGGTTGAACCACTCTACGAGTTCGGCAGCGTCGAGCTCACCGAAGTCCCTGTCCTCAAAACCGATCGGGCTCTGCCACTTGAGGCCCTTCTTCAGGGTCATCCGTGCACGCGTCCCCGCGGCATCAATGTCCCACGTATCAACAAGTGCCGGGGCCATCGGGTTACCGTTTTCGAATCTGAAGAGGTGCTCTTCGATTCCACCAATCTGGTTGGTAGCCGACCCACGGTACGGGCCCACATAGCCGATTCCGTAAACGGATTCGAGTGTGCGCATCCCGTAAACAATCGAGCCACTCGGGCCACCCTTGCTTCCACCAGAGGCGGGCGCAGGAGTGTTCGTGGCTGCAGCCTGGGCTACCGTTGCGGCAGGTTCGGCTGTTGCAGCTGCTGCAGCTGCTGCAGCTGCAACAGCTGCTGCGCCACCCTCAGCGGGTTTTGCCGTGGCGGCTGCCGCGGCACCTTCAGCTGGTTTGGCCGTGGCGGCTGCCGCGGCACCTTCAGCTGGTTTGGCGGTGGCTGCAGCAGCTGGTGCCGCTCCACCCGCGGGGGCTGCATCGCCATCGCCGTCGTCGCTTCCACAAGCGACAGCTGCGATCACAAGCAGGCTTGCCAGTGCAAAAAGCACCAGTACCCCTCGCTTTTTGATCATACTAAGATCCATGCTATTTCCTCCGAAAGGCCAAATATAGAAGTAGCCCGTCCTCACAAGAGGACAGATTCCATCCATCACCAGGTCCTATCCGGCGACTCCTAGTGAACTGAAATACCTTTCACTACGTGCCAGCCGTGCCCCGGCTCAGTAATTGCCTTGTCCTGAACGCGGGTCCAACAGAACAAATCTGTGCGACCCAACTAACAGGAGCAGCAGCGAAATATACACGGATGACTCGAAATGTCAACGCCGGGCGAGCAGCGTTTGAACACGGTTCCGGTAGGGTGATTTCATTCGAGAAATCACAGGCACGAGCCGTGGAACGCACTCGACAGAGCGAGTAACATTCTGGCCTCAATACCCCTGTAGCAGACCAGCCGAGCGTGGAACCCCAATGCCATCAGATTTGAGTCTTAGCGTCATGACCGTTGAATCGATTCACCTGGCGTTCAAGGACTCCGATTCGTACTGGGAGAGTTACCGCGCTGACGAGGGCGATCGGCTGACAGAGCGGTTTGAGTTCAAGCGGGGCTGGCAAACCGTTTACGCGAGGTACATTGAGACGCCCCTCGTAAAGGTGACACTTTCCGATGGGACCGTTGGCTGGGGCGAGGCGAATGCGGGGATCGGCCCCGAGGTGGTGTGTTTGATCGTAAATGAACTCCTGGCCCAGATGATCGAGGGGCAGGAGTTTGAAAACCCGGCTGCACTCTGGGACTTTCTATACGATTCGCAGCGCGGACGGGGATATTCGTCCGGCTACTGGCTCGATGCGCTGGCAGCGATCGATATTGCGGTATGGGACGCCATTGGCAAGCGGGAACAGGCCCCGGTCGCGGCCCTGCTTGCGCCAGCGCCCAGGAAACGGTTTGACGTTTATCTTTCGGGGGTGCGCAGGGCGACTCTTCAAGAGCGAGTTGAGCACGTGAATAGCTGGATCGACACCGGTCTTAAGGGTGCAAAGATCTTCCTGACGGGCGATGTTGATGCTGGTGCAGACGAGCTCGACGGTCTGATGCGGGGTGCGCCAGGGCTTGAGCAGTGGATGGTCGATACGCTCTGGATGTGCAGTCACGAATCGGCGGAAATCGGGAAGCGCGCGTACGGCGACCGCGGAGTCAGGTTTTTCGAGTGCCCGCTCCAACCTGAGGACCTGGCAGGGCACCAGGAGCTTGTTGCGAAACCGGGTGCACCCATCGCGCTGGGCGAGCATTTCAGATCGCGCTACCAGATGGAGGCCTGGGTGCAAACGCCACGGGCCCTTGATGTGTATCAGCCGGATATTGGGCGGACCGGGTTCACCGATTACATGGTCCAGAAGGAAATTGCGGAAAAGGTCGGAGTTCCGACCACGCCGCACATGGGCAGCGGTGTTTCCGTGTTCCAGGCGGCGACGTTACAGTGTGCGGCCGTTGCTTCGCCGGAATTTTTACAGGAGTTTCAGGGCGGGCTATCGGACCGGCTCGCAGAGGCGTCGGACACCGGGTGGGAGTACAGGGACGGGGGGTTCGCGCTTCCCGACCGGCCCGGGATCGGTGTCGAAATAAACGAGGCCCTTCTTGAGCCTTTCATTGTGAAGGGCTAGCCCGGAGTCCAGGTTCGGGTATTAGACTTCAAAGTCGGACATTGAGCGTCACGTCGATGAGTGGATCGCCGACAACCAGGCGATATGGGACGGCTGGATCGAAGATCCGATGAACGCTGCGTAAACCCGTTTAGAGCATCACGCTCAACACCGCTCAATGGAAGGCTGTTAATAACCTGAATCCATATCTAAAGTTAGTCGCACGGAACCTTCATCTATCAGCTTGCCGAATAGCGATCATCGCTCCTCTCCTCATAATCGCTGCTTCGGTGGCGTGCGCTAGCGAGTTAGCCGACTATGATGGGATTGCGATTGAAGTTGTGGTTGAAGGACTTACTTCGCCACGCGGACTCGCCCTTGACCAGGACGGGAACCTGCTGATCGCAGAAACTGGCGGCGGTCGGTTGCTCAAAGTCACGCGTGACCGCGATGTCAGTTCTCTCACCACCACCCGCCTGCCACACTCGCTCAATTCGGGTCCCGACTCGGCATACACAGCCGGTCCATCAGCGATCAGCCTTCTCAACGGGGAGGTGTACGTCATCGTGGGCGAGTTTCGCGGCGACAAATCAGCGCGTCTCTACCGCATCACAGGTGAATCCGGATACGAGGCTGTGACGCCGGTGACCGATGCTTTTTCTGCGCTTGCAAACCGATTCTCCAACCCTTACGACATTGTCAACGCGCCTGAAGTCGGTGGGTGGATTGTGTCGGACGCCGGCGGAAACTCCCTGCTCGCAGTCGACCTGGACGGCAATATTCGTGACTATGTGGTGTTCCAGAGCTTTACCATTCCGGATCACGAGGCGCCAGTTGAGATGGTGCCAACGGGGATAGCGCGTGGCGCTGATGGTGCCGTCTACGTCGGTTCGCTGACAGGCTTTCCTTATCCTCGCGGACAGGCTGTTGTCTGGAGAGTGGAAGACCTAAACGGTGACGGAGATGCGATGGACGAGGGCGAAGTTGAGCCGTTTGTCACCGGACTAACCAGTATCACCGACATTACATTTGACGCCGACGGCACGCTCTACATAGCGGAATTCTCATCAGATACGAGGGCAGTTCTCGAGGGAGGAGATTTTAGCGAAAATGCCGCATCCTATCCCGGGCGAGTCCTCAGATGGGATGGGAGCGAGCTGACAGTATATGTCGATAATGTTGTTTCACCAACCGGTCTTCTCGCAACCGAGTCAACTCTCTACATAAGCGAAGAGTACGCCGGAAGAGTCTCCAAACGCCCACTCAACTGACCACAACCGTTAGCGTAAAGGTTCTTGATACAGTCCCGCTAGCTCCAGTCAGAGAAACGCAATAAGGCCGTACCAACAAACTTGGTACGGCCTTATTCACCAGAGCTGTGTTCATGGTGGAGACGGAGGAGGGACAGGCTGGCAGTATCGAGACGGTGGTTTCGAGCTTCCCGACAGGCCCGGTATGGGTGTCGAAATAAACGAGGCCCTGCTGAAGCCTTTCATCGTGAAGGGCTAGCCCGGTCACCGGGTTCGGGTATTAGACTCGGCGGACCTTGCATCCGGGTGCAGGGGGCCGCTGGCAGCCACTATGCTTTCGATGGGTGTGTGCTTAGCGCCCCGGTGCGCGACTTCCGTGAAATAAATCATCTACGAATTTGTAAAGGGACAGTCCTGGCAGAGCATGTGGCTGGCGCAACTGAACAAAGGTCTGAGTCTTCCGATCAGGCAGGTGAGGTCGCGCCACAGGGGCCGTTCAGTGTCCTCGGGATCCGCGATTACCGGTTGCTGATCCTGTCGAACCTTGCGACGTTTGCCGGTTTCCAGATCAGGAATATGGCCCAGGCGTGGATCGTGCTCGACAAGACTGGCTCGGAGACGTTGATGGGGCTGGTCAACGCGATGCCGGGGATCGCCATCATTTCGATCTCGCTTGTAGGCGGCGCGCTTGCTGATCGCACTGAGCGCTGGCAGTTGATGTGGCGGACGAAGGTCATCATCGCTTCGATGGCGTTGCTGACCGCCGTGTTGCTGACGATGGACGCGCTGGAGTGGTGGCACCTGATTCCGATATCGCTTATGACCGGCGCAATGTTTGCGATGCACAACCCGACGAGCCAGGCATTTGCGGTCGACGTGGTGGGCCGAGAGCGGTTGGTCGCGGCGTCGAGCCTGAACACCGGCATTTCTACCACTGCCACAATTGTCGGACCCGGAGTTGGCGGTGCACTGCTGCTGCTGGGATTCGATATGGCGTTCTATGTACTTGCCGGGCTTTATGTGTTCTCGGCGATCATGATTTTGCAGGTGCGGACAAGACGAATTCCAGTTCCAAGCGGCAAAAATATGATGTCGGATATCCGTGAAGGGATTGGATATTCGTTTCGCGACCCGGTGATACGCGCGTTGCTAACCGTTTCCTTAAGTGCGGTGTTCATCGGCATGTACCAGCCCGCGATCCCCGTAAAGGTCCAGAGCGTGCTGGGCCTGGGCGAAGTCGGTTACGGGGTAATGCTGGCCCTGAACGGCGTCGGATCGCTGATCGGTGCAATCGTGCTGTTTTCGATCAGCAAGCACATTCGCAAGGGCTACCTGTTGATCTTCGGGCTGTTGATGATGCACGGGGCCATTGCGTTATTCGCCTTCGCACCCAACGTGTTTGTTACAGGGGTTGCGATGGTCTGGCTCGGCCTGGCGTTTTCGGCCTGGATAATTTCTGTACCAGTGTTGCTTCAGACGACGGCCTCGGAAGGAATGCGCGGGCGGGTGATGAGCCTCTACTTCATGACGGTGCTCACGTACCAGCTGGGTTGGCTGATTGGCGGTGCGTCGATCGAGGCGTGGGGCATTCGGCCGACGCTGTTCATCGCAATCGCAGGTGGGTTGGCGCTCGCCGGGACCGCCATCGCCCTGGCCCCTGAGTTGCGGAAGGCGAGATGAATGAGGGAACCACGAATTTTGAATGAAGGGGAAACACCGACATTTGCGGGGTCGGTGTTGTCGGGCTTTTGCGGTCTGAAATTGATGGGCCGACGATCGTGAGCCCGGCTGGTTCAGGACACGTGTGCCCCTGGCGAAGACGCGAATCTGAACGGAGAGACGCATGAGAATCACAGGCTATCGGACACTTTCGTGGTCGTTCCACAGGGGGCACCCGAGCGGCGATGCGAACAGCGTTGCGCCCGACGACGTTTCGCGGGCGAATTACCTGTTTCTTGAGACCGACGCCGGCGTTACGGGAATCGCGCCGGCGACTTCGCCCGATATCGAAAAGTTGTTTCCGGTGCTGGAGGGCAAGGACCCCCGCGGGGTAATCGGTCTCTGGAAAGAGATGTCCGACGTTGGGTTCAAAGGCGGTGTCGAGGGTTCGATGTACGGTGCGATGTGCGCGCTCGATGCCGCCATGTGGGACATCAAGGCAAAGGACGCAGGCGAGCCGTTGTGGCGTTTTCTTGGTGCGCACGAGCCGCGCGTGAAGGCGTACGCATCGGGCCTCGACATGGGAATGACCGACACCGAGCTGGCCGCGTTCTACCAAGTATATGCCGATCTCGGAGTCGACGGCGGCAAGCTCAAGGTCGGGCTCGACTTCGATTCGGACATGCGACGCCTGGAGATAATGCGTGACGTGCTGAAACAGAACGCGAAAGAGCCGCTGCTGATGATCGATTCGAACGAGTACTGGTCTGCGAAACAGGCTATCCGCTATATCTCTCGGATCGAGGAAAAGTTCGACCTGACGTGGGCTGAGGAGCCTGGACGCCGGTGGGACTACCGGGGTTTGCGCAAGATTTCGCAGGGCATCAAGACCGCGGTGGCGACGGGCGAGAACACCAACGGCGTCGATGAGTTTTATCCCCTCGTGCACAACGAGGTCGTCGACGTGGTCCAGTTCGGGACGCTCGGGGTGACCAGCTTCTTCCAGGTCGCGCACCTTGCCGAGGCGTACGAGCTACCGGTATCGATAATCGGCGCTCCGGGGAGCGGGATGGCCCACGCGGCTGCAGCCGCGCCAAATCACCTGGCGCAGGAGGTGAAAGACCTCACGCCGCCAACTGGTGTGACGATCGACAACCGGATAGTTGACGGCTATATCGAGATGGGCGAGGCGCCGGGGTGGGGTTATTCGATCGACGAGGACGCCATTTCCAGGATGCAGGCGAACCCGCCGGTATCGAAGGGCACGGGAATGCCAGGGTCCAGACGCAAGGGGGCCGGGTTGTTCATCATTCCGCCCAAACCGGGCGAAACTGGACTCTACTGAGGGCGGGCGGAGGAACTGTGCGCGCGTACGCCGTGCGCGCTGTGCACGCGACGTCTATGTAACCCCCGTCGGCGGTCGGCAAGGAAGCGTCGAAACCTCAGTTTCCTGCTGTGCTCGGTGCGGGCCACTCGAAGATTATGTAGTCGCTGTACGCATAGCCGTCGTCAAAAAGCAGTGCGCCGTTCAGGGAGTATCTGCCGCCTTCGATCATCGGCACATCGTGCAGTACGGCCGTATCGACATTCCAGTCGAACACCTCAGAAATCAACACCTCCGGGGTGTCGTCGACCTGCCAGATGATCGCCTTATAGTGCATTCCGTTTGCAGCTTCAGCGGGTGGAGCCCAGTGGACCTCGATATCGTTGGCCGTTCGCTTCCAGGTGACTTTGGTCGGGTATGAAATTACATCCGAGTCGTACGGGACGACCTGTTCGTACACCAGTTCATCGGCGCGCCAGTAGCTGAATACGTAGTCGCCTTTTACCGGCAGTTTGCCGTCGCCCGGGCCGTAAAGGACCCACCGACGCGTGACTTCTCCTGAGAAGTCGTTGGTGTTGAAGTCTTTTTTGAGTTCGATCAACTCACCTGCAGGGGTGGTAACCACAACCCGGCCGAGGTCGGACAGGAAACAGGGCTGTTCGTGAGAGATGGCTTCGCCGCAATTGACCTTGTATTCCCAGCTCCGGACAGACGGGGCGTGCTGCGACCATACCTGAGGCCATATCCCGTGGGTCCGGTCGCCGTGCATCCGGTCGGGCAGTTTCCCGGCGCCGCTATCGGGTTGGGGTTCTTTTTCTGAAGCTGAGCCATTTTCCTGATTTGCGAATCGAGGATCGTCTCTGAAGCCGCCGCCGCTATCGTCGCAGGCTGCGACTGCGAGAAACAGAAGCATTGCAAAAGCGGTCGGGAAGAGCATTTTCCGGATCATGCGGTTGAAACGAGCTGAGCTCATTAAGGAACCATATTTCATCCCGGGCAGCAGCGAATCGATTGAATTCGCGACATATCGCTGGCGGTTATCACGAGTGTGGAACGGTTCGCGACTGAAAGGTATTGAATTGTCGGGGGTGGGATTGGCCGGGCCGGAGCGCCATTCCGGTTCTTTGGGGCACCGAATTGAGTTCCGCATCGCAGTAGCGACACCAACGTGCCCTGCGTCGTGCGAAAATCTTCCGCATGTCCGATTCTGCAGCCGGTGCCGACCTCTCAGTTACCGGCGCAAAAAATACAGGTTTCAATCCGTTTCGCGTGCTCCGGTACCGCGACTATCGTTTTGTGTGGTCGTCGGAAACCCTGAACCTCTGGGCGTCCGAGATGGAAACGATCGTGCTGGCGATATTCGTTTTGCGCGACACGGGTTCCCCCCTTCTGGTCGGCCTGATCGGTGCCCTGAAGTTCGGCGGCACTCTGCTCGGCCCGTTTTACGGTCTCATGGTCGACCGGTTCGACCGAAAACGGCTACAGGTCGGGGTGCGGGTCATCGGGCTGCTACTCGCACTGCTGCTTACGTCGCTGATAGTTACGGACAGGCTTGTGTTGTGGCATGCGTATGCGATTGTTTCGGCGGGGAGCATGGTGAGGATGCTCGATATCGTGCTGGTGCAGGCGCTGACTGCCGATGCGGTCCCGGCCGGTTCGCTTCACGGCGCAGTTGGGCTATCACGGTTTTCGCTCGATGGCGCACGCGTGGCCGGCTCACTAGCGGGCGGAGTGATATTCGAGGTGCTCGGGTTGGACTGGGCGTACGCGATGATCACCGTGCTTTACGTGCTGGCAACGCTGACCGCGATGAAGATCGAGGGGCGTGAAGTGACAAGCGGTTCGGGTCATTCTGGCGGGCTTCACGGTACTTCGAGAATATCGGGGATACGGGCCGATCTCGCTGAAGGACTGCGCCACGTGATGCGCAGCAAGGTTTTGCCGGGCCTGATTTTCTTTTCGTTCCTGATCGAGTTTTCCGCATTTCCGATAGTCAACGGGTTGATGACGGTGATCGGTGACGAGCTTTACGGGCTGGGAGGCGCGGGTATCGGCCTGCTGGCTGCCGCGGCGTCGGGCGGTGCCCTTTTTGGCGCCCTGTCGCTCGGTATGAAACGAAACATCGGGTCGCCAACCCGGGTGATGGTGCTGGGTTCGGTGACGTGGCACGTCCTCATGCTCGTTCTCGCGCTTTCACTACCGCTGTGGGGTTTTGCGCTGGTTTTAGTCGCGTGGGGTTTCAGCGGTGGCCTGACATTCGTGGCAATGGTCGTGGGGTTGCTGAGGGCGGCTCCGGTCGAATTCCGGGGTCGCGTGATGGGCATCCGGACGCTCGGGATTTACGGTTTGCCAATCGGGCTGTTGGTGGGGGGCTGGATTGCCGAAGAGGTGGGGGCGCGGGCGATGATAGGGGTGCTGGGCGGGATCGGCCTGGTCGCAACGCTGGTTGCGGCGGCGGCGTGGCCTGCCCTGCTCCGGGGTTCGGAGGACCAGAGCCTTTGAATCTGCCAGATTTCACTGCGACAAGGCCGCGGGCAGTTGCGCTTGACCTGGACGAGACGACCCTTGGGTCGGACTCGAGACTGACAGACCGCACCCGGAGCGCGCTGCACGCGGTGAACGACGCAGGGCTCCCGATGGTCATCGCCACATCGCGTCCTGAGCGGGTCCTGCCGGTACTGGTGGGTGCCGACATTCTGGAGATCACATCGCTGGTCCAGATGAACGGGACCATCGCAATTGGCCGTGCAGGGCTGTCGGGTTCGTTCACCGTGCCTTTCGACCGGGACGACGCCCGGCTTTGCTGGGAGATCGCGAACGAAACGACTCCGCGGGCCCGCATGACAATGGAAACCGACGGAACGTTGTTTGCGGTCAACCATGACGATGACATTAATTCACTATGGGCATTCAACACCGCAACCCCCACGATGGTCGTACCGGTCGAGGAGGCGATCGATATCGGTCCGGCAAAAATTTCGATCAACGGTCTTGGCAACGACCTGGGAGAGCTGGCGAATACGTTGGAAAAGCGGCTTTCTGAAAATTCGGTGGTCTTTCGTGCGGCGAGCGCACAGTTTTTGAACGTCGTTCCGCGTGCCGCGACTAAATCTGGCGCCATATCCGCGTTGCTTGAAACCGCGGACATACCGCTTGCCGACGTGCTTGCGTTTGGCGACGACTACGTGGACATCGACCTGATACGCGACTGCGGCTGGTCGGTCGCCGTCGATAACGCGGTCCCTGAAATCAAGACGCTGGCAAAGTACCTGACGGCCTCCAACGACGATCACGGTGTGGCGTTGGTCCTCGAACGCCTGGTTGCGGCCTTATGAGGGTCAGGCGGTTCGGGAAAATTCGAGGGCCGGTGATCGAGGTACTTTCCGATGCGCAGTTACGTGCGCTTATCGCGAGCCAGGCGATATTCGACCTCGGGATCTTCATGGGCGGTGCGGCAAGTTCCTGGGTGATCCTCGAACTGACCCATTCGCAGTTGTGGATAGGGCTGGTCGCCGGGGTCCGTGCCATACCGATTCTGTTCCTGGCTCTGTTCGGCGGAGTGATATCCGACCGTTTTGGCCGCCGCAACCTGATGATGGCTGCGGGAACGCTTATGGTCGTGGCGTCGGCGGTGACTGCGGTGTTGATATCGAGCGGGGCGCTTGTCGAATGGCACCTTCTCGCTCTTTCGATACTCGGCGGGGTGGGAGGTGCGCTGTACGGTCCGGCTTTTTTCGCGCTGCTTGGCGACATCGTTCGGTCTGACCGTCTGGCAAACGCAAACGGCGTTCTGGCCGTGGCCCAGACGTCAGGTGAGATGCTCGGACCGCTGATAGTTGGGTTTGTGATCCTGGCTTCAGGGACGCATACGGTGTTCTGGCTGGTTGTGGCAGGAAATACGTTCGGGTTGATGCTTCTGTTCAGGGTGAGGGAGCCCGAGCGGGAATATTCGGATACAAGGACATCGTTCGTCAGCCAGCTTGTGGAGGGGCTCCGTTATGCCCGCGACACCCCTCCCCTGCTCTGGCTCACGCTGCTGGTGATGGTTCAGAACCTGTTCGCGGTCGCCATTTTTCCGCTCATGCCGATCTACGCAGATGAAGTCCTTGAGATTGGGCCCGGTGGGTTCGGGCTGATGGGAGGTGCGTTCGGGGCGGGGTTGCTGGTCGGTGCGGGTGTGGTTGCAGTGGTTGGAATCCACCACCGCCACGCCTATGTGCTGCTGGTCGCGGGGATCGTGTGGGATATCGGGATGGTTTCATTTAGATTTTCCCGGTCGGTGCCGCTTTCGCTGGGTATTCTGTTCGTGATGGGTCTCGCGGGAATGCCGTGGGTTACCGCGGCGCTGACGATGTTTCAGCAGGCCGCGACGAGGGAGATGCGCGGTCGAGTTATGAGCCTTTACGTGATCGCGATGAACATGTTTCCGCTGGGCTGGTTGTTTGGGGGCGCGGTTGCGGAGTGGCTCGGGAACGAGGAGGCGCTGATTGTGAGTGCGATGCTGGGAACGCCGGTGGCTGCTGCGGCACTGCTGCTGTCGAAGGAGCTGCGGCGGGCGTAGGTTTTAGTGGCCGCGCGAGATTGGGCAGTCGACTGGGCCGTAAGTCGAGATGAGATACGACACGCGGGGATGACGTAATGTCGAACGTGCAGAAATCACGGTCGCCGGGTGTGCGTGGTGGCTAAATATCGAGGCCTTCGAACAGGTCGTGCTCGAGTTCGTCGTTTGTCGCGACGCCCGATTTGGCAGCCGCCGGCGGGTCGACCCTGATGAAGTAGTCGCGGTTCAGGAATTCGGCTTCAAATTCCTCTGAAGGCATGCGGTCGAGCGGCGAATACTGTGTGCGGTGGATCTCGATGGCCGCCCGTCTCGTTGCGGCAAATGGTTCGGTGTCCAGCACCGTGGTTATCAACTCGTCGGGGACACCCATCTGTTCCGGGTCGAGTTTTGCAAGATCTGAATCTGGATCGGCCTCGGCAAGCATCCTGATCCACCTGCTCATCCTCGAGCGGGGGAAGACGTGGTAGTAAAGCTTCGAAGGTTTCCAGGGGTCGAGTTTCGATCCCGTGTAGTCCGGATCGCCCGCCGCGAGGTAGGCCAATCTCGCGGCGGCCGAAGCGTGGATGTGATCGGGGTGGCCGTAACCGCCGCCTTCGTCGAAAGTAAAAACAACCTGCGGTCTCAGCTCGCGGATCGTGTCGACCACGAGGGCGACAACATCGTCGAGCGGGACGTTCATAAAGGCGTTTGGATGCTCGTTGTCGGGCGTCCCCGCCATGCCAGAATCTCGAAAACCGTACAGGATACTGCGCTTCACGCCCAATACTTTTCCAGCGTCGTAGTATTCCCGCTCGCGGACTTGCGGAAGCGTTTCGGGGGTGGCATTCGAGCGTTCCGCGATCTCGCCCACGTCGCCGCGCGTTGCGCAGGCGGTATAGACCATGGCCCCTTCGGAGGCGTACTTGATCAACGTTGAGCCCGAGCCGAACGTTTCGTCGTCGGGATGGGCCACTACGCACAGGAGCCTGCGTTCGCCGGGGCGCGATACATGTTCGGTCGAATTCGACAATTCCACTCCCCACCAGCTGATTTGCGTGCGCACCCTTCGCTCGACCAGGGCGACCGACAGTCCGTTATGTCCCATGGCGGATTGAACGGGCTGCGACTATTATCGCCTCGGTATCGCCGTCTGCGTATCTGCCGAGCGAGCGTTACCGGCCCATTTCATCAATCACACGGGACACGTTCCACATGAAAATTACTAAAGTCACCCCACTGATGCTGGACCGGTACCTGCTGGTAACGGTGGAAACCGACGCCGGAATAACCGGAATAGGAGAATCGGGGGCCTGGGGGTTCCTTGAGGCGTCCGAATCGGCCATCGAAAAGTTCGGGCGTTACCTCGTGGGTGAAGACCCGTTGCGCATCGAGCACCACTGGCAGTACATGTACCGTTTTTCGCACTTCAGGGGGGCGGCAATCATGGGCGCGCTGAGTGCCATCGACATCGCTCTTTGGGACATCATGGGCAAGCATTTCGGTGCGCCGGTGCACCAGCTGCTGGGAGGAAAGGTGCGTGATAAGGCCCGGGTTTACTATCACGTTTTTGGCGACACTACGGAGACTTTGCTGGCGGGGATCGTCGATGCAAAGGAGCAGGGTTTTACGGCGGTGGGCCACCTGACGCCGTTCCTCGATGAGGACCGGGACGTGCCGTATTTCAAGACCCACGCCGACAAGATCGGCGACGCGATCGAAACCGTGCGCCAGTACCGGGAGGCGGTTGGCACGGGCGTTGACCTGTGTATCGAGATTCACCGCCGGATGACGCCGACCGAGGCGGTCCAGCTCGGGCTCGGGATCGAGGAGTTCCATCCTTATTTCTTTGAAGACCCGATAACTCCAGACAACTTCGATGAGATGGCCTATGTCGCAGGCAAGATCAACATTCCGATCGCGACCGGCGAGCGTTTCTCGTCGATATGGGAGTTTCAGATGGCGCTGTCGCGCAATTCGGTGCAGTACATCCGGCCCGATGTGTGTCTTGTGGGCGGCATATCGGGTGCGCACAAGATCGCGGCGCTTGCGGAGGCGCACCATGTTGGTGTGGTTCCCCACAACCCGCTGTCGCCGGTATCGACGGCCGCGTGTTTGCAGATTGCGGCAACCGCGCCGAACTTCGCGCTGCAGGAGTACCCGATCGGCGAGGACGTGCCGCCGAAGTCGGACATGGTGAGCGGGATGGCGGTGCACGATGGGAACGGTTACCTGGTTATTTCCGATGCTCCCGGCATCGGCATTGAGCTGAAGCCCGACGTGATCGAGAAGTGCCCGCCTGTACCCCGCGAGGTGATAACGAGGTTGCACGCCGACGGGTCGATCGTCGACCAGTAAGGGTGGCATTGCCACGTTTACGGCGAGGTCGGTGTGGATTGGCCGAGGCGATAACGTGCGCTGCTGACGGGGTCGCATCGCCACGTTTACGGCGAGCTTGGATTGCGTTGGCTGAGGCGATAACGTGCGCTGCTGATGGGGTGGCATCGCCACGTTTACGGCGAGGTTGGTGTGGGTTGGCTGAGGCGATATCGTGCGCTGCTGATGGGGTGCCGTTGGCACGTTTGAGGCTCGACGGACGTTTCGTCTTGATCGGATAGGTAAGAACTAGTCGGGCTGTCACCGGCACATGGTCATATTCGCGGAGTCAGGGAGAGATCGAGCTTGATGTTGTTTCGTCGGCGTCCCGGCGCTGATTACGTCCAGGCGCTTGCCCTAGCGGTGGGCGTGTTGATCATGACATCGATCCTTGCCGGGGCCCCGATGTACCTCAACACCATCGAGTCGCTAGGGTTGAGGGCGACGCTGCGCGAGCTTTCGGCTGGTGACCGCAACATGGAGGTTGTGGCCGAAAGGTTCCCGTTAACGGCGACTTCTGTTTCGGCTGCGACCGAGCGCGTCGATATTGCCCTGACGGAACTTGGCGACCTGGTAATTGGCGTTGGCCAGGAATCGTATTCGCGCGATCACCTCTGGGCGGTCGAACCGGAGCTGATCGTAGGCAGGCGTTCGGCAGACCTCGCTGTGCTCAACCGGTTCGTGGGATTTTCGCAGCACGTCGATTACGTCGTGGGGAACGCGCCGTCGGAAACCGTTAAGCAGGACGGGGGAATCATCGTTGTCGAGGGCGCGGTTCCCTTCGAGCGGGCGAAGTTGCTGGGGGTGGGTGTTGGCGATGAGATCTGGCTCACGACTGCTGCGAGCGATGCTCCGTATTTACGAGTACGGGTGGCCGGTCTGTTCATCCCCCGCGAACTAAAAGAAGAGTTCTGGCTCGGTCGGGGTCTGGAAGCCACCGAGCCACCAGCCCCGTCGCTGATAGCCCGGCAGCGTCTACCGTTGTTCCTTGCCGGCGACAGTCTTTTCGGCGCTCTGACAGGCGGCCCGGCGGGGGTCGGGACGAACCGGTGGCTTGTCCGGTTGGACATCGATCAGCTGAACCGGCAGAGTCCTGCTGCCACGATCGAGCAGGTCGAAGCGGTCGGCAACCGGCTCAGGAAAGTGCTTCCCGAAGCCCATGCGGTGTCGGCTCTTGAAAACCGCTTCAACGCGCTTCACGAAAATGTGGGTTTTGCCCGGATACCCACGATGATGATGGGCGGGCTGCTGCTGTTTGCGGCGGGCTACTACTCGATCATGGCGGCGGGGGTGTTCATGGCGCGCAGGCGGGTGGATATCGGACGTCTGTGGGTTCGGGGATCGGGCAGGCGGCAGATCGCCCTCGTACTGTTACTTGAATCCGCGTTTCTCGTCTTGATCCCGGCAGTACTGGCCCCGTTTCTTGCCGTGGCTGTCATTTCGCTGATCGGGCAACTGCCGGAATACGAATCGGTCAGTTTCGGGGCGGGTATGCCGGTCCGGTTGGGGTGGCAGGCGTTTGCGTGGTCTCTCCCCGGTGCCGGGACCGTTCTTCTTTACATGCAATGGGTTGTCTGGAAAAACGGCGGAAAAGAGATAGGCCCCCGGCAGTTGTCATCTATGCGAGTCGAAGGGAAGCCGTTTTTTCAGCGTCAGTACCTGGACCTGATATTGCTGCTGTTTGGCGGAGTGGTCCTTTGGGATTTGACGACTGAGTCGTCGGTCGTAAACGATCGCATCGACCAGGTGGTAAATGTGAACCCGCTGTTGGTGTTCGCGCCGGCCATGTTTCTGGCCGTCGCTATTTTGATTTCGCTTCGAGTTTTGCCGCCGCTGGCGCGTCTGGTTTCGTACGGGTCAGTCAGGCACGGCCCGGTATGGACCCACCTGGTATCGGTTTCATTCGCACGCGTGCCGATCACCTATTCATGGCCGACGGTGGTTCTTGGCATGGCGGCGGGAACCGCGGTGCTTTCAGCGACTGTTGCGGCGACTCTTGAGCAAAGTGCAATCGATCAATCGGGGTACGAGGTGGGAGCGGACCTCCGGATATCCCCTGTCAATTTGAACAGCGGTCCCAGGACGAAAATTCTCGCTGAAATTCGGAGCATTAACGGCGTCGGCGGGGTGTCGACGGGTCTGCGCACTATCGGCGGTATTCGTGATGGCGGACAGGGCACTCCATTTGAATTTCTTGCCGTTGAGGCTGACGAGTTTGCGGAGATAGGGGCGTTTCGGAGCGATTATGCGACCGTACCCATCGACGCCCAGTTGATGACACTTTCGGCGGGTGGTCGTTCAGGGCTGCCGCCGCTGGTGGTACCGGCATCTGCATCGCGGGTGGGATTGCGGATGAATTCGGACATCGCTTACAGGTTCATCCAGGCGAGCATGAGATTGCTTGATGCAAATGGCCGCTCCTGGAGCGTAGACCTGGGTCCGTTGAGTTATTCTGGCTGGCAGGTGCGCATGGGCGAGGTGCCGCCAGTTGCAGTCAGGCCGATGGAGATCGTAGGACTGGTGTTTTTCGAGCAGACAAACGATGAGATTGGCACGCCCGTACGTATCTGGGTTGACGATCTGATGTACGACGAATCGCCAGCTGGCCCCGCGATCGGCCCGGAAGTCGAACTCGTCGATCCGGTAATCCTGGAATCGTTCGACGACCCGGATTCGTGGCGACCGCTTTCATCGTCCCTCGGTGTCGATACTGAGGTTCGAGGATTTGAGGATTCCGGGAGCACTGGAACTGCGGGTCCCGCTGGTCGTGGTCTACTGATCGAACTGGGTATCGGGACGAACCGGGGAGTGAGGGGGGTCATACCGTCGGATTCCGCCTCAATCCCCGCGCTGTTCAGCGCGACGGCGCTGGAGGAGAACGACCTGGCCATTGGTGATGCGACCGTGCTGCACGTGTTCAGGCAGTCGGTTCCGGCGCAGATCGTTGGCGTGGTCGATAACTTCCCGACGCTGGATCCTGCCGGCGGCGGGTTCGTAGTAACTGACGCGGGCCAACTCTGGAGATACGTATCGATGAGCAGTTTTAATTCGGCCGGTTTTCTGGCCGAGGTTTTTATTGATCTGGAAGATTCGCGTGGCGGGCCGGAAAACACTGAGACCGTCGCCCGCGTTTCGTCGGCAATCGGGGGACTCCATGCTGTGGCAAGCCGCGAGGAACTTCGCGAGCGTTCCGTGATTTCACCGCTGGCAATTGCTGGCTGGCGCGGCGCTTCGATCGTTACGGCAACGCTGGCGGTCGTCGTTGGGCTGCTGGGCTTCCTTACGTTTGCCCCGATGCGCCCTTCGGGTGATCGCTTCAACTTCGGAGTGCTTACCGCGCTGGGTGAACGGCGACGTGGGTTGATGATAGTGAGCCTGGTCGAGCAGTTGGTGGTTGTGCTTGCCGGCGTTGCGGCGGGGGTTGGCGCAGGGCTGGTGATGGCGCGGCTCGCAGTGGGCGCAGCTTCGCAAACTGTGTCGAGCTTGAACTCGCTGCCTCCGATCGCGTTTTCGACTGACTGGACATACCTGATCGGGTTCGTGGTTTTGCTGGTCGTTGTTGCGGTTGTGATTGTGGTTTACGACGTGATTTCAATACGGCGGATGGATATTGCGGCGATAGTCCGAACGCCGTAACAAGTGCCATTGGCACGTTTGCTGCGAGGTTGGCTGGTTCGGGTTGAGTCGATGACTTGCGATGCTGGTGGGTATCTGGAATGAATTTACGACTTGCGGAGCTATAGTGAGAGCAGATCGAGTCACGGGTTGTCATGTTGCGCCTGAACTTTGGTGGGTTGGGTGCATTCGAGGTCCCTCCGCTTCGGTCGGGAAATCAGGCCGTGGCCGGCTCGGTCACCTCCGAGGCCACAAGTACGTATTACGCACCAGAACCTGCAGCGCACAAGGTCAAATTCTTGCCGATTCCAGAAAATAATCCGATTGTTGTCGCTCCGAGTCCTACGCCATTCAAGGCGGACGATTCGGTCGATCATGCCGCTATCGAACGGAACGTTGAGAAGTGGCTTAAAACACCGCTCTCCGGCTTTGTGTTGAACTCGGAGAACGGTGAGGAGCAATTTCTTTCGGAGGCCGAGCGGCTCGATATCGTGCGCACGGTGAACAACGCCCGCGGCGGTGAAAAGTTCATCGTCGGCGGTGTCGACAGTTCGTCGGTGACCGACTCGGTCCGCACCGCCGAAGCGCTGGTCGAGGCCGGGGCCGAGATGATCCGCATCAGGATTCCCGGGCTGACCAAGGACGTCGCAGGCTACTTCGAGCAGGTCGTCCCCCGCGTTCCTGCGCCGGTGGTTGTGATCCACCAGATGGCACCCGGTCAGTTCGCCGGGGGCGATGCTCCGGTGGGTGCCGAGCCCAAGGTGATCGGCGACCTGATCGATATCGACAACGTGTACGGCTACATTGCCTCGGGCAACGTGCGGTTCGAGTCGAGGGTCCGCAATTTTGTGACGACCGAGAAGCCGTTCTGGCTGGGCAATGGCCTGCTGCTGCTGCCGATGAGCGTGATCGGAGCAAACGGTGCCTGCCTGATGTTCGGAAATGTGGCGCCTGCCGAGTGCCTGGCGATAATTTCGAGCGTGATGGAGGGCGACCTGGCAACGGCCCAGGAGATCCAGTCGCGGATCATCTCGGCCGATCACCAGATTCTTTCGCGGGGTGCGGCGGGTATTAAGGCGGCGCTCGACATCCTTGGCTATGAAGGCGGGGCGCCCCGGCTGCCGAACCCGGCGGTTTCGGGTGAGGAGCGCGAGGTAATTCGTGCGGCGATGCAGGTGGCCGGGCTGGATTAGGCGGCGAGGGGTGCGACCCCCCTTCGACACAGGCTCAGGGCATGTTCGAGCTTCCTCACTGGCAGCAATGTAGTATCAGGCCCCTGCTGCCCGTTCCTCAAACAATTGTGCCATTGGCACTCACCAGATCGACCAGCCGCCGTCGACTTTGAACTCCTGGCCGGTTATCCATGCACCGGCGTCTGAGGCAAGCAGGGCGACTGTGCCCTTCAGGTCCTCCGGCACACCGTTTCGCTGAAGCGGGGCCATCTTCCGGAATTTTTCCTGCTGGCCGGGGTCGACCGTGTCCTTGGGGACCTGACCGGGACTGATGCAGTTCACCGTGACTCCATATTCGGCAAACTCTGCAGCCATGGCCCGGGTAATCATGAGCACACCCCCTTTGGCAGCGACGTAGGGCGCGCCCGACCTTTTGTAGCCAGGGATGTAGGAGCGGGGGTCCATCGCGAGGGTCGAACTGATCGAGCCGAGCGTGATGATCGAGCCACGGCGCGCGGGGATCATCGCCCGGCCCGCCGATTGGGCGGTGATGTAGGTGCCGGTCATGTTGACATCGATGGTTCGCCTGAACTCGTCGATATCGGCACCGGGCGGGTGTTTCGTATTGAACGACCCACCGGCGTTGCAAACTGCGATGTCTAACCGACCGGTATCGTTCATGACGCGTTCGACGAGCGCATCGACCTGGGCCTCGTCGGTCACATCGCAACCAAGGCCGGTCACGTCGTAACCGCGGCCTCTTAGATCGGACGCGACCTTCTCGCAGAGTTCGGCACGGCGCGAGGCGATGTAGACCGTTGCACCGAGATCGCAAAGTGCCTCGGTGAAGGCGGTGCCGAGGTGGGTGCCGCCACCGGTAACGATTGCGGCGCGGCCTGTGAGGTCGAATAGTTCCTGAACGGTCCTGGTCATGGTGTTAGTTCCGGGCGTCCCGATCGAATCGGGATCTGATCGCACTGAAAGAGTTACGCGGCGCTTTGCGTTGTTGGCTCGCCTGCCGTCCTTCGAGTGCCTCAGGATGACATTTGTCTGTGGATTCCTGTTCGAGAGAAAACATGTCTACGGCGTCTCGAAGTTGTGGCGCAGTTTGATTGTGCGCTCCGACGGCCTGTACCAGCCCTCGGGAGCGTATTGCGATGTGTGGAGGTAGCACTGGACGCGCACTTCGTCGGAGCCTTCGGTGAATGTGAACAGACGGCTCATGGGAATCGAGTTTTTCTGGCCGTGGTAGCGGGTGATCGCCGAGACGTTTACGAAGTTCGCACCCCACTTCCGCTCGATATGCGATCGGCCTCCGGTCGTGTCGTCGGGGTGGGTGTGGGTATGGGCCCCGAGCCACAGGTCGATGGCGGGCGTGTTCTCGGCAAGAAAATTCTCGATTCGGGCCGAATCTTTCTGTCCGCCGACCCAGTAGATAAACGATGCGCCGGGAGCCCCGCCATCGGGCATCCGTCCGTGGTAGCCGCCGTCGCAGCCTTCGTTGAGGCCGCTCGCCACCGTCGTTTCCTTGATCATGTGGTGGTGCGCGGTAATGACGATCCTGTCGGTGTTGTCACGTACTTTTTTTGTCCACCACTCGAACGTTTCTTCGGATATCGCGCCCGCCGGGTAGCCGCCGAACTCGCCGCGCCCGATCGGGGGGCCGCCATCGTTGCGGTCGGCGAGCATCAGGAACAGTATGTTGCCTGCCTCGAACGAGTAGTGCTCCCAGGTGCCTGACGTCGGGTAAGGCCTTTTCGAGTTGTCGACTGCGGAGAACCCGGTGCTTTCACCGGTCGGGTCGATCCACTTCTTGAACCACCACTGGGTCGGCTCATCGGCACCCGAGGCGTCGTGGTTGCCGATCACATCGTAAAAATGTTCACGCCCGTGATATTTTGCTGTGGAATACTGGGCGACCACGAGTTCGCCCTCCTCGTCGTCGGGAGGGAGTTGTGACCCGGAGAAATCGCCCAGGTTCACCGCGATATCGAAACCGCCGGAGTCGGCGGGTGCCCCGGGTTCGGCGGGCCACGCTTCGGCCTGCTGGATCGCCTCTTCGAGTGAGCGGCGACCGAATTTGATTTCAGTACCCACGTGCGTATCGGAAAGCGCCCACAGGCGAAGCGTTCGAGCCAAATAATTTTTACCTTTTTTTACCCGGAGTGACGCGGGCTGCAGCGGAACATGTTAACTCTGCATCTTGATTTGCTACCGGCCCCTCTGACTCAGCGCCCGAATAATAATGCCCGGACTCCCCACATGTCGCTGCCTCGGGCTGAATAGACCGGCTGCACGCGGCGTATACTCCCGCCGCGCCAGCCTGAAAAATTTTGGCGCAGGAGATGCCGGACATGGTATCCCGGTACGAAGACCGTGAGAGGTAGCCACAGCAATTGCCAGCCATAACCAGTGTTGAATTCAGGCAGTTTTCGGCGAACCACCACAACGCGCAGCGTAACTGGCTGCTGGTGAAGTTGAATACCGACGATCCCGCCATTTACGGCCTCGGGGACGCTTCGCCGATGCAGGACGATGAGCAGGTCAAGGACTTGATCACTGCGTTCGTCAAAAAATACCTTGAGGGCAAGGACCCGCTCGAATCGGAAGTGCACTGGACGAGCATGTACCAGGACCCACAGGCCCGCGGCGGCAGGCTTGCAACGACTGCGATTTCGGGTATCGACATTGCGCTGTGGGACCTGAAGGGCCGGTTGCTCGACCAGCCGGTGTGGATGCTGCTTGGCGGTGCCCACCGCAGGAGTATCCGCGTCTACGCCAACGGCTGGTACACAAACCCGGGCACTCCGGAACAAAACGCCGAGGAAGCGAAAATCGTGACCGGCATGGGATACACGGCGCTCAAGTTCGACCCGTTCGGCCAGGAGAATTTTTACAAGATTTCACTGGCCGAGCTGCAGCTGGCCGAGGACCGCGTCGCTGCGGTGCGAAAGGCCGTTGGCCCGAATGTCGACATCCTCCTCGAAGCACACGCAAAGTTCAACGTGATGAATGCCATCCAGATCGGGAGGCGGATGGAGGAATATTTTCCGCTGTTCTACGAGGAGCCGGTGTCGCAGGAACGGGTTTCGGAGTTACTGGAAGTGCGGAGGAAGGTGAAAATCCCGATCGCAACGGGCGAGCGGCTCTACACAAAGTTTCCGTTTGCAGAGATTGTCGAACGGCACGCCGCAGATGTCCTGCAGCCCGACATCGCGAATGCCGGTGGCATCACCGAGCTCAAGAAAATCGCGATCATAGCCGAGGCGAAGCACATTACGATGGCGCCGCACAACGTGTGCTCGCCGGTGGGGGCGATGGCCGAGATGCACCTGGACGCCTCGATCATCAACTTCGAGATCCAAGAGTACCACGCCGAGTTTTACACGGAGCACTATTTCACGGTCCTGGACGGGTTCACGCGCCAGGTGGACGGCTATGTCGAACTTTCCGATGCGCCGGGGCTGGGGCTCGAGCTGAACGAGGCGGAAATAGCGAAGCACCCGCCACTGGCAAGGGTGACGTCGGCAGGAGGAACGGTGAGGGGGATCTAGTGTGCCATCGGCACGGTGCCATTGGCACGTTTAAGGCGTGGCACTCGTTGTTGGTTTGATCGAGACAGTTATATCGAATCGGTGGCTGGGCCGCGTTTAAGGCGTGACGGTGCCGTTGGCACGTTTAAGGCGTGTCGACGGTTTTTTGGCTGGATCGACAGGGTTGTATCGAATCGGTGGCGGGGCCACGTTTACGGCGTGACGTTGGTTTCTGGCTCGATCGACGAAGTTATATCGAATCGAAATTGGCACCCGTTGGGGCCAGAGTGGGGGAAAACTAGAAATGATTGAAAACTCAGTTCTGAAGGCAAACCGTGAAGGCCGGAAGGCGACCGTGTTCGCACTGGCGTTTCCGGCGCTGTACCTGGCAGAGATGGCCGCACACGTGGGCTTCGATGCGATATCGATCGACGGCGAGCACGGTGCGTTCCCGGAAGATGCGATCGACGACATCTGCCGCGTTTCAAACGCCCTGGGGATGTCGGTCAGCGCCCGTGTTCCCGATAGTGCCCCTTACCAGGTGAACCTGTACCTGGACCGCGGCATCCAGGGAATTACCGGCCCCCACATCAACTCCGGCGCCGAGGCGCAGGCGCTGGCCGACGCCTGCCTGTTCCCGGTCGAAGGCAGGCGGTCGTGGGGCGGCGGTCGCGGCACCGAGTTCAACGACCAGATAGTCCTCGACGAAAAGTACGGCGGGAAGCTCGGCTTCGCAAAGTGGTCGAACGACAACATGGTCGTCGTGGCACAAATCGAAGATAAAAGGGCGTGGGACAACCTCGACGATATCCTTGCGGTCCCCGGCCTGACTGGCGTGACGGGTGGCCCACACGACTTTGCGCAGTCGCTCGGTCACCCGGGGGAGCCCGACCACCCGGACCGCATTGCCGCGACGCTCGACGTGGAGGCCAGGGCGCGTGCGGCGGGCAAGATCGCCGGCGGTGACCTTTCGACGGGCACCGGTATTGCCGAACTGATGCTCGGCGAGGCCCGTGCGTTCGTGGCGGCCCACAGGAACGACAGACTGGGCTAGGAGTTCGGCCCAGCGATCTCGTATCCTTCCGCGTGTGGTGCCATTGGCACCATTGATTTAACGCGGTAATCGGGAGCGTATTTAAGACGTGGTGCAACTGCTTGCGCCGAATCGGGAGCCGGTGGCGAACAGATTTGGCTCGCTGGCGGTCGGAACGCGCGGCGCGGCCAGACTGCGGTACAACCGGATCGGTCCTCAATTAAACCCGCCGATGGCGGTCAGGGACGCGGGCGGCAGATACGGCGCGTCGAAACGACCGGTTGGGCCCGAGGCAATTCTGCACGTGGCCTGGCGGAACGCGGGTCTTGAGCGCGCCAGCCTGCGGGGTCGCGACGGGCACTCGTACCGGGTCGTTTATGGCGGAAAGCCGGGCGGCTCGCTCGGCCCCGATTTTACCGACGCCGTTGTCGAGCGCGACGACGGGGTGACTTTTCGAGGCGATATCGAGATCCATGTCAGGGAATCGGACTGGCGTGCGCACGGCCACCACAACGACCGGCGTTACAACGGGGTGGTGCTGCATGTTGTGGCTGCCGAATCGGCAGGGCGGCCAGCGCTCAGGGCAACCGGTACATCGATACCGCTGCTCGTCCTCAACTGGACGGGCCGGGCAACTCGAGACGGAGCAGGTTTTCGCGGTTCGGATGCAACTGGTCCACAGCACGGGGGCACGCCTCACGGGCATCCGAAAACTTCTGAGGCACCGATGGGGTTCTCGGGGCCAATGGGCGTACTTGACCTGGCGGCGGCCGGGCTTGAGCGTTTTCACGCCCAGGCGGCCGGGCTCGCACTGGACATCGAAGCGTTCGGGCCTGACCAGGCGGTCTGGCTCGGCGTCATGGGCGCGCTCGGGTATCCACGCAACAAACGGGCATTCCGGATGCTGGCGACCCGGGTGCCGTGGAGCATGGCGACGGCCTGTGGGGGTTCAAAAGCACTCGGATCGCTGCTTACTCGGGCGGCAGGTCTCGGGGCCGACCCGGTCGACTCGTGGGTTACTGCGACTGGAATTTCCGGTCTGCCGGGAAGGCCGCCGGAATGGGTGCGCCCCTGGGGGCGACCGGCCAATTCACCGGCTGCGCGCATCGGGGCGATTTCGGTGCTCGTCTCGACATGGTCGGGCGGTCATGGGATTGCTGAGACGTGGATGCGCCATGTCACCGAAGTCGCCGGCACGAAGGACCACCGCACCCTCTCCGCGATATTCAGGCCGCGCGATCTCGTGGAAAATCCTGCCATAACCGTGATGGGGGCAGCCCGGGCCGCAGAGATCGTGGTCAATGTGCTGCTGCCCGCCGTGTTCGCCCTTGCGACGGGGGATGGCCGTGACGGTGTGGGCCTGAAGAACCGCGCCCTGGCCCTGTACATCGCTCACCCGAAGCTGGCCGAGAACTCTGTGACAAGGGAGGCAAAGGTCGCTCTCGGCGTCGATTACCAGGTCCCAGAGATCACTTCGGCCCGCGACCAGCAGGGCCTGATTACCCTGTACCGGGAGATGTTCAGGACGGGTATCAGGCCCCGCCAGGGGAGATTGCCCGGTGTATGACCCAGATATACCGCCACCTGGGATACGATTAGGCGCATGGCAGTTGAATCAAGTCCCCGACAGAACTCAGCAGGACGCGTTGCGGCGCCCGGTGTGCGCGACACCGCGGCGGGCCCGCCGGACCTGTCTGACGGGTTGCTGCCCGGCGAGCGGGTCATTTCTGAACTGGAGCCGGTGGGCGGAAATCATTTCCAGTTGACCCACGCACGGGTAATTTTCAACAACCGGGGTGGGACCGATGGCGGGGCGGTCTACGCGTCGGTCCGGCTGAAGGACATATCGTCGGTCCATGTCTCGCGCCGTCCACGTGCCCGCCGGAGCGCCGCATGGGGTGTCGTCGGGCTGTTCAGCGCCATTGGTGTCTGGCAGGTCACGCCGGACTCGACAATCGGCATCGGGGCGGCCGTCGCGGTTGCATTGATCTCGCTGTTCTTGATGGCGGATTACTGGATCAGGCCGGCAGGCGTTCATCTTGAGTTTCGCACCAGCGGCGGGACGATCGCCGGCGAGGTGGGCGGCAAGGCGTCGGACGCACTGGCTTTTGCCAGGAGAGTCGAGGATGAGCAACGGCGGCTCGTCCCGGGTCGCGCCAGCACGCCGTTCAGGAAATATCCTTCAGGCTAGTTTGGACCGGCGTTTCACGCTGCAGGACGGGAACGCCCGGGATGGTTCGGACGCCGCCCTGAAAATAACTTCACGGTGCGGCTGTGCTCCCGATACGCAGGTTCGGAATCACATCGAGGTCCCAGTCGTCCAGGCGGCCGTTCCTGAAATTGACGAGTCCGCTCATCGCGATCATCGCGCCGTTGTCCGTACACATCGCGACCGGCGGGACCGCAACCGGGACCGGGGACCGGGCGACCAGGGTTTCACGCAGTTGCCGGTTGGCTGCGACGCCCCCGGCCAGGACGATCCCCGCGCAGCCCTCCCGTATGGCAGCAGCCACCGTCTTGGTGACCAGCACGTCGACAACTGAATCCTGGAAGGCCCTGGCCATTCCCGCCACGACCCCCGGATCGACCTCGTCGCCCGGACTATTACGCGGGTAGACGCCCAGCTTCCTGGCCCGGTTTATGACTGCAGTCTTCAGGCCGCTGAAAGAAAACTCGTCGGTGCCCCGCATCCAGGCCCGGGGGAACGGCTCGGTCTCGGGCGCTCCTTCGGCAACCCGCTGGATCTCCGGCCCACCCGGATAGCGCAGTCCCAGCACGCGCGCCACCTTGTCGAACGCCTCTCCCGCAGCATCGTCCCTGGTCTCGCCGAGAAGCCTGAACTTGCCGTGGTCCTCGAGCAGCACCAGTTCGGTATGCCCGCCAGAGACGACGAGGCACATGATGGGTTTTACGCCGACGTCCCGCTGGAAGGGTTTCAGCCCGGTTTCACCTGACCGATCGCCCCCGCGGCCGCCGGGATCGGCCCAGGCCGCGTAGACATGTCCGTCCATGTGGTTCACCCCGACCAGCGGGACATCGAGCGCGGCGGCGAGGCCTTTGGCAAAATTCAGGCCAACGATCAGCGAACCCGCGAGGCCCGGGCCGTGTGTGGCGGCGATTACGTCGATATCGCCCCAGTCGATGCCGGCGTCGCTGATTGCCTGTTCACAAACCGGGCGTATGTCCAGGACATGCTGCCGGGAGGCTATTTCGGGGACGATGCCGCCGTACCGGGCGTGGATATCGACCTGCGTGGCGATCACATTGGCCAGGACATTGCCCGTTTCGTCCACCAGGCCCACCGACGTTTCGTCACAGCTCGTTTCGATTCCAAGGACGTTCATTCTCATGTGTCCAATGTAACAATCAGACCAGTGATTTTCCCTATCCCCCCGGCGGAACTTTAATACATGATCAAAACGAGACCCGCTCAAATTTGCCCCCGTTTCGCGGGCAGGCCGGGGTAAAAACCGACTCTCCGGGCGCGCGTCGTTGAAATGTTTAGCGGATTACAGAATATCGGGGTGGTATTAATTTGGATTCGAACAACTGGCCTGAGTGCATGTCGTGTGGCGAGGGGCGGTTAGTCCCCCTGTCGGATTTCGGGGGTCAGGGGGCGCCGGTGCACTACAAGGCGTGGGTGTGCATTAACCCCGATTGCGCGTTCAACCTGAAGATTCGGAACGGTGAAATTCACCTGAATGAGCCGATCATTCAGGGTGCCAGGATCCGATAGTATTTAGCCGGGCAATCCGCAGCAGCCTGACAGGTCGTAAGTAGTGCTGAGGTTGAGACGGCTATCACGCAAAAATCCAACGCCCCGGGACCCCGCAGGTTCTCGTTGAGCACGATTGCAGCCTATGCAATCGCGGTGCTCGGCGTCGTCCTGATCGTCGTCTCCGGCGCATACATCTACTCGCGGACCCGCTCTGGCTCCGATGCCGCAGAGTTCATCTACTCGGTGCCCGAAGAAAACCTCGGCGGTCACCTCGGGCGGGTGGCTGGCGCAGTCCCGCCTGCTCCTCTGACCGGAGAGCAGCCCATACCGCTGGAGCAAAAAGCGCCCGATGTTGCCAGGTTCGCGGGCCTTTACCCGGGAAACCTGCTCAACCCGAAATACTGGTCGCAACCGGAGTGGGCGGGGTCCGATCCGTTCGGGGGACCGACGATCCCGGATGGCTTCATCCCGGTGCTATCTACGGACCTGTTTCGCGACTTCGACCCTTCGTCGGATGCGACGGGCATGAGGATCCCCGCGATCGACGTGGATTCGACAGTCGAAGAACTTGAGATACTCGACCTCGGGGACCAGCGGGAGTACCAGACCCCGGACAACACAGTCGGCCACATCCCCAGGACCGCGGGACCCGGTCAACAGGGCAGCGGGTGGTTCTTCGCTCACCTCGAGAGTTACATCGCCGGGGAAGGCAGCATCTTCCGGCGCCTCCCCGATATTACCGAGCTGATAAAGCAGGACCCGGTTGACGTTTTCATCACAACCGCCGATACGGAGTACATGTACCGGGTGACCGGTACGAGCCAGGTACACGAAGACGATCTGAGGCTGTCGAGCGCGGACGATGCGCAGATCACTCTCGTGACCTGCTGGCCGAGCCGGGTGTATGACCAGCGCGTGCTGGTCGATGCAACGCTTATCGCATACCGGCCGCTGTAGCGGGGTTGCTGAATCTGGCTCCGGGCGCGGGCGTTAGGCTCCGGGCGTCAGAGGCTGACTTGGTCGCGTATGCAGCTCCGCGGGGCACGCCAGAGCCTGATGACATCCGAATCAGATTGGGAGTTTGGCAAGTGGGCGTTGTGCTCTGGGCGTGCGAGGCGCACTTGCCAGATGACTGGCGTGAGCAAATCGCCGCCGCAATCTCTTTTTGGGCCGCGCCCCGAGGGCACCCGCCTCCCGAAGGAGGCAAGCAGGCTAGGGCCGGGCGCGCGGGACACGTTTTTGCCGTTGAAATCAGTGTCCGGTTTTCCCTTTCTGCGCGATCATTATTGCCGGTCGTCTGCGGCAGTGGCGGCCGATTACTTGATCTGCCCGGGCTCCGGGCGCCCCGGGTACTCCGTACCTCTACCTGAATCTCGATCGCTATTGAACTGCGGGCCCGTACCGATAGTCTCGTCCGAATACACGCCTGAACGAACTAGAAAAGCCAGACAGCACAACAATGACAGCATCGACCCCGCCGATATGGAGGGACAGGCCGCTACTGGTACTGCTTGCAGTTGCCGTGGTCGGGTTGGTACTGCAGATAACGCTCGGGGGTGTCGTCCGTGTCACCGGTTCCGGCGACGGTTGCCCGGACTGGCCCCAGTGTTTCGGCCGCTGGTACCCGCCGTTCGAATACCACGCAATTCTCGAATACAGCCACCGCACGGTCGGTACGCTGGTCGGGCTGGTGATTATCGCGGCGACCGTAAGGGTGTGGACCAGGCACAGGGACGTCCGCGTCGTGGCATGGCTGGCAACCGCGTGCCTGGCCCTGATCGCCGTTGTGGGCGGTCTGGGCGGTGCGGTCGTACTGAACGAACTCGACCCGGCCATCCGCACCGTCCACCTGATGCTCGCCGAGATCGTCGTTCTGCTGGCGGTGCTGACGTTGGTCGCTGCGCTCTACCGGCGACCCAATGCTCGTCAGGCGGCTCCTAAAACGGCGGATGGCGACCCACCGGGCACGGGCTCAGCGTGGATCTGGGGACGGGTGAGCGGCGAGCACCGCAGTGCACTTAACGTCGCAGCGGCGGCGGCGGCGCTGACACTGGTGGCCCTGCTGTCGGGTTCATATGCAGTCTGGAGAGAGGCCGGGGCCGTCTGTGCATCGTGGCCGCTGTGCGGCGGGTCGATCGTCCCTGAATCGGCACTCGCGTGGATCCATGTCACGCACCGCATCCTTTCGCTCGTGGCAATTGTCGCGGTGCTTTACGCGGGGCACCGTGCGCGGCGCCTGCCCAACGTTTCGGGCGCACTCCGCGTGGCCGCGCTCGGCTCGGCGGTACTGATCGTTGCGCAAATGCTGATGGGAGCTGCAAACCCGTGGACCACATTCGCCGAGTGGGCAAGGGCAGGACACCTGAGCCTGGCGACGCTTGTGTGGGTCGATATGGTGTTCATGGTGGCGCTGATTCTCCGCCCGGTCCCACGGCGAGAAGTTTTTGGCGGAGAGGCGCTTGGACAGGCCGAAGAGGCACCGGGGGCAGCCAGCCCCATCTAGGAATTCGCCCCGGCGCAGAGTTCGTGGATACCGGTTAACATCTTCAAATGGTTACTAACGAAGCAATAGAACGCGGTTCGGCACGGGCCCTGTTGAGCGATTTCATCGCGCTCACCAAGCCGCGGGTAATGTCGCTGCTGCTCGTTTCCGCCATTGCCGGGGCGTTCCTCGGCGCGGGTTCGACGCCGAGCCTCCAGGTGATCCTGGGCGTGCTCGTCGGCGGGGCGCTGGCCGCTGGCGGTGCGGCGTCGTTGAACATGGCGTACGAGGGCGAGCTCGACCGGCGGATGGGCCGCACCAAGAACCGCCCGGTCGCACAGGGCCGGATATCTGCCCGCAGCGCCGCACTGTTCGGAGTTCTGCTGAACGTGGCCGCGTTTATCGTCCTAGTGCTTATGACAAACGTCCTGGCGGCTTCCCTTGCGCTGGCAGGGACCGCGCTTTATTTCGGCCTCTACACCGTAGTCCTGAAGCGTACGACGACGCAGAACATCGTGGTCGGCGGTGCGGCAGGGGCGGTTCCCCCGCTGGTTGGCTATGCCGCCGCCGCGGGCACGGTCGACCTGGCCGCCTGGTACCTGTTTGTGATCATTTTTTTCTGGACGCCCCCCCACTTCTGGGCGCTGGCGATAATGATCAAGGACGACTACGCCCGCGCCGATATCCCGATGCTCCCGGTTGTACGCGGGGTCGAGCACACGACTACCCAGATACTCCTCTACACGACGGTCCTTTCCGCCCTGACTATCCTGTTCGGCGTGGTGGCAGGTGTGCTGGGCTGGACATACATGGTCGGGGCCGCGGTGCTGGGCGGCGCGTTCCTGTGGTACGCCTTCCGCCTGGTGCGTGAGCCCGGCAAGCCGGCGGCGGCAAGGTTGTACAAATATTCGCTGCTTTACCTGGCGCTGCTGCTGGTTCTCGTGATGGTCGACTCGGTCATCGCCTGACCGTTCGGCCCGCATGTGTCGTGGACGGTCCCGGTGCCGGGGTGGGCCGCGGGGGCTGCGGCGCATCGAGCGGGTGAGCCCCCCGCGCCCCGGCGACCGACGATTTCACGTTACGATGTGGGCGTGGGATTCCTGAAGACAACTTTTGCGGTGTTGGGCGTTGCGGCGGGCGGCTACATCGGCGTGTCAACGGCCCTTGCATCGGGCCTGGTCAGGACGACCCGCGTTCGTCCTGACAACGCACCCGATTCGGTCGGTCTCGACTACCGTGACGTGAGCTTTACCAGCCGGGGCGGCGACGCCGATCTCTCCGGCTGGCTCGTTCGTCCACAATCCGAGAATGAGGGGGCTCCTGGAGGTGGGGCCGGAGATGAAGTGGACGCAGGTCCTTCAGAGGCCGGGGGGCGCGGGATTTCCTGGATCGCGATGGTCCACGGCGATGACACGAGCCGCAGCGATTCGAAGATAGGGATGCTCAATATCGCCCGCGCGCTGAGCCTGCGCGGGTTCGGAATACTCATGTTCGACATGCGTGGTCAGGGTGATTCACCGACCGCTGTTTCATCGTCGGGCTATTACGAGAGGCTTGACCTGCAGGGTGCCTCCGATTACCTGGTGAGCAACGGGGCCGACCGGAGCCGGATTGGCGTGCTGGGGTTTGCGCTTGGCGGGGCGGTTGCGCTGCTGGCCGGATCGAACCCGAATAACTTCGGTGCGGTGGTTTGCGACAGTGCGTTCGCCGACCTTTCGCTGGTCCTGAAGGGCTCGATGACCGGAGTCAAGCGACCACTCACGCTGTGGTTCCCCGGCATGAGGTTCATGGCAAAAGCCCTTTACGGGATCGATATCGCCGACGTTTCACCGGCGCGTGCCATCGCCCGTTCCGATACTCCGGTGCTGGTAATCCACGGTGAGGAAGACGGGGTAATTCCCGTGGAACATGCACGGCTGCTCGGCAGGGCAATTGGCGCAAGTTTCGACGAGATCGAATCGGGAGAAGAGACCGTGTGGACCGTGCCCGGTGCCGGACACACCGGTGCGTTCAGGACCCAGCCGGAGATTTATATCGATAAGGTCGCGACGTTTTTCGAGAGGCACCTGAGCGCGCCCGTCGCTACCTGACCCGGGCGGGATGCCCCGGGGTTCAGGCTACGGAAAATGGCAAACCGGGGTGGGTCAGGCCGGAAGTGCTGTTTGCGCGAGTTTCACGACCTCGGAAAAGCCATCGGGCTCCCGGATGGCCAGTTCTGCCAGCGACTTGCGGTCGAGTTCGATGCCGGCAAGCGACATACCGTGGATGAGGCTGGCGTAGTTGATGCCATTTGCCCTGGCAGCCGCGTTGATGCGAACGATTTGCAGCGATCGGTTCGTGCGCTTTTTCAGGCGTCGGTGGGCTGTCGAGTAGGCAAGCGCGTGTGTCAGCGATTCCTTTGCCACGCGGTACCGTCGGTTTCGTGCAGCGCGGTGGCCCCGCGTGAGCTTGAGCACTGCCTTGTGCCGTCTTCGTGTAGTTGTTCCGCCCTTGACCCTTGCCAACGTATTTCTCCTCGGCCACACACAATTACCGAACTCGTGGGCGAGCCCGGCAATGTAATCAGATAATTATGCAGCTACCGCTAGCGAATTGCGCTAATGGCCTGCTTGATGCTCTTTGCGAATTTCTTCGAGTCGAGGGCTACTTTTCCACCGAAAAGGCGTTTGACCCTGGCTGACTTGCGGCGGCGGAAGTGGCCTTTTGGACCTTTCGTCCGGAGCACCTTGCCGGTGCCACTTATGTGGAACCGCTTCTTGGCACCCTTGTGGGTCTTCATCTTCGGCATGTTAGAAAGTTTCCGTCCTCGGTCCTGGTTTTTGATCGTACCGATCGGGGCGCCGGTCTATCGGCCTGACCCGCACTGCCCGAACCTGATCGTGTTATTTAATGGTTTCCGGCACACTCGCGTCGTCGGCCGGTTCGCCCGGTGCCTCAGCGTTTGCGGGTGCGTTTGCCGTCGCCGCTGAAGCCTTATTTTGTCGTTCCCGTTCCTTCTGTTGCGGCGACGGTGCAAGCAATATGCTCAGGACCCGCCCTTCCATTCCGGGCGGTTTCTCGAGTTTTGCGACCGACGCCACGCCTTCTGCAACTTTTCTCAGCACCTTCATGGCGATCTCGGGGTGCGCACGCTGGCGCCCCCGGAACCGGACGAACACCCTGACTTTCGCACCCTCGCCAAGAAGGTTTTTTGTCATTCGGATCTTCGTTTCGATGTCGTTGTCGGACATCACCGGGCTGAGTCTTACGTCTTTCTGTTTACTGGCACTCCGCGAGACTTTGCGTGCCTCTCGCTGCTTTTTGCTCTGGATAAATTTGAAGCGACCGTAATCCAGGAGCCTGCACACGGGCGGATTCTGATTGGGCCCGACCTCAACAAGGTCGAGACCTTCGTCCTGCGCCATCTCGAGCGCGTCACGCAACGGCATCACGACTGACTCGGACGAATCCTCGCCACGAATAACCCGAACCTCATCGGCCCGGATTCGGCGATTCACCCTGAATTCTTTTGCTATGTTTGCACTCCCTGTGACACGGGGCGGATTTCCGCCGAACTGCGCTTCGTCAAATCAGCCCAAAACGGGCTATTTGTGCACACTTATTTCCGGTGTCAAATTGGTCGGACTTCAAATATACCACCCCCGTAGCCGATACTCAATTGGGAGCCCGTACGAATCTTCACCGGCTTGCTGCACGTAATACGGGCTGACACCGGTGCTGCGCCAGCGTATGGCTATGCTACGATTACGACTGGTCAGTAACGAGATTTGAGCGCGCATACAGCCTCCGACGGCCCGACAAAATCGTGGGGCTCTGTGTTCGCATCGAACTACCGGGTCGGCATGCAGACCGGGCCGACTAACCCGGGTACTAACGGGAACAGGCGATTGGACGGCCAGGACATATGAACAGCCGCTGGATGCGGAACAGCCTCGTCTATCTTGTGATCATCGTCGCGGTGATCACCATCTTCTTCCTGTTTGTCGATTCTCCGACCGGTGGAGCAAAAGAGATCGGCATCAACGAGGTCGTCGAACTCGCCAAAAACAGCAGCGGGTCTTCCCGGCTCGAGATTGTGGTTAAAGGCGACTCACTGACCGTTTCGGACGGCGTGAACCTGTTCACATCCCGTAAAGAAGAGGGTTCGAGCATTGCCGAACTGCTCTCAAATGCCGGGGTGGACAATGCCAACTACACGGTCCGGGTCGACTCCGGTGGTGGATTTTCCAGCTTCTTTGGAATCCTGATCGGGTTCCTTCCGTTGATACTTTTCGGCGGAATCCTGTTGTTCATGATGCGACAGGCACAGGGCAACAGTAATCAGCAGATGGGCTTTGGCCGCAGCCGTGCCCGTATGTTTGTCGGCTCGAAGGCAACCGTTACATTCTTCGATGTGGCAGGTGTGCCCGAGGCCAAGGCAGAGCTCGAAGAAGTTGTCGAATTCCTGAAATACCCCGAACGTTTCCAGGCGCTGGGCGCAAAAATCCCCAGCGGCATACTGCTGGTCGGGCCTCCCGGGACCGGCAAGACCCTGCTCGCCCGCGCCGTTGCAGGCGAGGCCGGCGTGCCCTTCTTCTCGATCTCCGGTTCCGAATTCGTCGAGATGTTCGTCGGTGTCGGTGCCTCCCGCGTGCGTGACCTGTTCGACCAGGCCAAACGGCACGCACCCTGCATTATTTTTGTGGACGAAGTCGACGCCGTCGGCAGGCACCGCGGCGCCGGCCTGGGTGGCGGCCACGACGAACGCGAGCAGACCCTGAACCAGATCCTGGTCGAGATGGACGGCTTCGATTCGGCGACGAACGTGATCGTTATTGCTGCTACCAACCGCCCCGATATCCTCGACCCTGCCCTGCTCCGACCGGGCCGGTTCGACCGCCGCGTCATCCTCGACAACCCGGATATTCGTGGGCGCACCGCGATCCTTGATGTGCATGCCAAGGGCAAGCCGTTCGACAAGCAGGTGGAGCTTAGCGAGATCGCCAAGCAGACCCCCGGCTTCACGGGCGCCGACCTTGCGAACCTGATCAACGAAGCTGCGCTGCTTGCCGCACGCAACAACCAGAAGACCATCACCTTTGAAAACATGACCGAGTCGATCGACCGCGTGTCGATGGGGCCGGCCCGCAAGAGCAAGGTGATCAGTGAAAAAGACCGCAAGATCACCGCTTACCACGAGGCGGGCCACGCGCTTGTCTCGCACTTCATGCCGGGCGGTTCGCCAATCGGAAAGATATCGATCATTGCCCGTGGCCAGGCGGGTGGTTTCACCCGGTGGCAGCAGGAAGACAGGACCTACTCATCGAAAGAGCAGCTTGAAGCCCAGATCGCAAGTGCGATGGGCGGACGTGTCGCAGAGGTTCTGAAGGTCGGTGATGTGACCACCGGCGCTTCAAACGACTTTGAGCAGGCAACCAGCATCGCCCGGGAAATGGTGATGCGCCTCGGCATGAGCGACAAGCTTTCTCACCGCTCATTCGGCAAGCGCCAGGGCGGCGCGGTGTTTTTGGGACGAGAAATGTCGGAAGAACGTGATTACTCGCTCAAGACCGAAGTGATCATCGACGACGAGATAAACCGGCTGCTGAGAGAGGGCGACGAAGTGGCCACTGTGCTCCTTGTCGAACACGACAAGGAGCTCGAAGGAGTCGCCCAGTTCCTGCTTGAACACGAGACCATCGACGCGGAACAGTTTTTGGCGATCATCGCGGGCAAGGACCCGCTGGCGGCCAGTCCGATGGCGACCGACGGCCCTGTTACGCCAGCCGACAGTCCGACCGATGAGGTACCGCGAGGCGACGAACAGATCGACGGTGCCGCCGACCCAGAGCCGCAGGTCACGTAGTAGGGCGGCCGTGCCGCAATTGCATCCGGTCCCGGCAACCCAGAAAAATTGACGCGGCGCTTACGGCGCTGTTTCTTTTTTCCGGTCCTTTACGCCGTGCCCGTTGCGGTCGGGCTGATTACCAAGTGGAAAATCAGGACGGAGTGAGCAACCTGTGAGCACTGTATTTTCTGGCGAGCGGTGGTCGATTCAGCGGTTTGTCTCGGGTTTTTCGAACAATGCGTTCCTCATCACGTGTGCGCGCACCGGGAAATCGGTAATTATCGATACCCCTGCGCAGCCGGACGAGTTGGTCGCCGCGGCGGGGGCGACAGAGGTAGAAGCCATTCTGATTACCCACGGTCACCAGGACCACCTTGAGGGTTTCACCGCCGTGACCGGCACGTTCGATGCGCCTGTAGGCATTGGGATGGCCGACCGCGGGATGCTGCCCGCCGCGGCGGGAAAAGGGCCGGAATTTCTGGATATTTCCGCATCCAGGCTGATCGAGGCCGGCGATTTTGCACTTCGCCCCATGGCCACGCCGGGCCACACCCCCGGCTCGACCTGTTTCATGCTCGGGCGCTCGCCGCAATCCGAAGCCGGGGCACCGAGCACGGAGGAGCCAGCTTCTCACGTCTTCACGGGCGACACGTTGTTCCCGGGAGGTCCCGGAAGGTCGGCATCGCCGGTGGCGCTCAGGCAGATGCTCGATTCAATCAACACGCACATCTATGTACTGCCCGACCCGACCGTCGTTCTTCCCGGCCACGGTGAGTTCACCACGGTCAGTGAATCGAAGTGGGAGTACGCCGTTTTCGCGGCCCGACCGGTCGATGCCAATCTTGCTGGAGATGTGACATGGGCTTAGCTGGTCGACCGGTGGGGATGCCCGGTTGATGCCGCCGGAACAAGGGCCTCAGCCGGGCCAGTACCCGGGCGACGTGTTGCCACCAGCAGCGTTGTGGGGGCCGCTCGATGTGGTGACGGGTGCAACGCTCACGATGCTCATCGTGATTTCGATACTCAGTTTCGGCGGAGTTGTCGGCACGTCCGCGGGATTTGAAACATCGATTACCTCGCCCACGGGTTACATCGTTGGGGCCATTTCGAGCGCGCTCGCGTTGCTGGTGGTCCGCCTGGCGCGATCCCCGCTCTGGCCGGTCGTGCTGGCGATGGCGGTCGGTATTGGAGTGGTTTCGGCCAGTTACCTGATCGCGATCGACGCGGGCGATGGCGTCGCCGAGGTGGGCGGTGTGCCCGTCTCAATCATCATGGTGACTGTCATGTCGGCCTCTTTTGCGGTGGTCGGCTTCGCACTATCGACCGTACGCTACCGGGAGCCGCTCGGCGCACTCGGCTTTATCAGGACGAGCGGGGTCCGGCCTTACGCGTTCGCTGCGGGTATGTGGTTGATTGGCATGGTCGTGCTGCTGATGCTGATGCAGCTGTTGATCTGGCTGGATATCGATTTTCTACTGCCACCGGACACTGCACAGCAGGCACTGGACGAGGCCGGCGGCAACATTGTGCTTACGCTGCTGCTCGTGGCGGTCGCCGGGCCCGTTGCGGAAGAAATATTCTTTCGGGGGTTCGTGCTTACCGGGTTATTGAAGCGATTCGGTGGCCTGCGCGCCCTGCTGCTTTCATCGCTGTTGTTCGGGCTGTTCCACATTGATCCGGGGGCAATCCTGCTCACTTTCATACTGGGCGTAGTGCTCGGCTGGGTGTACCTTAAAACCGGTTCGATCTGGCCCGCGATTTTCGCCCACGCACTGCACAACACAGTTGCGATTCTGGCGACCAAGTACTTGACGGCAACCTGACCGTTTCTGGTGTGGCGGCATGTGTCGATATCATGCAATCGTAACCGGTCAGAAGTCACTCCAGAAAACCGAATGTAAACATGGCAACCGACAGAATTCGCGAAGCGTTTGAACGGGCCGAGGCCGAGGGCCGGATCGCGCTGATGCCGTACGTGACGATCGGGTTCCCCGAGATAGACCTGACCACCGAAATCGTACGGGCGATAGTCGATGGCGGTGCTGATGTTGTCGAACTGGGAGTTCCGTTCAGCGATCCCCTGGGAGACGGGCCGACTATCCAGGCATCCGGTCACCGGGCCCTGCTCAACGGTGTGACGCCCGAGACATGCATCGAGGCTGCGCGGGCCATCCGGGGCGCCGGAATCGACGTACCGATCGTGTTTATGGGTTACTACAACAATATCCTCTCAGCGGGCCTCGACGAGTACTGTTCCAGGGTTGGCGAGGCAGGTGTTGACGGGTTGATCGTGGTAGACCTCCCGGCCCAGGAGGCAGGTCCGTTGCAGGACGCCGCGGACCGCGCCGGCCTGGCGTTAATTCCGCTGCTGGCGCTAACTTCGACTGACGAGGCGATCATGCATGCGTGTGCGCGGGCTGCCGGGTTCGTCTACTGCATCTCGGTGCTGGGGGTGACGGGTGCGCGGGCGACGATGTCGGAACGGGTCGAAGGGCTGGCAAAAAACGTGCGTAAATACACCGACCTGCCGGTGGCGATAGGTTTTGGAATATCGAATGCCGACCACGTTGCGGAAGTTGCGAAATATGCCGACGGCGCGATAGTCGGGAGCGCGCTGATCGACACCCTGGCCGGTGGCGATAGTTCGGGAGCGGCCGCACGTGCCGGGGCTTATATCCGCCAGCTGGCCAGCGGCACGGCGCGAAAAGTCGTGGCAAACTAGGTCGCCAGAGTCGCGCGGGTCACCGGTCACCGTCAAATTATCGTAATCACGAGTATCGCGGGCGAACCGATAATTCGCTCGCCATGAAACATGAGTCAATCCGCCGTTTCGGCGCGGGAAATCAATGGCAACAAAGGTCCGGGGCGTCAAGGGCGCAACAACAACCGAGGGCACCTCAGTTGACGATGTCCTGAAGGCAACCGGTGAGCTCTTGCAGGTGCTTGTCGATGAAAACGGCATCGAACAGGATGACATTGCCTCGGTGCAGTTCACAACCAGCCCCGACCTGGTTGCCGAATTCCCGGCGGTAGCTGCCCGCGAGCGCTTCGATTGGAACGATGTGCCGTTGATGTGCGGTCACGAAATGGCCAGACCCGGCGCGCTTACCAGGTGCATACGTATACTAATTTTGTGGAACACTGAAAAAGCTCAGAACGAAATTAAGCATGCATACCTGAACGGTGCTGCTAAGCTTCGTCCCGACCTTTCGACCGCAAACACGTAAAGATATGAACGAACGCAACACAGGGACCAATTTCATGCCCGGCCGACGCGACAGAAGCGCGGCTGCGGTCGTCTATATGCGTTCAGCCGGGTACGCCCCGCGTTTCTGTGCCTCCGGCTATAACCCTGCCGATGGCTATACCTCTGGCGATGGCTATACCTCTGGCGATGGCTATACCTCTGGCGATGGCTATACCGGCGGGTTGTTTACGTACGGGCGCTCCTATCACAGCCAGGCTGCCTGAGCGTCCTCAGCCAACCCCCCACCGGATTCATGAAGCTTCCCGCCCCACAGCATGCAACTGTGCCGGTCTGACTGAGTGAATCACGAACCCCGCAAAATCCATCCGTACACAAGTTGTAGAGAAAAATAACAACGTCATGTCCACATCAAATATTCGAGTCACTGGTATTCATCCGCTCGACCCGCCCCGAAGTTACATCGAAGCGCAGCCGATTACGCCGAAGATCGCTGAAGTGGTGATCGAGGCCCGCAACGCAATCGAAAATATCGGCAACCGCACCGACAAACGCATGGTGATGTTGGTCGGGCCCTGCTCTATCCACGATGAGACGGCCGGGCTCGAGTACGCAAAGCGGCTCGCGGTTCTCGCCGAGGAGGTCAAAGGCTCCATCCTCGTTGTGATGCGGGTCTATTTCGAAAAGCCGCGGACTACGGTCGGCTGGAAGGGGTTGATCAACGACCCGAACCTCGATGGCACATTCGATATGCAGACCGGTCTCAGGCGGGCCCGGGCGTTCCTGCTCGAAGTTGGTAACCTGGGTTTGCCTGCCGGGACCGAATTTCTCGACCCGTTCACTCCCCAGTATCTAGCCGACCTGATTGCGTGGGGCGCTATTGGCGCCCGGACCACCGAAAGCCAGACTCACCGGCAGATGGCCAGCGGGCTGTCGATGCCCATCGGGTACAAGAACGGCACCGGTGGCAGCTGTCAGATCGCGGTCGATGCGATGATGGCCGCACGGTCGCCGCACGCGTTTCTCGGTATCGACCTCGACGGCCGTGCAGCTGTCGTCAACACCGTTGGAAATCCGGCGCAACACCTCATCCTGCGCGGTGGGTCTTCTGGCCCCAACTACGATGAGGACTCAGTTGCGTCGGCCAGTGCCCTGCTCGAGATCGCCGGACTCCAGCCGAATGTCGTAATCGATTGTTCGCACGCCAACAGCAACAAGGACCACAGGCGACAGCCGATCGTGTTCCGTGAGACCGTCCGCCAGCGTACCGCGGGCAACGAAGGCGTTATCGGGCTGATGCTGGAAAGCCACATTAATGAGGGCAACCAGCCGATGGGCAAGCTCGCCGATTTGAAGTACGGTGTTTCAATCACCGATGCCTGCATCAACTGGGAATCGACCGAGGAATTGCTTCTTGAGGCACACGCAAAACTTAGCCAGAAGGCCGGGGCCCTGGCCTAGGATTCCAGGAAACCGATTGCCCTCGCCGTTGCAATCCGGCCAAACGGCATGCCGATGACCGCACCGTTCGCATCCATAGACGCCCTGGGCGGTCCCACGGTCGCCACCATCGGCACCTTCGACGGGGTGCACCTGGGCCACCGCGCGCTTTTGTTGAAGGTGAGGCAGGAAGCCGAAGCTCGCGGTGCGATGTCGGTCGCGCTCGTGTTCAGAGAACAGCCGCGGGCGTTTTTCAAGCCGGGAAAAAGGGTTTCGTACCTCTGCGATTTCGAATCCCGTATAGCGATGTTGCGCGAGACGGGTATCGACGAGATCGTCGAACTGGAATTCGGGGCGATGATCCAGCAACTGTCTTCGGAGGAGTTCGTTGCCGGTCTTCAGAACCGTATTGGGCTTCAGGCGTTGATCGTGGGGCCTGGGGCCCGCATAGGTTCGGACCAGGCGCGGGTCGAAGACCTCGCGTCTCGTGTGCCGGGCGGAACCGGACCCGGCGGGACGAGCGGCGTGACTGGCGTCGAATTCATCGCGGCACCGGCGGAGACGGTCGATGGGCTTCGGGTGTCGAGCTCGGCGATTCGCAGGGCAATCACGGAGGGACGCTGCGAGCCTGCTGCGAAGATGCTGGGACGCAACTATTCGATAACGGGGGTGGTGGGGACAGGCGAACGCCGCGGGCAGGAACTGGGATTTCCGACGGCAAACCTCGAACTGGAAACTGCATTTACGGTTCCGGAAAACGGAATTTACGCTACTCTCGCCACGGTAGATGGCGTGACACACTGGGCGGCCACCAGTATCGGCGTCAGGCCGACATTCGATGCGGATGGCGGGCGGACTATAGAGGCGTTCCTGCTGGACTTTGATGGCGACCTGTATACGAAGCGGCTCCGCCTGGAGTTCGTGACGAGGCTCCGGAGCGAGGTCGCATTCGATTCAGTTGACGAGTTGGTGGAACAGATGAACAGGGACGTTGAAGAGACCCGCAAGGTGCTGGCCGGCCCGGTTCCCGGGGCAATAACCCGACAGGCACGCTGAACGCCATGCCCTGTCTTTATAAAATCCCCTGATAACCTCCCGGTAATCCGCAAAAAACGCCATGACGACCAACACAGAATTCGCAAACGTAACTGAAGAGCTCGAATGGCGCGGGGCGTTGTTCGATGCGACCCCCGGGGCGGCGCATGTGCTCGCCACGGAAAAAGTGACCTGCTACAACGGTTTCGATCCCACGGCGAGCAGTCTTCACATCGGCAACCTCGTGCCGATCATGGGGCTGGTCCGCCTGCAGCGGCACGGTCACACGCCGATAGCGCTCGTTGGCGGCGGCACGGGCATGATTGGCGACCCGTCGTTTCGCGCCGAAGAGCGGAAGCTGATGTCGGTCGCACAGATCGACGAGAACGTCGAGGCGATTCGCCTTCAGCTGGAGCCGTTTCTCGATTTCAAAGTGAAGTCGAACCCCGCCCGCATGGTCAACAACGCCGACTGGCTGCGCAAGACCAACCTGCTGGATTTTCTGCGCGATATCGGCAAGCACTTTACGATCAACACGATGATGGGCCGCGATTCCGTAAAGGGCCGGTTCGGTCGGGACAGCGGCATTTCGTTCACCGAGTTCAGCTACCAGTTGTTGCAGGCCTACGATTTCCTGAGGCTGTACGAGCTGGACAACTGCGCGTTCCAGGCCGGTGGCAGCGACCAGTGGGGCAATATTCTTGGCGGCGTCGACCTGATTCGCCGGGTTCACGGTGCCAATTCCGAGGGACTACCGCGGGCGCATGGCATCGCCTACCCGCTTGTTACCACTGCAAGTGGCGAGAAGTTCGGGAAGTCGGCGGGCAACGCCCCGACGCTCGACCCGAAGCAGACTTCGCCGTACCGGCTCTACCAGTTCTTCCTGAACGTGGCCGATGCCGATGCCATCCCCTACCTGAAGCTGTTTACCCTGCTCAACCAGCTGCAGATAGGCGAGTTGGATGTGGCTGTGAAGACCGAGCCCGGGAAGCGGGAGGCACAGCGTAAGCTGGCCGAAGAGGTGACGCTGACGGTCCATGGTCAGGGCGGGCTCGACCAGGCATTGCGGGTGACCCGCGCCTTCTTCGGGGGCGATTTTGCCGGTCTTTCAGCGGATGAGATGGAAGATGTGCTGGATGGTTCGTCGGTGACCGAGATTCACCGCGATGAGCTGTCGGGAGACGGGATCAGGTTCACGCAACTTGCGGTGAGTGCCGGTGCGGGGAAGTCGGGTGGCGATGTGCGGCGCACCGTTGCGCAGGGCGGAATGTACCTGAACGGCGAGCGTGTTGAGGATGCCGACCGTGCCGTGGTGCTGGACGACCTCGTAGAAGGGCGGCTGCTGGTGATACGCCGGGGCCGCAAGAGCTACTCGCTGGTGAAGCTGGCCGATTAGGGTTTTGGGCTTTCTGGGAGATGACCGAGAGCAAGATCGGTATTTTGGAGACGTGTCAGCTGCTGAGGTCCCTCCGCTCCGGTCGGGAAATCGACTTTCTTTGAGGTCGAACGCGGGGTTGCTCTCACAACCGCCTGAGCCGGGCAAACTCGTCAAACGCCCTGGATAGAGGGTGATCGTCGAAGAAAGGCCAACAACAAAGCGCCCACTGTTACCGAAACTAGTTGTAACGGCAGCCAGCGGGCGTTCTGCCGCGAGACAGCAGTGGGAACTTGCCTTAATGCCCCGCGAGATGAACCAGGGCATGTAGCACAACCCATTATTCGATTGTGTTGCCGCCAGCAGGTGGAGGATTTAGCTGGCACACACTGTGTCAGTCGTCTCGCTGAACTCGTACGAATAGTCGTTGCCGTTGAGGGTGAAGATCGAGGCCTGCTCATGTCCTTCACTGACTGGTCGGTAACCGCCGATCGGTTGAAGAACGGTGTACAACGAATCGTCGCTGGTTATGTGGATCAGGTGAGCGCCGTAAGTGAGAGAGGCGAACTCATCAGATGTCATCACCAATTTAGGTTCGTTCCAGCGACCAGCCGGACTAGTCTGTACTTCCCACTCAAAAGTCATGCCGGTCAACGGTCGAAGCTCGATATCTGAGCCGAAAACCGAGGTGCCAGTGTGGTCGGCACACAGGTCCAGCACGTTTGGTCCACTCAGTTCCCCGCTGATTCGAGTGTCACTCAGGAATGCGTCCCAAATTTCAGCCGCCACGTCTCTCTCAAGTCGGTCGGAAGATCCCAGCAACGAGTCGGGGAATAGACGCTGTGGGCCAACATCATTGAGCGCTTCCAGGTCGACAAATGGCGTCGGCGTGGGCGGCACTGGAGTTAGTGTCGGAATTGGAGTTTCTGTTGGGATTGGCGCAGGGGTGACTTCGATTACTACAAACGTTGCAATCGGCGCGACCGTGGCCGTGGGCGGTACGGGTACCGATGTTGCAGTCGGCGCGACCGTGGACGTGGGCGGCACGGGTGCCGTGGTAGAGGTTGCGGCGGCGGCCACCGGGTTTGGAGTGCTGGTGGTTTGGTCCGCTTCACCACACGCGACAGCACTCAAAAACAGCGTTAAAAGAATTGAAATGGCCGCGATATAGCGCCATTTGAAGATGAGAGTTCCCACTGACTTCTTCCTTAGTATTTCTCTCACGACGTGATTGTTTGCGTCATGGGGCGATGTTCACGACAGCGGTTGCTGACGCGTAAGAAGAAGTTCGCAGCAATGAGCTGCCGACGCATCACCCGACCCTGTAATCTCTGGGATCGCGCGAAAAAACAGCGCGTGGTCAGACCCTGTTACGCGTCGTGCGATCCGAACTGGAAACGGCCGTATCAGTCGCGGTCGCCGATTGAAGAGATGCCGCTGGCCAGCGCGAACGTGGTGGCCTCCACGCGGTTCGCGACGTCGATCTTGGTGAAGATGTTGCTGAGGTGCCGGTCGACCGTGTTGGTGCTGATGAAGAGTTTATTGCCAATTTCCGGATTGCTCAGTCCGGCGGCGACCAGGGCCAGTATCTCGACCTGGCGGTCGGTGAGACCGGCGGGATTGGCAGCAGAATCGTGACCTGCGACTTCGTTGAGTTTCTCCATTCGACCGATCACGGTCGTCATGCCAATCTGCCCGGCGGCGGCGATGCCCTCGTCCAGAAGCGCGGTAAATTTTCCCTGATCGAATGCACCGGGTTCTGCGACCATCATTTCGGCAAAGTCATGACAGGTCCAGGCCAGCTCGGGGAGGTATCCAGCGTTGCGACAAAATTCGAGTGAATCCTCGAAGTGCACAGTGGCGGAAATGAAGTCGCCGGCAGTGCGGGCAGCCAGTCCCATAACCCTGGAGTTACTCGGGGCATAATGCCCGATTCCAGGCTTCAACCCGGCCAGCTCCGTAAGTGCGTTGCCCGCCGCCTCGGGGTCGTTATCGATTGTTGCGACGATTGCGCGAGCAAGTGGGTCGGACAGGCGCCACCCGCGTGCATGAATTGCTGGGTCTATCCACTCCAGAAGTTCCCTTACAACTTGCAGATGGCCCGGATCGCCCGTTAGACGGGCAATGTGCGCTATCCGCGGCAATGCAAGCATCGTTTGGGCTTTATCGTCTCCCTGGTGAACAAAGTCGACCGTCTCATCGAACAACTTCTTACCGGCGTCCGTGTCCCCTCGCTCGAAATGGGCTCCGGCCCCTGCGAATGCCAGCTTTACGTAACCGCCAATCCTGGTCACATTTCCGGGTACGAGTGCGTATGCCTGTCTGGTGTGCTCGAGCAGAGCGTCGAAATCACCGACCGCATCCGATATGCAGGCGGTAGCCATGATGATCCGGCTGAGTATTCGATACGGGTCGTGAGACCGTTCGGAGGCAACCGAGGCCTGAATGCTGTACTTCCTTGCTTCCTCAGGAGAGCCGAGATACACCGCACAGCAGGCAGCCCACATTGCGGCGTTGGTCTCCGGGAACGCCCGAGTGGTTTCGTCAACAAATTCTAATGCGCCCCTGGCCCATTCAAGGGCCTTAGGTATCTCGCCCCGGGTCCACAGCAACATTGAATGGGTCGACCGGACCAAAACTTGCGCGTTCTTGTCTCCGAGTACTTCCGCTGATTTGATCGCGAGTGAGTCTAATTCGTCGGCACGCTTTTCTTCCCGGGCCTCCCACGACAGTGAGACAGCCATGGCATATCTCGAAAGAAGATATGGCTCGTAAGGGGAGCCCGGTTTTACCGCGTCGACCGCCTGGCGTGCTCTTCTGATGAAAAGTGGGTCTTCCAGGTTGACATTCGAATGGACCGCTACCTCAATCGCCCTGGAGTCCTGCCCCGATTCGATGTAGTAATCGAATGCTTCGTTCATCGCATCGAGCGACTTACCCATCTCCGCCACGGCTGCCTGCCCCACCCCGTATCCGTGGAGGGTCCTGGCCCTGGTATCGTCGATCGGATTATCGGCCTGGGCTTCGAGCGCGCGTTCGAAGTGTGAAACCGCGTCCACAAAGGCGAACTCACGGAGTGACTTTTCACCGGCAATAATCGAGTAGGCGATCATCTTTTCGGAACCGAGTACCTTCTCGGCTTCTGTGAAGTGGTATGCAAGCTCTGATGCGTGACTATCGGCACTGTCCCCGTAAAGGGCTTCAAGTGGTTCGCCAATTCGAGCATGAAGACGAACTCGTCTTGTCAGCGACAGTTGATCGCGAAGCACTTGCTGAATCATCACGTGGGTGAACCGGTACCTGCCGTAGTCTGTGGCGACCTCTTCGATGATCTTTGTGCTGAGGGGCTCTTCCAACAACTCCGAGAGTTGATTCGCGGTCAGGTCCTCTTCGGCCGCACCGAGTTGATTAAGCGTGAAGTCACGTCCTATGACCGCGGCAGTCACCAGTAGGGAGTTTGCGGGCTCTGACAGGTGATCCAACCTTCGTCCGATAACTTCACGAACACCTTCTGGAAGCCTCAGCTCACCGCGCGGGGAGCCTGAAATGGATTCGGTGTCAAACAACCCTTCCTGGACAATGAGGCGAGCCATTTCGCCAACAAACAGTGGGTTGCCTTCAGTCTGGTTGTGCACCGTTGCAACAAGGTCTGAAGATGGCACTTTGCCCGACTGGGCCTCGATCATTTTCCCGACGTTCTCGAGGTCCAATCCACGAAGTTGAATGCGGTTGAACGACCGCGATCGGGTCAGGTCTCCGAGCGTACGAAACAATGGATGATCTCGAGATAACTCGACATCTCGATACGTGCCAAGTATGAGAATCCTGGATTGCGCCAGACCTCGGACGAAATGCTCGAGTAGTTTTAGTGACGCGCTATCTGCCCAGTGAAGGTCATCGAAAATCAAGACCATGGGTTGTGTCTGGGAGAGTTCGGACATAAACCTGAGAACTGCGTCGTAAAGCCGAAACTGGGCTTCATCGGGATCTGGCGGTCGTCCGGTTGCAGTGGGGAGATCGATCAGATCGGAAAGTTCCGGAACGATTCCTGCGATGAGTTCTGAATCAATGCCAAGCGCAGACCTGAGTTCACCGACTTCGTATTTTGCGGTGCAGGCGCGGATGATCTGCACCCACGGCCAATATGACGGGATCCCGCGTTCTTCGCTACCGCGACCCCACAGGACTGCGGTATCAAGTTTTTCAGCCCGTTGAGCAAGTTCCTCGGCGGTGCGCGACTTCCCGATGCCCGGTTCGCCGACCAGCATCGTTATTTACCCGCGGCCGTGGATGGCGTCGTCCAGCGCAGATGACAATACGGCCAGTTCGCTGTCTCTACCCACGATCAGGTCGCGCTGACCAGGCATTCTCGACATCGTTCCCACCAGATACAGAGATGTGCGGCCATTCTATGTGACACTGCACATTGAGCGTATTCGGAAGGCGCCTCGCGGCTTACCGGGTGGTAGGGTATCGGCGCCAATCGGCGATTCATCGCAGTCCAAAGACGCACTGCAAGCAAGCGCCTGGCGAATTTATGCAAGGAGCCCGAATCGTGTCCAGCGACCTGACCTCCGAAGTAGATGTGATCGTGCTCGGCGTCGGAACCTGCGGCGAGGACCTTTCGCTGCACCTGCTTGATTCCGGCCTGAAGGTTGTCGGGATCGAGGCGGCGCTGGTTGGCGGAGAGTGCGCGTACTGGGCCTGCATCCCTTCGAAGATGATGATTCGGGCAGCGAACACACTGCAGGAGGCGCGCAGGGCAAACGGCATTGCCGGGCAGGTCGACATCAGGTCCGACTGGGCTCCCGTCGCAGCCCGCATACGAACGGAGGCGACCAGTGGGTGGGACGATTCGTTCGCGGTCGAGAGGTTTGAGAGTCGGGGCGGACGGCTTATACACGGGTACGGCAGGTTGACCGGGCCCCGCACCGTGAGCGTCGGGGACGAGAGCATCACCGCACGTCTCGGCGTCGTGATCGCGACCGGGTCGAAACCGGCCATTCCAGCGATCGACGGTCTGGCTGAGGTCGATTACTGGACCACCCATGACGTGATCGAGGCGGGGGAGCTGCCGGAATCTCTTATCGTGCTTGGAGGCGGACCGATCGGCTGCGAGTTGGGTCAGGTCGTTGCACGCTTTGGCGTGAAGGTCACCATCGTTGAGGCCGCTGACCGCCTGCTGCCCGGTGAGGAACCGGAGGCGTCGGAAGCGGTTGCCACTGCGTTCGAGGCCGAGGGTATCAACGTTGTTGCTGGAGCAATGGTCGAGCGGGTCAGGGCCGACGGTGGCTCTATCGTCGTTACGCTGGCGGGAGGAGAAGAACTCGCTGGCAAGCGGTTGCTGGTCGCTACCGGCCGGACCTGGGGCTTGAGTCCGTCGGACTTGGAAGCGATGGTTTCATCGAGGTTGATGAGCGCATGCGTGCAGGCGACGGGCTCTGGGCGATGGGCGATGTGACCGGGAAGGCAATGTTCACGCATTTAGCGGTTCACCAATCGGGGATTATCGCCGCGGATCTTCTTGGCGAAGAGCACACGCCGGCGCGCTACGACGCGGTGCCGCGGGCTGTTTTCACCGACCCGGAGGTCGGAGCGGTGGGCATCACGGAGGCCGATGCCCGCGCGGCGGGGCTCGATGTAGAAATTGCGGTCAAACGGGTGCCGTATACGTTCCGCGGCTGGCTGCACATGGCGACCGGTGGGGTGATCAAGCTGGTTGCGGACCGCCAGACCGGGGTGTTACTGGGGGCGACGGCTTGCGGCCCTGCAGCCGCCGAAATACTTGGCATGCTTACCCTCGCCGTGCACAAGCGCATCGTGCTGGACGATCTGCGGAGCATGATTTATGCGTTCCCCACTTTCTACGGCGGGGTGGGAGAGGCAATCGGGGCCTACGCGCACGGGGTGACGACAGTCCTCGACCCCGAATATGCGGGGTTCAGGCCGGTCTAGTCCCGGGCAAAAGTGGTGAATCGCGCCCTGCGATGACGCGCGGTCGATCTGGCTGACTGCTCACGTTCTGCGCCAGGCCGATTGGCGGTTTGTTTGAGGACTCGGAGTTAGAATATTTTGTGGTCGTTTGTGAAATTGACCACTTATCGAAATTCCCTATTTGAATCCCGTATGAACGGAGTGCTCCTTTGAGCAGCCAGAGTCAGCCTAACCTTCGAATTCCCGGTCCGGTGCCGTTGCCCGACGATATTCTTGAAATCGCCGGGTCGCAGATGATCAACCACCGCGGCCCCGGGTTCGCCGACATGCTTGTGCGAATGACGGCGAATCTGAAGACGGTAATGATGACTACGAACGACGTGTACTTCATCACGGCGTCGGGAACCGGCGCGATGGAAGCGGCCGTGGTGAACACTATTTCGGCCGGCGACAGGGTGCTTTCGATCATTATCGGTGCGTTCGGCGAGCGCTTCGCCGAGATCGCCGAGGCGTACCGGGCAGATGTCACCAGGCTTGTCTTCGATCTGGGGCAGGCTGCCGACCTCGACCGGGTGCGAGAGGCCATTCGCGGCATTTCCGATCTGGCAGCGGTTGTGTTCACTCACAACGAGAGTTCGACCGGCGTTGCCAACCCGCTTGAAGACCTGTGCCGGGTGATTCACGAGGAGTCGGACGCCCTGATCCTGGTCGATGCCGTTTCGAGCGCGGGCGGGGTGCCGATATCGGTCGATGCCTGGGGTATTGACGTTATTGCCACGGCTTCGCAGAAGAGCTGGATTTCGCCTCCCGGCATATCGATGGTGACGTTTTCGGAAAAGGCGTGGGAAGCCCATGCTCGCTCGACCACTCCGAAGTACTACCTCGACATCGAGCAGTACCAGACCTATCTCAAGATCGGCCAGCCGCCGTTTACCCCGTGCCTGCCGGCCATGTTCACGCTGGAGGTCGCACTACAGTCGATGGTCGATGAGGGTATCGAAAACGTTTTTGCACGGCACCACGAGATCGCACAGCACACGCGTGACGGTGCGAAGGCTCTCGGGCTCGAATTGCTGCCCGACCCTCAGTTCGCTTCGAACACGGTTACCGCGATTCGGTTGCCTGAAGGCATTGACGGAATAGCTTTCCTGGCGAACGTGAGCGAGAACTACAACGTGATTCTTGGCGGGGGTCAGAAATCCCTGGTGGGCAAGATTTTCAGGGTTGGTCACATGGGTTGGGTCGAGAAGGCCCACATCGACGAAGCGCTGAAGGCGGCCGAAGAAACCCTGAAGAGTATGACTTCGTAAATCTTGATGACGACGGTCGAAGACGACCGGATGTGGCTGAGCCGATCCAGGCCAGTTCAAGTCGGCACCTGGTAAAAAAAACGGCGGTTCGATGGGCACGGTGTTCAGGCGGAATAAAAAAGGGTTTCTTGCGATTTCGTTTGTCGCGGGCCTGCTATTGCTGGCGGTGGCGTGCGGCAGTGATTCGCCCGACTCTTCGGGGCCTTCCGGGCAGCAGGTTGGTGCACAGCCGACGGCAGTTGCGGAGCAGCCGCCTTCAAGCCCGACGCCGGTTCCAACCGCAACGACAGTATCTAAGCCGGTGCAAGCCGCGGCGACGGTGTCTGAACCGGTCGCTGAAACCGACGATGATGTACCGGTACTCGTAAACACGCCCGGGCCCGTCGCGATGCTGGCACCCGATTTCACGCTGCCGTCTATCGGGGGCGGTGTGTACACACTCTCGGATTTCCGGGGCAAACAGCCGGTGCTGGTCGTCTTCTACCGGGCTTACTGGTGAACTTTTTGCAAACGGCAACTCGGGAAGTTGCAAAAAGCGAAGGCGGAACTCGATGCGACGGGCGTTCAGATCCTTGCAATCAGCACCGACAACCTTGAAGGTCCCCTGAATTTTGCCGCCCGCGAAGGGTATGAATTCCCGATCCTGTTTACGGCCCTCGACCCCACTGTCCCGCAGGCCTACGGGGTGTTCAACCTGTTTGGCGATGGCCTGGCATCGGCTTCGATGTTTCTTGTCGACCAGCAGGGCGAAATCGTGTGGAAGAGCATCGGTGAAAACTACACCCACCAGATATATGCTGAAGAGATAATCGAACAGATCGAAAAGCTGGGTTAGGTTCGAAAGTCGACCCGGTTTTCGCCCGGGCGCGGGCGTTTGGATTACTCGTGAGGGCACTCGGATTTTGGACAACATTCTCGTTGTGGTTACCGGTCGAAAATCGTGGATCGTGCTGATCGCAGCGGCGGTCGTGCTGCTCGCCGCTTGTTCGGGTGGGGGCGGTCCAGTACCCGGCGCGTCGCCCTCCCCGGTTCCCTCCCCAGGGGTCGGGATATCGGACGGGGCTTTTCCGTCGGCACCACCAGAATCGAACTCGCTTTCATCGCTGCCGGTGTTTTAGGTTTCGTCGATAGATGGCGAGGATATCCGGCTTGAGGACGTACTTGGAACCGCACCGGTGTATGTGCTGTTTATTCCGGGTGCCGATGGCGAACTCGACCGCGCCCAGGTCGATCAGATTCAGGGCCGGTACTCACAGTTCGAAGCGCTGGGCGCCCACATATTCGTTATCGCGTCCGACCTGCCGACGAAAGTTGTCGAGATGAGGGATGAGTTCGGTCTTGAATTTCCGCTGATTGCCGACCCTCTGAACGTTATCGCTGCGGACTGGCAGGTGTACGACCTGTTTGGTGAAGGAAGGAGCGGGCCGGCCAGCTTTGTGTTTGATGCACACGGTGTTCTGATCGCACGGCTGATTGCCGCCGAACCCGGCGACCGGCCGTCTGTCGATGAAGTACTCGGGGTGATCGAGGAATCGCTGAGCGCCGGGGGCGTTTAGGGGCGGCGGGTTTCCGCCCTCCCTGCGGGGGAGGACACGGTTCGCGCGGCACCAAACGCTACAGGCGGTCGCCGAACTGTTGAATTACCGCTCCTGCCGGGGGTTTCGGGTAGAAGTTGGTGGCCTTGGGCGGTAAGCGCCAGCCACGCGTCACGATCGCCACGAACTCGGCAAGTGGTACCGGTCGCATGATCATCGCAAACCTGGCTTCGCCGCTTTCTATCTGCCGTGCGATCAGGCCCGCGTCGTGGTGCGGGCTGATGACCTGTTCTTCGCGCGCCTCGGAAATTACCGGGCGGATGATCAGCGAGTGAAGGCGCGAATATTCCGAGTTTTCCAGTGCGCTGTCGGTAGCGGGCGGGGCTTTCATGCGGGCGACCTGGAACATTCCGGGCTCTTTGCCATAGAGCCCAAAAATCACCTCGTCGCCTTTTCTTTCGCCGAGCGCGGTTGAAAAGGCCTCGATCTTCTCGGCGGTCGTCTGCCCTGCCGGCGGGGTCCACTCCTCCAGTTCGCACATACTTTCAATCGAGTCGATCAGGCCCGCGATTTCATCATCAGTGGCCGATTCGACCAGGCGGTGGTAGCCGCGCGTAATCAGCCCCGGTTCGTCGAACGAGACCATGAGCATTATCCTAAAGTTGATCGATTCATCGTGACCGACCTCTCTCTCCGCACGCACGCCGCTGCGGTAGCGCAGGGCGGCCTCGTATCGGTGGTGTCCGTCGGCGATAAATATCTCGGAATCTGCGAGTGCTCGTTGGAGGACCCCGATGGTCCCCGGGTCCGACACGCGCCAGAGCCGGAATTGCGGCATGTCGGGGGGTGTGAACACTGCGGTGGGCTCACCGCCCGCGATCGCCCTGATCAGGTTGCCCACGCTTGAACGCAGGTCGTCGCGGTATATCACGAGCAGCGGGCTGTAGTTCGACTGTGCGGCCTCCATGAGCCGGACACGGTCGGCGACCCATTCCGACCGTGTGCCTTCGTGTGGAAGCACGATCTCCTGGTCGTAGTCCTCAAGCCTGACAGCCGCGACAAACCCCCGTCTGAACAGTTTTTGTCCCTGATATTCAAACACTTCTTCAGTGACGTAGATCGACGGCTCATCTTCGTGCTTGAGCGCGCCAGAATCGAGCCACAACTGGCTCGTTTCAGCCGCCTGTTCGTAGGGGTCTTCCGATAACCCGCGCCGTGCCAGTTCGAGCCGGACGATGTTGTATGGCGAGCGGTCGTACAGCTCCTGCTGCAGCTGGGGGGTGATCACATCGAACGGTGGGCAGATGTGGAGGCTCACATCGCCCGCAACGTCCGGGTTGTAGCGCACTGCCCTGAAGGGCTGAATTTCTGCCATATACGATTACGATTCACTCGGGTCGGGGGCTGGTGTGTTCACGAACCAACAAACGAGTATAGCGCCGCCACCGGAGTCCACCAGTTGGTCCGGGGGAGGCGGCTGTCTGCTCCGCGGTGCTCGCCTGGTGCCTCGCACACGTGGCGACCGAGGGGTGGCCCTGTCGTTTTAACCGCCGGATTGCCGGCGGGGCGTTGTTATACTCGGCGCACCCTTTTCCGGGCGTTCAAAAACGAAATTTCGGCGTGCTTCTGGCGCGCGAGGCAGAGCGGCCCACCCGATCCGACATGACACCAGGATTGACGCCAAATATCCCGAGCAGCAATGACGACGACCTCGAAGCCCGGGCCGCCGGTCTGCGAGCGAGGATCAACACGGCGAACAGGCGTTACTACATCGATAACGCCCCGGATTCGTCGGACGCGGAGTGGGATGGCTGGATGCAGGAGCTGATCGCTCTCGAAGCCGATCACCCTGAGCTAAAAACCCCCGATTCGCCCACCCAGCGCGTCGGTGCCCCGCCTTCGGGGGCGTTCGAGGAGTTGGTGCACCCGGTGCCGATGCTGAGCCTTGGCAACGTGTTCGACGAAGATGGCCTCAGGACGTGGTACCAGCGCGCACTCGACTACCTGGAGATAGAAAGCGCACCGATGGTGTGCGAGCTGAAAATTGACGGGCTGGCGATCGCTGTCACCTATCGCGGTGGCGTATTGGCGCGGGCTGCAACCCGGGGCGATGGCGAGCGGGGCGAGGATGTGACCGCGAATGTGCGGACCATCCGCAGCGTGCCACTGGCGCTCGATGGCGATGCACCGCCGGTTATCGAGCTCCGGGGCGAAATCTTCTTCCCGATCTCGAAGTTCGCCGCGCTGAACAGCGAACGTGAAAAGGCCGGGCTTCCCGCGTATGTAAACCCGCGTAACTCCGCTTCGGGGTCGCTTCGTCAGCTTGATTCGAGCGAGACTGCAAAACGCCCGCTCGACATGTTTTTCTACGCGCTTGGGTACGTAGAGGGTGACGATGGACTTGCAAGCCACTGGGACCTCCTGCAGGCGGTCAAAAGCTGGGGCGGCAAGGTGAACCCGTGGACTCGCCAGGCGGATACCGTCGAGCAGGTAATGGCCGCGATTGCCGATGCTGGAGACATACGTGAATCGCTCGACTACGGAATCGACGGGGTGGTCATCAAGATCGATTCGCTCGTACTGCAGCGCAGGCTCGGTTACGTGGGGCGTGACCCCCGCTGGGCCGTCGCGTACAAGTTTCCGGCGGAGCAGATAGAGACGACGCTGCTGCGAATTCATGTGAATGTCGGGCGTACCGGCGCGCTGACCCCGTGGGCCGAGCTCGAACCGGTGGTGGTCGGCGGGGTTACCGTGAGTCGGGCAACTCTGCACAACAAGGACGAGATAGCCCGGAAGGATTTTCGGGAGGGCGACAGGGTGGTGGTCCAGCGGGCCGGGGACGTCATTCCGCAGGTGGTTGAGGTCGCGGCCGGAAACGAGAGGTCGGCCGCGTCGGTCCCGTACGTGTTTCCTGACAAATGCCCTTCCTGCGGCACCACGACGGTCCAGTCAGAAGACGAAGCGGTGACCCGGTGTGTGAACGCCGCGTGCCCCGCACAGTTCGAGCGGTTGCTGGAACACTTTGCGTCTCGCGGGGCGATGGATATCGAGGGACTTGGCGAGCGGGTTGCGCAGGACCTTCCGCGACTGGGGTTTGTGTCGAACATCGCAGGGGTCTACAGGTTGCACGAGCGGCGTGACGACCTTCTGGAACTCGAAAAAATGGGTGAGACGCGGGTCGCCAATCTGCTTGCCGCTATCGAGGCGTCGCGTTCACAGCCCCTTCCCCGCTTGCTTTTCGCACTCGGAATTCCGGGGATCGGTTCGGAGAGCGCTGAGTGGCTGTCGCGAAGGTTCCGCAGCCTGGCGGGTTTGAAAGATGCGACGGAAGAGGAACTGCTGGCAATTGACGGGATTGGTCCGGTGATCGCGGCCACCCTGGTGGAGTATTTCGCGGTAGAGCAGAACCAGGAATTAATCGAAGATCTGATCTCGCTCGGCGTGAACCCGATCGACGATACACCCGAGCCTTCGGCCGATCATCCGGCCAACGGTGTGACATTCGTGGTTACAGGTCGGCTTGAATCTATGTCACGCTCGGAGGCACAAAGTCGAATAAAAACGCTTGGCGGCAAGGTCACCGGGTCGGTGACGAAGAAAACCGACTACCTGGTGGCGGGCACGGACGCAGGCTCGAAGCTGGAAAAGGCTAACCGACTCAAGATCCACGTTATCGACGAGGGAGAGTTCATAGCCTTCATGGAACAGGGCCTGGTGCCGGTTGCACCGGAATCGGAACCGCCCGGCGAATAACCAGTAAGCCGGAGTTTTCGTATTGGTTACGTCAACCCAACTGACCGGGCATCCAGCCGGGCATGTCGCGATTTCATTTGCCAACGATATGCTTGGTCAGGCCCAGCCCGTACGCGTGACTCTTGGCGGGTTTGAGCACCCCGGTGAAGTGATAGTTGCCAGGCAATGGCAGGGTGATTTTGGCAGTCCGCTCACGGGCGTTTCGATGTTCAGGTTGGTGCTCCTTCATGCGACCGATGCGCCGGCGCCGACTGACATTTTGGATGACCGGATCTGTGTGGCGGCACCGCGCGGGAGGGGTGGCAGGGTCGCCGAGTCGAAGGCGACTTACCATGTCGTTTCGACGGAGCACGGTTCGAGTGGACGGAGTCGGCACGGATCGCACTTAAAAGCCGCCGATTTTCGTTCCCTTAAAGAGGTACGGCGGAGTTACATCTCCTCGAATGATCCCGGCCTGGGAAGACTGGCCTCAGCGCTTGCCACCTACGAATCCCGGGTGAACGCGTCGGTGGCTGCCGATCTGCACGAAATGTGGAAATCGGGCGTTGTAGTCACATCGCATGACCGCACAAAGTCCGGGGGCCAAAAGCAGGCAGGTCGCGAGATTCAACCCGGCGAACTGTTTCTGCTTGACGATCCTGAATCGTGGATCGAATCTGCTGCTGTTGTGCTCGGCAGGGGCATCGATTCGAGCATTACCGGCGACCGGGTCAGCCCCGAACAGATCTACAACGAGTTGCAGGACGGTCGGCTGACATCGGCAAGGGAACACCTGAGACAGATCTGCGGAATCCACTTCGATGAACCGACCCCGGTCGATCGCATCGACGCCTGTTTGGGGGGTGCGGAAGACGAAGTTTTGGGTGATGAGTTGATCCAACTCCTGGTCCATGAGCTCAGGTACCCACCGGCAGTTGCGTCGTTGTGGCTCGTTATGCATGCCCTTGACCGTGGTTCGGAGTTGGTCCTGTCGCCGGTGGGATGCACGGGAAACGCCGACGCGGAAGGTGCGGTCGCCGGTCGTCAACATTTTTCGGTCGATACGATTTCTGAGTTCGAGTACGATGCTGACCTGATCATGCGCACAGTGAATTTACGCGCTGAAAAGTCGGATGCGTGGGATGCCGTCCTGCCTTTCTTGAAACTCGTAGCCCCGCAGGCTAATTTCACCACTTTTGGAGGTGGTCGCGACAGTGATGTTGCGGAGTTCGATCGACAGTTGATTACGCTGAAGGGCCGGGTGGAGCAGACATCGCCGGTGATGTTCCGGCTGGAGATCGCAACCGGTGCTACCGATCGGCCGCTGACCCGCGATGTCAACCGCCTGGACAAGGTGCTGAGCGCTGTGTCGTGGAGTCATTTTGTTGCCGCTTCCCGAGTGGTTTTCGGGTCGGTCGCCGCGCTGAGAGCAGCACTTGCCGATGCCGCCGACCAGTGGGCCGCTGTCGAGTACGCGGCCGATATCGAGTAGACGGTTTACTACCTCGACCAGGTTGAGTTTGGGCGCGTCGACCATGCCCTTGCAATTGAACACAGGGTGCTCAGGTCGAGATTCGATTTGCGTGCCCTCATCGGAAGTCCGCAGCGCTGGGGGGCGCTGCAGGATGAGTTCAGCCGGTGGAGGCAGGGGTACAGAAAGGCTTACCTCGAAGATCACTCGCTCCGGTATGAGCGTGACCGTGTGCTCCGCGACCAGATTGAAGAAACGACAAGGCGGGTTTTGCAGATAGAGCGGTTCGAGCGCATCGTTGTGCTCCGCGACGGGCAAGGCGAGGACGCCGATGTCGAACTGAATAGCGGGTCGCCAGACGATTTATCCGATCGGTGGGACCGGGTCGCGGGGCAGTTCCGAGTGTGCGACCGTGATGGCTCGGACATCCCCCTGATCAACGAACCTGCATGCCGGGAGTGCCATGGGCGACTGGGCCAGGCGATCAATTACACCGACACCTTCGAACTGATGTCCGAGGTAGGCCGGGCGTTCTCAGACTACTGCGACCGGCTGTCAACGGTGGTATCAGGCATCGTCCTGGATTCCGAAAACTCGGACCAGCTTCAGAAGTTATTCAGGCTCAATTCCGCCGGAGATTTATCTGATCTCGCGAACGTTCTCGACGATAAGGTCATATCCTTTCTGAACGAACTGTTTGGCAACGCGAGCGGGAATCTCGACGATTGGACATTACCTCACTCTTAGAAAAGCTCTTTCCGGGTGGCACAGGCGGCGGGTCGAAAGACCCCCCGTGGATCGTAGTCGGGCTGGGCAATCCCGGTGCGGAGTATCGGAATACCCGGCACAACGTTGGCTGGTGGTGTCTGGACGAGCTGGTCCGGCGTACAAATGTTGAACTGAACCGTAAACGAAAAGAAGTCCGCTTCGCCGAGGTGGAGCTTGGTGGTGACCGTGTGGTGCTGGCATACCCGCGGACGTTTATGAACCGGTCGGGCCAGGCACTTGGCTACCTGACGGGCAGGTTCAAGACCGGGCCGGAAAAGATCCTGGCCGTGACCGACGACATAAACCTGACGCCCGGTTCTGTGCGTATACGGAAAAAGGGTGGAGCGGGTGGTCACAACGGCCTGAGGTCGATCATCACGGCTCTCGGAACGAACGAATTTCCCCGTGTTCGCATCGGCGTCGGGACTCCTGATGTGTCAGGGGAGCAGGTCGAACACGTTCTCGGGACATTTGAGCCCGCAACACTTGAGCTTGTGAAAGCCGCCTCGGCCCGGGCCGCGGATGCCGTTACGATGATTGTCGGCGGTGGTATCGACAACGCAATGAACCAGTTCAATGGCGCCATAGATGCTGCAGGTAACGACAACGCCACGGGCAACGGCGAATTTAAGTGAAATTATCTCGCGGTACCGCTGGCAGGGTTCGCTCGATGGCAATTATCGGCGCGCTCATCGGTCTGGCTGCTCTCTCAAGTGCGTGCCAGGGCGAGGTTCAAGATCCGGCAGGTCCGACCGCGGTCCCGCCGACAACTGCGAATGAAACCCCGGTAACTGGAGTTTCGGGCCCGGCGACATCAACTACGGTACCGCTCATAAACACGCCCACCCCGGCGGATCCCGCGTCTTCTGACGGTGCGGCCAGCCCGG
>Ga0066376_10000077_pt1 | contig 74570 bp, 62 predicted proteins | sample Knorr_S15_td_Bot_FD_77009 | JGI IMG/M metagenome (GOLD analysis project Ga0066376, IMG submission 77009) | Marine microbial communities from Southern Atlantic Ocean transect - Knorr_S15_td_Bottom_ad_5009_LV_A | ecosystem: Environmental > Aquatic > Marine > Oceanic | place: Southern Atlantic...
GGCCAGGAGGCCTACGTTCTCTCCCACCAGCCCGAACAGCGCCGCAGCAACGTCGTTGGCCTCCTCGTTTTCGTTGCGTCCGAGTTTCTCGAGCGCCGCTGCCGTTAGATCGCCTGGCAGCGGAGAGTCGCCGGCTTCGTAGATGTCAGCGAGCACCAGGTCGACCTTCGTCCGGTCGCCGCTCGAAGCGCAGCGCCGCAGCTCGTCGAAGTCGCCGCATCCAAGGAGTCCCCTGGCGAGACCCACAAGGGTTCCGCCACCGAGCGCTGTACCACCGACGCGCCGTGTTTCGTCATCGGCGATCCGCAGCATCGACGTTCCGGTTCCAAGAGAAACTCCGAGGAAGGGGCGCGCAAGGTCGCTGCCGGAACGCTGCAGCAGCAGCCCGGCCCCGCGCCCAAAGGCCTCGAATTCCGCGACGACACGGGTGGGTGCAGCGAGTTCCCGGGCGAAGGCGCGGGCGCCCGCCCCCGTGAGTGCGACGCAAGCCGCATTCGATTGGCGCACACGGTCTGCGACCTCGGCCCGATCCTGATTCGGGTGGGCGAAATAGAGATCGTCGTTACCGGGGCTGCGCCAGGTAACCTTGATCCGGCTCGCGCCCAGGTCGACCCCGATGGCGAGGCGGGAGTTCGGTTCTTGGGTCACGCGACACGCCTCGATAGGGTCCGCCCGTCTTCGTGAATGGGATACACTCGTTGTCCCTCCACTCCGGGTCGAAGGATAGGATGTATACCGACTTCTTCGGGCTTCGTGAGAAGCCCTTCGCCCTGAGTCCCGACCCGCGCTTCCTCTATCTCTCGGGTTCGCACCGGGAGGCCCTCGCCCACCTACTCTACGGCATCGAGGAAGGCGAGGGATTCATCGCCATCACGGGTGAAGTCGGCACCGGCAAGACGACGCTCTGCCGGACGCTGCTGGAGCGGCTTGGCAGCGAGACCGAGGTGGCCTTTCTCTTCAACCCGATCGGGTCTGGGATCGAATTGCTCCAGGCGATCTCGCGCGAGTTCGGCCTGCCGACACAGCCGGCGACACGCGCGGACTTGAACGACGGACTCAATCGTTTCCTGCTCGAGAAGAAGAGCGCCGGGCATCGCGTCCTGCTGATCGTCGATGAGGCCCAGAATCTCGGCACGGAGACCCTCGAAGAGATCCGTCTACTGTCGAATCTCGAGACCTCGACCTCGAAGCTGATCCAGATTTTGCTCCTCGGACAACCCGAACTCGCGCGCAAGCTCGATTCCCCGGAGCTGCGTCAGCTGCGACAGCGCATCAGCGTGCGTTGGAACCTCAGTTCGCTCAGCGCGCGCGAGACGCGTGATTACGTGCGGCACCGGATGCGGGTGGCGGGCGATTCTGAGCGCAGCATCTTCAGCGATGCTTCGCTTCGGAGCGTCTATCGGCGGACGGGTGGCGTGCCGCGCCTGGTCAACGTGCTCTGCGATCGCAGCCTGCTCGCGGCTTTCGGGAGTGCCCGTTCGAAGGTGTCTGCGGCGATCGTGCGCCGCGCCGCGAAGGAGATCCCCGACGCGGGCCGCCGGCTGGGCGCGCCGCTTTCGGCGCTGCTCGGAAGCATCGGCGGCCTTGGCCTGGCCGGGGCCGCGGCGTGGGCCCTGCTCGGCAGCCTGCCGCCCGCTTCGGCACCGCCCCTCCTGGACGTGCGCCCGCCCGCACTGCCTGCGGTCTCGAGTGCGCCGCCCGGCTTCGGGTTGGCGCCGATGCAGCACGCAGTCGTCGCCCGGGAGACTCCTGTCCGGGTGCCGGTCGCGGAAGTGTTCACCGCGACGGTGCCTCCCGAGGTAGAAGAAACGACGTCGCTGGTTTCGCTCCGCTACGTGCTGGGAGCGGGCGACTTCCCGCTGGCGCGACTCGAAGCGATCAACGCGGTGCTCGAAATGCACGATCTTCACCCCTATCAAAGCGTTCCGAAGTCGCGGGCGGCGGCACTGGCCTGGCTCCGGTATCGCGGTCTTTCGGTTCTCGAAGTTTCGGACGCCGACCTTGCGATGCTCGAAACCTTGAACCACCCCGCGATCCTCGAACTCGCTTCCCCGGGAGGCCCGGTCTTTGCGACGCTGGGAAGCCTCGACGGCGAGCGGGCTTCGCTATGGGGTTCGTTCGCGGGCGACGGGGCGGTTGTAAAGCGGGAAGATCTCGAGCGTCACTGGAATGGAAACGCGTGGGTGGTCTGGCAGGCTTTCGAGCCGATCCCCGAAGTGATGGTCTACGGCGAGCGGGGGGCGGGTATCATTTGGCTGCAATCCGCACTGACCGAGTTGGGACACTACGCGGGCGATGCGTCGGGGCGCTTTGACGATTCGACCTACGAGAGCGTGCGCGCCTTCCAGGTCGAGCACGCGATCGATGCCGATGGGGCGGCGGGCCCGCGCACGCAGATGCTTCTCTACGATCGACTCGAGCGCTACGCCAACCCAACCCTGGCGAAGCGAACGCCCGTCGATTCGGCGACGACATCGAAGGCACCCGCCGCAGTGAACGAGCCCGCGCGCCGCAGCGATTCGATCCCGCTTCGTCTGGGAAGCGAATCGGGATGAGCACGATTCTGAAGGCCCTGCGTCGCCTCGAGGAACAGCGGCGGGTCATCGACGAAGAGAATCTGCGAGAGCGGATTCTCGCCTCGCCGGAGCGTGACGCGGCGCCGCCCTCGCGGCTTCGGAGCGTCGGCAAGGCACTCCTGCTCACGCTGGCGGCGGGTATCGTCCTCGCGGCTGCGTCATTCGGTGTGTGGAGTGGCCTCGGTGAAGTGGCCGATTCCGACGCCGCGAGCCATGCGGAGACGCCCGCACCCGAAGGGGGACTTGCCTCGCGGGCAGCGGAAGGTTCGAGGGCATTGCCGTCTGGTTCAGCGCCGCGTCCGAGTGCCTCCGAAGCCGCGTCGGCGGCGGCCGTGGTCGCGACGCCTGCTGCCACACCGCAGCGGCCCCCGGTTGCGAGGGTTTCGCCTGTGCCCGCCGTTTCTGCGCCCCCCCCGACGTTGCGTCCGGTTGCATCGGGCCCGAAGCTCGCCGATGACATCGCCTTGATCACCCGCCCCCCGAAGCCCACCGCTCTGCCCGTCGAAGCAAGGTCTTCGCCGGTCGCAGCGCCGAAGGAGTTCGTCGTGATCGCGACGGCCCCCGACCCGCTCCCGGTTCCCGCAAAGCTCGCGGCGGCGGCGCCGCCGATTCGCAGGATCGAGCGCGCGCCATTTCCGGAGTTCACCGTCAAGCGAATCGAATGGCATCCGCGCGCCGCGCGTCGGGTGGTCTTGATCGACACGGGTGGCGCAGCAGCGCCCCGACCCTACGGCGAGGGCGAGAACCTGGGGGTGCTCGAGATCGTCGAGATCACGCCGACGGCGGTTCTCTTCCGGCGAGACGGGGTCGAGATTCGGCGCGCTGTCGGCCACTGATTTACGGGGCGCTCGGCTTGCGACTGGGCTAGCGAGCACGGCCACCGCTCTTAGTGGAAGCGAGGCGGCTCGTTGTCGTCGTTGTCGCGGTCGCGCCAGCGATCCTGCTGTTCGCGTCGCTCGCGGTCATGAACCATCCGCAGCTTCTGGCGCATGCGGTAGCGCTTGTAGCGGTGCTTCAGCGTGTCGAGGGTGGGGGCGCCCGGTGTCCGGCCCTCGCGAACGAGGTAGATCCAGCCGACGACGGCGCCGCCGAGGTGTCCGGCGTGGCTGATGGTTGCCGCCTGGGGGCCGGCGATATCCATCACGAAGATCAGCGGAATCAGCCAGATGGCCTTCAGGGGGATTGGAGGAAAGATCAGCATCACGGTTCGTTCGGGCCAGGTGAAGGAGAAGGCGAGGAGGACGCCCATCACCGCGCCCGAAGCGCCCACCGTCGGGATCAAGAGACTGTCTCCGGAAACGGTCCAGCCGCCGACGATCGGGAGCCAGGGCAGACTCGTGATCACGATCCCCGCGCCGACTCCGCAGATCAGGTAGTAGCGAAGGAAGCGCTCCTCGCCCCAGGTCATTGCAAGCTGTGACCCGAACATCCACAGCGCGAGCATGTTGAAGGCGATGTGCCAGAGCCCGGCGTGCAGCCACATGTAGGTGAAGGGCTGCCACACGTAGCCGTGGATCCAGACCGCGTAGGGACTTGCGGCGCCGTAGTCGCGAATGAAAGGGAAGAACGCCTGCAGAACGAAGATCCCGACGTTCGCGATGATCAGATTCTTGACGATGGGGGGAGTGATCGGTGGACCGAAGCTCACATTGCCGCGTCCGTACACGTATCGTTCCTCGCCTAGATCAATCGGGGTCGCAGGGAACCCGGGCAGTGGTCGCTCTAAACAACGGGGCCGGACCGGGCTTCGCTGCGGGCCCTGGTGCTCGTGCAGAGGCTACGGAGCCCACTGGGTAGAGTCAAATCGAGGTTTCGCGCAGGGATCCTCAGGCGAGCCTTCCGCAGAGTCGCGCCGCATGAATTACGCCGAGGGCGCTCTTCGCGTCGATCATCTCGCCGTTCCAGACCATTTCGAGTGCGCGGGAAAGGGGAACCCTCAGGACCTCGATCACTTCGTCCTCTTCGAGTCGCTGGGGGACGACCTCGAGGTCGAAGGCCGCGAAGAGGTGGATTTTCTCGTCGGTAAAACCGGGGGCGGTCCAGATGGCGCCGAGCGGTTCGAGGCGGCCGGCCCGCCGCCCGACTTCTTCCTCGAGTTCGCGTGCCGCACAGACGGCAGGGTCCTCGCCGGCGTCGCGCTTGCCGGCCGGGATCTCGAAGATCTCGCCGCCCGTCGCAAACCGATACTGCCGAATCAGCAGAATTTCGTCGCTGGTTTCGAAGGGGACGATGGCCGCGGCACCGGGGTGGCGAACGGTGTCGAGGGTGACCTTCTTCCCCGTCGGGAGCAGGACGTCCTCTGTGACGACCTCGATCCATTCGCCCTTGTATCCGCGCTCTGTCATGGCGCGGCGCAGGGTAGCCCCCCGCCCGCGAGCGCGCCGCGAATCAGAGCGAGTCGGGCGGGAGGCGGAACTCGATTCGGGGATCGTTCCAGTTCACGGTGAATTGCCGCAGCATGCCGGGCGGCATCCACAGCCGACCTTCGAAGGTGGTCTCGAATTCGAGAAGAATTTCCTGGCCTTCGTAGTCGTTGAGGTCCAGTTCGACGACCCGCCTGGCCTTTCGCGACCAGTCCGATGACTGCTTCGGAAAGGATCGATTCCGGTACAAGGACTCCGAACGGTCGCCGTCGATCGCGCGAACGTGGAGGTCGATGCGCGAACCCGTCTTCACGCGGGCGGGGTCGGCATAATCAATCGAAAAAGCGAGCGTCGCGTCCCGGGGAACCCGGACCCGGCATCGCGTCTTCACGGTGTAGGGCTTCCCGTAGCGACCGTCTCCGACGTGATGGACCAGCGCACGGAACAGGATGAAGTTGGCGATGTGTACTGCGCCGGTCGACTCCGATTCGAGTTCGCAGTCCTCGAGGGCGTCGATCCGCGTGCCACTCTTGCTCGGCTTCGACTTCCGCTTCATGAGCATGGTTTGGTTGTGCCCCACGATCTCCATGGGGGTGAAGGTGGTTCGCACGTAGTGGGCGAGTTCCGGCGCATAGTCGAGGAACCCGATCTTGTTCGAGAAGAAGTTGTGGAAGCGCGTGATGACGTACCGAACCCGCTCTGCTTCGGCGGCCTGGGCGACCCCGGCGCCGCGATCGTTGCCGATGTGCACCTGATACATGTTGTAGTAGGCCCCGGGCAGCGGTCGATCCGCCAGGAAGTTCAGCATCGCGAGATCGGGAATGGTGAGGATCGGCTCGTGCGGGGCCGTCCGGGAGCGGATCCAGTTCACCTGGTAGGCGAGTTCGCCCACCTTGAGGGGGTGCAGCAGGACGCCGCCGCGCAGGCCGATCACCGGAGTCGTCATCGTGGTGACCAGTTTCTCGAGCGCGAAGCCAGCGAAGCCGACGTAACCGGCAGCGAGCAACCCAAGGCCGGTCGCGCACACCGTTCGGCTCGCAGGCGACAGGCCAGCAAGCGCGGGCCGGTAGGCGTGGGCCAGCACCGCGCCCAGCACGATGATGGGTTGATAGATGTTGAGCAGGTGGTTGTAGTCGGCACGCGGGAAGACCCCGAGGTAGACGAAGGCGGCGACGGAGGCGACCGCCAGCAGCGGAATGTCGAGGCCGCCGCCCGCACGCCGAGTGCGCAGGAGGTGCCATCCAGCCAGTGCGAAGCAAGCCGGAGGAATCCAGAAGAGCAGCATGTGGAAACTGCCGAGGATCGCGAAGTAGGACTCCGGCCAGAAGGGGGTGTTGCTCATCAGCATCAGGAACGAGCCGTAGGTGAGCCAGTCGATGATGTTTCCCCAGATGGGATTCCAGAGAGAGTCGATACCCGGGTACGCAATTTCGTGCTGATCTGCGAACTGGAAGGGCTTGATGATGAGGCTGTCGATGAGAGGCTCGAGGGCTCCCTCTGCCGCGAAGTAGAGCAGCAGCGGCGCGGCCACGGCGATTGCCGAGAGTGCGAGGACGCCGAGGTCGCGCACCAGCTGGCGGGGACCCTTCGGCGCCTTTTGCGGGGGGGTGAGGTGATCGGCGACGAGCGTCACCAAGATCCCGAAGACCGCGAGCATCCCGTAGTTCTGTTTGAATACGATGGCGAGGGAAAGCGTCAGCCCGCAGAGTGCCAGGTCGCGAATCTTTCGCGATTCGTGAAAGGCCAGGAAGCGTTCGAGACCAACCAGCACGAACGCGATTGCGAAGGGCGAGTAGAAAGAGAAGGTCCAGGCGGGAAAGGCCCAGATGGAAGCCACGAAGATCCCCGCCACCGCGAGCCAGCCGGTTAGCGGGCTGGCGACCCGACGTGCGATCAGGAAGACAAAGGCGCAGGTGGTGGCGAAGCAGCCGACGGCGAGCATGCGCGAGGCCAGCACGCTTGGCTCGACGATTTGGAAGAGCAGCGCATGAAGCAGCCAGATTCCCGGGGAGACGAAGGAGTCGAGATCGCGATACAGGACCGCGCCACGCGCCACCTCGAGGGATTGCAGGAGGATGTAGCCCTCGTCCCCGAGGATGAGCCCCCGACGAGCGAGCACATAGCCCAGCGCGAGACCGAGGCAGCCGACGATGGCGACCGACGCTCGGGGCGACAGGTCGCTGATCCTCCCCCAGAGGTTCTGCCCCATTCGTTCAGTATAGAAGCGATGCACTCGTCCGCCGCACGGCAGCCTGACGAGCCACGCGTGCAGGTGGCGCGGTATCCTCGCCGGGGTTGCGCGGGGAGGGTGGTTCCGCGCTGCAGTTCAATCGACCGGCGTTTCGGAAGCGTCAAAGCCGTTGCAACAGTGAGGACGCTGCCTTGGACCTGATGGAGCGAGACCGCGATTCTCTCAAGCGTCATCCCTGGGAACTGCGTCGCTGCGACTTTTTTGGCCGCGTCCTGGCAGACGCCGGCCTGCTGCATCCGGGTCTTGATTTTCTCGACGCGGGCGCGGGCGATGGCTTCGTGGCGCGAAGTTGGCTTGCGGCCCACCCGGAGCTTCATTCCGCGACCTGCTGGGATGCCGCCTACAGCGAGGAAGACCTCGCCAATTATGGCGCCGGTGGCGGGGACCGGATCGTCTTCGTGCGCGAGCCCCCTTCGGGGCGGTTCGAGCTGGTGCTGCTGCTCGACGTCCTCGAGCACATCGAAGACGACGCTGCCTTCCTGGCAGAGGTCGTCGATGAGCGAACAGCGCCGGGCGGGCGGGTACTGGTCAGCGTGCCGGCGTGGCCCTGGCTGTTTTCCGACCACGACGTCTACATCCAGCACTACCGGCGCTACCACCCGGCCGCCGCCCGCAGCCTGCTCCGCAGTGCGGGTCTCTCGATCGAGAGGGAGGGCGGACTTTTCCACGGTCTGCTGGCAGCTCGTGCCGCACAAAAAGGAATCGGGGCGTTGTTGCCACGAAAGAAGAACTTCGGAGTAGGCACCTGGGATCACGGCCCGCTCCTGACGCGCCTGGTGACTTCGGTCCTGGCCGCTGACAATTTCGTTTCGCGAACGTTCGCGGGTTCTGGCCTTCCCGGGCTTTCCTGGTGGGCACTGTGTCGGCGGGAACCATCGGCCTGACGCGACCGGCCGGTTCCGACTCGCGCCCGCGCGGTAATGGCTGGGATCGGTTGGCTGGTGCGCCGAACCGCGACCGGCATCGGGCGGTGGCCCAGGGGCGCTGTGGTAGTCTTCGCCCGAGTTGCGTTGTTCCGCGCCTCGTGTGACCACGAAGGCGCGTGGGGGTAGAACACTGCCTTCGCTGATCGGGTTGGGTCGCGGTGGCCGCTGCCACGGTTTGTGCTGGGCCGCCGCCGCCGCTTCGCTCCTCCTGCTCGGAGGTGCCAGCTGTGGAGGCACGCCGCCGCCGACGACGATGCTGCCGGCAGTCCTTTTGATCGACCTGCTCGCGGAGGCTCCGAACGGCCTCGGGCGAACGCTGCCCTTCGCGACGATCGCCGACGATACGCGTTACGTGCTGCGGCGCGCACCGACCGGCTCGCTCGTATTCCGGGCGATGCTCGAAGATTCCGTGGACCCGAGGGTCGAGCGGAGAGACGCCGACGTGCCCCACTCGCTGTCCTTGCAAAAGCGGTTGGTCGTGCAGCCGCGAGTGATGTTGGAGGGCGGCGAATGGATCCCCTCGCAGGAATCGGTGGTCGAAGTTTCGGGGGGCCTACCCCGGCGCGTGGCCTTTGATGTCAATGTCCCGGCGAACCCCCGCCGACGTCCTGTCCAGTTGACCGTGAAGGCGATCGGAACCCGGAGCCCTCCGCTCGAAGAGATCGCGGTGGGTCCGGTTCTGGTCCCGGCGGATGCGGAATTGCGTTTTTCCGTGGGGCTCCTGGATGCCGGCATTCCGAGTGCGACGGGGCTCTTTGCCCTGGAGGCCTGCGTGGTCGAGGGCTGCCACACCCTGTTCCGCGAAAAGGTCGATCCCGCGACGCCCGCCGGTTCGGGCTGGCTCGATCGCCGGGTGGATCTCGGGCGATTCTCCGGACGGGAAGTGACGTTCCGCTTCACGGCGTTGCGAAGCTCTCCGGGTGAAGCGGTCTTCCTCCCGCTGTGGGCGAACCCCACGGTCTTTACAGAGGCGCTTCGTTCGCCCAGCCAGCGCAACGTGATCCTGCTCTCGATCGATACCCTGCGTGCCGATCACATGACATCCCACGGCTACGAATTTGATACGACGCCCTTCATCGACGAGCGCTTCGCCGACGGCGGTGCGGTTTTCGACGAAATGGTTGCCGCGGCCACCGTCACGACGCCGACCCATGCGACGATCCTGACCGGGGTCGATGTCGCAACGCATCGCACCTTCGACGGCTTCAAGCACATTCCCGATTCGATTCCGATGCTCGCAGAGTTGGCCCGGGCGGGGGGTTTCGAGACCGCCTCGTACAACGAGAACGGATGGATGCGGATCCAAGGTGGTTTCTCGCGCGGCTTTGACCGTTACGTCGAAAACAAGAGTCCCCACCTCAGCATCCCGTCGGGCCAGGTCGATCGCACCTTCGACGGTGCGATCGCATGGCTGCGCGAGAACCGCGACACTCCGTTTTTCCTCTTCCTGCACACCTACCAGGTACACACTCCGTACGCGCCGCCCCCGAAATACGTTGGGCTATTCGGGCGGAGCGAACGTGACCCCGAGACCGGGGAAGTCCCCGAAGCGCTCGCAATGATGGCCGACTACGACCGGGAGATTCGCTACACCGACGATGAGTTGAGACGTTTCTTCGAGGTCATCGACGAACTCGACCTGGCCCGGGACACCGTCTTCGTGCTGACCAGCGACCATGGCGAAGCCTTCATGGAGCATGGTTTGCTCGAACATGGCAGCCGACTGGACCAGAGCGTCCTGCACGTCCCGCTGATGCTCTGGGGCGATTCCGTTCCCGCAGGTCGTCGGGTTTCGGCGAATGTGGGTCAGATCGACGTACTGCCGACGATTCTCGATTTCATGGGAGTCGAGGCGCCTCGAGAGATCCAGGGCTTGAGCCTGCGCCCGCTGCTGGCGGTGGACGACGCGACCCCGGGCGCCTTCGCGCAACGGCCTCTCTTCAGTGAGGCGCGCGCGCCCTTTGGCATCCAGACCGGGAATAGGGCTGTCGCTGTACAGACCCCGGGCCTCAGCGTTCGCCTGGGAGCGATGAAACTCGTCCGTTACACGAACGCAGATGGCGAGTTCATCTACGAGTTCTACGACGTTGCATCGGATCCCGGCGACGAAGTCGACCTCGCGCCGGGGCGCGGCGACCAGTGGAAGGAGCTCGCCCTCTTGCTCTCGCAGCATCAGGAGGCGAGCGACCGCTTCCGCACGCGCTTCGAGGGAGGCGGCGCCATCGAGTCGCAGGCGGCCCCTCTCGACCCGGAGCACGAGGCGAAGCTGCGTGCCCTCGGCTACATCGAGTGAGTGACGCCTAGAACGATTCCGCTCGCAGCGCGCGTGCGGCGTCGCTCACGCTGCTGGCGCGATCGCTCGATTCGACCGGCTCGGTTCCCGCGAGGAAGGGTTGGAAGTAGGCATGCCGGCTCTCGGGGCCGGCGAGCAGGCCGGTTTCGCGATCGATTCGCTGGAAGACGATCCCCGCCGGTGCCGGGAAGTCTCGGCGGGGTCGATCGCGGAGCGCTTCTTTCATGAAGGCCACCCAGATCGGCGCGGCCGCGCGCGAGCCGGTTTCGCCGCGCCCGAGCAGGCGGGTTTCGTCGTGCCCGACCCAGACCCCGGTGGCGATTTCCGGGGAGAAGCCCATGAACCAGGCGTCGGCCTGGTCGTTGGTGGTGCCGGTCTTCCCCGCGACGGGTCGATTCAACTGTCGCAGGCGCCAGCCCGTGCCCCCGGGATCGAAGACCACCGCCTGCAGGAGATCGGCGACCAGGAACGCATTCTCCTCGCTGATCACCTGGTTGGGGTCCGGGGTCTCTTCTGCCAGCGTTTCTTTCAGGGGTGCAAACTCGACCTCGTCTGCATCCGGGTCGGCCTGCTCGAAGCGGTCGGATGCGGTCTCGCCGGTGTCGAGGGTGACGTCCTCGAAGAGCACCTGGCCGTTGGCGTCGGTCACGCGCGTGATGAAGCGGGGGACCACCTTTCGGCCCGCGTTGGGGAAGACCGCGTAGGCCGTTGTCAACTCAAGTAGCGAAACGCCACTCGACCCCAGTGCCAGCGAGAGGTCACGCGCCAGGGGCGAGCGGATGCCGAGACGCTTGGCGTAGTCGATCACGAAGCCCACGCCGACATCGCGAAACAGGTGCACGGTGGCGTTGTTGACCGATCGCGCCAGCGCGCTTCGCAGGGGAAGCCGTCCGTAGAACTTGCGGCCGTAGTTCTGCGGGCGCCAGACGAAACCCGAGACCGGGTCGGTGTACACCGCGGGCCGGTCCCAGAGTGTCGTCACCGGCGTGTAGTCGCGGTCGAGAGCCGCGCCGTAGATGAGCGGCTTGAAGGCCGATCCGGGTTGGCGCCGCGCCTGGGTGACGCGGTCGAACTCGCTGCCGTCGAAATCGTATCCGCCCACGAGGGCCAGTACGTCCCCGCTCGCGACTTCGAGTGACAGGAGTGCGCCCTGGACGAGGGGCTCCTGGAAAAGCGTGACGAGGGCGGGCGGAATCGAAGCGGGCTCGTCGCCGGCGTTGAGGGCCTCGGCGATTTGCGTGTCTTCACCCTCGAGTACGCTGAAGCGCGCGACGTCGCCGACGGCAAAGACATCTTCGATTTTCTTCAGGCGAACCGGGAGCCGTTTCGGGTCGGGGCTTCGGGCCCAGGCCACGTCGTCGATCCGAACGACCCCTTCGAGCCCGGCTCCGAAGGCGATCTTCGCCGAAGTAGAATCGGGATCGAGGGAAACGACGAGACCATCGAGGGGAACGCCGCCCGGAAGCGAAGCGGGGAGGTCGCCGTCGGCCTCCAGGTCGTTCGCGGTGGCGAGGGTTTTGAGCTCGCTTTCGAAGGCTTCCGGCAAGACCTGGCGCAGCGGCCCGCGGAAGCCCTGGCGATGGTCGTGGTCGCGCAGTCCCTGGCGCAGGGCTGCGACGGCGGCGCGCTGGAGATCCGAGTCGAGCGTCGTCTCGATCTCGAGACCCCCCTCGAGGGTGACTTCGCCGCCGAGGCGCTGGTAGAGGAAGCGTCGGACCTCCTCGGTGAAGTAACCCGCGAAACGCAGATCCTGCCGGTACGCCGGTCGATGGATCTCCGGCGGGTTCGCCAGCGCTTCTTCGTAGGTTTTGCTGTCGATTACGCGATCGCCGAGCAGTCGGCCGAGCACGTAGCGCCTTCTGCGTTCGGCGGATTTCGGGCTTCGGATGGGAGAGTACTCCGACGGGCGTTGGGGGAGTCCGGCGAGCAGCGCGGATTCGGAAAGGTCGAGTTCCGAAACGTCCTTGTCGAAGTAGGTGCGTGCGGCTTCTGCGATGCCCCAGGCGCCTTGCCCGAAATAGATCTGGTTGAGATAGAGCCAGAGGATCTCGTCCTTCCCGAAGTGCTGTTCCAACTCGCGCGCGAGGATCATCTGCCGAAATTTTCGGCGAAAGGTGCGGTCGGTGGAGAGCAGCATCTGCTTCACCAGTTGCATCGTGATCGTGCTCGCACCCTGCTTGATCCGCCCCTCGAGAAGATCCACCCAGGCCGCCCGCAGGATGGATTTGAAATCGACGCCGGTGTGCTCGAAGAAGTCGGCATCCTCTGCCGAGACAAAGGACTGCTTGGTGATCGCCGGGATCGAGCCCATCGGCGCCAGCGTTCTGCGCTCGGTAGAGAACTCGCCGATGATGTGACCGTTGCGGTCGCGCACGACGCTGGTCTGCGGCGGGCGATAGTCCGCGATCGATTCGAGGTCGGGCAGGTCGCGGAGGAGGTCGTGGGCGAGCCAGGTGGCGCCAAGACTTCCAACGCCGATCCCGACCCCGATCGTCCACAGCAGCGCACGACGTAGCCTGGAGCGGGAAAAAGCCATTTCGACTCCCGTGTTGGCCGAACCCTAGCCGAGGGCCGTCGGGCTGCGCTACCGATCTCGATGCGGTCGGCAGGCGGATTTTCTCTCCGTCTCCCCGATCGCGGCGCGCTCTCCCGCGCGAGGCAGAATCGATGTCGGACCAGACCCTGCGCATGGCCTTCGTAATGGACCCGATCGAGGCGATTTCGATCGACGAGGACACGACCTTCGTGTTGATGCTCGAGGCCCAGCGCCGCGGGCACCGGATCTTCTACGTCGACCCGGCGAGTATCGGCGTTCGGCTGGGAGAGCCCGAGGCCGTGGTGACCGAGGTCACGCTTCGGCGCGAGGCCGGAAACCACTGTGCACTCGGCGCATCGCGGCGCGTCCTGCTGGACGCAGAGATCGACGTCGCCTTCCAGCGGGTCGACCCACCGGTGGACGCCCCCTACATCCTGGCAACCCAGATGCTCGCGCTGTGCCGCCGGACGCGGGTCCTGAATCGCCCGGAGAGCATCCTCGCCTACAACGAGAAGCTCTTCGCGCTCCACTTCCGCGAGTGGATGACCGAGACGACGGTGACCCGATCGATTCCCGAATTGCGCGATTTCCTCGCGCAGATGGGGGGAGAGATGATCGTCAAGCCTCTCGACGGCCGTGGCGGCGAGGGCGTCTTCCACGCGAGGGCAGGCGATCCCAACCTCGAATCGATCTTCGAGCAGGCCACGGCCTTTGGCCGGCGCTGGACCATGGCCCAGCGCTACCTCCCCGCCGTGCGCCGCGGCGACAAGCGCATCCTGCTGCTCGAGGGCGAGCCCCTCGGCGCCCTGCTGCGGGTTCCGGCGGAGGGGGAATCTCGAGCGAACCTCCACGTCGGTGGACGTGCCGAGAAGACCGACCTCGACGCCGACGACCGTCGGATCGTCGAAGCACTGGGGCCCGTCCTGGCCCGCGAGGGACTCTTCTTCGTGGGGATCGACGTGATCGGAGGCCGTCTCACCGAGGTGAATGTGACCAGCCCGACGGGGGTGCAGGAAGTCAACGCCCTCGACGGGGTGTGCCTCGAAGCCAGGATCATCGATCGCGCCGAAGAGCGGGCGCCCTAGCCTCGCTCGCACCGGGCCCCAGGACACAGCGGCGAAATTCCGGCTCGGGATAGGCGAACGAAGCACCTCTCGTCTGGTATCCTGCCCCGGGTCCGCGCAACTCCCTGCGCGCAGTCGCGAGCACTTGCATGCGTCCCGAGGCTCCGAAAAGCGTCGAAGGGGCACCCCCGAAGGTCGGTGCGCGTCCCCACGGAATCCTGGTCGTCGACGACGAGCCGGCGATCCTCGAGTCGATCGATTTGACACTCGGTACCGAGTACCGGGTGTTCACCGCCGCGTCCGGCGAAGCCGGTCTCGAAATCCTGGCCGCGGAAGAAATCGCGTTGGTGATCGCGGACCAGGTGATGCCCGGCATGAGCGGGGTCGAGTTCTTCGAACAGGTGGTCCAGCGCTCGCCCGGAACGCTTCGGATCATGCTCACCGGCTACGCCGATCTTTCTTCGCTGATCCATGGAATCAACGAAGGACACATCTACCGCTATATCGCGAAGCCCTGGGAACCCGACGAGCTCCGGTTCGACGTGAAGCGCGCGCTCGAGACCTGGGAATTGCAGCAGCGCAACGACCGCCTCGCCGAGGAGCTTCGATGTGCGAACACCCGGCTCGAATCCGAGAACCGTTTCCTGCGCGACGAAGCGCGAGGCCGCTTCAGTTTCGCGGGGATCATCGGGGATAGCCCCGCGATGCAGCAGGTTTTCGATCTGACGGAAAAGGTTGCGAAGACCGATGCGACGGTGCTGATCACCGGCGAGACCGGGACCGGCAAGGATGTGATCGCGCGGGCGATCCATTACGAAGGAGGGCGCGCCGATCGGCCCTTCGTCGCCCAGAATTGTGGATCGCTTCCGGAGACACTCCTCGAATCCGAGCTCTTTGGTCATCGGAAGGGCTCCTTTACCGGGGCCGACCGCGACAAGGAGGGGCTCTTCGACGCCTGCGACGGCGGCACGATTTTTCTCGACGAGATCGGAGAGACCGGGACCCCGATGCAGGTGCGCCTGCTCCGGGTCCTGCAGGACGGAGAGATTCGGGCATTGGGATCCTCCGCGGCGCACCACGTCGATGTTCGGGTGATTGCTGCGACAAATTGCGACCTGCGAAAGACCGTCGACGACGGAGATTTCCGCGAAGATCTCTACTACCGACTCCGCGTGGTCGAGATCGAGTTGCCGCCGCTGCGCGATCGTCGCTCGGACGTTCCGGCGCTCGCGCAACACTTTCTCGGGCGCATTGCCTCGCGCGTCGGGTCGAGCCTCGGGGGCTTTACGAATGGAGCGATGGACCGGCTGGTGGCCTTCGACTGGCCGGGGAACGTTCGCGAACTCGAAAACGAGATCGAACGGGTGGTGGCGCTCAGCGGGGGAGAAGAATTGGTGGCCACCGGCATGCTTTCGGAGCGTGTGCGCCGCTCCGTCGCCAGCGACGTCCCCAGCAGCGTAGAGGCCGGCAATGGGAACCCCCAGGCGAGCCTGTCCGAGAACGTCGATGCCTTGAAGCGGCGGCTGATTCTTGCCGCGCTGCATGATGCGGGGAGCAAGGCGGGTGCCGCAAAGCGGCTCGGGGTTCCGCGCCAGTCGTTGCAGAAGATGATGAAGCGCCTGGGTCTTTTCCCGAGCGACGTTTAGGAGTGAAGAGAATGGAGCCTGTCTTCCACCGTGCGGCGATCGATACCAAGGTGGGCGAGGTGCGGTTGATTTCGAGCGACGCGGGGCTCTGCTACCTCGAACTCCCGCGGGCCGACGGACGCGGTTTTCGTGGATGGCTGAAGCGGCACGCACCCGGCACCCGCGTGGTGGACGCCATCGCGCCGAACCAGGCGGCCTCGGAACAACTCCTCGAATTCCTCGACGGGAAACGATTCGAGTTCGACCTGCCGCTCGATCTCCGCGCCACGGCCTTCCAGAAATTGGTTTACGACGCGCTGCTCGCGATCCCCTACGGCGAGAGTCGATCCTACGCCGACATCGCTGCCGCGATCGGCAGGCCGAGTGCGGTGCGGGCGGTGGGCGCTGCCAACGGCGCCAATCCGATTCCCTTCGTGATCCCCTGCCACCGCGTAATCGCCAGCGACGGGCAACTTCAGGGTTACGCCGGTGGCCTGCGCTTGAAGGCCAGGCTGCTGACGATGGAGGGCACGAGCCCGGACACCGATCGACTCTTCTAGAGCCGATGGCAGGATTCGGTCAGACCTGTTCCAGCGCCTGCTCGAGGTCGGTGACGAGATCGCTCGAATCTTCCACGCCACAAGCGAGGCGCACCAACGAGTCGGTGATCCCCATCGCGAGGCGTTCCGGCTTCGGGACGTCCCAGTAGGACATCGTGACCGGGAGTTCGATCAAGCTCTCCACGCCGCCGAGGCTGGGCGCCTGGTAGGGGATCTGCGTCGCATCGATGAAGCGCATCGCGCCTTCGAGATCGGTTTCGAGTTCGAAGGTGACGACACCGCCGAAGCCTGTCATTTGCGCCTTCGCCACCTTGTGATCGGGATGGCTCGGGAGCCCGGGGTAGAAAACGCGGCGGACCTTCGGGTGGGCTTCGAGCCAGCCAGCCACCTCGAGGCCGTTCTGGTTGTGGCGTTCGACGCGCAGCGCGAGGGTCTTGAGGCCCCGCAACAGAAGCCAGGCGGCGTGACTGTCGATGATCCCACCGAGCACGCCGAGGGTCTGGCGAATCGGTTCGACGACCTCGCTGGGGCCGGTGATCGAGCCTGCGAGGAGATCGTTGTGGCCGGCGAGGTACTTCGTCGCGCTGTGGATCACCAGGTCTGCACCGTCCGCGAGCGGGCGGTGGTTCACCGGCGAGGCGAAGGTCGAGTCGATCATCACCTTGACGCCGTGCGCGTGCGAAAGGGTGACGGCGCGCCCAACGTCGATGACTCGCAGGTAGGGGTTCGTCGGCGATTCGGTGAAGAAGAGAGCCGTTTCGTCGCGAATTGCCCCTTCGAGTGCACCCAGGTCTGCGGGATTGATCACCGTCGTCTCGACACCCATCCGCGAGAGATACTGGCGGATGAACTGTCGCGTGCGGCGATAGCAGTCGCTGGTCACGATCAGGTGGCTTCCGGGCGGAAGCAGGCTCATGAAGGTCGTGGTCGCGGCGCACATCCCAGAAGCGAAGAGAACCGAGGCTTCGCCACCTTCGAGTTCGTTGAGCTTGCGTTCCACTGCGGCCCAGGTGGGGTTCCCGTAGCGCCCATATTCTTCGCGCTGGGTTCGCCCCTCCTGGTAATCGATCACTTCTTGCGAGTTCTCGAACCAGAAGGTCGAGGTCTGGTAGATCGGCGTGGTGATGGCGTTGGCTTCTTGCTGCCGCCACTCACCGCCGTGGACTGAACTCGTTGCACCGCCCCGCTTGCCGGGGGGGCCTCTCAAGTCGCTCATTTGGCTTCTCTCGCGGGGCGCTTAGCACGTCGGGTGCGGAACCCGTCTCGCTAGGAGGCGGGGCTCCGGGGGCCTGCAAACGCCGGAAATCGTCCCATTGATCCGGAACCCTGAAGCGGCAAAGGTAGGCAGCGCCTCCGATCGAGTCAAGCTGAGCCGGTGCCTGGGCGCCCGCGGTATCGTCGTTTCGCCGTGTTTGACCTCGCGCAGTGCATCGAAGACTGGAACTTTCCCGATCCGGCGCAGGCCGACGCGGAGGGGCTTCTCGCCTGGGGAGGCGATCTTCGGCCCGAGCGCCTGATCTCGGGCTACGCGCGCGGAATCTTCCCGTGGTACGAGGCCGAGCCGATCCTCTGGTTCTCGCCCGATCCGCGCTGGGTGCTCGAACCGTCACGGCTGCATGTCTCGCGCAGTCTTCGGCGACGCATTCGCGAGGCGCGCTTCGAGCTGCGCTTCGACACGGCTTTTCGCGAAGTGATCGAAGCCTGCGCCGCCGTGCCACGCCCGGGACAGGCGGGAACCTGGATCACTCCCGAGATGGTCGACGCCTACGTCGCCTTGCACGAGAAGGGTGTCGCGCATTGCGTCGAGTCCTGGCGGGATGGCCAGCTGGTGGGCGGGGTCTACGGAGTTTCGTTGGGCGCCGCCTTTTTTGGCGAGTCGATGTTCGCGCTCGAAACCGATGCCTCGAAGGTGGCCTTCGTGACGCTGGTCGAGAGACTGCAGTCGTTTGACTTTCGCCTCGTGGACTGCCAGGTCCAGACCGATCACCTGACCCGTTTTGGGGCCGAGGCCTGGCCGCGTCAGCGCTTCCTCGAAGTTCTCGGCGAGGTGCTGCGCGCTCCCACGGTGGAGGGGCCCTGGACCCTCGGCCGTCCTCTGCCGGGCTAGAGATCGAGGGGCAGGGCCAGGTGGTCGCGGTAGATGGCGTCGCGGTGCAGCAGGAGTGCGTCGTCGAGGGCGGCCTCGACCACAGGGCCAATGGCGCCGTACTGCCCGCGCAGGGTTTCGGGCATGCGGCAGAGATCCTGCGGCAGCGGACGGAGTAGCGCCGCAAAAGCGGCCCAGTAGATATCGGCAGCGCTGAGCGCCTGGCCCACCAGGTAGTGTCGGCCGCGGGCGCGTTGGGCCTGCCACTGTGCGGCGAAGCGTTGGAGGATCTCGGCCACCCGTGCCGGGGCTTTGCTGGCGGCTTCGGGGGAGTAGCCGTAGCGCGAAGCCAGGCGTTCGAGCGGGCGCCGCGCCTTGCCGAGTATCTCGGGCGGGAGCGAGAGGCCCGACTGGAGAAGCATCGACCGCCGATTCCATCCCAGCCCGTTTTCATCGGCGAGCAGTGCCACCCATTCGAGCACGGCTTCGCGGTCACTGGGGTCTTCGGGAAGCAGAGCCGGTTCGGGGGCGAGTCGTTCGGCGAGGTCGATGATCTCGCGCCACCCGCAGCGCGCGGCTTCATCCTCGTAGAGGGCCTGGGGCGCATTCGCGTAGCCGGTCCAGGCTTCGAGTGCGGCGTTCTCGCCGCCGCCCTCCTGGCGCACCGCCGCGTAGTCGATCGCCTTTGCGAAGAAGAGGCCCTTCGCCGCTTCGCCCCACGGGCCGGGTACGCCCGCCGTCAAGACCAGGCGCAGACCGCTGCGTTGCCTCGCCTCGGAAACCTCGAGGTACTCAGGCATCGAAGCCCGCTTCCGGTTCGTCGAGGACGATGTCCAACGGATCGCAGTCGAGGCCACTCGCAATCCAACAGAGCAGGTCGTACGGGACGCGCTCGTTGCGCTCCTCGATTCCGACGAGGTGGTTTGGCGTGAGGCGGGTCGACACTCCGGAAGCTCTTGCACTGGCCTCGCCAATCGCAGTGATCAGGTGTTCAGGTGCCCAGCCTCGCTCGAAGCGCAGTCGCCGGATGGCGTTTCCGTTGGGGGCGACGGGGGATTCGAAATCGAGGGGCATGGGCGTTCCGTGTCGGCGACGGGCCCGAAGGTGGGCGCGGGTCGGCGTCCGGGGAGGGTAGACTCTTCGCGCGGCATGGAAAGCCTCGATCCCGGGGCGCCGCGTGAGGGACGCATTGATGGAAGCGCTAGAGCAGGCGGCGGCGGCGAAGACACCGTTGCTGCGTGTCCAGTCCGAAGGCAGCGGGGGGCTGCTACTCACCTTCGAGGCCGGCTGCGTTCGCATCGCGGTCGATTCCACGGGCTCTAGCGTCGTGGTCGAAGTGGCGGACGAAGAGCGCCGGCCGGTAGCGGACCTCGCCGAAGAAGAGCCGTGGTGGCGGCTGCTCGGGGTACCGCTCTGCGGCGCGCAGCGACTCGAAAACGAGGAATCGCCCGGGGTCGCGCTGCAGTTCCGAGACCCGGCCGACGCCCAGCGCGTGGTCGAGATTCGTTCTGAAGGCGGCCGACTGGCGGCGGAGCTGCGCCGCGAAGCCTCGCCAGCGCGGTAGGCTTCCCGCGATCGTTCATTGCGCGACGGCGCACGAGTCACCCCGATCCCAGCAGCCGGAGAATTCCATGTCCGAAGAATTCGCGAAAGCCGATGCAACGACCCAGGCCCAGTGGGTGCGCAACGGCGAAGTCAGCCCCCTCGAACTCGTCGACGCCGCCATCGCGCGCATCGAAGACCACAACCCGAAACTGAATGCGGTGATCCATCCGGCCTTCGAACGCGCCAGGGAGCGGGCGACAGGCTCGCTGCCCGACGGCCCCTTCCGCGGCGTTCCCTTTCTGATGAAGGATCTCGGCGGCGAAGAGGCGGGTGCGCCGTATCACATGGGGATGCGTTGTCTCAAGGAGGCCGGCTGGACCGAGTCGGTGGACAGCTTCTACGCGCGCCGAGCGCGCGCCGCCGGCTTGGTTTCCCTCGGGCGAACCAATACCCCCGAGATCGGGCTCTATCCCGTGACCGAACCCGAAGCCTACGGTCCCACCCGCAACCCGTGGAACCTCGATCACAGCCCCGGCGGCTCCTCCGGTGGCTCATCGGCTGCGGTGGCAGCGGGCCTGGTGCCTGCGGCCCACGCCAGCGATGGCGGCGGATCGATTCGGCTGCCCGCTTCGATGGCCGGGCTGGTCGGCCTCAAGCCCAGCCGCGGTCGGGTTTCCTTCGGCCCGGGGGGCGGCGAGCGCTGGGCGGGCCTTTCGGCGCAATTTTGCGTGACGCGCAGTGTGCGGGACGCCGCCGGGCTGCTCGATGTCTTCGCCGGGTACGAGGTTGGCGATCCGTACACCGCGCCCGCTGGCCCGCCCTCCTACGCGGGCGTTTTGGGCAGCGACCCCGGGAAGCTGCGGGTCGGGCTCTTGCCCGCGGCCACCGGCGATCTCGAGACCCACCCCGATTGCACCTTGGCGGCCGAAACCGCCGGTCGCCTGCTCGAAGGGCTCGGCCACACGGTCGAACTGGCTCACCCGGCCGCGCTCGACGACCGCAGCTACGTGATCCACTTCGTGAACATCGTATCGATCGCCGCCGCGCATCTTCTCGACGTCTGGAGCGAGCGGTTGGGGCGTCCGCTCACCGAGGAAGACGTCGAGCCGCTCACATGGGCCCTCGCGCAGCGCGGCGGACAGCAGCGCGCCGCAGACTACATCGGGAGCGTCGACGGCCTCCACGCCTTTGGGCGCGAACTCGCCGGCTGGTGGCACGGCGGCTTCGACCTCCTGGTCACGCCGAGCCAGGCGCAGCCCCCGCCGAAGATCGGTTTTCTCCGGTCGACGCGCGAAGACCCGCTCGAGGGCTTCACGCGCTCGGCTCCCTATGGCGTCTTCACGATGCCCTTCAACATGTCCGGTCAACCGGCGATCTCGCTTCCGCTGACGCTCGGTAGCGAGAACCCCCCGGCGTTGCCGGTCGGGTCGCAGCTGGTGGCCGCCGCCGGGCGCGAAGATCTGCTGCTGCAGGTGTCGGCACAGCTCGAAGAAGCGGCGCCCTGGGCCGAGAAGCGCCCGCCGATCTTCGGCTGAGCTGTCGCTTACCACGAGGAGAGAACGCGATGTCCCAGAAGCCCGACAAGCCCGACCAGTCCGACAAAATCGAAAAGAGCGAATCCGAGTGGCGCGCAGCACTCAGTGGCGAGCAATTCGAGGTCACTCGGCGCGCCGGCACCGAGCGTCCCTTCGCGAATGCCTACTGGGATTCCAAGGTAGACGGGACCTACTCGTGCGTCTGCTGCGGCGCCGCACTCTTCGCTTCCGAGGCGAAATACGATTCGGGAACGGGCTGGCCGAGTTTCGATCGTCCCCTCGATGCCAAGAGCGTGAAGGAACACGTGGACCGCAGTCTCGGCGCGCTTCGCACCGAGGTGGTCTGCGCGCGCTGCGACGCCCACCTGGGCCACGTCTTCCCGGACGGCCCCGCGCCCACCGGCCAGCGCTACTGCATGAACTCCGCCTCGCTCCGCCTCGAACCCCAGGACGAGGGTTGAGAACGCGGAAACGGGGGAAACGGGGACGGGTTTTCTTTTTTTCTTTTTGTCCTTTTCAGCGGAAATCGAATCTGGAGCACGAAACTCGTCTCACCTGAAAAGGACAAAAAGAAAACCCGTCCCCGTTTCCCGACCGTCCCCCGCGGACCGGGCGTCCCGGCCCCGGGCTAGAGGTGGCTGCAATCCTCGATGTAGCCGAGGTTCTTGAGCTGTTCGCACTGGCTGCGGCTCATCTCCACTTCGCCGCCTGAAACCGCCTCGCCCCGGGCGTGGCGCCGCTGCAGGTCGGCGTGGGCCTCGAGTCGCGCCTCGTCCGCCGAAGCTTCGCCCCCTGCGAGGTTTCGGATTTCGCCGGGGTCGCTGCGCACGTCGTAAAACTCGCGCTCGGCCAGGCCGCGCGGATTTCCGGGGTTCGCCACGATCAGCTTCTGGTCCGCGGTCCGCAGCGACCACAAGACGTTGCCCTCGTGATCTTCCTCGGAGTAGATCTCGAGATCCTTGGGGCTGCGCGGGCCCGCTGCGAGGTCGACCCCCTGCATCGATTCCGGGGCCTGGGCGCCGGCCCGGGCGATCAGCGTCGGTGCCACGTCGATGATGCGCGCGATGCCGCCGTCGTCGACCAGCGGCGCGCGCCCCTTCGCCCACTTGATCAGCAGCGGGACGAAGATCTGCTCGTCGTAGAGGGTGGTGCCGTGCCACCAGCCGCCGTGCTCCTGAAATTCTTCGCCGTGGTCGGCCACCAACGCGATCAACGTGTTGTCGTAGAGCCCGCGCGCCTTCAGCTCGGCGAGCAGTTCACCGAAGTGACCGTCGAGGTATTCGATCTCGCCGCGGTAGAGCGCCTGCATCGCAGCCGCCTCGTCGGCATCCGGGTCGGGGTTCGAGACCCGTGCGATGCCGGTGCCGTCGTAGGGGTGCGGGAAGTAGGGATCGTGGGGATCCATGTAGTGGAGGAAGAGGAAGAAGCGGCTGTCGCCGTTGCGATCGAGCCAGGCCACGGCCGCCTCGTTCACCACGGTCGAGTCCTGGTAGAAGTCGCCGAAGGTGACCCCGGTTTTCAACCGGAAGACCACCTGCCGCGCCAACTGGTACAGGATCAGCTTTGATGAGGATTCTTCGGCGCCCGCGAGGTAGTCGGGGGCCAGGTAGATGTACTCGTCGTAGCCCTGGTCGAAGCCGAAACTCGGGGCGAGATTGATGTTCGAGACGATGCCCCCGGTGGTGTAGCCCGCGTCCTGCAGCACCTCGGCGATCAGGTCGACGTCCTCCGAGAGCATGGCGGGTTTTGACATCGCGTTGTGCGTCGAGGGCAGGGTCGACGAGACCAGCGAAGCCGTCGCCGGTTTGGTCCACGATGCGTGGGCGAACCCCTGCCACAAGCTGCCGCCCTCGTCGGCGAGACTGCAGAGATGCGGCGTCTCGACTTCGGTGGCGCCGTAACACGAGAGATGGTCGGCGCGCAGGGTGTCGACCATCACCAGCAGGATATTCGGGCGCTCCAGCAGTTCTTCGGGGATTGTGCCCTCGGTTCCCGCGACAGTCGGGCCGGCTTGACTCGACGCCACCAGGCCGCCGATCAGGAAGGCGGCGAGCAGCCCGAGGGCCGGCAGCGGTCGTACCAGGGTCCCCAGGAAGGAGCGGAAGATCGGTCGGCCCGCGAAGAAGAGCAGCAACGCGAGCGCTGCGAAGCCGCCGACCACGCCAAGGCTCACCGGAAGCGGCGGCCACTGCTCGAAGTAGACGTCGCGGCGCAAGCGGAACAACGTGATGAAGAGCCCCAGTGGGACCAGGGTCGCGATCCACGCGAGCGACGGCACCCAACCGCGGATCTCGTCGCGGTCCATCGGCAGCACGCCGAGCACGGCGCCGCCCATCGTGCAGAGCCCTGCGAGGATCAAGGCGTAGGCCAGCGGGCCATACCAGAGCACCTGGGCTTCCTCGCCGAAGCCGCCGGCTGCGATCACCCAGGTTTCGAAGACGCCGATCAAGAGCCCCGCGACGATGCCGGCTCCGAAGCCGGCGGCCGCGCTCTCGCGCACTCGCAGGCCGATAGGCGGCACGTGGTCCGCGCTTTCGAGGTCTTCGCGGCGGGCCTTCTCTTCGGGGGTTTCGAGTTCGACCGCGCGGCGCGCCGCCTCTTCGTAGTCGACCTGTTGGCCCTCGACGCGGGAGTAGGCCGGTCGATAGTCCTTGCCCCGAAGCATCCAGAAGGCGAAGCCAAAGAGTGTCGGGACTTCCCCGATCCAGAAGCCGAGCGTCGCCGAGACGGCCGCGGCCCCAACCCCGATGATGCTGCCGAGGGTGAGGACCTGTGCGGCTTCGCGGATGCCGATGCCGCCGATGGTGGGCCCGATGACGGTGGCGAAAATCTGGATCGACGAGCCGAAGACCACCGGCCAGAAGGCCGCCTCGGCACCGGCACCGACGGCGATCGCCATGAAGAAGTACATCGCCGCCGTGAAGAAGTGGACGAAGAAACTCATCACGAGCATCCCGAGCACCAGCCTCTTCTTGTTCCGGTAGGCTGCCGTGGCCAGTGAGATGCGTGTCACCACGCCACGCAGGCGCTCCTTCCCGGGCAGCGGGAGGTGTTCGATCCCCCACTGTACGAGGCCCGGAAACCAGAGCACCGCGAGCAGGGCCGTGATGATGCCGATCGCCAGGGGCACGGTGATCGAAGCCACCAGGAAGCCGTTGTCGCCGAAAATCGAGATGCCAAAGGGCAATGCGACCAGGTAGGTGAGGAAGATGCCCGTCACGCCGAGCACCTTCTCGAGCACGGTACCGGCGGTCACCTCGACGGTGCGTCCGGTGAAGCGCGCCGCGTCGTAGAGCTTGTAGGCGTCGAGCCCCGCGGTGCTCGGCAAGAAAAATCCGATCGCCCGCCCGATCAGGAAGGCGCCGAAGATGTGGCGGAAGGGCAGCTCGATGTTCTGCCCGAGCAGCACGAGTTTCCATCGAACCATCGAGGCGAGCACTCCGGCAAAGCGCACCGCCGCGCCGATGCCGGCGAAGATCCAGAAAGTGGCCGCGTCGATCGACTGGAGCTGATCGACCATCATGTTCCAGGCGGGGACTCGCCCGCCCTCGGCGTCGGTGACGGGCCACAAAAGCAGCAGCCACACCATGCGCACCGTCAGGTAGAGCTTCAGCAGGTTGAAGAAGCGTCCGCGCCAGGGCTCCGCCAGGAAGCGCCGTGCCAGCAGGGCCAGCGCGGCCACTGCCACCAACTCGATCAGGATCCACATCGAAATCGCGTCCTTCCGTGCATCGTGCCGACCGGGGGAAGCGGCGCAGTTCGGATCGAGGGGAGGGCCAGTCTAGCGTCCAGCCCCCGCCGCTGCCTAGTTGTCGGCGTCCGGGTGCAGCAATGCGTCTCGACGCATCCGGTAATCGGCTTCGGAGAGTTTTCCGCTGCGCCGTTCGTCCTCGAGATCGGCGAGCGCCCGCAACGTGTCGGGCGTGAGCCGGTCGCTGAGCTGCGAGGGGAGCACGGCACCGATTTCGCCTTCGGGAATTTCGCTCTCCATCAGGATGGTTCGCGTTCGCACGTCGGGGCCCTCGAGAGCGCGGCGGCTCTTCATGAAGATGGGGTCCCTCCAGCGAATGGCCAGCCCGTAGGGCCCCACCGCGTGCATCTGTTCGTTCGGAACCGAACGGAGTTCGCTCTGCGCCTTGCCAATCGTGGGATCTGGAATCTTCGTCTTCGGGTCGTTGTCGATTTCGAAATCGAGGTGTGAGACGTGGATGTAGAGGTATTGGCCTTCGACCCAGGCGCTGAAGCCCGTGTAGAACTTGCGGTGGAAGAGGCCGAGCCGTCGTTTCTTGCGAACGGCCTTCACCACGACGTACTGGCTCGAATCGGCGCGACGGAGCGCCAGGGCCATCCCCTTGGCGATCGGCAGCACCGTCTCGGCGGTGACGATCGACGAAAGGAATTTCGTGTCGCTATCACTGTCCTCGTTGAACAGCTTCATCAGGTTGATTTCGGTGTCATCGGGCGTCGGCACCTTGTACTCGATGGCCGTGAGGATGTTCACCAGTCGCTTTACCGAGAGCGTGCTCGGGTGCTTGAAGCCGCGGTCGACGGGCTCGCCGCCCGCCACCTGTCCGCGCAACTCGACCTCGATGCCGCGCTTGTCGAAGATCACGGTGGAGACATCGCGCGTGGCGCAGCCCACTGCGACGGCGAGCGCCGCGACGAGAAGCGCGATTTGCTTCGATCGGTGCGTCACGTGGCTCCCCCGAATGCGAGGACCAGACGGTAGGTTGCGAAGCTCGCCGTGTAGGCGAGAGCCAGAAGGTAGCCGAAGGCGAAGGCGGGCCACCGCCAACTATTGGTTTCGCGTCGCATCACCGCCAGGGTCGAGGCGCACTGCAGTGCGAAGACGAAGAAGACGAGCAGCGAGGCGACAGTGGCCGGAGTGAAGACGCGGCCCCCGGTGCGCGGATCGATGTCGCCCCGGAGCGCGTCGCCTAGCTCGCCCGACTCGCCCGAGGCGGCGTAGATCTGGGCCAGGGTCGAAACGATCACCTCGCGCGCGGCGAGGCTGGCGATCAACCCGACACCGATCTTCCAGTCGAATCCGAGGGGAGCGATGGCCGGTTCGATGGCGTGCCCGAGCCGACCGGCGTAACTGTTTTCGAGAGCAAAGGCGCTGTTTTCGGCGGGGGTCCAGTCGGGTTCGGGTGGCGTGCGCGGGAAGGCCAGCAGGAACCAGAGCACGATCGAGACGGCGAGGATGATCGTCCCTGCCCGGCGCAGGAAGGCCGAGAGGCTGCCCCAGACCTGCGACGCCCACAGCTTCAGGGTGGGGACGCGGTAGCTGGGGAGTTCCATCGTGAAGGGCAGCCCCTCTCCCGGCAGCAACGTGCGCGTGAGAAGTGCTGCAACGGCGAGCGCCGAAGTGGCGCCGAGGAGGTACAGGCCGAGCATCACGAGCCCCTGGAGCCGCAGCGGTCCGAGAACCGGCTCGTCGGGCACGAATGCGCTGACCAACAGGATGTAGACCGGCAGGCGCGCCGAGCACGTCATCAGCGGCGCGACCAGGATGGTCACCAGGCGATCGCGCGGCGAGGGGATGCCGCGGGTGGCCATGATGCCGGGAACGGCGCAGGCGTAGGACGAGAGCAGCGCGACGAAGCTGCGTCCCTCGAGGCCAATGCGCCCGAGCAGTCGGTCGACGACGAAGGCCGCGCGCGCCATGTAGCCGAGATCTTCGAGTAGGTAGAGCAGACCGAAGAGCAGGGCGATCTGCGGGACGAAGACCAGCACCGAACCCACGCCGGCCACCAGGCCGTCGGCCAGGAAGTCGGCCCACAACCCCGGCGCGAGGTTCGTGTGGATCGCCTGGGCCAGCGTCGCGGCGGCCCCCGAAAGGGCTTCCATCGCCGGTGCCGCCCAGGCGAAGATCAATTGGAAGAAGGTGACCATCACCGCCGCGAAGATCACGCTGCCAAGAACCGGGTGGAGCAGGATGCGGTCGAGGACCTCGCTCGCGCGATGCGGATCCGGTGGACGCTGCAGCGTGTGGGCGAGGATCGAATCGGCCCAGGCTGCGCGTTCGGGGGCGCTCTCGGGCGGTTGCACCGGGGGGCGGCTCCATTCTTCCGGGTGCTCGAGTTGGCGACGCAGCCGATCGAGGCCGCGTCCGCGGTGGCCGATCACGGGGATCACCGGAATGCCGAGCGCGGCTTCGAGGCGCGCCACGTCGAGGTGACCGTGCCGGGCTTCGAGTTCGTCGATCATCGTGAGCGCCAGGCAGCAGGGTTGCTGGCGACGCAAGACCTGGGCGATGAGCAGCAGCGAGCGCGGCAGCGAACAGGCATCGGCAACCAGCACCAGGGCGTCGGGTGCGTCTTCGAAATCGCCGTCGAGAACGCGAGTGACGACGCGCTCGTCCTCGGCGATGGCGTCGAGGCTGTAGGTGCCAGGCAAGTCGATCACGCGCAGCGAACGATCGCCGAGTTGCAGGGCGCCCTCGCGGCGTTCGACCGTCACGCCGGGATAGTTTCCGATGCGTGCGCGCAGGCCGGTGAGGGCGTTGAAGAGCGTGGTCTTGCCGGCGTTGGGACTCCCGACGAGGCCGATCCGCAGGACGGGTGTTTCCGCGGCTGCGCTCAAGAGGGGCCCCCCGCCTCGAGGCGGACACGGATCTGTCGGGTCTCGCTGCGCCGCAGGCAGATCTGCATGCCGCGCAGGGCGAAGACACCGGGGTCGCCGAGGGGGGCCCGGCGCAGCAGGGACACCGGGGTTCCCGGGACGAAGCCGAGGTCCTGGAGGCGGCGTCCGAGGGCCCCTGGCGCCCGCACCGCTTCGACGATCGCCCGCTGCCCAGGCTCGAGGTCTGCGAGGCAGGGGCGGCTGTCACCGTCTTCGAAATTGAAATTCGTTTTCATTTATACGGAGAATCTAGCCTCCCGAGGCGGCGCCTGCGACGGCGGCGGGGGCTTCAACCTGGCCTCAGGCCGCGCCGTCGTCCTCGCTTTCGCTGCGCAGTTGGCGCTGCATCAGGCGCTGCCCGGCTTCCGCCGGGGTGCAGCGGCCGTCGAGCACCTCGCGCACGCCCTCGGCGATCGGCATCTCGACGCCGATCCGCTCCGCCAGGCGGCAGACGGCGCGTGTCGTCTCGACGCCTTCGGCCACCTCGCCCATTTCGTCGAGGATCGCCGCGAGCGATTGGCCGCGCCCCAGCGCGAGGCCCACCTGGCGGTTGCGCGAGCGGTCGCCGGTGCAGGTGAGCACCAGGTCCCCCATCCCGGAGAGACCCTGAAAGGTCTGGGCTTCTGCACCGAGTTTCAGCCCCAGCCGCGTGATCTCGGCGAGTCCACGCGTCATCAGCGCCGCCCGCGAATTGTGGCCCTGCAACTGTCCGTCGCCGATGCCGACTGCAATCGCGATCACGTTCTTCAGTGCGCCGCCGAGTTCGACCCCCAGCACGTCGGTCTGCGAATAGCAGCGGAACCACGGACACGAGAGGGTCGCCTGTACCGAGATCGCGTAGGTCTCTTCGGCGCAGGCGAGGGTGACCACCGTGGGTTTGCGCGCGGCGATTTCGGAGGCGAACGAAGGGCCCGAGAGACACACGATCCGATCGGCCCATTCCGAGGGAAGTACCTCGCGAAGTACGGCGCTCATCGTACGGCCGGTCTCGACTTCGATTCCCTTCACCGCCGACACCACGATACTGCCCGGGGCGAGGTGGGGAGCGGCGGCTTCGGCCACGCCGCGCAGCGATTGGCTGGGGACTGCGAGAATCACCAATTCGGCGCCGCGGAGCGCCGCAGCGAGATCGCTGGTGGGGTGCACCGCTTCGGGGATGGGAGCGTCCGTCAGGTAACGCGGGTTTTTCCGTGTGCGGAGGATGCCTTCCACCAATTTCGGATCGCGAGCCCACAAGCGGACTTCGTTCTCGGCGGCGCAGAGCGTCGCGAGACAGGTTCCGAAGTTTCCGGCACCGAGGACCGCAACGGGGATGGCCATGGCGCGAGTCTAACCGCTCGCGCCGCCCGCTACGCCTGGATCCAATCCGCCGGGCTGCGCTTTAGCCCTTGAAGGGAAGCCGCCGGTTGCCGCGTCGCCGTGTCAGCTGTTTTTCATCGAAGTACTCCATCAGCGGGACCAGCGTGCGGCGGGAGGTGCCGACGATCGCCTTGTAGGTCGGGGTGTCGATCTCGCCCTTCTCGCGCAGCACCACTTCGACGCGGGCCTGCAGTGCCAGGACCGCCTCGCCATCGAACCAGAGATCGCCCGGTGCCCGTACCAGTGTCCCCTCCCTTTCGAGGTGAGCGAGAAGATCGCTGAGGTGCGCGAGCTCGATGCCGAGCGCGGGCGCCCAGTCGCGCGGCGAAGGCGGCTCGAGCCCCGCACTGCGGGCCTCGCTGCGGATTCGCTCGAGCAGGGCGAGGGCGGTCTGGTCGAAGCGCGGAGCGAAGTCGCTGCGCCGCACGAGATCGGCCAGGACCGCGACCTGCCCGAGAGAGCGTAGGCGTTCGAGAACGAGCCCCCCGAACTCGCTCGCGAGGTTCTTCGGCAGGCCACCTATGAGGGCGCTGCGCTGCATGCCGGGCCGCAGCGGTTCGGCCTCGTGGAAGGCGTCGAGGCGGCCGAGGGCGTCGCTCGCGAGGCGTTCGAGGCTGTCGGAGGCGATCCAGCGGGTGCCCGCGCTGTCGATCACGCCGGCGCTCCGGATTTCGTCGAGGGTGCTCTCGAGCAGGGGCCGATCGAGCCCCGTTTCGCGCAGCAGCGTTTCCCGGGTGATCCCCTCGAAGCCCGTGCGCGCGATCCGCACGCGGAGCTGCGCCGCGACGTCTCCCGAGCGCAGGGTTTCGAGTTCGGTGCGCAGCCCGGGATCGCTGCGTCGGCGATGCGGCGGGGCGACGTCGAGCACCACGCCACCGCCCAGGGTTCCACCGATGCCGGCCTCTCGAGCAAAGCCGCGTGCAATGAAACGATCGCCGGGTAGGAGCGGCACCGGATCGCCCTCGATGTGGATGCGCGCGAAGGATCGCCTCGAATCCAGGGGATCGCCGATGGGGGCGATGCGCGCCCGGCGTTTCGCGGTCCCGGCAAGAAATTCGATCGCCTGGGCCGCGTCGCCCTTCGCAGGATCCGCGAGCCAGGTGATTTCGACGTCGAGGCGGTCGGTTGGTGCCAGTGCGTCCACCGGCGCCAGCGACTCGCCGCGGGAGAGGAGGGCCGTTTCGATCCCCTGCAGGTTGACCGCGCAGCGGACGCCGGGCTCGATGCGCGTCGCTTCGTGTCCGTGGGTCTGGAGTCCCCGGATTCGCGCCTTTTCGCCGCTGGGATAGATCGTCACCGGCTGGCCGACTTCGAGTGCGCTGCCCACCAGGGTTCCGGTGACGACGGTGCCGAAGCCACGCACGCCAAAGACGCGGTCGATCCCGAGGCGGGCGGGCCCCTGGCGGCGGGTGCGGGGTACAGCGCCTTCGAGTACTGCTGCCAGCGCTTCGCGGAGAGGGCCGAGGCCTTCGCCGGTCCGGGACGAGACCGGGACCACCGGGGCCCCTTCGAGTTTTGTCCCGGCCAGCGCGTCGGCAATGTCGGCGCTGGCCAGTGCGCGCATCTCGGCGTCGACGCAGTCGATCTTGGTGAGGGCCACGACGCCGCAGTCGATCCCCAGCAGTTCGCAGATCGCAATGTGTTCGCGGGTCTGCGGCATGACGCCTTCGTCGGCGGCGACCACCAACAACACGAGGTCGACCCCGCTGGCCCCCGAGACCATCGTGCGCACGAAGCGCTCGTGGCCGGGAACGTCGACCACGCTCATGCGGAGGCCGCCCTCTAGATCGAGAACGGCAAAGCCCAGCTCGATGGTGATTCCGCGCGCCTTCTCTTCGGGAAGCCGATCGGTGTCGGTGCCGGTCAGCGCGCGTACGAGTTCGGTCTTGCCGTGATCGATGTGCCCGGCGGTGCCGAGGACGAAGCGGGGCTTCGCTGCGGGCAGGCCAGCCTTCGGGTCGGACACCGCGGACCTCAGCGGGGACCGATGCTCTCCCGACCGACGTAGGGCATAAGGGCCGGGGGGATGGCAATCGATCCGTCTGCGCGCTGGTGATTTTCGAGCAGCGCCAGGATCGTGCGCGAGAGCGCGATGGCGGTGCCATTTAGGGTGTGGACCATTTCGTTCCTGCGATTCGCCTTGTTTCGGAAGCGGATCTTCAGGCGTCGCGCCTGGTAGTCGGTGCAATTCGAAGCGCTGGTCACTTCGCCCCAGTCGCCGCCGTCGCCGCGTCCCGGCATCCAGGCCTCGAGATCGAACTTGCGGAAGGCCGGGGCGCCGAGGTCGCCCGCGGCCACGTCGATCACCCGGTAGGGGATTTCGAGGGCCTGAAAGATTTTCTCCTCATGGGCGAGCAGTTCGGCGTGCATCGCCTCGGAATCCTCCGGGCGCGTAAAGCAGAACATCTCGACCTTCGAAAACTGGTGCACCCGGTAGAGGCCGCGGCTCTCGCGGCCGTGGGCCCCCGCCTCGGTGCGGAAGCAGTGCGAGATTCCGGCGAGCCGGATGGGAAGATCCGCTTCATCGACGAGCGTGTCTGCATAGAGCCCGCCGAGGGTGATCTCGGCGGTGCCGATCAGGCAGAGATCGGCGTTTGCGATCGAGTAGACCTGGGTTCCCTCGCCGCGCGGGTTGTAACCGATGCCGTCGAGAATTTCGGGGCGCGCCAGGTCGGGGGTGATGATGGGCGTGAAGCCAGCCTCCATCAGCAGATCGAGGGCGAAGCGCTGCAAGCCGAGTTCGAGCAGGACCGCCTCGTTCTTCAGGTAGTAGAACTTCTGCCCGGAGACCTTTGCTGCGCGCTCGAAATCGAGCAGGTCAAGAGAGGTCCCGAGATCGAGATGGTCACGCGCCTCGAAGTCGAAGCGCGTCGGCTCGCCCCAGCTGTGGAGTTCGCGGAAGTTTTCCTCTCCCCCTTCGGGAACGGCTTCGTGCAGAAAGTTGGGGAGGGCCTTCAGCAGCGTTTCGAGCGCCGCCCCGGCCTCGTCCGCGCGCGTCTCGAGGGCGGCCACCGCCTCCTTGAGCCGGCGTCCCTCGGCGACAAAAGCTTCGCGCTCGGCGTCTTCGAGTTTTCGCTTCCCCGCCTTCTGGTGCTCGTTGCGGGCGCGGTTCGCCTCGTTGACCTCGGTCTGCAGGGAAGTCGCCCCTTCCTGGGCGGCGATCACGGCGTCGACGTCGGCGCGCACGCCGCGCTTACGGCAACTCTCGGCGATCTCATCTCGCCGATCGGCGAGGGATCGGGGGTCCAGCACGGCTCCGGGAGGGAAGCACAGCCCCCGAGAGCCGTCGAGCGACGCGCGCGCGAGTCCCACGCGCCCGATCGACCCAGCAAGGGCGTCACGGTCTCAGCCCCAGCTCCCTGGCGGGTAGTCGCGCCGCCTGAAGCACTGCCGTCCCCTTGGCGAAGCGTGGTAGCCTCCGCCTCCGATGGGATCTCCCGCCGGAATGGGGGCGAAGGGCCCCTTCCTGCTCGCCGCCTTCGTCGCGGTGTTGCTCGCCGTCGCCGTTGACCTGGCCCTCATGCACTCGCGCTACCACGGCCAGCGCTTGCTGCTCGAGGACGTCCGGCACTTCCCGACCTTCCACTGGGTCTACGACCCGGCCAACCCGGAATTCAACCGCGACGGTCTCCGCGAGTCGCGCGGGGCGGCGGCGTTTGAAGCCCCCGGCTGCAACATCCTCTTCCTCGGGGATTCTTTCGTCTTTGGGATGAGGGTTCAGCCCCAGCAGGCGCTGCCCCAACAACTCGAACGGGTCGCCGCTGCAGAGCGCCCGGGAGAGAAGATTCGAGTCGCGAATTTCGGCTGGGTGTCGGCCTCCCCCTACCTCCAGAAGGACCTGCTCGCGGAACTCGGGCCGAGCTACCGGCCCGACGTCGTGCTGCTCGCGGTGGACGTCACCGACCCCCACGAAGACATCAAGTACCGGCACTACAGCGAGCGAAAGGGCGTCCACGCCCTGCTCGATTGGCTGCCTTCGTGGTTGCTGCTTGCGAAGGAGTTCGCGGCCGATCGCGGGCTGCACGAAGAGTGGTTCGGCTACCCCGGGGATCGCCTGTTCCCCGTGAACCGTTCGCTCGAAGAGAGTCGCCCGCACATGCAGCAGACCCGCGCGCACATCGAAGCCATCGCGGCGATCGCTCGCGACGATCTCGGTGCCCGTTTTGGGCTGCTGGTGCTGCCGCGTCACTATCACTACAGCGATCGCGAATCGCCCGAAGATTGGGAGACCGGCGCTTACGACCGCGCGGGAGAGCACCGCTTCGAGTGGTTCCGCTACTTCGATGAGATGCGGAGCGAGGTCGAATTTCCGGTGCGCTCGCTGCTACCGGCGCTGCGACCGCCGCCCTTCTTTCCCACCACCTTCCACGACGACCCGCACTGGACCCCGGCGACACATCGCTACATGGCAGGGAAGGTGTTCGAGATCCTCGAGGAAGAGGGCCTCTTGTGCGAGCCCGGCGCGGGCTGATCAGGCAGCGGGCAGGATCTCGATTTCGCAGCGCTGGCGGATGTCCCGCGAGGACGCTCCCACCCGGATCTCGAAGGCGCCGGCTTCGACTTCGAAGCGCTCCAAAGCGGTGTTCCAGCTCGCGAAGGCCGCCGCCTCGAGCGTGATCTCGATGCGCCGGGTCTCGAAGGCGGCGAGGTGGACCTTGGCGAAGGCCTTCAGTTCCTGTGGGGGGCGCAACTGCGTCGACTCCGGATCGTGGACGTAGACCTGCACCACCTCGCTGCCGACCCGATCGCTTTCGTTGCGGAGATCGAAGGAGAACGTGACGTCTTTCCCGGCCGCCACCTGGGGGGTGCTCGTCTCGAGGTCTGTGTAGGCGAAGCGCGCGTAGGAGAGACCGTGCCCGAAGGGAAAGCGCGGCTCGATCTTTTTGTGGTCGTAGTAGCGGTAGCCGACGAAGATTCCCTCGCCGTAGAGCACTTCGCCGTTCTCGCCGGGGTAGGTGGTGTGGGTCGGGTTGTCTTCAATGCGCCGGGGCAGGGTCGTCGGTAGGCGACCGCTGGCATCGACGTCTCCAAAGAGTACGTCGCAGAGGGAATTGCCGGCTTCGTGGCCGAGGTACCAGCTCTGCAGCAGCGCCGCGGGCTTCTCTGCCCAATCCATCTGCACCGGCGAACCAGCGTTTACGACGACGACGGTGTTGGGGTTGACGGCGGTCACGGCCTCGACCAGCTCGTCCTGGCGTCCGGGGAGGCGCATCGACTCGCGGTCGCCGCCCTCGCCCTCCCATTCCGCGTCGAGACCCACGATGACGATCGCGGCATCGGCGCCGCGAGCGGCCTCGACGGCGCGCTCGAAGGCGTCCGCGGGCATCGGCGGCAGACAGCCGATCTTCACACCCGCCACCAGCGGCGAATCTTGTCGGCTGTAGTCGACTTCGATCTCAACGGTTCTGCCCGCCTCGAGTTCGATCGCGGCGCGCACCTCGGAGCTGCCCATGCCGAAGAAGAAGTCCCCGGACTCCTGGGACGTCCAGTTGTCGACTAATTCGACGCCGTCGATGCGCATGCGCGAAAGCCCCGCCGAGGTGAGGGCAAATTCGAAGCGGCCGCTCTCCTCGGGAGTGAAGCGTGTGCGGATGCGCGCTGCGAAGGAACGGATCGGGACTTCCTCTGCGAAGGGCACCAGCCAGAGGAAGCGACCGTCGCGTTCGCGCCGCTCGAGCACCGGTTTGCTATCGAAATCGGTCCCGGCGTAGTAGGCCACCGTGAGTCCGGGGGCGCCGTCCTCGAGGGTCGTCCAGAGCGAGTCGAGCACCGGGAGGCTCTTGTGAATGTTGCAACCGCGTTCGATGACGACCTCTGTTTCACTTCCGACCCGCTCGCGCAATGCGGCCAGCGGCGACACGCTGTAGTGCGGGACGACCTGCGCGCTGCCGCCGCCCTGGATGACACCCGGGTCGGCGTTGGGGCCGATCACCGCGATGCGCGAGAGCGCCGCCGCGTTGAGGGGGAGTACGCCCTCGTTTCGCAGCAGCACGATCGCTTCGGCCCCGGCTCGGCGCACGAGTGCGCGTTGCTCGGCGCTGTCGTTCGAGCGCTCGATTGGTTCTTCGGCGTGGTCGAAGGCGCCCGCCCGCAGCGTGATTCGCAGCAGCCGTTCCACCGCCGTATCGATTACCGCTTCGTCGAGTTCGCCGGCCTCCACCGCATCTTTCAGGGCTTCTTTCATGTGGATGCCCGGGCCGGGCATTTCGAGATCGAGCCCGGCCTTTGCCGAGGGCACACCGCTCTTGGTGCCGAACCAGTCGGAGACGACAAAGCCGTCAAAGCCCCATTCTTCGCGCAGGATTCCGGTGAGCAGGCGCGCGTTCTCGCTGGCGTGTGTGCCATTTACCCGGTTGTAGGCTGACATCACCGACCAGCTCCCGGCCTCGCGGATCGCGGCCTCGAAGGGCGGCAGGTAGATCTCGCGCAGCGCGCGCTCGCTCACCTCGGAGCTGATCGACATGCGTTCGTATTCGGAGTCATTGCACACGAAATGTTTCACCGAGGTGCCGACCCCGGTCGAGTTGACGCCCCCGATGAAGGCGGCGGCGATGCGCGCGGTGAGGTGCGGATCTTCGGAGTAACACTCGAAGTTGCGGCCGGCGAGCGGGGCGCGGTGGATATTGACGGTCGGCCCGAGCAGGATGTGCGCTCCCTTGCTCTTGACCTCAGCGCCAATTTCGGCGCCGACGGCTCGGATCAATTCGACATTCCAACTCGCCGCCAGGGCGGTGCCGCAGGGAAAGCAGGCAGAGGTCGCGCCTTCGTGGCTCTCGCCTCGGGCACCGTTGGGGCCATCGGTCACCTTCAGCCGCGGAATCTTCAGGCGCGGGACGCCGGTGGAGTGCCACATGCCAGACCCCGTCATCATCGAAACCTTTTCCTCGAGGCTGAGTGCCTCGAGGAGTTTCTCGATTCGGGGGTCGGCTTCCGGCTCTTGATCGGCTTCGGTTTTAGAATCGGTCTCGGCGGGGGGTGCGCTCATCTTTGCGGGCTCCAGCTTCGAGAGGGGGGTGGGGGAGCAGTCTAAGTTCGGTCGAAGGTGGCGGCCACCGGGCGTCGTTTTCGTGCCAGGGCTAGGCTTCGCGGCGAGCGGAAGCGGTATCGCTGCGAAATTCCCGCGATGGAGAACGCTTGAGCGACCGACCGGAAGTCAGGCTGTTTCCGAGACCTCGCGAACTCGCGTGGACGGACCGGGGAGGGTGCGGCGCGGAGGCGCCGGTGCGCGAGGCGGCGGACGCGACGCTTCCGGCCGAGGGCTTCGCCATCGAGACGGGGCCCGACGGCGTGGCGCTGCGCTACCGGGATGCCGCCGGGAAGCGCTACGCCGAGGCGACCCTGGCGCAACTGCGTGACCAATGGCAGGCAGGCTGGCCCGGGATCGCGATTCGCGACTGGCCCGATTTTCCGGTGCGCGGCTACATGCTCGACGTGAGTCGCGACCGCGTCCCCACCCGCGAGACGCTGGAGCGCATCGTCGGGCTTCTTGCGCTCTTTCGCATCAATCACCTGCAGCTCTACACTGAGCACACCTTTGCCTACCGCGCGCACCGCACCGTGTGGGAGAACGCCTCGCCGATCACGCCCGAGGATGTCGTGTGGCTCGACGCGCTGTGTACGGAAAACGGGATCGAGTTGGTTCCGAACCAGAATGTCTTCGGGCACATGGGGCGCTGGCTCCAGCACGACGCCTATCGCGCGCGGGCCGAGGCCCCTGAAGGCTGGCGCGCGCCCTGGGGTTCGCAGCTGCCACCGGGGGTACTGGCGCCCAGCCGCGACAACGCCGACTTCTGTCTCGGTCTGCTCGAAGAACTGGTGGCGCACTTTCAGAGCCGCCGCGTCAACGTCAACTGCGACGAGACCTTCGAACTCGGCCAGGGCCAGAGCCGGGCCGCGGTCAAAGCGCGCGGCGCCGGTGCGGTCTACAGCGAGTATCTCGGCTGGATCATCGAGGGGCTGCACGCGCGCGACCACGAGGTGCTGTTTTGGGGCGACGTGGTGCGGCAACACCCCCTGCAGGTCGCCGGGTTGCCGCGGAAGGACACGATCGGCCTGGCGTGGCACTACGAGGCTCCCGCCAGTGTGGATGAGCCCCTCAGCGACGAGGCACGTTCCGTCATGGCGAGCTTCGGGATGGACGAGGCGGCGCTGCGAGGCTTTTCCGGGCACGTGGCTCCCTTCGTCGAGCACGACTTTCCCTTTTGGGTCTGCCCGGGGACGTCGAGTTGGAACACCCTGATCGGGCGGCTTCCGAACGCCTACGCCAACCTGCGCGACGCCGTGGCGACCGGGCTCGCGTCGGGCGCGGGCGGCGTGTTGATCACCGATTGGGGCGACAACGGGCACATGGCGCCTCCGTCGATCAGCTGGTTGCCGTTGGCCTACGGCGGCGCCATCGCCTGGGGCTTCGAGGCCAATCGCGATCTCGAGATCGAAGCCTGCGTGAGCGAGTTCGTCTTCGAGGACAGCCACGGCTTGCTCGGTCCGGCGATCGCCGAGCTCGGCACGCTGCACTCACTGCCGGGTGTACGGGTGCCCAATGGCAGTGCGCTGCAGTTCGCCTTGATCCGCGAAGAGATGCTCTCGCGTTTTCAGAGCGGCGAGGCCGACGCCGCGGGACTCGGCGAATTGCACGAGCGCCTGGGCGACATCGCAGCGCGCATCGAACGAAGTGCCCCGGCGTGCTCCGACGGCGGTCTCGTGCAGCGCGAGCTGCTCCAGGCCATCGCCATGGCGCGCCACGGCGCCTTTCGCGTGGCGCGCAGCGCCGACCTGCCGTGCCCGACCGATGCGGAACTCGCGGGGGGGCTGCTCGCTTGCATCGGCGGCCAGCAGCGCTGCTGGCTCGAGCGCAGCCGCCCGGGCGGCCTCGCGGACAGTCTCGACCGCCTGCGTCCCGCCCTCGCCGGCTACGCCGGCTAGCCCGCCGGAACCGCCGGAAAAGGGGACGGGTTTTCTTTTTTCCTTTTTGACTTTTCGAGCACCAACAACGAGTTTCCACGCTGCGGAGGAACCGAAAAGTCAAAAAGGAAAAAAGAAAACCCGTCCCCTTTTCCGACCGTCCCCGTTCCGGCCCGGCGCGCTAGCGCAGGAGTTCGCCGGCGTTCACGAGCAGCGTCTGGCCGGTGATCATGCGCGCGCGGTCCGAGCAGAAGAAGGCCACGGCTTCGGCGACGTCTTCGTCGGCCGGAATTTCTCCGAGGGGCATCTTCGCGGTGATCTCCGCGATGACCTCCGCCTCGGGAACGCCGCGCTCCTTCGCCTGCCAGTGGACGAAGCCCTCGACCGGCGGCCCCCACATCCAGGTGGGGATCACCATGTTGATGCGGATCTTCTTCGGCCCGAGTTCGCGGGTGATATGAAGCATGGCCGAAGCCAGAGCTCCTTTCGCGGCGGCATAGGCGATCTGCGGAAGGTCCGGCGGCAGGTACATCGACTGCGATCCGATCAGCACGATCGCGCCGCCCCCGCGCTCTGCCAGCGGTCCGGCTGCCGCGCGCACCAGTTGCAGGGTTCCGATGACGTTGGTGTTCATCGAGGCCTGCCAATCCTCAATCGAAGTGCTTTCGAGCGATCCGAAGAGGGTGTCGAGGGCGGCGACCTGCACCACCGCGTCGATGCCGCCGAAGCGCGTGCCGGTCGCGGCCATCAACTGCTCGCAACTCGCCGGGTTGGTGATGTCGGTGGGCGACGCCAGGATCCGCTCACCCGAGGGATCGAGTTCGGCGGCGATCTTCTCGAGGCGCTCGGCGTTTCGCGCGCCGATGGCGACGTTGGCGCCATCGCGCAGCGCCACGCGTGCCACTTCACTGCCGAGTCCGGGGCCCACCCCGGTCACGACGACAGTCTTCTTCTCCAGGATCATCGGAGTCCTTTCTGTCACCGCCGGATAGCGCGCTCGGCGGCTCTCTCCGACGCGATTTCTAACTGGCTTCCGGCGTAAATCGAAGCTGCATCCTAGAGCAGGTGCGCACCAGCGCCGAAGGAGTGAGCACCGGTCCCTCGGCGTCTGCGTACGCCATGTCGGGCAGTCGGCGCAGCAGTTCCTCGAAGGCGACTCGCAGTTCCATCCGCGCCAGGTTCGCGCCCAGGCAGAAATGGCTCCCGATGCCGAAGGCGACGTGCTGGGGGCGCCGGTCGATGTCGAAGTGATCGGGGTCTTCGAAGGCGTCGGGGTCGCGATTCGCCGAGCCGTAGAGCATCAGGATCGAGTCGCCGGCGCGCAGGTGTTTTCCGCGCAGTTCGGTGTCCTCGAGTACCGTGCGCCCGAAGGAATGCACCGGGGTGACCAATCGCAGCATTTCCTCGACCGCGTCGGGGATCATCGCCGGGTTGTCGATCAGGCGCTGTTTCACTTCGGGGTGTTCGATCAGCAGCGACATCGAACCCGAGAGCCCGTTCCGCGTGGTCTCGTTGCCCGCGACCATCAGGATCACCATCAATTTGATCAGTTCGTCGTTGGCCAGGTGCATGGTCTCGCCGTGCGCGGCAAAGCGACTCTCGTCTTCGTCGTACTCGGTGAGCAGGCCGTCGTCCTTCGCACCCACGAGGATGCTGACGAGATCCTCCCGCGGCTCGGCCCGCCGCGCTTCGATGATCTCGGTGACGTAGGCGGCGTACTCCATGTAGGACTTCGTCGCAGTCGCGAGAATTTCGGGATCGTGGCTGTTGCCCTCGGCGGCCATCATCGAATTGGACCAGTAGGCGAAGCGGTCGTAGTCCTCGTCCGGAATCCCGATCATCGTCGCGATCAGGCGCAGCGGCAGCGGCACCGCGATGCTCTTGACGAAATCGCATTCGCCTTCGGAGGCAATCGAGTCAATCGCCTGGGTGGTGATGCGTAGGAAGGATTCCTCGAGGATTTTTACCATCCGCGGCGAGAAGCCGCGGTTGATCAGGCCGCGGAGTTTTCCATGGCGCGGCTCCTCTTCGTCGATCAGCCCGATCTTCGCCCCGAGCCCCGGGCGAACGCCCTGGCCCGAGGTGAAGACCTCCTGGTTCTTTGAGCACGCCACCACGTCTTCGTAACGCGAGATCACCCACAGGCCATCGGGTTCGGACCAATGCACGGGATCGTTCTCGCGCAGCCAGGCGAAGCGCTCGTGCATGTCTGCGATGACCCAGTTGGGGGAGTGCAGGTAGGCGATGTCGACGTCCATGGGGTTCTCCTTGGGCACAGCTAGCGACTGGTGTTGGGCGAGAAGAGGTTTTCGACGAGGTCCGCAACGAAGCGGGCCTGGCGCTCGCGGGCTTCCTCGGAGAGCAGGTCGTGCCCGCCGAGCTGCTTGTAGAACGGCGCGATCGCGTAGTAGCCGACGACCACGTGGTAGATGGCGAGGACGAGGTGCGTGACCTGGTCGGCTCCGAAGCGCGCCTCGTCGACACCGCGCGCGGCGGCTTCGCCGGCGCGCTCGAAGATGGGTGCGATCCAGTCGCGGAGTTCGGGCGAGAGGCGGGTGCCGCCGGCCAGGGTCTCGCGCAGGAGCAGGCGCGGCAGCTGCGGGCGCGCGTCGAGGACCGCGAGCATCGCCTCTACGATCGGGCGCGGCTCGGGAGGCCAGGGCGCTTCCGAGGCCCGAGCCTCGGCGACCACCGACGAAAGCAGCTCGAGGATCGGGCCGAGACCGCGCTCGAGCACCGCGCCGTAGAGGGCTTCCTTGCTCTCGAAGTGGTTATAGAGGCTGGGAATGCGGATGCCGACGCGGTCGGCAACGTCGCGCAGGGTGGTGCCGTCGTAACCCTTTTCGGCAAAGAGGTCTTCGGCAGCGGCCAGGATCGCGGCGGCGGTGCGGTCGCCCTTGGTCGGGTGTTCGCGTCGGGTCGTGAGGGGGGTGGGGGCTGTTGTGGACATCTTGATAGGAGCGGCCGACGGTCGATACAATTTACTAACTATCGTTAGTTTATTTAATAGATGACCGGCTGTCAAGGCCCTGAGTTGCCGGAGCCTCCGATTCGATCGCATTTCAAGGGCTGAATGGGCCCGCCCAATGGATGGGCGGAGCGAGCGACGGCGGGCGCACGCGGTGTCCGCCCTTTAGACGCGTCGCGCCCGGTGGCGGGCTCTGCGAAGCTCGCGACGGCGCGCGATGGCGCCGGGAAATCGCGATGCAACCGACCGAAGCGGCGCGCGACACGGCAGAAGCGAGGCGGGCAGCCGCCCTAAAGGCACTCCGCGAACTCCATGCCGAGGTCGACCAGAGCGCAGCGCGACTCGAACGCGCTCACGCCGGCCGTCTTCAGTGCCGCAGGGGTTGCAGCGGTTGTTGCATCGATGACCTGCGCGTTTTCGAGATCGAGGCGGAGAATATCCGCGATCGCCACGGCGCCTTGCTGCAGGCCGCCGAGCCCCACGCAAAAGGTGCCTGCGCCTTTCTCGACGCCGCGGGGAGCTGCCGCATCTACGCGGATCGCCCCTACGTGTGCCGCACCCAGGGCCTGCCCCTGCGCTGGTTCGAAGACCCCGAAGGCCGCGGCGACGCCGTCGAACACCGCGACATCTGCGTCCTCAACATCGAGGGCCCGCCCCTCGAGAGCCTACCCGCAGCTGTGTGTTGGGAGATCGGTCCGGTGGAAGCGCGGCTCGCAGAACTCGAATCGCGCTACGAGCAGGTGAGCGGTGACGCTGCCGGAAATTTGCGGCGCGTTGCACTGCGCTCGCTCTTCGTGCGTTGATTGCGTGGCCGTTGGCAGGTCGTGACGGCGCCGCGTACCGTGCACAGGGGCGATTGATGGCGTCCCCGACCCATCCCAAACCGACCTGCCCCCATCCCAAACCGACCTGACCCCATCCGCCAGGAAGAGATGTTTCGCGTTTTTGCAACGATGGATCAGAGGATGCCGCCTGCGCGGGTGGCCGAACACGCGCGCCGGGCGGAAGCCCTGGGCTACGACGGGTTGAACGTCCCCGAGGCGGTGCACGACGGTCTCACCGGCGCCGCCCTCGCACTCGAGGCAACGACGCGCTTGACCGTCGCCACCAGTGTGTTGGTCGCCTTCCCGCGCAGTCCCATGGCAGTGGCGCACGCCGCCTGGGATCTCCAAGACCTTTCCGGGGGTCGCTTCGAACTCGGTCTCGGTTCCCAGGTGCGCGGCAACATCGTCGGGCGCTACAGCACCCCGTGGTCGCCGCCGGTCCCCCGGATGAGGGAATACATCGGCGCCCTGCGCGCCATCTTTCAGTGTTTTCAGGAAGGCGGTGCCCTCTCGTTCGAGGGCGAGCACTACCAGTTTTCGAGGCTCCAGCCCTTCTTCAACCCGGGGCCCATCGCGCACCCCGAGATCCCGATCCACCTCGGCGCGATCGGAAAGGGCATGACGGCCCTGGCGGGCGAGGTTGCCGACGGCCTGATGTGCCACCCGAGCAACACGGCTCCCCGCTACCTCCGCGAGGTGATCCTGCCCCGGCTCGCGCGCGGCGCCGCCCGCGGCGAGCGCGCTTTGCAGGCGACCCGGCTGATGATCGGATCGTTCATCGCCACCGGGGTGGACGACGCGGCGGCGCGCGCGGATCGAGAAGCTGCGCGCCAGCACCTGGGTTTCCTGTATTCGACGCCGGCCTACTGGCCGAGCCTCGAAATGTTCGGTTGGCGTGAAATCGGCGAGCGCCTCCACGCCATGAGCCGCGAGGGCCGCTGGGCCGAGATGCCCGGCGCGATCCCCGAGGCGATGCTCGAAGCCTTCGTGCCGATGGCCGCCTTCGCCGACATCGCCGGTGTGCTGCTGGAGCGTTACACCGAACTCAGCGATTGGATCACCTTCCCGATGCCGGACGACCCCGCCCACGACGCCGAGGTCGCGCGGGTCGTTGCCGCGTTGCGCGCGGGATCCTGCTAGCCGCTAGGCGCCGCGCCGACGCATCCTTCGAACGCTCCAGCGGCCGCTCTCTTCATTGCTGACCACCGGCGTGGAACTCGCCGGGAACATTTCCTCGAGTTGCGCGAGGGTGAAGAAGGCATCGCTGGTTCGTTCGCGTGGCAATGCGGGCTCCTCGTAGAGCGAGAGCCACAGTTCGTCGAGCCCGGCTGCCCCGGGCATTTCGGGAGCCTCGCCATACAGCGGGCGCGAAGCGCCGGCGCCGAGTTCGATGCCCACCGCGCGGGCGCCGAAATGTTCGCGGAGAGCGACGATTGCGTCGGCCGCGTTGGGCGTTGCGCGCGGTAGCAGCGCGATGCCGCGTTCCTCTGCGCGCGCTTCGAGCGCCGCCGCAGCCTCGGACGTGGTGTAGATCGCGGTACGCTCGCCTTTCTCGAAGAAGGGGTGATCGAGGTCGAGGTTGGCGTTGCGCGTCATCACTCCCCCGAAGAGCGGCTGCGTGCTCCCCATGACTTCACGGCGCCAGGCCTTCAGTTCGGCTCGCTCCTCGCCCGTGCCGCCGATCTCGAGTCGCAGCTCCGGTTCGGCCGCGAGGATCGCTCCGCTGGTGAGCAAGGCGTCGGCCCGGGCGCGTGCCAGTCCGAGGACGAAGCGGTCCGTGGCGCTCCGCGGCGCGTCGGCGTCGATTCGCAACACGCGCAAGGGACCGGAAGGGTCCTTCCACAGCGCCAGCACGTGCACGACGGCCGCGTCCGGCTCGACGGCTGCGCCGAAAAGTTCGAGTGCGCGATGGGCAATGCGACGGGCTTCGGAGGTCAAGGCGAGAGGGTCTCACGCGATGCGGCGAATTGCCAAGTCGACGCGATTCGTGGATGCTTCGCTGCCATGAAGACACTGGTCAAGATCGCTGCGGTTCTCGTCCTTCTCCTGATGGCTGGCCTGGCGCTCGTCTACGCCGCGGGCGAGGGGGTTTTTGGCAACCCGGAAGACAAAGGCGAGGTCGCCTCGGTGGCGCGCCCGGCGGCCCAGGTCGTTGCCAGCGTGGAAGCCGTCGAAGCCGCGGCCTCGGCCATCGGCGTGGCGGCCCCGAAGCAGGTGCTCTTCGGCGACTTTCACGTTCACACCACCTTTTCCTTCGATGCCTTCATGATGAGTCTCCCGGTGGCGGGCGGTGAGGGCGCGCACCCCCCGGCCGATGCCTGCGACTTCGCGCGCTTCTGTTCGGCCCTCGATTTCTGGTCGATCAACGACCACGCCGAGTACGTGCCCGAGGCTGCCTGGCAGGACACTGTCGAATCGATCCGCCAGTGCAACGCCGTGGCGGATCCGGCGAACCCCGACTCGGTGGCCTTCCTCGGTTGGGAGTGGACCAACGTCGGCACCACCCCGGAAAACCACTACGGCCACAAGAACGTGGTCCTTGCCCACATCGAAGAGGGGAAGATCGCGCCGCGCCCGGTGGCCGCCGCGAACGTGTTTCGGGCCTTCCGACAGGCGCAAATCAATCCCTTCGGTCTCGGCTACGTTGCCTTCGCCGGTGGGCACCCGCGCTACCACGACCTGGCGCGTTTCTTTTCCGACCGCCGTGGGCTGCGCGAATGCGATGCTTCCGAGGGCCCCGACGACTACCCGGACGACTGCATCGTCACCGCCGAGACCCCCGAGGATCTCTTCGCCCAACTCGATGCCTGGAACCTCGACGCCATCGTCATTCCCCACGGCACCGCCTGGGGCATGTACACGCCTGCGGGTGCAACCTGGAAGAAGCAGCTCACGCCGGCGATGCACGACCCGAAGCGCCAGACACTCTTCGAGATCTACTCGGGACACGGCAACTCCGAGCAGTATCGGCCCTGGCGCGCCGTCGATCTGCGCGACGACGGCGCGGTCACCTGCCCGCCGGTGAGGGAAAACTACCTTCCGACCTGTCAGCGTGCAGGCCAGATCATCGAGGAGCGCTGTCTCGCCGAGGGCACGAGTGCCAACGAGTGTGCGAAGCGAGCGACCGCCGCTCGCCGGATCGCCGCCGAGGCCGGCTTGCAGGCCCACCTCACGGTTCCGGGCTCCGAACCCGAAGACTGGCTCAACGCCGGCCAATGCCAGGACTGTTTCGAGCCGGCCTTCAACCTGCGGCCCGGCGGCACCGCCCAGTACGTGATGGCCCTCAGCTATTTCGGGGACACGCCCGAAGCCGATCCGATGCGTTTCCGTTTCGGTTTCATGTCGTCGAGTGACAACCACTTTGCACGGCCCGGAACCGGCTACAAGGAAGTGATCCGCGCGGGCTTCACCGAGTCGCGCGACTGGGGCGGCCCGGCCGTCATCGCCGCTTTCGGTGCGGCCCCCGCGGAAGAAAAGAGCGCGCACCCGAGACCCTTCGATCGCGAGACAACCGATCTGGTGGCTTTTCAACTCTTCGAGATGGAGCGCCAGGCGTCTTACTTCTTGACCGGCGGGTTGATCGCCGTGCACGCCAACGGGCGCAATCGCGGCGCCATCTGGAACGCCCTCGGGCGCCGCGAGGTCTACGGCACCAGTGGTTTGCGGACGATGCTCTGGTTCGACCTGCTCAATCCACCGGGCTCGCGCGGCAAGAGCCTGCCGATGGGATCGGAGATCGAAAGCCGGGAGACCCCGGTCTTCCAGGTGCGTGCGGTCGGGTCCTTTGCACAGCAGCCCGGCTGCCCGGATTTCGCCGAACGCGCGCTGGGGGCCGAAGGCCTCTCGCGGATCTGCAAAGACGAGTGTTACCACCCGTCGGATACGCGCCGCCCCATCACGCGCATCGAAGTCGTGAAAATTACGCCCCAGGCGACCGCGGATGAGCCCATCGAGGGCTTGATCCAGGACCCGTGGCGCAGTTTCGACTGCGAGCCGAGCCCCGAGGGCTGCGTCGCCACCTTCTCCGACCCGGACTACGAAGCAGGGGGCCGCAGCGCGCTCTACTACGCGCGGGCCATCGAAGCGCCGAGGCCGGCGATCAATGCCGGCGGGGTTCGCTGCACGGACGACGCCGCGGGCGACTGCGTCTCGGTCGATCTCTGCGGAGGCCCCGGCACGCACGACTCGGAGTGTCTCACCGCCAGCGAGCCGCGAGCCTGGTCGTCTCCGATCTTCCTCGACTTTCCAGCTCCGTCGGCTTTCGCCGCCACGCCCTGACCGCAACAACGTCCCCGCTCCTGGTTGGCGGGGTCAGTCCCAGACCTTTTCCCAGCGCTTCGTTTTGGCCGAGCGGGCCATGGCCAGCGCGGTGCGGACTTCGCCGAGGGAGTATTCGGCGCTCGCCGCCAGCGGCTCACCGCTCGCGATCGCGCGAGCGAAGTCGGCGATCTGCCCCTGGTAGGAGGCCATGTATCCCTGGGGCCGGTTTTCGTCGAGCTTCTGCCCGCGGCGATTTGCGGCGTCGTAGAGGGTGACCCCCGCGCCGATCGTGATCTCACCTTCGCGGCCGGTAATGCGAAAAATTTCCTGGGGAGCGATGGCGCCGGCGGTGAGCAGCAGATCGAAGGAAGCCACCACCCCGCTCTCGAAGCGGAACAGCGAACGCGCCAGCGATTCGCCCTGCATCCCGGGGAAGGGGTGCTCCATCGCCGCGACGACTTCATCGACCTCGCCCAACCACAGGCGCAGCGGCCGGATGTAATGCGACCCGGTGTCGATGCTGAGCCCGCCGCCAGCGCTGTGGCTGTCGAGGCGCCAGGCCTTTTCGCCCCCGTAAAACTGCGGCATCGGCGGGAAGAAGAGCTGCACGCGCGCGGTCACGATCTCGCCGATGGCGCCCGCCGCTATGGCTTCGCTCGCGATTTCGATCTCGGGCCAATACTGCGCGTTCTCGGCAACCATGAAGACGCCGGGCGCTCTCGAAGCCGCCGCCAGGATGCGATTGCAGGCGTCGAGTTCGGTGGCCATCGGCTTCTCGAGCATCACGTGCACACCGGCCTCGAGTGCCGTGAGCGCGGCGCTCTCGTGCAGGTGATGGGGCAGCATCAGCAGCACGGCCTCGAAGCCTCCGGCCGCAAGGCCGGCCTCGAGCGAAGCGAAGGGCGCTCCGCCGGTGGCCTTCGCCATGGCTTCGGCCTTCGCCGGGTCGACGTCGATGGCAGCGGTGATCCGGACTTCGGACACCGCTTCGACGGCACGGCGGTGCCACTGCGCGATGGCTCCGCAGCCCACGAAGGCGAGTTTGAGCGGATTGGGCATGGCGGTCTCCACGAAGCCTTGGGGATCGGCCAGCGAAGGGTAGTCGAAGGCGTGCCGGTTCTGGGGCTGGGGCAGGTCCTGCGCGAAGCCCTTCGGGGGTTCGCTGCTCGCGCGGCGATTGCTGCCGACCAGTGTCACGCAGAAAATCGCTAGCATGGCGCTGCAGCCCGCACCCCACGGAGACTCGCGGCAACCCGCGCCTTCGGGAAGGAACCCTAGATGTACGACCTGGTGATTCGCGGTGGAACGGTGATCGACGGGACCGGCGCGCCCGCGCGCGCGGCGGACGTGGCCATCGACGGCGATCGCGTCGTTGCGGTCGGCAGTGACCTCGGTTCCGGCGAACGGGAGATCGACGCCAGCGGTCTGCTGGTGACCCCCGGCTGGGTCGACGTGCACACCCACTACGATGGCCAGGCGACCTGGGATCCGCATTTGACACCCTCGGGTTGGAACGGTGTGACCACGGTGGTGATGGGGAATTGCGGCGTCGGCTTTGCGCCGGTCGCGCCGGAGAAGCACGAATACCTGATCCAGTTGATGGAGGGCGTCGAAGACATTCCCGGCACCGCCCTGGCGGAAGGGATCGACTGGCAGTGGGAGACCTTCCCCGAGTACCTCGACGCGCTCGAGAAATTTCCGCGCTCGGTGGACGTGGCCGCGCAGGTTCCCCACGGTGCCGTGCGCACCTACGTCATGGGCGAGCGCGGGGCAAACAACGAGAAGGCCACCCCCGAAGACATCGAGGCGATGGCCCAGCTCGTGCGCGAGGGCCTCGAGGCCGGCGCCGTTGGCTTCTCGACTTCTCGCACCATCCTCCACCGGGCGAAGGACGGCGAACTCGTTCCGGGGACCAACGCGGAAGACGAAGAGGTCCTCGGGATCGGTCGCGTGCTCGGCGAGGTGGGTCACGGGGTTTTCGAGGTGGCGAGTGATCTCGCACCCCTCGCAGACGAGTTGGCGTGGATGAAGCAACTCGGCCGCGAGACCGGCCGCCCGGTCGCTTTCGCGTGTCTCCAGAGCCCGGTCGAGCCCGAGCAGTGGCGGCAACTGCTCGCCGAAGTCGATGCAGACTCAAAAGCCGGGGGGCATCTGACGCCCCAGGTGGCCCAGCGGCCGGCGGGCCTTCTCTTGGGATGGGAGAGCACCGCCCATCCCTTCCTCTTCAGCCCCGAATGGCCGGTGATCGCAGCCATGCCGGCGGCTGAGCGCCGCGCGCACGTGGCGAAGCCCGAGGTCCGCAAGAAGCTGATTGCGAGTCTGCCGGATTTCAGCGGGAACCCGCTTCCCGGCGCCGCGATGGCCATCGCCCGGGGTTTTTCGATGATGTTCCGGCTGGGCGATCCGCCGAACTACGAGCCGCGCCCCGACGAGAGCATCGCTGCGATCGCAGAGCGCGATGGCCGCGACCCGCTCGAAGTGGCCTACGACGTGATGCTGGAGCGCGATGGGCGCGGGCTGATCTACCTGCCGCTGATCGGTTATGCGAACGGTGATCTCGAAGCCATCCGCTCGATGATGATGCATCCGAAGGCGGTCTTTGGTCTCTCGGACGGCGGCGCCCACTGCGGCCTGATCTGTGACGCGAGCATGCCCACCTTCCTGCTCACCCACTGGGTTCGCGATCGCGAGCGCGGCGAAAAAATCCCGATCGAGTTCGTGGTCGAGAGCCAGACACGGCGCACCGCGGAGCTCTACGGGATGCAGGATCGCGGCGTTCTCGCTCCCGGCATGAAGGCCGACGTCAACGTGATCGACTTCGAGGCCCTCGCGATCCATACGCCGGAAATGGTCTACGACCTTCCTGCCGAAGGCAAACGGCTGATCCAGAAGGTCGACGGCTACCGCTACACCGTGCAGAGCGGCGAAGTGACCTACGAGTCCGGCAAGCCCACTGGCGCGCTTCCCGGAAAGCTGGTCCGCGGGCCGCAGCCGGCCCCGAACCCGGCGTCGCTGGAAGCCGCCGCTCGCTGATCCCCTCGGCCGACTTCAGTCGGCGGAGGGCTCCCGCTGCGCTCGTGTTTCGGCGAGCGCAGCGAAGATCCGTTTTCGGTAGGCGTCGTCCTGCGCGGGCGGCGCCGGCAGCGGTCCGGCTTCGCGCGGATGCAGGCGCGGACAGAAGGCTCCTGCTGCCGCCTCGCCCTCGGCACAATCCGGCAGGTACATCGCGGCATCGAAGCGTCTCGCCGGGTGGTCGAGGGGGGCCACCCGGGCTCCATCGCGAAAGTAGATCATCGTCATTGCCGGCCGCAGTCGGTCGCTCTGGTTCGCGGCCGCACCGTGCACAACCCAGCCGTGGTGAAAGGTTGCGTCGCCCGCCGCCATGGCGCCGACGCTTGCGACCGTTCGACCCTTCTCCTTGATCCAGGCGTCGAAGACCGCCTGGGACTCGTCGCCGATGGCGTAATCGCCGAGATGCCCTTCGCGCTGGCTTCCCGAGACGAAGTGCATCCCGCCGACTTCGACGGGAACCGTTTCGAGGGGCATCCACAGCGTAATGGTGTCCTCGGTGTCGATGGGCCAGTAGTACTGGTCCTGGTGCCAGGGAGTGAAGCCACCACCGGCTTCCTTGAAGAGCGCCTGGTCGTGGTAGAGGCGGACGCTCTTGACCCCCAGCAGTTCGGCGGCAAGCGCCGCGAAGCGCCGTGAGAACACGAAGGCCTGTACTTGTGCGTCGACGAGCCAGAGGTTGATCATCTGCAGGAAGGCGCGGCCGTAGCGGTCGCGTTCTTCGAGTGCGCGCCGTTCCAGGCTGTGGGCCAGGGCGCAGCGCTGGATCAGCGGCGAGAAGACCTCGATTTCTTCGGGCGCCGCCACACCGCGAAGGCAGACGTGCCCATCCCTGCGGAAGGCCTCGATTGCCTCGTTTCGAAGAGCAAAGCGGGCATCGAGGTTCGGAAGCGGAGCGTCGGTCGCAGTGGACATCGTCAAGGCTACGAACGCTATCATACGGGTGTCTGCGGCCGACTCGAAGGTCGGCGGTGTTCACCGAGGAGTTCGATCGCGATGCCCGAAATCGTCGAACGCGCTGCCGACCTCTACACCATCGATCATCCGCTGAGAGTCGGACCGGTTCCGGTGGGCACGCGCACGACCCTCGTTCGGCTCGGCTCGGGTGCGCTCTTCGTGCATTCGCCGGGCCCGCTTGGACCCGCTGGTGCCGCAGAGATCGAAGCGCTCGGACCGGTGGCCGCGCTGGTGGCGCCGAACTGTTTTCACCACCTGTTCTTGGAGGAAAATCAGCGCGCCTTTCCCGGGGCGGAAGTCCACCTGGCTCCCAAGCTCTCCGCAAAGACCAGGGGCCGCCTCGAGGGCGCCGTACTGGGCGACGTCGCCCCGGCGCTCTGGGCGGACGAGATCGAATCGCATCTCGTCGAGGGGGGTCCCCGGGTGGGCGAGGTGGCCTTCTTGCATCGCGCCAGCCGCACGCTGCTTTTATGCGACCTCGTCTTCAACATTCGCCATTGCGAGGCCACCCTGCCGCGCTGGCTGCTGCGGGCCAACGGTATGTACGGGCACTTTGCGCCTTCGCGCGCCTTTGCGCACCTTCTCTTTCGCGACCGCAAGGGCCTGCGGCGCTCGATCGATCGCATCCTGGCTTGGGACTTTGATCGCGTGATCGTGCCCCATGGCGAAATCGTCGAGAGCGGCGGGCGCAGCCTGCTCGAGGAAGCCTTCGCCCACCTCCCGCGCTGACGGGTGAGCTTTGCAGCGGTGGATGTGAAAGCGTCACCCAGGGCACGTATCCTCAGACGGTCGTTCCCAGAACACATGACTTCGGAGCGATGAGGAGGGCGTACCGTGGAACCCACGCGATCCGCAGCGGAGGCAGGCGGCCGCGGCCTCTGGCTCACCCGCATCGGCATCGTGGTGCTGCTCGGTGCTGCCACCCTGGCGATTCTTCAGCCGTTCCTGAGGTCGATGATCTGGGCCGCCATCGTCGCCTACATGACCTTCGGCCTGTTCCGGCGTCTGCGCGATTTTACGGGTTGCCCGCGGCTGATTTCGATGCTCTTCACCTTCGGCATGTTGCTGATGCTCGGCATTCCCTTCGGTCTGTTCCTGGTGGTGCTGTCGGAGCAGACTGCGAGCCTGATCCAGGCTCTTCAACTTTGGCTCGAGCGGGGCGCGGCGCTTCCGGCCTGGCTCCTCGAGGCACCCCTTCTTGGCCCGGCGATCGAAACCTTGCGCGCCGAGCCCGCGCTCGGGCTGGGAAAGCTCGGCCCGACGCTGGCGAAGTATGGGCAGACCATCTCCAGCGAGTTGGTCGCGATCTTGAGTGGCGTCGTCGGCAACATCGTTGCCTTCGCGATGACGGTCATCGCCCTCTACGTCTTCTACGTCGACGGGGAAGCACTCGTTGCGGCCGCGCGCCGCGGGATGGCGCTGGTCTTTCCCTCGCGTCCGGCAGATTTCCTCGACCAAATCGGCGACGTGATCCGGGCGGTGGTCTTTGGCATCGTCGGCACGGCGGTGCTCCAGGGGCTCGTTGCGGGGATCGGTTTCGCGATCTTCCAGGTGCCGTACCCGGTCATTCTCGGCGCGGCCACCACCCTGCTCTCCTTCGTTCCCGGCGGCCAGACACTGGTCTGGGCCGGTGCCGCCGCCTGGCTCTTCGGGACCGGCAGCACCGGGGAAGGGATTGGCATGGTCGTCTGGGGCGTGGTGGTGGTGGGCTCCCTCGACAACTTCGCCCGCCCCATCCTGATCCGCTGGAGCGGCAGCGCCGACATCCCCTTCCTGCTGATTCTCTTCGGTGTACTGGGAGGGCTCGCGGCCTTTGGCCTGCTGGGTCTCCTGCTCGGCCCGGTGGTTCTCTCGGTGAGCTACACGCTGGTGCGTGGCTTCGTCCTCGACGAGGCCGAGCATCCAGAACACGCCGAGACCGCCCTGCCTTCGGGCGACGCCTAGAAATCGATCAGCGTGATCACGGCGAGCAGGACGAGCCCATTTGCCAGCAGGCAGACGCCGATGGCGCGACCGGTGGTGACGTCGAGGGTTTCGCGGACGGCGACCACGTAGGCCGCAAGGCTCCAAACAAGGCCGAGCACGAATGCGTACATCCCGAACTCGCTGCCCTGAAAAAAGTAGAGGCCCTGCGGCGCGCTGGCGAAACCGATGGTCCGCAGCAACTCCGGGTAGGCGGAGTCGTGGCCCATCCAGGCGACGCCCACCAGCCAGATGATCGCGGCACTAAAGGCCCAGGCCGCGAGATTCGTGAAGATCGAGAGGATCACCAGGTTGGGAGAATCGGCGATGGAGTTTCCGAGCCCTGCGGCTGCGGCCACCAGCGTTACCACGATCGCCGCCTGGCCCAGCGAAGAAGGGTCGTGCTCGATTTCGGTGTAGACCTTGGGGTCGAGGCGAAGCGCTCCGAAGACGCGTCCCCCAAAGGAGCGAGGCGGAAGCGATCCGGCGGATCCGGCGGGCTCGCCGGAGTTGTCGGGTTCGGCCGGTTTGACGGGGTCTGATCCCGACATACGGGCTCCTCGCCGGGCGGGGTTTGGGGCGTGTCCCGGTTCGGCGCCGACGCTAACACACCACCTCTCGCGCTCGGTCGGCCGCGGTGCGTTGCCGTGCCTCGGCGGCTACTCTTGGGCGCGCCGCCCGAAGCCAGAGGAAATTCCGATGTCCAATCCCGCCACGCATGCCGAGTCGCGGATGCTCATCGATGGAGAGCTCGTCCCGGCCCGCGACGACCGCAGCTACGAGAACCTGAACCCGGCCACCGAAGAAGTGCTCGGCCTGGTAGCGGACGCCGCACCCGAAGACATGGACCGGGCCATCGGCGCGGCGCGGCGCGCCTTCGATGAGACCTCCTGGTCCTTGGACATCGAGTTCCGCTCGCGTTGTTTGCGTCAGCTCCAGGCCGCCCTCGAGAAACACAAAGAGGATCTGCGCCCACAGATCATCGCCGAATCCGGCTCGCCGCTGCAGCTCACCTATGCGGTGCAACAGGATTCGTGCATCCAGGACATGCTCTGGGACATCGAGGTCGCCGAAAAATACGATTGGGAGCGCGATCTCGGCGTTCACGAATTTTTTGGGATAAAGAGCCAGCGCAGGGTCTACTTCGAGCCGGTGGGCGTCACCGGGTTGATCACGCCCTGGAACTTCCCGTTCATGCTGAATCTCTCGAAGTTGGTGCCGGCGCTGATGGCCGGCAACACCGCGGTGTTGAAGGTGGCCCCGGACACACCCTGGAGTGGCACCTACATCGGGAAGCTCGTTTCCGAGGAGACCGATCTTCCGGCAGGCGTGCTCAATATTGTCACCGCGCAGGACCCAGCGGAGGTGGGCGACGTGCTCACCGGCGATCCGCGGGTCGACCTGGTGAGCTTCACGGGCTCGACTGCCGTGGGGCGACACGTGATGCAGCGCGCGGCGAAAACACTGAAGCGCGTCTTTCTTGAACTGGGTGGAAAGTCGGCGAACATCGTGCTCGACGACGCGCCCTTCGAGACCTGCGTGCCGGCCGGCGCCATGGTCTGCATGCACGCCGGGCAGGGATGCGCCATCACGACCCGCATGCTGTTGCCGCGTTCGCGCTATGACGAGGGCGTCGAGTTGCTGAAGACGGCCTACGAAGCGGTGAACTACGGCGATCCCACCGACATCGCAAACATCATGGGCCCGCTGGTCAGCGCCAAGCAGCGCGAGCGGGTGCTCGGCCACATCGAGAAGGGCAAGGCCGAAGGGGCCAATCTCCTGGTCGGCGGCGGCCGACCGGCGCATCTCGAGAAGGGTTACTTCGTCGAGCCGACGCTCTTTGTGGACGTCGACCCCGATTCGGCCATCGCCCAGGAGGAGATCTTCGGGCCGGTGCTCTGCGTGATCCCCTTCGATGACGATGACGACGCGGTGCGCATCGCGAACAACTCTTCTTACGGGCTTTCGGGTGCGGTGAACAGCGGGTCGCTCGAGCGTGCGCTCGCGGTGGCAAAGCGGATCCGAACGGGGACCCTCGGTGTGAATGGTGGCATGTGGTTTGCGCCGGACTCACCCTTCGGCGGCTACAAGCAGAGTGGCGTCGGTCGCGAGCACGGGGTCGAGGGCTTCGAGGAGTACATCCAGACGAAGACCGTCGGCATGCCGGCCTGAAGAAAACGGCTGCTCCCATGTCGGATCTCGCCGTGCGTCTTGCGGCCTATATCAAAAAGCGCCTTCCCGATGCGAAAGACGTTCGCGTCGAAGGCCTCGAGCGGATCTTCGGCGGTGCCTCGCGCGAGACCTATCGCTTCGTGCTGCACCTTCGCGAGGGCGACACCGAAACCCAGCGCCGACTGATCCTGCGGCGGGATCCGCCGGGAAGCCTGATCGAGACCGAGCGCGCGATCGAGTTCGAGACCTACCGCGCCTTTTACGGTTCGGTGGTTCCGGTCCCCGAGCCGCTCTGGCTCGAGGAGGACGATCGTTGGCTCGACCATCCCTTCTTCGTGATGGAGGAGATCGTCGGCTTCGAGTCGAACCCCCAGCTGATTGCCCAGCCGCCGTTTTCCGAACACGCGGCCGCCTTCGCCGAGCGGACGTGGACGATCCTCGGTGAAATTGCGCGAGCCGACGTGAAAGCGCTCGGGATCGACGCCGTAATGGAGACGGTTTCGCCCGCAGCGTGTGCGGAGCGCGAACTCGCCTTCTGGGAGGCGAAGATCGATCGCGACGAGGCCTGTCCGCAACCCGTGATCCGAGCGGCGATCCGCTGGTTGCGGCGCAACCCGCCGCCGCCGGCCCAGAAGGTCGGCGTGGTGCACGGCGATTTTCGCACCGGCAACTTTCTCTTCGATGCGGAGGGTCGGATTGGGGCCATCCTCGACTGGGAAATGGCGCACCTCGGCGACCCGCTCGAGGATCTCGCCTGGGGCCTCAATCCGGTCTGGCGTTTTGGGGGCGACGAACGCGCCGGGGGGCTTGCGCCAAACGAAGACGCCATCCGTATCTGGGAAGCGGCGAGCGGATTGATTGCGACGCCCGAGGCGCTCCGCTGGTGGGAGGTATTTTCCTGTGTGAAGGGCCAGGCCATCTGGATCTCGGGGGGGCACGAATTTTCGAAGGGCGCCAACCAGGATCCGATTCTCGCGGTGGCGGCGTGGCTGATGGGCAACAGCCAGGATCGCGCAGCGCTACACCTGCTCGGGAAGCTCTCGTGACGCTGGACGTTTCGCGTTTTCTGGAGGTGGCGTCGGTCCACCTGCTGACCCGCAGCTTGCCCGCCGTGGGCGACGCCTACGAGCAGTCGGCTCTCGGCGCGTTGGCGGTGTTGCTCAGCGTGGTGCGGGAGGATTTCGATCGCGCGGCCGAGCGCCGCGTGGCCGAAAACGCGGCACTCCGCGAAATCTTTGCCCAGGCCGTGGACATCGTCGAAGACCCGGCGCTACGCGGACAACTCGAAGCGGCGGCGGGGAAGGGCGAACCGAGCCTGCGGGTGAGCGATCTCGAGCGCGTCAATTCCGAACTGCGCGCGCTGCTGATCATGCTTCATGCAGAAGTCGAAACACTCGACGGGGGTGCGGCCCGCGACTGCGAGGTGCGGATCTGGCGAGAACTCGCAGCCTCCACCGAGCGTCGACGCATCGCCATCGGACCCTTCTGAGCGGTCACTCGCGTTGCCACCACCTGTAGGGGCACATGGCGATCCGCGCCGTGTACTCGGAGGGGCGCTGTGGTACTCATTCGCCGCGCTTCCGGGCCCCCTCGCGCCGGCATCCGCGGGAGTCTCGCTCGCCCGGAACCCCGGAAGGATTGGGACGATCTTGCGCCACCCGACCATAAACGCCTCCTCCGAAGGTCTGCACGACGGCGCCAAGCCTTCGGGCCTCTCTTCGTGGATGGCGTACCTGAACCTCACGAAGCCGCGGCTGTTGCCGATGGTCCTCTTCACCGGCTTGCCGCTCCTCGGGTTGGCGGCCGGTGGCTGGCCGTCCCCCGGTTTCTCTCTCGCCGTCCTGCTGGGGGTCGCACTCGCCGCCGCCTCGGCGAACGCCCTCAACGCCTGGGTCGAGCGCGACCTCGACGCGCGCATGGAGCGCACCCGCCGCCGGCCGCTGCCCGCCGGCGAACTCACATCGTCTGCGGCCCTGCGATTCGCGGTCGCCCTCGGCTTCCTTTCCACGGCACTCCTCGGGGCCCTGGGCGGCTGGGTGGCGGCGAGCCTCTGCGTGGGCAGCATCCTTTTTTATGTTCTCGTCTACACGATCTGGCTGAAGCCCCGCACCGCCTGGAATACCGTGGTGGGTGCCGTGGCCGGAGCGGCTGCGCCGATCCTGGCGGACGCGACCATCAATGGAAGCGTGGGGCTGGCGGGTTTTTCGCTCTTCGCGATCGTCTTCGCCTGGCAGCCGCCGCATGTCTTCGCCATCGCGCTCTACCGCAAGGCGGAGTACGAGGCGGCGGGGGTCGTGATGCTTCCCACCGCGATCGGTGACGCTGCGACGCGCCGCTGGATCGTCGTGCTGTCGCTGGCGTTGATTCCGGTGAGCCTGCTTCCGTATTTCGCGGGCTTTGCGGGGCCGGTCTACGTGGGGGTCGCCCTGCTGGCGACCTTCGGGTTTATCGGTTCTGCGATCCACCTGCTGTTTCAAGCGAGCGATGACGCCGCGCGCTGGGTATTTCGGGCTTCGCTCGGCTGGCTCTTTGCGATCTTCCTCGCGATCAACCTGGAGATCGTCTTCCGGACTCTCTAGGCCTTTGCGCCAGCGCCCTCGCGCGCTGCGCCCCTGCGTGCCCAGGAAGCCGGAGCCTTCGATTGGAGGTCCGTCATTTCGCCCCCCCGCAGCCGTGCGAGCCGGTCGGCACTCTGGGTTCTGTTCAGCGTCGTCATCCTCGACCTGATCGGCTTCGGCATCGTGATGCTGGCGCTGCCCTTCTACGCCGAAGAACTGGGCGCCAGTGCCACGCTGCTCGGCGGCATTCTCTCGATCTACGCGGCGGCGCAATTCTTATTTGCACCGCTCTGGGGCAAGCTCTCGGATCGTTATGGGCGCCGACCGGTGATTCTTTTTTGTGTCGCCGGGATGGGAGCGTCGCTGCTCTGGCTCGGTCTGGCGGAAACACTCCCGGCGATCTTCGTGGCCCGGTTCGTGGCGGGTGCCTTTGCGGCCAACATTGGCGTGGCATCGGCGTATATCGCTGACGCGACCTCTGCCGAGGAGCGCACGCGCTTCATGGGCCTGCTCGGAGCCTGTTTTGGCATCGGTTTCGTGCTGGGTCCGGCGCTCGCCGGTCTGCTGCATCCGCTCGGCGAATCGCTCTTCCCCTCCCGGGCCGCGGCGCTTCCGATTCTGGTGGCAGCGGGGCTCGCCGGGATCAACCTCGTCTGGGGCTTCTTCGCACTGAAAGAACCCGAGCGCGCGTTGGCGGGCGGGGGTGCCTTCCGACCCGATGGCGGCGCGGCGCCTGCGAGCGGGGCTTCGGGCGGTCGGTTGGCGGTGCTGCGCGAGCCCGGCATGAGGCGGCTGTGTCTCGCTTGGCTGATCTTTTCGGTGGGCGTCACGCAATTGGAGGCGACCTTCGCCTTCTTCATGATCGAACGCTTCGACTACGACCTGAGTCAGGTGGCCTTCATCTTCGTGGCCATGGCAGTCGTGATGGGCGCTGTCCAGGGAGGCGGCATGAAGCGGTTGGCTGCGCGCTATGGCGAGCGCAAACTCGTGGCGAGCGGCACGCTCGTCTGCGCGGTCGCCTTTGTGTGGGTGCCGCTGACGTCGGCACTGACGGCCCTCCTCGGCGCGCTGGCTCTTGGAGCGATCGGGCGCGCCGTGGTGCAGCCCTCGATGATGGCCCTCACCTCCACCACCGCCACCGCCACGAGCCGTGGTCTGGCGATGGGCACCTTTCAATCGAGCGGAGCGCTGGCGCGGGTCTTTGGCCCGGCGCTGGCCGGTTGGCTCTTCGACCAGTCGGTCTCCTACCCATTCTTTCTAGCGGCAGGGCTTTTCGTTCTGGTTTCGTTGGTCGCCCGGGGGTTGCCCGCGCGCGCCGTTGAGATGGACGGCGAGCCCGCAGGCGGGGTAGGGTTCGCTTGATGGACGTCCCCTTCCTGCCGACCCTGAACGCCCTGCTGAACACGACGGCCATCTTGTTGCTGGCTTGGGGGCGATGGCTGGCTCGCCGGCACCGGATCCTGGCCCACCAGCGCACGATGATCGCGGCGTTCGTCGTCTCCAGCGCTTTTCTGGCCTGCTACCTGCTGCATAAGTGGCAGGAGGGTTTCCACCACGTCACCCTCGAAGTCACGGGCGTGCTGAAGGCGGCCTACCTGCTCCTGCTCGCGAGCCACGTGCTGCTGGCCATGACGGTCCCCTTCTTCGCGATCGCACTGATCACCCTGGGCCTGCGCGGGCGCATCGCGAAACACCGACGCCTGGCGGTCATCGGCTGGCCGGTCTGGATGTACGTTTCGGTCACCGGCGTCCTCATCTACCTCATTCTCTACGTTCTGCCCCGGGCCTAGCCGCCGCCCCCGGTCGGGCGAGGCCGGCTGTTGCCCGCTTCCCGCAGGGGCTGCTGCAACAACGGGTTGCATGGGCTCTCGGTGGGGCGCGTCTCGCTTGAGAATGCGGCTGGAGTTGGCTACTCCACGCAGCGGTCGGATCCCCGGAGTTGCGGTTTCTGTTGCGGGATCGGGCACATCGAGGCGGACCAGGCCCGAGTTGGGCATGGCGAGACCGCCTCTCGACCCGCGTACCTTGCGCGGCGCGGAAACCACAGGGACCCACATGCAATCTGGCCGGAATCGCGCGACGCGTTGGACCACCATTGTGTGCTGCGTCGTTGCCAGTTTCGCGCTCGCCGTCGTGTCGGGTGCGGCCGATCTCGAGGTCGGCAAAGAACTCTACGAACAATGTGCCCAGTGCCACGGTGCGGACGGCGGGGGCCGTTCGTTCTATCTCGCGCCCTCGATCGCCGGCATGGACGAGTGGTACGTGACGTCGCAGCTCGAGAACTTCAAGGCGGGGACCCGGGGCCTGCACGCCGATGACAAGGGCGGCCTGCGCATGTTCCCGATGGCGCGCTCGCTCACGTCGGACTACGGCGGCACGGACGCCGAGAAGATCGAGGCCGTCTCGGCCTACATCGCGAGCCTTCCCGAGGTGTTTCCGGCTCCCGAGGTGACCGGCGGAGACGCTGTGAAGGGAGCGGCGCTCTACGCCACTTGCCAGCAGTGCCATGGCGCCGCCGGCGAGGGAAAGCAGCTCTTGAACGCGCCCCGCCTGGCCGGCACCAGCGACTGGTATCTGGTGACCGAACTGCAGGAATACAAGCAGGGCATTCGCGGCTCGAACCCGCTAAACGGCCCCGCGGTGCTGATGCGGGGCATGTCGAACATGCTTGCGAACGACCAGGCGATCCGCGACGTGGTCGCCCACATCGTCACCCTGAAGCCCGCGACGCAGAGCGGAAACTGAGGACACGATGGGCAAGGAATACAGCTCCGAAGACCTGGCACGGCGGATTTTCCTCGTCTCGATGGTGGGCATCGGGACCTTTATCGCCTGCGTTTTCCTCTTCATTCTCTGAGGACCGCTAGATGATCGAAAGCCTTGTTCCGGCAGGCTCCAGCTACGCCGGAGAAATCGACCTCCTCGTGAACATGATCCTCTGGATCGTCGGGTTCTGGTTCGTCTTGTGCGAAGTCGTTTTCTTCTGGCTGATCTTCCGATTCCGGAAGAAGGAAGGCGTCCCCGGCCAGTACATCAGCGGTGAAGAGAAGAGCCAGAAGCGCTGGATCACCATCCCCCACGTTCTGGTGCTGGTCTGCGACATCTTCATTCTCGTGGGGGCGATTTGGGTCTGGTACGACATCAAGCAGGATCTGCCGCCGGCCCAGGCCGAGGTCCGGATTATCAGTCAGCAGTGGGCCTGGACCTTCGTCCACGAAGGTGCCGATGGCGAAATCGGCACGGCCGACGACATCACCACGATCAACGAGCTGACCGTGCAGGTCGACACCCTCTACCACTACAAGCTCGAGTCGCTGGACGTGATCCACGACTTCTCGGTGCCGGTGTGGCGCCTGAAGCAGGACGCGATCCCCGGCCGCTTGATCACCGGCTGGTTCGAGCCGACGCTGACGGGCAGCTTCGACATCCAATGCGCCGAACTCTGCGGCGTGGGGCACGCCCTCATGGGCGGCACGGTCCACGTAAAGAACGCCGCGGACTACGCTTCCTGGGTGGCTGAAAATTCCACGATGTCTCTCGCGTCGGCAGCGACGCCTCACGCCGGAGGGGAGTAACGATGGCGGAATCGATTCCGGCGACCCCGGAACTCGCTCACGACGAGCACGGGCACCACGAGCAGAGCTTCGCCAGCAAGTACCTGTTTTCGACCGATCACAAGATGATCGCGAAGCAGTACCTCTTCACCGGCATCGCGATGGCGTTGATCGGCGGTTTCTTCGCCTACGCCTTCCGGATGCAGTTGGCCTTCCCGGGCATGGACATCCCGTTCTTCGGCGTGGTGTCGCCGGGTGAGTACAACTCGCTGATCACCAACCACGGCACCATCATGATCTTCTGGGTCGCGATGCCGATCATCCTGGCGGCCTTTGGCAACCTGGTGATCCCGCTGATGATCGGCTGCGACGACATGGTCTTCCCGAAGATCAATCGCCTCTCGTACCAGATCTTCCTGCTCTCGGCGCTCGTGCTGATCGCCTCGTTCTTTGTCGAAGGAGGTGGCTTCGGCGGCTCGTGGGTGGCCTACCCACCACTCTCATCCGAACCACAATATAATCTCACACCATTGGGCTCGAGCTTATGGATCGGGGCCGTGGGCCTCGAGTTCGTGGCCTTCCTGCTGGGCGGCATCAACTTCATCACCACCACGATGAACTCGCGCGCGCCGGGCATGAAGATGAACGACATCCCCATCGTGGTCTGGATGATCGTCATCGCCAGCGTGCTCTTCATGGCCTCGGTGGGCCCGCTGCTCGCCGGCGCCATCATGTTGCTCTTCGACCAGAACCTCGGCACCGCCTTCTACGATCCGACCCGCGGCGGAGACCCGGTGCTCTGGCAGCACCTCTTCTGGTTCTTCGGACACCCCGAGGTCTACGTGGTGTTCTTGCCGCCGCTGGGCATGGTGGCCGACATCATCACCACCTTTGCCCGCAAGAAGCTCTTCGCCTACCGCACGGTGCTCTACACCGTCTTCGGGACGGGAGTGCTGAGCTTCACTGTCTGGGCGCACCACCAGTTCATCTCGGGGATCGACCCGCGGATGGCGAACATCTTCACGGTGACGACGCTGCTCATCTCGATCCCCATCGCCGAGCTGATGTTCGTTTACATCGCCACGCTCTACGGCGGCCGGATCTCGCTCACCACGCCGATGCTCTGGGCGCTTTCGTTCATCGCCGAGTTCCTGATCGGCGGCGTGACCGGGATTTTCCTGGGGGCGAGTGGTGCGGATGTCTACTTCCACGACACCTACTTCGTGCTCGCGCACTTCCATTACACCTTCTTCCCAATCGCCATTATCGGGTTCTATATGGGGGTGACCTACTGGTTCCCGAAGATGTTCGGAAAGATGATGAGCGACTTCTGGGGCAAGGTGCATTTCTGGGGGACGATCATTCCCTTCAACATGATCTTCATCCCGCTCTTCGTGCTGGGTACGGCAGGGCAGCACCGTCGGATCTACGACTACAGCCACTTCCCCGAGTTGATGACTCCCGGGATGCAGGACATGCGGGTCTTCGCCACGATGTCGCTGCTGGTGATGCTGGCCTTCCAGTTGGTGTTCCTCATCAACTTCGTCAACGGCATGATTCGCGGCCCGAAGGCTGAGAAGAACCCGTGGAAGGCGAACTCGCTCGAGTGGACGACCGAGTCGCCGCCGCCCCATGGCAACTGGCCGCCCTCGGAAATGCCGACCGTCTACCGCGGCCCCTACGAGTACAGCGTCCCCGGACGTGAGAAGGATTACTGGCCCCAGAACGAGCCCACCTAGAGCGAGCCGCCCGAACAGCCAGCTGGAAACGCCCCAGACTGAAACCCACGACCCGAACGGGTCCAGAACCGGAGTCGAACCGAGCGATGTCAGACCGACCGATTGCAACCACACGCTCCGCCGCGGGGATGCCCACCGGCAAGCTCGCGGTCTGGTGGGTGGTGGTGTCGGAGATCGTGATCTTTGGCGGTCTCCTGGCGTCTTACATCATGCACCGCCTCGCCCATTCGGATTGGGGCGAGCAGGCCGCGCACACCAACACCTGGATAGGCGCCTTCAACACCCTCGTGCTCCTCTCGTCGAGCTTGTCGGCGGTGCTGGCCCACAAGGCCGCCAGCGAGGGCAACGGGCCAAAGGCGGCGAAGCTGCTCTGGCTCACGATCCTCGGCGCCGTGACCTTCGTGACGGTGAAGGGCTTCGAGTGGGCCCACGAAATTGAGTTGGGTTACACGATCACGTCGAGCACCTTCTGGTCGTTCTACTACACCGCGGCGGGTCTGCACGCGGCCCACGTGATCGCCGGTGCCATCATCATGGGGATCGTTGCGGTGGCCGCGGCGAAGAACCGGGAACTCCACCGCGTCGAGCTGATCGGGATCTACTGGCACTTTGTCGATCTCGTCTGGATCTTCCTCTTCCCGCTCCTCTACATCGCGAAATAGGGTCACCATGTCTGAACAAAGCCAAGCGATTTCAGAAACCGGCGATGGCCACGGGGAAGGGCACGTTGAAACCAACTACGTGAAGATCTGGGCCTGGTTGGTGGGGTTGCTCGCCGTCAGTGTGGCAGGGCCTTTTCTCGAGATCTTCTGGCTCACGATGGTGACGGCCTTCGGGATCGCCTGCGTCAAGGCCTGGATGGTGGCGAAGCACTTCATGCACATCACGCTGGAACCGCGTTTCGTCGGCTATATCGTGATGACGTCGCTGGTCTTCATGCTGCTCTTCTTCGCCGCGGTCGCCCCCGACGTGATGAACGCCGAAGGCACCCAGTGGGTGAAGCCGAGCTGGCTGGGACAGCCCGAGTAGCCGCACCCGCGCCCGTCTTTTTTTCGCCCACACTCGTCCCTCGAACACGAGAGGGGGTCACTCTTTGGCCGCCGACCGACGCAGCGAATCTCTCCGCGTAGTCGCCGAAGCGCGGCGCATGCCGATCATCCCCAACGGGGTGCTCGGGATGCTGCTCTTTGTCACCACCGAGACGATCCTCTTCGGCGGGATGATCAGTGGCTTCTTGATCATCAAGGCATCGGCGCCGATCTGGCCGCCGCCCGGCCAGCCCCGCTTGCCGATCGAGGCGACTGCCGCCAATACCGTGGTGCTGCTCCTCAGCGGTGTTGCCCTCTACCTCGCACACCGGCGCATCCAGTCGCATAAGGAGGGGGCCGAGAAGGCGCTGCTCGCAGCCGTGCTCCTGGGTTCGTTCTTCGTTCTGTTCCAGGGCTACGAATGGGTGCAGTTGATCCACGAGGGGCTGACCCTGACGTCGAGCTCCCTCGGCTCGTTCTTCTACCTGATCGTCGGCATGCACGCGATCCACGCCATCGCCGCGCTGGGGTTCATGGTATACACCTACTCACGCTTGCGAGCGGGCTGGCGCGCGAAGAACCAGTTGTTCGCGGTGGAGGTGTTGTGGTACTTCGTCGTGGGCCTGTGGCCCCTGATCTACGCAGTGGTCTACCTGTGAAAGCCTCCAGACTCCTGCCGCTGGCACTCGTGGTCTTGACCCTGGGGCTCGTGTTGGTTCCGGGCTTCGCAGAAGCCTGCGCGGTGTGCAGCGCCGGGCGCGAGGACGAGACCCGCACCGCCTTCATCGTCTCTACCGCCGGGATGACGCTGCTGCCCCTGCTGCTCGTGGGCGGCCTGGTTCTGTGGCTGCGGAAGCGGTTTCGCGAAGTCGAGGCGGAAGACTCCGACCGAGGGCCGATCGCCTAGCCGATCAGTTTCGTCGCGACGATGAAGAACCCGGCGCCGCCACCGGCAAGGGTTCCCGCCGCGACCCGCCGCAGCAGCGACCATTCGGGGTCGAGGTAGAGACCGCCGAGCACGGCCCCGCCCAGCAGCCCGACGACGACGGTGGCGGTCATGATCGGGTGCCGTTTCGCCGCGGCGAGGGCGCCCGACAGGCCGTTCGTTTCGTGGCTCCGTGTTTCAGGCACGGCGTCTCCGGAAAATTCGGCTGCGCGATCTGCGATATGCTTCGGCCGCGCACCCGAGACGAGTCCGGCTCGAAGCGCGCCGAGTGGGGCAACCGTTCCCCAAAACGGCGCCCGGCCGCGAGCCGTTTCGGAACATACAGGAGAGCCCCCCATGAAGCTTGGTCTGATGGCTGTCGGCTTTGGCCAGACGGTTCGTATCGACATGAAGACGATCCTGCACGCCGAGTCCCTCGGCTTCGATTCGGCCTGGACCGCCGAGGCCTACGGCAACGATGCGGTGACCACCGCCACCTGGGTGGCGGCCCAGACCAAGACGATCCGCATCGGCACGGCGATCATGCAGATGCCCGCGCGTTCCCCGGCGATGACCGCGATGACCGCCATGACCCTCGATCAGTTGAGCGGCGGGCGCTTCATCCTCGGGCTCGGGCCGTCGGGCCCGCAGGTGGCCGAAGGCTGGCACGGCGTTCCCTACGGTCGCCCGCTGACGCGCACCAAGGAATACATCGAAATCATCCGCAAGATCCTCGCCCGAGAGGCGCCGCTCGAGCACGAGGGCTTCCACTACCAGATCCCCTGCACGGGCGAAGGGGCGACGGGCCTTGGCAAGCCGCTGAAGAGCATTCTCCACGGCAATCCGGCGCTGCCGATCTACACCGCCTCGATTTCTCCGGCGGGGCTTCGCTGTGCGGGGGAGGTGGCCGACGGCGTCTTCCCGATGATGATGGACCCTTTGAAATTCGACGAACTCCAGCGGCCGCATCTCGAAGCCGGCTTCGCCAAGGCCGGAGGCGGAAAGAGCCTCGACGATTTCGCGGTGTGCCCGGGCGTGAGTGTCATCATCTCCGACGAACCCGAGAAGGCGCGGATGCCGGTCAAGATGCAACTCGCTCTCTACATCGGCGGCATGGGGGCGCGCGACAAGAATTTCTACAACGACTACGCGAAGCGCATGGGCTACGAAGAGGCCGCGGTCAAGATCCAGGATCTTTTCCTCGACGGCAAAAGAGCCGAGGCGGTGGCCGCGGTCCCCGACGAGTTGGTGGACGACGTGCACCTGGTGGGCTCGGCAGATTACATCCGTGATCGCCTCTCGGTCTGGAAGGAAGCCGGCGCGCAGCGTCATGTCGACACGATGCTGATCGGTACGGGTCAAGTGGAAGCGCTCGAGCTCGTAGCCGAGACGGTCCTCTAACCATGGACTTCGAATACAACGACAAGACGAAGCTGGCCCTTGACCGTCTGCAGGGCTTCATGGACGAGCACATCGTCCCCAACGAAGAGGTCTATTACCGTCAGCACGACGCTCTCGAAGACCGCTGGGAGACGCCGCCGCTGATGGCAGAGTTGAAGGAGAAGGCGCGCGAGGCCGGGCTCTGGAACCTCTTCCTGCCCCACAGCGATCGGGGCCCCGGCTTTTCCAATCTCGAGTACGCGCCGCTCTGCGAGGTGATGGGCCGCGTGGGCTTTGCCTCGGAGGTCTTCAACTGTTCCGCGCCGGATACCGGCAACATGGAGACCATCGAACGCTACGGGACCGAAGAGCAGAAGAAGGAGTGGCTCGACCCGCTCCTCGACGGGAAGATCCGCTCGGCCTTTGCCATGACCGAACCGGCGGTGGCTTCTTCGGACGCCACCAACATCCAGACCGCGATCCGCCGCGACGGCGACGACTATGTGATCAACGGCCGCAAGTGGTGGACTTCGGGGATCATGGACCATCGCTGCGAGATCCTCGTGGTGATGGGGCGCACCAACCCGGACAATGCGATTCACCGGCAGCAGAGCATGGTGCTGGTGCCGCGGCACACGAAGGGCGTGGTCATCGAACGCCATCTTCCGGTCTTCGGCTACGACGACGCCCCTCACGGCCACGGCGAGGTGCTCTTCGAGGACGTTCGCGTCCCGGTGGCGAACATCCTGCTCGGGGAGGGACGTGGCTTCGAGATCGCCCAGGGGAGACTCGGCCCCGGGCGCATACACCACTGTATGCGGGTGATCGGCGTGGCTGAGCGTGCGCTCGAGAAGATGTGCGCCCGGCTGATGAGCCGCGAGGCCTTTGGCAAGAAGCTCTACGAGCACTCGGTCTGGGAGGAGCGCATCGCCAACGCGCGCATCGATATCGAGTGCGCGCGGCTTCTCACGCTGAAGACGGCCTACCTGATGGACACCGTCGGCAACAAGGTGGCGCGCGCCGAGATCTCCATGATCAAGGTGAACGCGCCGTTGATGGCGCTGCGGATCATCGACGACGCGATCCAGGCCCACGGCGGGGCGGGTGTCACCAGCGATTTCGGTCTGGCGAAGACCTACGCAGGGATGCGAACCCTACGCCTGGCCGACGGCCCCGACGAGGTGCACCGCCGCACGATCGCGCGCATCGAATTCAAGCGCCAGCGCGAACTCGCGTCCCGCTAGGCGAGGGCGTCGCGGACCTTGGCGACGAGGTCCTCGGGCAGGAAGGGCTTCTGGAGAAAGTGGGCGATGCCGAGTTTTTCGGCGCCGCTTCGCTCTGCGGAGTAGCCGCTGGCGAGCACGATCCGTACGTCGGGCCGAATGCGCTTTAGTTCCGCGGCCACTTCTTCTCCGGAGAGCCCCGGCATGGTGCGGTCGAGCACGACGAGGTCGATCGAATCGGAGTTGGCGGAAAAGACGGCGACACCCTCTCGCCCGTCGGCGGCGGTGAGGACATTGAGTCCGCAACGAATCAGGGTTTCGCGCGCCAGTTCGACCACGCTCTCCTCGTCGTCCACCACCAGCACGGTGGCATCGCCCTTCCACCCTTTGTTGCCCTTCGCCGACGCGGCGGGTTTTTCGGCTGCGGGTGTAAGCGCGGGGAAGACGACTCGGAAGCGGGTGCCGCGACCGGCCTGGGAATCGATCTCGATCGCTCCGCGGTGGCCGCGCACGATGCCCACCACCGCCGCAAGGCCAAGGCCACGCCCTGCGAATTTGGTGGTAAAGAAGGGGTCGAAGATCCTCGCCTGGGTGGCGCGGCTCATGCCGACGCCGGTATCGCGGACTTCGACGTAGACGTAGGAACCTTCGGGAAGCTCTCCTTCGAGGAGCACCAGCTTCTGGGGATCGAGTTGATCCGGCTGGGTCACGCCGGTCCGGATCGCGATGGCTCCCTCCTGGTCGCCCACGGCCTCGGCCGCGTTGGTGATCAGGTTCATCACCACCTGGGTCAGCTGAGCCGGGTCCCCTTCGATCAGCGGGAGACCCTCCGGCAGGGTCTGGTCGACATAGACCTTCTTCGAGATGCCGCTCGACATCAGCTGCGCCATTTCGGAGACGAGGTTCGAGAGATCGATCGAAGACATCGCAAGCGTCTTCTTCCCGGCGTAGGCGAGCATCTGGCTCGTGAGCAGCGCGGCTCGCCTGGCCGCGGCTTGGATCTTTTCGAGCCGCGGACGAATGGCCGAGCCTTCGGGGAGATCATCGAGGGCCAGGCCGGCTTCCCCGAGGATGGGGGTCAGGAAATTGTTGAAGTCGTGGGCGATTCCACCGGCCATCACGCCGAGCCCTTCGAGCTTCTGGGCCTGCCGCACCTGTTCTTCGAGCTTCGCTCCGCGCTCTTCCTGATCTCGGCGCGGTGTGATGTCGCGGCTCACGATGAGCATGCGCATGCTCCCCGGCACCAGCTCGTAGGTGAGGCCGGTTCCCTCGTACCAGCGCCAACTGCCATCGGCGTGTCTGCTTCGGAAGGGCGGGAAGACCACCGTTCGTTCTCCGGGCTCGCTGATCCCGGAGATCAGGTTCCGGTTTATTTCGGCATCATCCGGGTGGACGAGTCCTAGGGGATCGGTGCCGACCAGGGCTTCCGGCGAGTAGCCGGTCACTTCTTCGCAGGTCGGGCTCACGTAGCCGAGTGTGCCATCGGGAAGGATCTCGGAGATCACGTCCTTGCTGATGGTTGAAACGATGCGATAGCGCTCTTCGCTCTTTTTAAGGTCCGCCTCGGCGCGGATGCGTTCGGTCACGTCGCGCGAGATGACGACGACGCGAATCGCTCCGTCGCTGCGGGTGAAGCTACGCGCCCGCATCTCGAACCAGCGTTCCTCGCCGTCGGGATGATGGAACCGGTAGCGGAGAAAGTTCCCGGTTCCGCCGAGTGCGAGGGTTTCCTGGAGGGCTTCGAAGACCCCCGCCTCCGATTCGGGTGAGGCGGACATTTCCCCCGAATCGAAACTTCCCTGGAAGACCGAGATCGTGTTTCCGATGATCTCCTCGGGTGCCACGCCGACCAGCTTCGTCGCGTTTGGGCTGATGTAGAGGATGCGACCGGTGTCGTCGACTTCGATGATCAAGTCGGTCGCGTTCTCGGCGAGTTCCCGGTAGAGCTCCTCTTCCTCTCGCAGGACGTCTTCCGCCGCGATGCGGCTTGAGACGTCGCGACAGAGCAGCAGCGCTCGCCGCGTTCCGTCGGGTCCGAGCTGGCTCGCGGCGCTGCACTCCTGCCAGAGCCAGGCGGCGTCACCGCCCGGGGTGCGGAAGCTTTCTTCGTAGGAACCCGGCGAAGCGAAGCATTTTTCGACGAGCGCCTGGATCTTCGGGCGGTCGTCGATATGGATACCGGCGATCAACTCGGCCAGGTTTGCACCCGGAGTGAAGCCGGGACCCGGGCTCGCGAACGAGAAGGCACCGCCGGGTTCGACGACCACCAGCGATTCGGGAAGTACGTCGAAAAGAGCAGAGAGTCTGGCTTCGTCGTCGAACATGTTCACGATCAGCAGGTTTTCGGGGGCCTCGACAGGAGGTCGCCCGGTCGGGTACGGCCCGGGGGATGAGGGGATGATGCCGCAGGAGTGTGTGCGCTTGCATCCCGAAGCCCCACGGGGCTTGGAACGCCCGCTGACAGGCGGTAGGGTTCCTTCCGCGTGCCGATGCCCGTCGGCGCTGCACGAGGAGCCCCCCCGGTATGGTTGAGGTCGTCAAGCTCGGGATCAAGCGCCCCGTCACCCGCCCGCTGCTTCCCGACCCCGAGCCCCGGGACGTGAAGTACACCTTCATCTCGGTTGATGACCACCTCGTCGAGCCGCCTCATACCTTCGAGGGCCGGCTTCCGGCGAAACTCCAGGAGCGCGCACCGCGTGTGGTCGAAACCGCCGAAGGCCACGAGGTCTGGCAATTCGAGGGGAAGCCCTACTTCCAGGTCGGCTTCATGTGCGTGGCGGGTCGGCCCCGCGAAGACCACCGGGTCGAGCCCGCGCGCTTCGACGAGATCCGCCCGGGTTGCTTCAAGATCGAAGATCGCATCAAGGACATGGACATCGGCGGCATTTGGGCGTCGGTGAATTTCCCTTCCGGTGTGACCGGCTTCGGCGGCACGCTCTTCTCGGAGACGAAGGATCGCGAACTGGGGCTCGCCTGTGTTCGCGCCTGGAACGACTGGCTCTTCGAGGAGTGGCATCAGGCCTACCCCGATCGGATCGTGCCCCTCGGCATCACCTACCTGGCGGATCCCGAAAAGGGCGCCGAAGAAATTCGGCGCAACGCAAAGCGCGGTTTTACCGCGGTGACGATGCCCGAGCAGCCGCACCGCATCGGCTATCCCTCGGTCTTCGATGACTACTGGGAGCCGATTATCCGCGCTTGTGCCGAGACGGAAACCGTTCTCAACCTGCACGTGGGTTCTTCGGGCTTCGCAGAGATGCCGGCCGGCGCGCCGATGCTCGAACTCGGCGCCACGCTCTTTGGACCGATGGCGCTCTCGGCCTGCGCCGAGTGGCTGTGGAGTGGCTGGGCGGTTCGCTACCCGACGCTCAAGATCGCGATGTCCGAAGGTGGGATCGGATGGGTTGCGATGTTGATCGACCGCGTCGACAACCTGATGAGTCGCTCGGGCTACGGCACGGGCTGGCTGGACAAGAATTGCTCGCCCTCGGACACGCTGCGGCGCAACTTCTGGTTCTGCATGATCGACGACCCGTCGACGATCAGCACGCGCGGAGTCATCGGTGTCGAAAACATCCTTTTCGAGTCGGACTATCCCCACGGCGATGGGACCTGGCCCGACACCCAGCAGGTGATCGACGACGTCCTCGGGACCCTCCCGGTCGAAGAGATCCGCAAGATCACCCATGAAAACGCGGCACGGCTCTACCGCCATCCGCTACCCGAGGTGTGCATCCCCTAAAAGGGCTGCACAACCGATCGAAACTTTGAGGAGAATCGCGAGATGAAGGCTGTTGTTCTTTGGGAGCGGGGGAAGCCCCTGGCGGTCGAGGAAGTCCAGATTGCCAAGCCGAGAGAAGGCGAGGTGCTGGTGCGTACGGCGGCCTCGGGAATCTGTCATAGCGATCTGCATGTCATCGAAGGCAGCCTGCCGATGCCGCCGCCCTGCGTGCTGGGGCACGAACCGGCGGGTATCGTCGAAGAGGTGGGCCCGGGGGTCACGGCCTTCGCGCCCGGTGACCATGTGATCGGCTGCCTTTCGGCGTTTTGCGGAGTCTGTGAACTCTGCCTCACGGGCAAGCCCTACCTCTGCAGCTCCGGCCTCGATTTCGGGCGTGGCATGGAGGAGACGCCGCGCCTTTCGTGTGGCGACAAGCCGCTCTTCCAGATGACGAACCTCAGCTCCTTCGCCGAACAGATGCTCACCCACGAGCGCGCGTTGGTGAAGATCCGCGACGATATGCCTCTCGACCGCGCGGCACTGATCGGCTGTGGTGTCACCACGGGTCTCGGCGCCGCGCTCAATACCGCAAAGGTGCGCCCGGGTCAGAGCGCTGCGGTGATCGGCTGCGGGGGCGTCGGTCTGGCGGCGTTGCAGGGCTGCCGCATCGCCGGTGCTTCGCGCATCGTGGCGGTGGACAACCAGCAGTGGAAGCTCGAACTGGCCCTCGAACTCGGTGCCACCGACGCCGTCCACTCGGGCGAGGACGACGTTGTGATGAAGGTCCTCGAACTGACTGGCGGCGGAGTCGATAACGCCTTTGAGTGCATCGGCCTGGCGTCGACGGTGCAGCAGGCGGTGGGGATGATCCGCCGCGGGGGCACGGCAGTGCTGGTGGGCGTCGTCCCGTTGGGCGAAATGGTGGGCCTGCACATCGCCGACATCACGCTCCAGGAAAAGCGCGTCATGGGCTCGATGATGGGATCGAATCGCTTCCGCGTGGATATGCCGCGCTACGTCGACTTCTACCTCGACGGGCGGCTCAAGCTCGACGAGATGATCTCGAGCCGCATCGGACTCGATGGCGTGAACGATGCCTTCGAAGCGATGAAGAAGGGTGAGGTCGCGCGCCAGGTCATCTGCTTCGACGCCTAGGCGGGGCCGTCCCCTAAAGCAGGCCGTCCCAGGCCGCGCGGAAAGGGGCATCGGGATCCTGCAGGACACCGGTGGTTTCGCCAAATTCCATCGACGCGCGCTCGCCGGCGGTGTAGGCCGGCCAGTCGCCGACGGCTTCGCAACTCGGATCGCCGCTGCGGATAAAGGCGCCCCAGGCCGCGTGCATCTTCGACGCCAGTTCCTGGGGGAGCGGGCCTTCCCCCAAAAAGGCGTCGACGCCGGCCTTGTCGAGGTTGTCGAAGACGAAGGGGATTTCGAGGGCGTGGGTGGCGCCGAGCCGTCCGCCAAAGGCGCGCGATTTCCAGCCGAAGCGGTAGACGAAGGTGGGGGTCGGGGCGTTTGCCCTTGCTTCAGCCAGGCGTAGGGCGGGGATTCGGAAGCCGTTGTCTGTACTCATCGCGACCTGGAGTGCGCGCTCGCTGGCCCCCGGCAAGGCCTCGCGGTAGACCGCAGCGAGGTGGGCGCTGCCGAAGTGTTTCGCGGTGGCCTCGAGCCTCGCCGGGGCGAAGTCGCCATCGAGCCACAGCGTTGCCTCGTGGGCGTTGGTTCCGATCAGCACCGGGATGCCCGCGGAGGCACCCTTTCGGATCGCGTCAATCGGGCGCTCGGAGAGCGTGCGGCCATCGATCACCGGGTAGAAGGGGGCGATCGAACCACCGAGAGGCTGCTGCGTGCCACGCGGATAGAACTCGGCGTCGATCTGCTGCTGGGCGTCGAGTATTGCCTCGACACTCGGGCGGGCGAGATCGGCTGCGTTCTCGATTGCAAGGATCTCGCAAAATCGGCGGGCGACCACTTCCGCCGCCGACGCCTCGAGGCAGCTGTGCCCGGCGCCGCTCTCCAGGATCGCGCGCTGGAAGAGTCCCTCGGCGCGCTTCGAAGCCAGCAGGGCCCCGACGCTGAAGGCGCCCGCCGATTCACCGGCGAGCGTCACACAGCCGGGGTCGCCGCCAAAGCGTTCGATGTTTTTCGAGACCCAATCGAGTGCGGCGAGTTGGTCGAGAAGACCGAGGTTTCCCGCGTCTTTGAGTTCGGCGCCGAGGGAGCCGAGCGCGGTGAAGCCGAGCGCGCCGAGCCGATAGTTGACAGTCACCACCACGATGTTGGCGCTGTTCGCGAACCGGGTGCCCGCGTACCACGGGATTCCGCCGAGCCCAGTGCGAAAATCGCCGCCGTGGATCCAGACCATTACTGGGCGCCGCACAGCGTCGCAGGCGGGGGTCGTGATGTTGAGGAAGAGGCAGTCTTCGTCGAAGGGGATCGGTCGGTTCGAGGTGAGTCCGCCGCCAGGTCGTTGCGGGGCAGCGCGCCCGACGCGTCTCGCGTCCCGCACGCCAGCTTTCGCCGGAAACGGCTGCGGGGGGTGAAAACGAAGCGCTCCCACGGGTGGGGCAGCAAAGGGAAGTCCGCCAAAAAACAGGGTGCCCTCGCGCTCGCGCCCCCGGAAGCGTCCAGAAATCGTGTCGATCGTCAGTTCGTCCATTTTTCTCCCCCGTCAGGGCTTCCGTTTTCGGATCAACGCATACAGGTCCGAACGTCGCACCATCCCCAGTAGGATTCCATTTTCGACGACTGGCCAGGATTGCAGTTGGCGCTGGTCCATGCGAGCCAATGCGTGCGCCAGGCTGTCCTCGGGTGCGAGCGGCTCCCCCACGGCGATCGTCAGATCTTCGGCGATCACGACGTTGCGAAGCAATGGGTCGTAGAGGGCGTTCTTCACCTCTGCGTAGGAGATCACCCCAGAAAAGTGGCCCGCGTCGCCGACGACAGGCAACAGATCGGACTCGTTCTCGCCGAGTCGCTTTAGCACGCGCTCGAAGGGGTCGGCGGGCGCGACACTGCGCGGGCGGCGGTGCATGGCGTGTCGCACCGTGAGTTCGCTGCGAGCCGGGTCGCGATCGGTCCCCAGGAGACCGAGGTTTCTGCGCACTTCAAGAAAGACCCAGCGCAGCGAGGCGGGGCCGAGGGGATCGCCCCCGGGAAGCAATTTGGCGAGTTTGACCTCGCCCGCGCGAACCGCGGTGCGGCGCAGTAGCCAGGGCCCGAGCACCTCGAAGAAAACGACCGAGGCGACGACGACCTGGCGCAGGTCCGCGCTGGCGCGTGGCGCCACGGCTTCGAGGGCGCCCACCAATCCGAGCGCCACGCCCGCCTGGCACAAGAGACCGGATCCCAGGTTTCCCGGCAGCGTGCCCTCGAAGCCCGCGAGTTTCAGGCCAAGCCTCGTTCCGAGGATCTTTCCGAGGGTGCGGGCCACGACGAAGGCGACGCCGAGCAGTCCGATGCCGGCCAGGGCTTCGACGTGCAACTGGCTGCCGGCGGCGATGAAAAAGAGCACGTAGAGCGGGTAGACGGTGTTCTCGAGGTAGCGCGAGAGGGCGGGCCATTGTGGCGAAGCGTTGGCCACGGCGACCCCAGCGCTGAAGCAGCCAAGCATCGCCAGCCCCGTTCCAAAGGGCGGAATCGAATGCGCCGCACCGAGCGTGGCAAGAACCAACGCCAGGCCGAGCAGCACCAGGTCTCGTCGATCCTTGACGCTTTCGAGGATCACTGCCGCCCCGAGTCCGAGCAGGCCGCCCACCGCCATCGCCGCGAGCGCTCCCGCGCTCGCGCTGAGCGCGGCACCCGTCCCGAAGGCCAGGCTCAAGAGCACCGGGAAGGCGAGCAGTGCGGCCAGGTTGTTGTGGCCCACGCAGAGCAGCAGCGCCCGCGTGGCCGGTCCCTCGGATTCGACCTCTCGCAGCGTGACGAGCGTGGCGCTCGGAGCCGTGGCCACCGCCAACGCGGGCGCGACGACGGCCAGTCGCCAA